>Ga0247825_10001193_pt1 | contig 16949 bp, 13 predicted proteins | sample 13C_Vanillin_Day_FD_194413 | JGI IMG/M metagenome (GOLD analysis project Ga0247825, IMG submission 194413) | Soil microbial communities from agricultural site in Penn Yan, New York, United States - 13C_Vanillin_Day48 | ecosystem: Environmental > Terrestrial > Soil > Agricultural land | place... | reverse complement strand
TCCTGTACCTGCTCTACGTGATCGGATGGGCGCTGATCCAGCCGAAAGTCGCGCCCAAGCTGCCGCCCGAAGCGCAGCGCGCTCCCATTTCACCGCCGGTGGCCCACATTGCCGCGAGCTATTCGCAGCGGCTGTTGCCGGCCCTGGCCGCGGCAGTGATTGCGCCCGCGCGTGCGATCAATGCGGCGGCAGCGGGCGCGCGCGTCAGTTGGCTGATGCTGGTGCGCTATCTGACCGTAGCCCTGGTGCCGGTCTTGCTCGCTGTGGTGACGCTGGGCTCGATCTGGTGGTACGTGACGATCTATTCGCAGAAGGACAACACGCCGCCAGCGCCGGAGGTGACGCAGTCCCAGCCGGCGCCGCAGGAGAGCGCCGGACTGGCGGAACCGCCCGGCGCCGACAGCCTGCAGGCACCGCCCGGGGCCGAAGGACTGCAGGAGCCCCCCGGCGCCGAAGGCTCGGCGCCCAAGGGAGAACAAGGCCTCCAGGCCCTCGGCGAGCCGGTCGCGGCGCCGCATGCGGAAGCGGTCCCTCAGAACTTCTACATCGGTTTCTGGCTGACCTGCGCCTTCGTCCTCGCGCTGCTCGTCTGGTACTACGCGAAGATGGACGCCGAGCAATTCGAGATCCTTCGCATGCTGGTGTCGTCGGTGATGCCACTGGGCATCCTGACGCTGGTGGTGCTGGGCGTGATTCTCTTCGGCATCACGACGGCGACCGAATCGGCCGCGGTCGGTGCGGCGGGCGCCTTCCTCATGGCCTGGCAGGCAAAGACTCTCAACTTCCAACGCATCAAGGAAGCTGTTTTCCTGACCGCGAAGACGACTTCGATGGTGTGCTGGCTGTTCGTCGGCTCCGCGCTCTTCTCCGCGGTATTCGCGCTGCTCGGCGGCCAGCGCATCATCGAAGAGTGGGTGATGGGCATGAACCTGACGCCCCTGCAGTTCCTGCTGCTGTCGCAAGCCATCATCTTCGTGCTCGGCTGGCCGCTGGAATGGACGGAGATCATCGTGATCTTCATTCCCATCTTCCTGCCGCTGCTGGCGCACTTCCAGATCGACCCGCTGCTCTTCGGCGTGCTGGTGTTCGTGAACCTGCAGGCAGCGTTCCTGTCGCCGCCGGTGGCGATGTCGGCCTTCTATCTGAAGGGGGTGTCGCCGTCTCACGTGACGCTCAACCAAATCTTCGCGGGGATGATGCCGTACATGTTCATCGTGATCCTGTGCATGGTGTTCATGTACATCTGGCCGGGCCTGACGACCTGGTTGCCGAGATACCTGTACGGCAGTTAGGGGATGGAGCCTAAAAACCATCCATCTACCATCCAACCGGATGGTGATAGGATGGCGACATGCAAACAGCCTCCCCCCCGGTCGTCCACCGCAGCAAGCTGCCCGACGCCGAGAAGATCACGATCAATCTCGGCTACGTCGACCTCGGCCACATCGACCTGATGGTGGCCGAAGGCTTCTATTCGAACCGCACCGACTTCATTCGCACCGCCATCCGCAACCAGCTCAGCGCCCACGGCGATGCGCTGAAGCAGGTGGTCGCCCGCAAGATGCTGGTGCTGGGCCTGCAGCAGTTCGGCGTCGGCGACCTCGAAGCGGTCCGCCGCGCCGGCGAGAAGCTCGAGATCCGCGTGCTCGGGCTCGCCAGCATCTCGGCGGACGTGACGCCTGAACTCGCGCTCGAAACCATCGGATCGATCACCGTCCTGGGCGCGCTGCATGCGAGCCCCGCCGTCAAGGCCGCGTTGGCCGACCGGGTCCATTGAACGGCCCCGGCTTCCCCCCATTCAACCCAAGGCCACGATGAATCCCCTTTTCGAACGGCTGATGCGCCAAGCCACGCGCCTGACCCGCGACGGCAACCTGCAGGAAGCAACGCGCGCCATCCAGCGCGCTCTGGGCGGGTCGGCGTCCGCGGCACCCGCTGCCGCTCGCCCTGCCGACACCTCGCCACCCCAGGACCGCGCCGCCAACGAGGACACGCTGGTCATCGACGTCGAGGCGCGCTTCGTCGAACCGGTCCCCGCCGAACCGGAGGCGCCGGTCGCGCCCTTGCCCGAGACCGAGGAAGAGCAGTGGATCGACGGCCTCTTCGCCCACCAGCACCGGTCCATCGCATACAAGCTTTTCGTGCCCGCGCAGGGCGCCGGCACTCCGCGTCCGTTGCTGCTGATGCTGCACGGCTGCACCCAGCACCCGGAAGACTTCGCGGCTGGCACTCAGATGAATCAGTTGGCGCGCGAACATGGCTTTCTCGTGCTCTACCCCGCGCAGACGCAGCACGCCAATTCGTCGAAATGCTGGAACTGGTTCAAGCCCCAGCACCAGCAGCGCGACCGGGGCGAGCCGGCGTTGCTGGCGGCGCTCACGCAATCGGTCATGGCCGCGCAGTCGGTCGACCCGGCCCGCGTCTATGTCGCCGGTCTCTCGGCCGGGGGTGCGATGGCGGACATCCTCGGGCGCACGCACCCCGACCTCTTCGCCGCGGTCGGCGTGCACTCGGGGTTGCCGACCGGCGCGGCCAGCGACCTGATGTCTGCACTGTCCGCGATGAAAAGCGGCCACGCCAAGGCCACGGCGGGCGGCCGGATGCCCCCGACCATCGTCTTCCATGGCGACGCCGACACCACTGTCCATCCCCGCAATGGCGAACAGGTGGTCGCGGCCGCGCTCGCTCGGCAGCCGGCAACCGCCGCCCCGGCCCCACAGGAAGCCGGCGGCACAACGACGCAGGGCCGCACCTTCACGCGCCGCACCTACGCGAGCTCCGAAGGGCGGCCCGCGGTCGAGCATTGGGTCCTGCACGGAGCCGGGCATGCCTGGGCCGGCGGCAGTTCCCAGGGCTCGTTCACCGACCCTTCGGGGCCGGACGCCAGCGCCGAAATGTTGCGCTTTTTCCTTTCGCACCCGCACCCCTCTCCCACTACCGTGCAGTGAGGCCCACACCGGCACGCGCGCCGGGCTTACACGCGGTTGCCTCCAGCACGAGATATTTCCTTTGCTTTGCAAAGCGGATGCCAGCGCGCAAGCCTGCTCGCGCGTTGATTCCGGAATGACAAAGGAACATCCATGAGACAACGCAGAACCCTGCTTCCAGGCCGCGCGGCCGGCTGGTTGCTGGGATTGGCATTGCTTCTGACAGGGTTTCACGCTGCCGCGGAGCAGGACCCGCCCGGAAGAGTCGGCCGCCTCAACTTTCACCAGGGCGCGGTGAGCTTCTCGCCCGCCGGCGATGACAGCTGGTACGAGGTGGTGCCCAATCGCCCCCTCTCGACCGGCGACCGCCTCTGGACCGACCGCAGCGCACGCGCCGAGCTGCACGTCGGTTCGTCCGCCGTGCGGCTGGACGAGCAGACCAGCGTCACCCTGTCCGAAATCGACGACGCGACCGCGCGCATCACCGCCGACCAGGGAAGCGTGCAAGTGCGCGTTCGCGACGACCTGGCCGGCCAGCGCTTCGAAGTCGATACGGGCAACCTCGCCGTGGTCATCGATGCGCCGGGCGACTACCGCATCGAGACGGACCCGGCAGCAGGCACGACGCGGGTCGCCGTCGCCGCCGGCAATGTCACGCTGTACGGCGAAGGCGGCGAATCCATGCCACTGGGCGCACACCAGCAGATCACGACCTCGGGCCGCAACCTCGCAACCGCCAACGGCGCGCCCGTGCGCGCCAGCGGCGAATTCGATCGCTGGGTGGCTGAGCGCGACCGCATCGAAGACCAGTCGATATCCGCGCGCTACGTCTCGCGCGAGGTGGTCGGCTACCAGCAACTCGACGCCTATGGCGACTGGCAGAACGATCCCGACTACGGGAACGTGTGGTACCCGCGCAGCGTGGATGCCGAATGGGCGCCCTACCGCGACGGCCAATGGGTCGATGTGGCGCCCTGGGGCTGGACCTGGATCGACGCCGCTCCCTGGGGCTTTGCGCCCGCCCACTACGGCCGCTGGGCGCGCATCGGCCCGCGATGGGGCTGGGTGCCCGGCCGGCCGCACGCGCGTCCGATCTATTCGCCCGCAGTGGTGGGCTTCGTCGGCGGTTCCCCCGGCAGGAACCCGAACCTGATCCCGGGCGGCCGCCATGGCGTCGGATGGTTCCCGCTCGCCCCGGGCGAAACCTGGCGGCCGGGTTACCACGCGAGCCAGAGGTACATCGACCAAGCCAACCGCGCGGCGGCTTACCAGCGACGGGGAGGCCGCAGCGGCTACGCGAACCCGCAAACGCCCGGCGCGGTCACGATCGTGCCCATCGACCTCTTCGGCCGCGGGCCCATCGCAAGACGCGACGTCGTGCGCGTCCCACCCGATCGCCTCGTGAGCGTTCCGGTGGGCATGGGCGCGCCGATTCCGCTGCGGGGCGATCGACCGCACGGCGCATACGGCCGGCCCGCCACGATGCTCCCGCCGCCCGCATTCCAGGCGCGGCAACAGCAACAATTCCAGCAGGCGCAGCAGCAGCTTCAGCAAACGCAGCGCCAACAGCAGGAAGTGCAGCAGCGTGCCGCGGTGCAGGCCATCCAGGCCCAGCAATCGCAGCAAGCCCAGCAGTTCCAGAATCTGCAACGGCAGCAGCAGGAAGTGCAACAGCGCGCTGCTGCGCAGGCCGTGCAAGCGCAGCAGCTCCAACAGGCCCAACGCCAGCAGCAGGAAGCCCAGCAGCGTGCCGCAGCCCAGGCCGTCCAGGCCCAGCAAGCGCAGCAGTTCCAGCAGGCCCAGCGGCAACAACAGGAGATCCAGCAACGCGCGGCGGCGCAAGCGATGCAGGCTCAACAGGCGCAGCAATTCCAACAGCAGGCCCTGCGACAGCAACAGGAAATGCAGCAGCGGGCTGCCCAGGCACAAATCCAGCAGATGCAGCAAGTCCAGCAGCAACAGGCCTTGCGCGCACAACAGCAGATGCAGGCGCAACAGCAAATGCAGGCGGCGCAGCAGCAGATGCTCCAGGCCCAGCAGGGTCAGCAGCAACAGGCCATTCGCCAGGCGCAAGAGGTGCAACAACGCGCGTTTCAAGCGCAGCAGCAGCAACGGCAGCAACGTTCCGGCATCCCCGGCCGGGATCCCAACCAGCAGCCCGACCGCCCATAGCACCCGAGCGCAGCGACTCCTTCGCCTGCCGGCTACAGTCGGCGCGAAGGAGTTCCCATGCGCACATTCGACTTCGACCTTTTCGTGATCGGTGGCGGAAGCGGCGGCGTGCGGGCGGCGCGAATGGCCGCCCAGCGCGGCGCCCGCGTCGCGCTCGCCGAATGCGCCGAACTGGGCGGCACCTGCGTCAACGTCGGCTGCATTCCCAAGAAGCTCTACAGCTACGCGGCCGGCTATGGGGAGGCCTTCGAGGAAGCCGCAGGCTTCGGCTGGCAAGTCGGCGAATCGCGCTTCGACTGGGCGCGGCTCAAGGCCAATCGCGCACGCGAGATCACGCGGCTCAACGGCGTCTACCGCAGCCTGCTCGAAGGTGCGGGCGTCCACCTCATCCAGGGTTGGGCGCAACTGACGGACCCCCACGGCTTGCAGATCGGCGAGAAGCACTGCACCGCACAGCACGTGCTCGTGGCGACCGGCGGCATGCCCTTCGTGCCCGACATCGCGGGCCGCGAGCATGGAATCGTTTCCGACGCGATGTTCGATCTCGACCCGTTTCCGAAGCGGCTGCTGGTGGTCGGCGGCGGGTACATCGCCTGCGAGTTCGCGTCGATCTTCAACGGCCTGGGCGCACAGGTCACGCAGGTGCAGCGCAGCGCGCACCTGCTGAATGAGTTCGACGAGGATGTTCGCCAGTTCCTCGCCAAGGAGATGACACGCACGGGCGTCGACATCCGTTTCAATGCCGAAATCAGCATGGTGACGCGCCTGGAGAGCGGCCTGTGCGCCCTCCTCTCGCGCGGCCAGCGGGTGGAGGCCGACACCATCCTCTTCGCGACGGGCCGCGTTCCCAACACAGCGGGAATGGGCCTCGAAGCCGCGGGCGTGGCGTTGGACGAACGCGGCGGCGTGATCGTCGACGCGCACTACCGCAGCTCGGTACCGTCGATCCTTGCGGTGGGCGATGTGTCCACCCGCCAGCAACTGACACCGGTGGCGCTGGCCGAGGCGATGGTGGTGGTCGACACCCTCTTCGGCAAAGGCAAGCGCCAACTCGACTACGACTACACACCGACCGCCGTATTCACACACCCGAACATCGGCACCAGCGGCTACACCGAAGCCGCCGCGCGCATGAAGTTCGGCAAGGTCACGATCTTCTCGAGCGAATTTCGCGCACTGCGCCACACGCTGTCGGAGAGCAAGGAGCGCACTTTCATGAAGCTGATCGTCGACAAGGCGAGCGACCGTGTCGTCGGCCTGCACATGGTGGGGCCCGATGCGGGCGAGATCGTGCAAGGATTTGCGGTAGCAATGCGCTGCGGTGCGACCAAGGCGGCGTTCGACAGCACCATTGGCATCCATCCCACGGTCGCGGAAGAATTCGTGACCATGCGCGAGCCCATGCCTTGACTTGGCTCACCCCCAGGCACGCGCACTTCGTGTCGCTCTCCACCCCCTTGCAGGGGGCAACACCTGCGGCCCGGCAGAGCCGGTTCCGCGGCGTTTCGCGAAGGGGCCTGGCGGCGCCGGCCGTCTTCATTTGGCAACGCCGGGTGCGCCACAATGCTTTATGCCCTACATGCCTGCTTTCATTGCGCCAGCCCGCTTCACCGATCCAGACGCTGCCCTGGAGCAGGTCCGACTCATCTACAACGGTGGCCTGCAGCACCTTCGCGAAGCGATGCAGCGATTCGTGGCGGGCGAAAGCCTCCCGGGCCGTGTGCGGGCCTGCTACCCCTTCGTTCGGGTGCATACGCACACGGTCTCGCGGAGCACGCCGGTCGCCAACGCCGGGTTGAGCTACGGTTTCGTTTCGGGGCCGGGGCGCTACGAGACGACGCTGACACGGCCCGACCTCTTCCTGCGCTACTACCGCGAGCAGTTCAGGCTGCTGCTGGAAAACCACCGGGTCGAGCTGGAGATCGGCACGAGCACGCAGCCGATCCCGATCCATTTCTCCTTCGCCGAGAACGATCACATCGAAGGCACGATGTCCGCCGAGCGCCGCGCGCTGATGCGCGACGTGTTCGACCTGCCCGACCTCGGCGCGATGGACGACGGCATTGCCAACGGCACCTTCGAGGCCAAGCCCGGCGAGGCGCAGCCGCTGTCGCTCTTCACTGCGGCGCGGGTCGACTATTCGCTGCACCGACTGCGCCACTACAGCGGCACGGCGCCCGAGTGGTTCCAGAACTTCGTGCTGTTCACCAACTACCAGTTCTACATTGACGAATTCGTGCGGCTCGGCCACGAGGCGATGACCGACGAGAACAGCGAATACATCGCCTTCATCGAGCCTGGCAACGTCGTCACGCGCCGTCGCGGGCTGGCTCCGGGTTCGAGCCAGCTGTACGGCGAACTGCTCGACGGCACGCAGGGCACGCCGCCCGCCCGCCTGCCGCAGATGCCGGGCTATCACCTGGTGCGCGAGGACTGCACGGGCATCTCGATGGTCAACATCGGCGTCGGCCCGGCCAACGCGAAGACCATCACCGACCACGTCGCCGTGCTGCGGCCCCATGCGTGGATGATGCTCGGCCACTGCGCCGGCCTGCGCCAGGGGCAGCAGCTCGGCGACTACGTGCTAGCGCACGCCTATGTGCGCGAGGACCACGTGCTGGACGAGGAACTGCCGCTGTGGGTGCCGATCCCGGCACTGTCGGAGATCCAGCTCGCGCTGGAAAAGGCCGTGGCCGAAGTCACCGGCACCCAGGGCACCGAACTCAAGAAGATCATGCGCACCGGCACGGTCGCCAGCACCGACAACCGCAACTGGGAACTGCTGCCCGGCAACCAGCCCCAGCGGCGATTCAGCCAGAGCCGCGCCGTCGCGCTCGACATGGAAAGCGCCACCATCGCCGCCAACGGCTTCCGCTTTCGCGTGCCCTACGGCACCTTGCTGTGCGTGAGCGACAAGCCGCTGCACGGCGAGATCAAGCTGCCCGGCATGGCCAACCAGTTCTATCGCGAGCGCGTCGAGCAGCATTTGCGCATCGGCATGGCTGCGATCGACATCCTGCGCCAGGAAGGCTCGAGCCGCCTCCACAGCCGCAAGCTCCGCAGCTTCGCGGAAGTCGCGTTCCAGTAAAGATCGCCCCCAGGCTTGCCCACTTCGTGTGGCCGCCACCCCCCTCTCCGGGGGCAATCCCTACGGCCTGGCGAAGCCGGTTCCGTGGGATTTCCCGAGTCAGCGTGTGCGTTCTCAGGGAGTCGAAAACAGTTCGGGCATTTCGCGGTGGGCCTTGGGGGTGAGCGCCAGTGCGCGGCCGTCCAGATCCTGGCGCACCCATCCACGGCGCAGGGACAGTTGCAGCCACGCGGCGCCGAGTGCGCCGCCCAAGTGAGGGCGCCGTTCGCTCCAGTCGAGGCAGGCGCAGGCAAAGCGACGGCGTGTGCTGCGCGCTTCCTCCACGTCGATGCCCAGGCTCTCGAGCGCGACGGCGCCTTCGGGTGTGAGGTCGTAATCGCCTTCCGCGACCTCGTGCAGCCATCCCTGCGCATGCAGCCGGTCATGCAGCGCGACACCCGCTGTTCCCGCCATGTGGTCGTAGCAGGTGCGCGCGCTGCTCAGGCGGCTCGGCGTCGTCGGGCGGAAATCGTTGCGCGGGGCGCCGGCGATCACCAGCAAGCCTTCGAGCGCAGCGGCGACCTCGCTGCCGGTGAGGCGGAAGTAGCGATGCTTGCCCTGCGCGACCGACTCGACGAGCCGTTGTTCCTTGAGCCGCGCCAGATGCGCACTGGCGGTTGAAGCGGCAACCTCGGCGACGGCGGCCAGTTCTGTCGCGGTGCGGGCATGCCCGTCCAGCAGGCAGCACAGCATGCGGGCACGCGCGGGTTCGGCAATGGCGCCAGCCAGGCGCGCGAGGTGAGTGTCGGCGGTAGATGCATCCATATTTCGATGGTAAACGAAGTGTGTGCGTGCGAAAAGCGCCAGACTGCGGGTATGAAGCACATGGATCCACCGGCCGATGCGATCGCCGCCGTCACGCACTGCAATCCTTACCCGTGGTACGCCACACTGCGCAACGGTCCCGCGCTGGCCCGCGACGAACGCCTGCGTGCGTGGGTCGCCAGCCGGGCTGACGTCGTTCGCGAAGTGCTCGCCAACAACGCGCTGCGCGTGCGCCCTCCATCGGAACCAGTGCCGGGCTCCATCGCCGGCACGCCCGCGGGCGAAGTGTTCGGGCGGCTGGTGCGAATGAACGACGGCGCGCCGCACGCGACCCACAAGCCCGTATTGCAGCGGGCACTGGCAGGGTTGGATCTTCGCGTGGCGCACGCTGCGGCGCGCCAGGTCGCGGAGCGCGTGCCGATCGACTCATTGTCCGATGCCTGCTTCGCGATGCCGGTACGTAGCGTCGCCCACCTGCTCGGCTTCGCCGCCGATGAACTGCCGAGCGTCTCCGACTGGATGCGCGATTTCGTCGCCTGCCTCTCCTCGCTGTCGACCGCCGCTCAGCTCCACGCTGCAAGCGAGGCCGCCGCTGCAATGTTGGCGCGCTTCGAATCGTTGATCGCCGCCCGGCCCGCACGCCACGGCACGTTGCTGGCAGCGGTGCATGCACAGGCACCGGCCGATCGCTCGCACGCCCTCGTGGCGAACCTCGTCGGCCTGCTGTCGCAGACTTGCGAGGCCACGACCGGCCTGCTGGGCAACAGCCTCGTGGCGCTGGCGCGCGAGCCAGGTCTGCGACGAAGGATCGACTCGCGCTGGGAACTGCTGCCCTCGTTGGTCGAAGAAGTGGCCCGCCACGATCCATCGATCCAGAACACGCGCCGCTTTGTCGCGCAACCCACGACTGTCGCCGGCATCGAACTCGAATCCGGTGAGGCCGTGCTGCTGGTGCTCGGCGCCGCCAACCGCGACCCGTCGCTCAACCCTGCACCAGCAACCTTCGAGCTGATGCGCGCAGAGCGCCAGACACTGGGCTTCGGCCAAGGGGCGCATGCCTGCCCCGGCCAGGCGCTGGCAGCTATGGTCGCAGCGGCTGGGGTCGAAACGCTGCTCTCGCGCGGTCTCGATACCGATGCGCTGCAGGAACGAGGGTGGGGCTACCGTCCTTCAGTCAACGCCCGGATTCCCACGTTCCACTGACTTGATGGCTCAAGCGGCCTTTGGCCACTCTCCTGTCGGAGCGAGGAACGGCGACAGCTCCCCTCGGCCCCAACGCAGGGGCAGCGCGGCCGGCATGAGGAGCGCGGACACCACCTGCATGCGAAGCAGCCGCTCCGCGCCAGCGAAGCCTGCGAGTTCCGGGCCGTCCCAGATCGTCTCGGCCGTCACTGCCAGTTGCAGCACGTCGCCGGTCTCGAAGTCGATGAAGAGCAGGCCCGCTTTCGGATAGACGGCGATGTTGCCCAGCGTGTTGAAGAAGGAGTTGCCGACGAAATCCGGCACGGTCAGCGTCCCCTCGCCCGTCAGTTGGACAAAGCCGGGCCGACCGCCACGATGCGACACGTCGACGCCATGCGAGGCGGCCGCATCGCCTGCCCCAGGGTGGGCCGTGGCGATGAAGAAAGTGTCGGCCTTGCCCACGATTCGCCGCGCCGCTTCGTCCATGCGGTCGCTGCGGCGTGCGTTCACAGCGGCGTGCGCTCCGCCCACGAAGAGCGGCTCCCGCGCCTGGATGTACTTCGGGCAGTTGCCGAAGCTCTGCTGCACTTCGACCGAGAAGCCGCGTGCGTCGACCTGTTCGACCACGCCATTCATGCGGTTGCGGCGCCGCGTGTGCGGCTCGATGCCGAGCAGCCCGATCGACGCGCCGGGCAACAGCGCCGATGACAACGGGTCACCTGCAAGCGCACGCGCATCGATGCGCAGGTGATGCTCGTCGGGCGATCGCGCAAAGCCAGGCGGCGCAGCAAGCACGCTCGCCCACGGCTGATGCGCCGAGTCGAGGCTGCCAACGATCAGGAAAGGCAGTTGCGCGAAGAAGGTGCGATGCTGCTCCGGCATGTAGTCCCGGATCACGCGCGGCCCGAGCGCATCCATGCGCTCACGCGCCCCCGCGAGGGTTTGCATCGCACGCTCGCCTTCATGCCAGGGCGATGCGACGGCATCGAAGGAGTTCATGCTGCCAACCCGATGCGTGAAGGTGCCATCGGCACGAAGCCCGGCAATGCCTCGACGCGTGCCAGCCATTCGCGCACGTGGGGATAGGCTTCGAGCGACACATTGCCCTCCGGCGCATGGGCGACGTAGGTGTGGTTGGCGATGTCCGCCAGCGTCGCGGACGAGCCTGCGAGGAAGGGGCGCTCCGCCAACTCATGCTCCATCACGCGCAAGAGATCGTGGGCACGCGCGATCACTTCGGTCGCATCCCTCGTCTGCCCGAACAGCACGATGACGCGCGCCACCGACGGACCTGCCGCGAGCGGTCCGGCCGCGACCGACAGCCAGCGCTGCACACGGGCCGCGCCGACCGGATCGCGCGGATACCAGCGCGCCGGGTCGGCGGCATAGCGCTCGTTGAGATAGACCAGGATCGCATTCGAATCGGCCAGCGTCGTGTCGCCGTCCTCGATCACCGGCACTTGGCCGAAGGCATTGCGCCGCAAGAATTCCGGGGTGCGATTTTCGCCCGCACGCAGATTGACATCGATCGTCTCGAAGGGAAGCCCGAGCACCGAAAGAAACAACTTGACCCTGTGCGAGTGGCCGGAGATGGGAGAGCCGTAGACCTTGATGGTCTGTGCGGGACGAGTGGCTGTCATGTAGGGTTCTCCTGTTGCCGTGAGGTTGATGCCTCGATTCTGTTTTGTTCTCTCCGTCGAAGTAATGGCTCCGGATGCAGTTGACTGCTGCGTTTTCCGGTTTAATCGCGCGATGGACCGTCTCAGAGCCATGCAGACCTTCGTTCAGATCGCCGACCAGGGCAGCCTCACGAAAGCGGCCGACGCGCTCGACACCTCGCTTCCGGCGGTGGTGCGCTCGCTCGCCGCGCTCGAAGCCCATCTGGGCGTGCGGCTGTTCCATCGCACCACGCGGCGCATTTCGCTCACCGAGGAAGGCCGCAGCTACCTGCAAAGCGCGCGCGAGGTCTTGGCCGCCGCCGACGCGGCGGACCGTGCGCTCACCGTCGACGCAGCCGAACCCGCCGGGCAGCTCACCGTCACGGCGCCCGTACTCTTCGGCCACATGTACGTGTCACCCGCGATCGTTCGATTTCTGCAGCGCTACGACAAGATGCGCTGCAGCGTGCTGTTGCACGACCGCAGCGTGAACCTGCTGGAGGAAGGCATCGATGTCGGCATCCGCATCAGTGCGCTGGAGGATTCGTCGCTGGTCGCCCAGCAGCTCGGCAGCATCCGGCGCGTGGTGGTCGCAAGTCCGGCCTATCTGCAGGAGCACGGCACGCCCCGGCATCCGCGCGAGTTGCTCGACGCCAATTGCGTGCGCATTCATCCCAGCAGCACGGTGCACTGGACCTTTCGCGACCATGGGCGGACGGTCGCCATCGCGGCACGCGGCAACCTGGAGTTCAATCACATCGCGCCGGCCGTCGAAGCCTGTGCAGCAGGCATCGGCTTCGGCATGTTCTTCTCCTACCAGGTGCTGCCCTTGGTGAAGCAGGGCCGGTTGACGATCGTGCTGGACGAATTCGAGCTTCCGCCAAGACCCGTGAGTGTGATCTACCCTCATGCGCGACTACTGCCCGCGCGCACTCGGGCCTTCATCGATTGGATGAAGACTGAGTTCGCTGGCCTCAGCCTCTGACATCGAAACCCCAGGCCATGCGCCACAATGCCGCGGTGCCGACCCCCCTCTTCCACGCCAGCCACCTGCACAAGCGCTACGGCACGACCACCGTGGTGGACGACTTGTCCTTCGAGATCGCACCCGGCGAGTGCCTGGGCGTGATCGGGCCCAACGGCGCGGGCAAGACAACCACCATCCGCATGTGCCTCGGGCTGACCACGCCCGACGGCGGCACGATCGAGGCGCTGGGCGGCCTCTCGATGCCGGAAGATGCCCGCGCCATCAAGGCACAACTCGGCGTGGTGAGCCAGTTCGACACGCTCGACCCCGACTTCAGTTGCGCGGAGAACCTGATGGTGTACGCGCGCTACTTCGGCATGCGCCGCGCCGAGATCGCGCCGCGCATTCCACAACTCCTTGAATTTGCCGCGCTCTCGCACAAGGCCGACGTCAAGCCCGGGGAGCTTTCCGGTGGCATGCGGCGGCGCCTGTCGCTCGCGCGCGCGCTGGTCAACGACCCGAAGCTGCTGATGCTCGACGAGCCCACTACCGGCCTCGACCCGCAGGCGCGGCATCTCATGTGGGAGCGGCTGCAGGTGCTGTTGCAGCAAGGCAAATCGATCCTGCTGACCACCCACTTCATGGACGAAGCCGAGCGCCTGTGTTCGCGCCTGCTGGTGCTCGACCACGGCCGCAAGATCGCCGAAGGCCGGCCGCGCGACCTGATCGCCGAGCACCTGGAGCCGGACGTGGTCGAGTTGTATGGCAACGGCGCGCTCGACCTCGCGCAGTCATCGCTGAAGGACTACGCAGCCCGCGTCGAAGTCAGCGGCGAGACGGTGTTCTTCTACACGCAGGATGCGCGCGGCCTGATGGCGGCGGTGGGCGACCGAAGCGGCTTGCGCACCTTCCATCGGCCGGCGAACCTGGAGGATCTCTTTCTCAAGTTGACGGGCCGCCAAATCCGAGAGGACGGTTGATTCGCATGTCGAGCCTGGCCCCTTCTTCCGCTGTTCCACCGACGCGCTCCGTCTGGCGCCCACCCGAACTCTCGATGCGCTGGTGGCCGGTGTTCCTGCGCAACCTGCTGGTGTGGCGCAAGCTCGCGATTCCCAGCCTCATCGGCAACATCGCGGAGCCGCTGATCTGGCTGGTGGCCTTCGGCTACGGCATGGGCGCGCTGGTGGGCGATGTACAGGTCGATGGCACTCACATTCCCTACATCCTCTTCCTCGCCAGCGGCTCGGTCTGCATGAGCGCGATGAACGCGGCCTCTTTCGAGGCGCTGTATTCGGCCTTTTCTCGCATGCACGTGCAGAAGACCTGGGACGGCATCATGAACGCCCCGGTCGGGCTCGACGACGTGGTACTGGCCGAGATGCTGTGGGCCGGCTTCAAGGCGATCTTCACGACCACCGCCATCCTGTTCGTGATGCTCGGGCTGGGCATCAGCCACACACCCAAGCTCTTCATCGCCTGGTTCGTGCTGGTGGGCGTCGGTATCACCTTCTCGTGCATTGCGCTCATCTTCAACGCACTGGCGAAGGGCTATGACTTCTTCACCTACTATTTCACGCTGTTCATGACGCCGATGATGTTCCTGTCGGGCGTCTTCTTTCCGCTGGACCAGTTGCCAGGCGTTGTGCGCACGGTCGCCGCGTGGCTGCCGCTGACCAACGCGGTGGCTCTGGTGCGGCCTCTCTTCATGGACCAGTGGCCCCTCGATTGGTGGCGGCATGCGCTGGTGCTCGTGCTGTACACGGTCGTCGCGTTCTGGATCGCATTGGGACTGACGCGAAGGCGCTTTCGGGCCTGAGACCGGGCGCTCACGCGCTTGTCTCCGGTGTGACTGCAACGGAGAGTTCCGCTTCTAGACTGCGGCGGGGACTTCCACAACGAGGAGACAACATGAAGCGGATCTTCGGCGGCGCCTTGCTGGCGTCGGCATTCCTTCTCGGCGCCTGCACCACCACCACCACCACCGCGCCGCCCACCCGACCCGGCGCATGGGCCGCGCCGGAGGCGATCGTGGCGCCCTCCTCATTCTCGGGCGTGCACGGCCTTGCGGTCGACCGGCAAGGCCGGCTTCTCGCAGGCTCGGTGGTCGGCAACACCTTGTGGGAGGTTGATCGACAGACTGGCGCCGCACGCGTGCTCATCAAGAGCGTCGAGGGCCAGGCCGACGACATCGCGGTCGGCCCCAAGGGCGAGCTGGCATGGACCAACTACCTGATGGGCATGCTGCGCATGCGCGAGAGCGACGGCGCACCGATGCGCGTGCTCGCCAAGGACCTGCCCGGTCTCAACTCGCTCGACTTCGACCGCCGCAACGGCAAGCTCTACGCCTCGCAAGTGTTCCTGGGCGACGCGCTGTGGGAGATCGACGTCGCGGGCCAGAAGCCGCCGCGCCTGATCAAGAAGGACATGGGTGGATTCAACGGCTTCGAGGTCGGGCCCGACGGCATGCTCTACGGCCCACTGTGGTTCAAGGGCCAGGTCGTGAAGATCGATCCCGCCAACGGCGCCATGACGGTGATCGCCGACGGTTTCAAGATCCCCGCCGCGGCCAATCTCGACGGCAAGGGCAACCTGTGGGTGGTCGATGCCCGCAGCGGCGAACTGGTGCGCGTCGAACTCGCGACGGGCCGCAAGACCGTCGCGAAGCAGCTCAAGCCATCGCTCGACAACCTCGCCATCGCTTCCGAGGGCACGATCTACGTGTCGAACATGGCCGACAACTCGGTCGAGGCCTTCAATCCCGCAACCGGCGAACTGCGCCTGCTCACCGGCGGCAAGCTGGCCGTGCCGGTCGGCGTCAAGATCGACGGCAACGACCTTTGGGTGGCCGACATCTTCGGATTTCGCCAGGTCGATGCCACGAGCGGCGCGGTGCGCGACATCTTCCGCATGCAGCGCGACCCGGAGCTCGAATACCCGTTCGCGGTCGGCGTGTCGGCGACGCACTTCGCGCTGACCTCATGGTTCACTGGCACGGTCCAACTGGTGGACCGGAAGACGCTCAAGACCACCGGCGTGCTGCACGGCCTGAAGGCACCGATCGACGCCATCCCGATGCCCGACGGGAGCGTGATCTACGCCGAGATCGCGAACGGCAGTGTGAGCCGCGCCAGCGGCGCGAAGTTCGAGACCAAGGAAGTGATCGCGAGCGGCCTGGCAGGGCCGGTGCAGATGATCATGGGCAAGGACGGCGCGCTCTACGTCACCGAAGCCGCGGGCAAGCTGACGCGCATACCACTCGACGCAAGCGCTCCCCTGCGCGCCGTCGCCGAAGGTCTGGCGATGCCCGAAGGCGTGGCGCAGACGCCGTGGGGAACGTTCATCGTCGCGGAAAGCGCGGCGCGGCGGCTGGTCGAGATCGACATCGCGACCGGGACGCGGCGCACGGTTGCGGAAAACCTGCCGATTGGCCTCGAAGGCGGACCGGGCATGCCGCCGCCCTACGTGCCGACGGGCGTGGCGGTCGGCAGCGACGGCACGATCTACATGACGGCGGACCGCAACAACGCGCTGTACCGGATCCGGCCGCAGCGCTGAGGCTTGCGCCGCAGTCTGTAGCCACTTCCCGCAAGCACGGCGGGCGACACCGCACCTAGAGTCGGCGAAGCTGACAGCAGACCGACCGGAGACAAGGCATGCAGTACACGCACGAACACCTCGAGATCCAGAAAACGATGCGTCGCTTCATCGACGAGGAGATCAATCCCCACGTGGACGAGTGGGAGGCCGCCGAGAGCTTCCCGGCGCACCAGGTGTTCAGGAAGCTCGGCGCGCTCGGACTGCTGGGCCTCAACAAGCCGGAAACCTACGGCGGTGCCGGCCTCGACTACTCGTACGCGATGGCGCTGGCCGAGGCGCTGGGTCATGTGAGTTGCGGCGGCGTGCCGATGGCGATTGGCGTGCAGACCGATATGTGCACCCCCGCGCTCGCACGCTTCGGCAGCGACGCGCTGCGACGCGAATTCCTGGCGCCCGCCATCGCCGGCGAGACCGTGGGCTGCATCGGCGTGAGCGAGCCCGGCGCCGGCAGCGACGTCGCCGGCCTCAAGAGCCATGCGCGAAAGGACGGCGACGACTACCTCATCACCGGCCAGAAGATGTGGATCACCAACAGCCTGCAGGCCGACTGGATG
>Ga0247825_10001192_pt1 | contig 16957 bp, 14 predicted proteins | sample 13C_Vanillin_Day_FD_194413 | JGI IMG/M metagenome (GOLD analysis project Ga0247825, IMG submission 194413) | Soil microbial communities from agricultural site in Penn Yan, New York, United States - 13C_Vanillin_Day48 | ecosystem: Environmental > Terrestrial > Soil > Agricultural land | place... | reverse complement strand
CTTCGATCGATGGCCGTCGCTCAAGATCATCGCTCATCACATGGGCGCGATGGTGCCGTACTTCGCCGGACGCGTCGGTCCGGGCTGGGATCAGCTCGGGGCACGCACCTCCGATCGCGATCTCTCGCAGGTGCTGAAAGGGCTCAACAAGCGGCCGCTCGATTACTTCAAGATGTTCTACGCCGACACGGCATTGTTCGGGGCGTACGAGGCGACGGTCTGTGGCCTGGATTTCTACGGCGTGCCCAATGTGCTGTTTGCGTCGGACGCGCCTTTCGATCCGGAGAAAGGCCCGATGTACATCCGCGAGACGATCGCGATCATCGACCGCCTGCCGATCTCACAGGATGACCGCGAGCGGATCTACTGGCGCAAGGCGGCAACGATGCTGAAGCTGGATGATTGAAACTCCCATCTTCCAAGATCCAACTCCCAAGGGTTCAGAGGATTCGGGAGTTGGGAGTTGGGCTTTGGAAATTGACACGACTATTCACAAGTTCTGAGTCAAGGCGAGGGGTTCTGCATGGTCATTGATTCACACGGACACGTCACGGCACCTGACAGTCTCTATGTCTACAAGGCGCAGATTCTCGCGCACCGCGGCGCGCACGGGCGCGGCGGAAACCTCGCGGTAGATGACGACGTCAAGGAAGCGCTGAATTCGCCGGTGTTCGGCGGGAGCTCACACCTGCAGCAACTCAAAGAGGTGGGCACTGACCTGCAGCTGATCTCGCCGCGCCCCTACCAGATGATGACGAGCGAGAACCCCAGGCTCGTGCAGTGGTTCGTCGAGGAGACCAACAACATCATCGCGAAGCAGGTGGAGCTCTATCCCGACACGTTTCGCGGCGTCTGCGGCCTGCCGTTGACGCCCGGCGTCAGCCCGAAGGCGATCCTCCCGTATCTCGAGAAGTGCATCAAGGAGGGGTTTGTCGGCTTCCTGCTGAACCCCGATCCTGGTGAGTGCAGTGGCGTCGAGACGCCGCCACTGGGCGATCGGTTCTGGTATCCGCTCTACGAGAAGATGGTGGAGCTCGACATCCCGGGCCACATTCACTCTGCCGGCTGCCGATCCGAACGGTTACCGTACTCGCTGCACTTCATCAACGAAGAGAGCATCGGGGTGGTCTCGCTGCTGAACTCCGATGTGTTCAAGGACTTCCCGACGCTGAAGATCCTCGTGTCGCACGGCGGCGGAGCGATCCCGTATCAGTTCGCGCGCTTCGAAGCCGGATCGCTGCGCCGCAAGGGCGGCCCACGGTTCTCGGATCAGATGCGGCACCTTTACTACGACACGGTGCTCTACTCGAAGGATGCGCTCGAACTTCTCTTCAAGACGGTCGGCGTCGACCGATGCGTGTTCGGCACGGAGCGTCCAGGTGTCGGCACCGTGATGGATCCACGCACCGGACGTTGGCTCGATGAGACGAGATTCACCATCGAGGCGATCGACTGGCTGAGCGATGCCGACAAGAAGATGATCTTCGAGGACAACGCGAAGAAGCTCTTCAACCTGAAGGTGCCCGAGAGGATGACCGTATGAGACTGACGCGCGCGCATCTCGTTCTCTTTGCGATCGTGACCGCGGTGCTGGTGACCGCGAGCTGGCCGCCCCTCGACGGTGCTCGGGGCGCCCTGAGCATGGTCGAACGGGCGCACGCGCAGACGCCGCAGAAGGTCACGATCAACTATCCGACCCGGAGCGGCGCGTCGTGGCATCTCTACATCGCCAGGGAAGGCGGTTACTACCAGAAGTACGGAATCGATGTGGACCTGCAGTTCGGCGTCCACCCGACGGGTGTCGCGATGCTCACGAGCGGCCAGGCGGTGATGGTGAACCACTCGCTCGAGCAGGGCATGATTGCCGGCACTCGCGACGCCAGCGCCTTCACGCTGATGGGGAGTTCCTCCAACAAGGGTCTCTTCGCCCTGGTCGCTCAGAAAGGGTTGACGACCAAGGATCTCAAAGGCAAGCGGTTCGCAATCGGTCAGATCGGCGACGCCCCCTACAACTACTCGGTGGCGCTCCTCGGTACGTTTGGCCTCGGCGTCCGAGACGTGCAGTGGATTCCGGTCGGCACCGACGTGAGCGGTCGCGCGGCAGCGCTGCAGTCCAACCGCGCGGATGCGACGCTGCTGACGGCACCGAACTACTTCCGCCTCGAAGAGGCAGGTTACCCGGTGCTGGCCAATCTTGCAGATCACCCGTCGGTCTTCCTGTCCACCGTGTATCTCTTCGCACGCAAGGCCACGACCGAGAATCCGAAGCTCGCCGAGTCGATCATCAAGGCGCACACCGAGGCCATCAAGCGCTTCTACGACGACAAGGCCTTTGCGGTGAAGGCATATATGGCCTTCGACAAACAGCCGGAAGCCGACGTGTCACGTATCTACGACCTGTACAAGAATGGCAACATCTTCGAGCGTGTGCCGTATGTGATGGCCGGCGCGGTCAAGGCAACACTGTCTCAACAGGTTGACCCGCGCATTGCGGCCGACCTCAAGGGTTTCGACTTTCGCAAGATCGTGGACCAGAGCGTCATCGACAAGCTCGTGAAGGAAGGGTTCTTCCAACAGGTCTTCGGGCCCGGCATCAAAGCCGAGGAGCAGGCAAAGGCCAAGCTCGCGTTCGGCAAGTAGGGCGCGCGATACCGGATGCACAAGCTCGATATCACCGGCCTGACCAAGCGCTACTACGTGGAGCGCGACAGCCGTCAGGTGCTGGCGCTCTCGGACGTGTCCTTGTCAATCGCCGACGGCGAGTTCATGGCGATTGTCGGTCCGAGTGGCTGCGGCAAGACGACACTCCTCAACATCGTCGCCGGCCTGCTCCGGTACGACGGCGGCCGGGTGGTCATCGATGGGAAGACCGTTGACGGACCCGGGGTCGAACGGGCCGTCGTCTTTCAGCAGTCCAGCCTGCTGCCGTGGCGAACCGTCGCCGGCAACGTACGGTTCGGCATGGAGATGCAGCGCCGTTTCGACCGCGACGTCATGCGGAGCCGGACAGAGCAGTTCACACAACTCGTGGGATTGAACGGCTTCGAAAAGCACTATCCGTCAGAGCTTTCCGGCGGTATGCAGCAACGAGTGAACCTGGCCAGAGCGCTGGCGGCAGACCCGGTAGTGCTGTTGATGGACGAGCCCTTTGCCGCCCTCGACGCGCAGACACGGGAGTTCATGCAGGCCGAGTTGCTGAAGATCTGGAGCAAGGCGAAGAAGACGGTGCTGTTCATCACGCACCAGATCAACGAGGCTGTGTATCTCGCCGATCGGGTTGCGGTCATGAGCGCGCGTCCCGGCCGCGTCAAGGGCATCGTCGACATCCCGTTCGAGCGCCCGCGTGGACTCGCGTTGAAACGGGAGGCGCGGTTCCTGGCGATCGAAGAGACGATCTGGCAGATGGTCGAAGAGTCTCCCGAGCGCATCGGCATGACGAAGGCGGCAGGGTAATGGACACCAGTTCCGAGCCGCAGCTCATCGAGCAGCCGCGTCGCAGCTTCTACCAGCGGCACGAGCGCCTGATCCTTGGCGGGCTGGCCGTCCTTGTCGCGCTGGCGGGATGGCAGGCCCTCTGGTCGGCCGGAAAGATTTCGCCGCTCTTTTTCACGGGCCCTTCGTCCGTGGTGACTCGCTTCATCGAGGAGTGGACGAACGGACGGCTCAAGCAGGACCTGGCGTACAGCGGTCTCAACTTCGTCATCGGAGTCGGGATGGCGATCACCGTCGGGGTCGTCTTCGGAGTGCTGATCGGCTGGTACAAGCGCCTGGCGATGGTCGTCGATCCATTCGTGACGACGCTCTACTCGACGCCGCGCGTGGCGCTGGTACCGCTCGTGCTGATCTGGTTTGGCATCGGCATGTGGTCGAAAGTCTTCATCGTGTTCATCAATGCGGTCTTTCCGGTGCTGATCAACACGATCGGCGGCGTGAAGGCGATTGACGTCGACCTGCTGAGGGCCGCGCGCGCGTACTGTGCGTCGGATTGGCAGATCTTCACGACCGTCGTGCTGCCGGGTGCCGTGCCGTTCATCCTGACCGGGGTGCGACAGGCGGTTTCTCTTGGGCTCATCGGCGTCGTGGTGGGCGAGATGTTCGGCGGCAGCGAGGGGATCGGCTTCATGGTCAACTATGGCGGCCAGACGTTTCAGACCGACACCGTGTTCCTGGGCGTCACCATCATCGCGCTCGCCGGGATCACGCTGACGTGGCTGGCCGAGCAGTTGGAGAAAAGGTTTTCGAGGTGGAGACCTGAGCGTTAAATGGGGTCGGGGGTCATTTGATCAGGACACTCGCGCTGCGACGCTCCGCGAGTGTCCGCTTTAAATGACCCCCGACCCCCTTACGAATTACCAGGAGCTGACTAAATGGCAGAAATCGTTTTAGGGATCGGATCGTCGCACGGGCCTCTGCTCTCGACGCCGCCGGAGCAGTGGGACCTGCGTGCGAAGGCCGACCGCGAGAACAAGAATCATTGGTTTCGCGGGAAGACCTACGACTACGAGTCGCTGCTGAAGTCACGTGCTCCCGGCTTTGCGCACGAGATCACGGTGGAGAAGCGGCGTGAGCGTTTCATCAAGTGCCGCGCCGGGCTCGAGTCGCTCGGCAAGAAGTTCAACGAGGTCGCACCCGATGCCGTGATCATCCTGGGCAACGACCAGCGTGAGTTCTTCAACGCGGGGCTGACGCCATCGATTACGGTCTACCGCGGCAGTACGATCAGCAACGTGCAGCACCTCAACGAGGACGCGCCCGGCCTCAATATCGCGGAACCGGCGAATTCACCGGCAGAGGGTGCAAGCTATCCCGGCGCGACCGCGCTTGCCGATCACATCCTGCGATCGCTTGGCGACGAGAACTTCGATCTTGCGCAGTCGGACGAGACGCCGAGTGGGGCGCCCCGCGGAGGAATTCCGCATGCGTACGGCTTCTTCTACCACACGATCCTGCAGGACCAGACACCGCCGAGCGTGCCGATCATTCTGAACGTACACTTCCCGCACAACACGCCGAGAGTCAAACGCTGCCTGGAGCTTGGCCGCGGACTCGCGCGGGCGATTGAGACCTTCGACGGGTTCAAGCGCGTGGCGCTGATGGCGTCGGGTGGGCTGACCCACTTCGTCATCGACGAGGACTTCGATCAGTCGGTGATCTCTGCGATGAAGAACGGCGACGAAGCCGCACTGTCGGCGCTGCCGGAAAGCTACTTCAAGGTGGGAACGGCCGAGATCAAGAACTGGATTCCGGTGATCGCGGCGATGAACACCGCTGGCTTGAAGTACCACCAGATCGACTACGTACCGTGCTATCGATCGGAAGCGGGCACGGGCAACGCGATGTGCTTCGCATACTGGCAGTAATCGCCAGAACATTGTGGATTTATCGATCTTTGATATTTGATTCCTTGTTGATTTGGGAATGTTGAATGGTGATTTTGCTTGCTTGCCAAGCGCGAGAATCAACCATCACGAATCGACAATCAACAACGAATCATCAATCAAAGATCGTCCAATCAAGAATGACTTGCTGCTCATGATCGATATCACCACCCGCCTGGCACGACTCGACTCCTGCGCCGTATCGGATGCGCTCGACACGCTTGGGCTCAAGGGTGTGGCGTCCGGCATCGAGCGCCTCGCCACCGACCGGCGGATATCTGGCCGCGTGGTGACGGTGAAGCTCGAGGCTGACGACGGGCGCCCAGTGGCCTCGCGTCACCTGGGGACGACGGCGATCGAGTCGGGGCAGCCGGGTGACGTCATCGTGATCGAGCAGCGAAGCGGCCGCGAGGCTGCGAGTTGGGGTGGCAACCTGTCGCGGGCCGCACAGCTGCGGGGCATTGCCGGTGTCATCGTCGAAGGCCCAGCCCGTGATATCGACGAGGCGCAGGGCTACGGGTTCCCGCTGTTCGCGCGCAGCCGCACGCCGCGCACCGCGCGCGGACGAATCGTGGAGACCGGCACGAACGTGCCGATCACGGTGGCAGAGATTGCGGTGTCGCCAGGAGACTTCGTGGTCGCGGATGGCACGGGTGTGGTGTTCGTTGCGGCGCGCGACATCGAGGCGGTCCTCGAGGCCGCCGAGGCGATTGCGGCGCGCGAGCGCGCGATGGTCGCCGCGCTGAACGAGGGGCAGCCCGTCACCCAGGTGATGGGCAAGAGCTACGAAACAATGCTGAAGCGGTAACGGACGTGGCGGAACACCCTGACGACACCAGCGTGCAGCGCGCCGCGAGGCTCGATACGACGGCGATCAGCGACGCGCTCGATCGACTCGGCATCGCGGGGCAGTGCCTGAACATCAAACCGCTCGATCCACGCTTCCGCCTCACCGGTCGCGCCTTCACGATCCTGTATGGCCCCGCGGGTAATCCCGCCGGCACGGTTGGTGATTACATCGACGATGTGCGGCCGGGGAGTGTGGTGGTGCTGGACAACGGCGGGCGCGAGAATGCGACCGTGTGGGGCGACATCCTGACGTGGGTCGCGCATCAACGCGGCGTCGCAGGCACGGTGATCGATGGCGCCTGTCGCGACACACATCTGGCGCGCGAGCTGGGATATCCGGTCTACAGCCGGAGCTATTCGATGCGCACCGGGAAGGATCGCGTGCAGGTCGATGCCGTGAACGCGGTCGTCAACATCGGCGACGCACGCGTGGCGCCCGGGGATCTCCTGCGCGGAGACGCCGACGGCGTGGTGGTCCTGCCTCACGCGCACGAGGAGGCGATTCTCGCTGCGGCCGAAGAGATCGACGCGATCGAGCAGCAGATTCGCACCGCGGTTGCCCAGGGCAAGACGCTTGCCGAGGCACGTCGACAGCTCGGATATCATCGGCTGCAAGCGCGGAAGTCGTAGAGCGCATTTCTCGTGACGGCCCTGCTGCGGCGCCACACTACCGCCCACCACGTGGCAGTTCTGCTGTTGCTGACCGGAGCAGCGGTCTCGCTCCTCCCGCGAATCGCGCTGACGTTCTATGCGTATCCGTCGGCCGACGACTTCTGCATCGTCAACGAGACGCGTGACGACGGGTTCTGGTACATGCAGTTGCACTCGTACCTCACGTGGACCGGTCGCTATAGCGCGGTCTTCCTCGAGAGCATCACCAGTCAGTTCGATCTGATCGACGGGTATCCGTGGGTTGCGCTGCTGACGCTCCTCATGACGCTCGCGGCGATTCACGCGTTGGTCGCGAGTGTCATCGGGAGAGACATGTCGCGGTTGCGTGTCGCGCCAATCTCGTTGACGGTCGCCGCCGTCTTCATCGGCGGCCTGCCATCGACTGTCGAAGCCTTTTACTGGATCCCGGCAGCTGCGTCGTATCAGTGGGGCATCATCACCTACTTGTTCTGGCTGTCGCTCCTCATGTTGCGTGTCAGACGTGGTGACGGCCGCGAACGCCCGGTCTGGCAGGCCGCGCTGATCGTGACGTTGACCCTGATGCTTCCAGGGTTCAACGAGGTCAGTGCACCGATCGTCTTCGCGACGACTGGTGGCTTCATGTTCGCCGAGCGGTGGAGGGGACGAGGCCACGATCGGTTCCTGTTCGTATTACTCGGCATCATCGTGCTTCTGACAGCGGTGTGCTTCGTCGCGCCGGGAAACGGCAATCGAAGCGGCGGCTATCCGGCGCTCGATTCTCGTCACAATCTCGGGTACGCGCTGGTCGAGACTGCACGCCAGACAGTTCGATTCGTCGTGAACTACGGTTCCTACCCGGCTCTCTGGCTGGGAGCCCTGGCGGCCTGGTGGCGGGCGTTTTCTCTTCGAGGCGCTGAATTCAGTTGGGTGCGTCGGCCCGTCTATGTGGCGTCAGTTCTCCTGTCCCTCGTGTCTGTCCTGTATCTGACGCTCTTTCCGCTCTACTGGGAATACGGCGAGATGAACTACACGGGCGAGGGACGCACGTACAACGTGACGTTCATGGTGCTGTGTGCCATCGTGCTCACTGTTGCCGGATCCCTCGTGAGCGCGCTGGTCGGGCCATCCGTTTCTTCGGGAGTGAAAGTGCGCCCCGGTTGGATTGACGTTGGCGTGCCCGTGCTGCTTACCGCGCTGCTGACTGCGTCGCCATCGACGCGACAGGTCTACCAGGCGTTGACGGTCGCTCCCGCGTATCTTCACGAAGAGCGGGCCAGGACACGGGAACTCCGGCGCGCGCCTCGCGAGGGCGTTGTGTTCGTGGACAGGCTCACGGTCAGGCCGCCGGGGCTGTTCTGGGGCGATGTTGAACCGGACCAATCGCATTGGATCAACATCTGCGTCGCGAAGTACTACGGGCTCCAGTTCGTTCGCTCGCGTATGTAGACCCCCGGCTATCACGACGCGATGAACCCATGTCGCGCGCGAACGTTCAGGCGACGGTCGCGGACCTCCACTCTTAACTCATGCCACTGGCCGTCCCTGGCACCGAGGTCGAGTATCCAAGCGCGTTGAACCCCGAACTCGACGAAGAGACGAGGAATCTCTCCAGGCCTGAACACAGTAGCTCAGGCCAGGAGAGAGAGGATTCATCAGAAGATGAATTTCACGCTGAACTGCCCCTGGGTTCCAGGGTTGAAGAGATCCTGCATCCCGTAGCGAGGATCGAAGGCCAGGGCTCCTTCCTGCGTCGCCAGGATCAGCGCGTTGTAGTCGTAACCCGCCGCGAGGTTGACGTTCGAGAAGTCGATCGCGTCGGCTGGACGTGTCTGGCCACCGGCCGGGGCGCCCTTGTTCAGATAGTTAAAGATGTGCGTTGCCGTCTTCTGGTCGAACAGGTTCTGGATGTTCAACTCGAAGCGCAGCCGCTTCCGATCCGCGAGCGACAGTTCATGCGAGACGAGCAGATCGGTGCGCGTCAGGACCGGCGTGCGACCCATGTCGCCGCGCCCGTTCACGAAGGGGGCATACTGATCCTGTCCGACAACCTGCGTGCTCACCGGCGTGCCGCTGCCACCATAGAAGAACGCGCCGACCTGCGTGCCCATGCCGAACTGATACGCACCGTACAACTTCACGACGTGCGGACGATCCGTCGCCAGGCGGCCGCGTGGGTCGAGGTTCCCATGCGCATCCCACATCAGCTCGTCGATGTCCCAGCCGGTGTGGGAGTTGCTGCCCGGACGGGCGATCGTGCCGACCTGCTGCTGCGCGTTATTCGAAGTGACGCCCGTCGTTGGCGTGCTGATCTCGTCGGAGTTGGCCGTGCCCGAGTAGTTGCCGTACAGACGGCTCAATGTGTAGTTGGCACTGGCGAACCAGTTCTTCGAGAAGCGCCTCTCCAACGTAACCTCGAGCGCGTCGTACTGCCGCTTCGCCTTCGGAGTGGGGAAGTCCTCAGTTGGCGGATACGAGGCAGGCGTGATCGTGTTCTGCCCCTCGCCGGGATTGCCGATGACGTAGACGCTGTCGCCGTTGACGAGCGCGCCCATGTCTTCAATCGTTCGACCGAGGTTGTTATGGATGTAGTGGATCCCCAGCGCTGTCGTCGCGCTCAACTGGTAGTCGACGCCGCCGTTGAAGCTGTCCTGATACATCGGCTTGATGTTCGGATCGGTGTTCAGAATCGCCGTGGCGCGCAGGTCTCTGAATCCAGTCGGTCCGCCCCAGAGATCGTTTCCGGGCATGTTGTTGAGATTCAGACTGGCGATGTCGAGCGTGTCGAGCGAACGATAGAAGATGTGCCAGAGATCGCCGCCGAATGATCCGCGGGCGATCTCGTACTTCGTCCAGTCGTAGTAGCGTCCCCAGCTTGCGAACGCCTTGACCTTGCCGTCGCCACGCACGTCATACGTGGCGCCGAGGCGCGGCGCCAGCTTGTCGGCGAAGCCGAACTGGAACGCGTACTGGGCGATGTCCGGTCTGAAGGTCGGGATCTTCTCGTTCTCGGTGCGAAGTCCGAGATTGAGCGTAAGGCGGTTCCCAACACTCCACGTGTCTTGCACGTACAGATTCTGGATGTTGGCGTGCACGGCACCGCGTGTTCCCTGATCGTTCACCGAGTAGTAGCCGTAGGTACCAGTTCCGGTTTGGCCGGTTGCCGTGCTGCGGAACGACTGGCCCCAATACAAGTAGACATACCCGCCCGGGTAGGAGACGTCGACGTCATTGACCGAGCGGCGAACGCCCCACCCGCCTTTGATCAGGTGAGAGCCCAGACCGGTGAACGCATGGTTGTAATCGAGCTGGAAGAAACCCTGCGTGGTCTGGTCGAAGTTGCTGAGCAGAATGCGCGGCGTGTTGACCGTGTTCACCGGGCCCTGGAGGCTCGGCGGCACACCAGGCACGTTGAAGTTGGGCGCCTGGTACGTGTAGCTCGTGATGAGCGGAACACCGGTGTCCTTGTAGTTGTCGTAGAAGTAGCCGCCGCGCACGGTCAGGTACGCGGTGTTCGAGAGGGACAGGTCGACGTTGCCGCCGATGTTGTTCTGATCGCTCTCGAATCCGCGTGTGCGATTTGCTTCGTTGGCGGCCGAAGACGATGCGATGAAGTTGGTGCCGGTCGAATCGTAATTCGGAAGCCGCCCGGTCGAGCGCGTCGGCGTCATGAGGGCGCTGACGTTGGCAGTCAGTCGGCCAGCTGAATACGTCACCTTGCCGAATCCCTGCCACGCGGACTGATCCTGATCGATCGTGCCCGGCTCGGTGCCAGACGAGAAGTTGTAGTCGTTGGTGCGCCGGACCACGCGCGGTGAAACCGAGCCGAAGAAGAAGAGACGGTTTCTCACGATCGGGCCGCCGAACGATCCGCCGAACTCGCTCTGGTTGTTGGTCGGCTTGGTGTCGTCGAAGTACCCGACGGTCTGAAAGTCGACCGGATCGAGCACGAGCCGCTTCACCGGTCCCGCGCTGAGTGCGTTGCCGATGTAGTAGTAATGAGCTTCACCGGTGTACATGTTGCCGCCGGACTTCGTCACGGCGCTGATCACGCCCCCGAGCGCGCCGCCGTACTCGGCGTCGATTCCGCCGGTCTTCACCTGGACTTCCTGCAGGTACTCGAATACGGTGTTCTGCCGCGAGCTGCCGTAGATCAAGCTGTTCGTTGCGACACCATCGACCGTGAACACGTTCTCGGCGCTGCTTGCGCCGTTCACCTGGAAGCCACCTTCGATCTCTCCCGAGTTCACGCCGGGCGCGGCCAGCGCGATGCTCTGGAAGCTACGACCCTTCGGCAGCCGATCGAACTCTTCGGCCGTGACGTTATGCGCGAGCGTTACGCTCGTGAGATCGAGTTGCCTGGCGGCATCCGCGGTGACATTGACGACTTCGGTCAGTACGCCTGGCTGCAGTTTGGCATCAGCGGTCAGCGTCCTGCCGAGCAGGACGATGAGATCGTCGACGACGACTTTCTGGAATCCCTCAATCTCGATCGAGATCGAGTAGCGGCCCGGATCGAGATCGGGCACGCGGTACGTCCCGTCGGCGCCCGAGACCACGACCTTCATGGCGCCAGTCTCTTTGTTCGTCACGGTGACGGTTGCGCCCGGTACAGCCGCGTCGGATGCGTCCATCACGGTGCCGGTGACGCCACCGAATCGCTCCTGGGCGTCGATCGTGCAGGCCATCAATATCAAGACGAGCCCCGCAACCAGCCAAGAGCGCCGCTCCTTGAGCCGAGCTCTTGACTTGTTTGGCAGCGTCTCTTCGGCGCGCTTCGCGCGCCTGGGACCGCGATGCGGCTCCGATGCAACGAGCGCTGAATCCGCGCCTGATGCCGCATAGCGGTCCCGCGCGGTGATGCGTCTCGCCATGGTTCACACTCCTCCCTCGGCACAGCGCGCCGGGTTGTTAACCAGCCTCCACAAGGCTTCGGCGGTCCGCCGTAGCTCCAGCGAAGGCGGAACGGGACTTACCCCAGGAGTGCGTGATAGGAGAGAAACGTGCCGTTGGGACGAGTGACGAGACGTGCGTGGAGGGTGACGAGGCTGCTGTCAGCTGTGGTCAATGGATTTACAAATTGCAGCGTGGTACAGACATTTGGACGGAATTCAGAAAACTGAATCCAGCGAACGGCAGCAGAGCCCTGAAAATGCCGCTCAGACCCCGTACCTGTGTGGCTTGAGCGGTGAACGTGCCCCGCAGTCTGCAGGGAGAGAGGGATCCTCTTTTCGGTTTACTGCGGTCTGCGGAAGAGCCCGACGTACGTGGCCTTGCCGAGCACGTGTCCCTGAAGTACTTTCATCACCGCGGCTCGCGTTTCGAACGCGTCGGCCGTGCCCATCACATCGAGCTTCGTATCGAGCGCGATGATCTCGAAGACGTAGTGATGCAGCGGGCCGGTGGCTGGTGCGCCGGGACCGCGATAGACAGGGCCGCTTGCGCTGATCTGACGGCTGCCATCGGCAAGCGTCTCACCCTTCGGCACTCCTTCAGGAAGTCCAGTTGCCGTGCCCGGGATGTTCCATACGACCCAATGCGCCTGATCGTCGAGGGTTTTGTTACGCGCGACGTCGATGTCGTGCATGTGCAGCACGAAGCTGACCGTGCCTGCCGGCGTGTTCGTCCACGTCAGCGCCGGTGAGACCTGCTCTCCCGCCTGCGTGTACTTCACCGGTATCTGGGCGCCGTCCGGAAACGCCGTTGTGGACAACGTCATCGGCCGGGGCGGAGGGCCGCCGGCGGCGGGCTGTTGCTGTTGTGCGCTCGCGGCGGCGGGCAGCGACGCCCCAAGCAGGAGAGTAAGAATCCACTGAGTACGTTGCATCGTCGGCAACCTCCAGGCGGTAACGATACCGCACCCGACGCGAACTACACAGCGTCTCTGCGAAAGACGATCGGTATGCCCGTCGGCAGCGGCGCCGGGCGCGCAGGCAGCTCGACTTCTAAATCAGGCATCGGAGTCCCGGCGAACAAGCGCCGGCACGGGATGGCCATCCATCGAGCCCACTGCGCCGAGCGATTGACACGCGCACTGTCGGTGGCGATCCCGGTGTTCGCATACATCTGACGATAGATCTTCGAGATGAGCACGAACGCCAGCCGGGCCTTGAGAGACGACACCGATCCGCGGGATCGCTTCCAGATGCTGCTGAACGAGTAGAAGTGATCCCAGACAGCCTGTGTATGGCTGCGGATCTGATCGGCACTCATGACCGGATGATCCATGTAGATCTTCGGCCGCTGTGCCTGCGGAATCAGCCAGTGACGCGTGACCGGGATGTCGCCGATGCGTGGCGGTTCGGCACCGAGTGATTTCTCCCATGCGGCAAAGTCGAGCGTGCCGGGAAACGGCGTCAGCATCACGAACTGCGCAAATGTCAGGTTGGCGCGCTCTGCGACGGAAAGCGTGGCGTCGAAAGTGGCCTCGCGATCGCTTGGCAGGCCGAAGATGAACGAGCCAAGCACGTGCACGCCGTGTCGTCGGAACGACTGCAGGCGGTCGACGAGCGATTCACCGCTCTCGTTGAACCCTTTGTAGATGTCTTTGAGCCCTTCAGGTGTGACGGCTTCCACACCAACGAGCGCGCCCTTGATGTGAGCGCGGCGCATGGCATCGAGGAACTCCGGATCCTCGGCAGCCTCCATCGTGATCTGGGTGAAGAACACCGTGTCTGACGGGAGACGTTCCAGGCCGGCCATCAACTCGAATCGCTCGGCACGAGTGGCCTGGAGTTGCTCGAGATGACTGGGATCGTTCCGGCGCGATGCCATCCGGAGATCCTCGAGAGTCACTGGATAGAAGTTGTCATCGGCGAGCGCGATGAATCGGAATCCGCGACGACGGAGATCGACGATCTCTTCGAGGACCTGGCTGACGTGCCGCTGCCGCGGCTTTTGACCGTCTGTTCTCCAGACAGAGCAAAACGAGCAGTGCTTCGGACACCCGCGGACGGTTTGCACCGACGCCCACATGTAGCGTCCTTGCGGCAGCAGGCTCCAGCGTCCGGCCAGGAACGTCTCTCCGCCAACGCGCCCGCCGTCATACCTCTCTCTCGGTGTGCCGGCGGTGCAGTCCTGCAACGCCATCGGCCACGCCTGCTCGCCATCACCAGTCACGACGGAGTGAGCACCACCACGCTCGCGTGCTTCATCGGGATAGAGGGTCGCGTGGATCCCTCCATACACAACGTAGGCGCCAGCCTCGCGAGCGGCTCTGCCGATCTCGTAGCCTCGGAGAGCGTTGCCTGTGTGGATGCCGATGCCGACGACGTCACCCGACTGGATCGCGTCGAGGTCGAACGTCTCGAGCGTTTCGTCGATGAGTCGGGGCTCTCCGTACAGCGCAGGCGTCGCCGAGGCGAGGACATACAGCCATCGCGGCGTGATGACGCCAATGCCAAACGAGACGTGGCTTGGATTGATAAGGTAGACGGTCACGCGGCAGACGCCTGCCGCACGAGTACATTAAAGAGGTAGAACATGAACGGCAAGATCCTCCGGGCGGAAGCTATGATGAGGGACCCGCCCTATCGCGGTGCTACTCAGGATAGCCGCCCTCACTTTACACCGGAACCGTCGAGCTCACGATTAGTTGATTAAAAACGAAAAAGGCCAGGATCTCTACTGGCCTTTTCAGTCTGGCGCATCCCGAAGGGCGGCCAGAAACGACTACCAGCGTTCGCGACGCTGACGGTTGCCGCCACCGCCGCCATTCCCGCGGGCGAAGCCGCCACCGCCGCCCTCACGCCGCTCCTGCGGCCGGGCTTCGTTGACGGTGAGGCGGCGTCCCTCGAATTCCTTTTGATCCAGCGCCTCGCACGCCGCACGTCCCTGAGTGTCGTCGTTCATCTCGACGAAGCCGAAACCGCGCGAACGTCCGGTCTCGTGATCGCGGACCAGACGAACCGACGCCACGTCGCCGAGGGGCGAGAAGAGCTGCTCGAGCTGGGGCTCTTCGGTGTTGAAAGACAGATTTCCTACGTAGATCTTCATTGGCACATTCCAGTGAAAGGTTGGAGGCGCGAGCTTGATGACTTCTGAAGCGTGCAACAACGACAGAGACGCAGGCAGAACAAACGGGCGGGATCCAACGTGACCCTTTTATTGTACCACACCCGTACATCCGCGGCCCTCGACGGATTAGTCACGGCCGGCCGGACCGCAGCGCTGGCAGATACGTCGCCAGCAGCAGGAGACCCGAGAGCCCGTCGTAAATGCCCATGGGGACGAATCCGTCACCTTGGCTGAAGAAGAACAGCGCGAAAAGAACCCTGATCCAGATCCCGCACCAGTTCGGCCATCGATGCACGAGCGGATCGCGATAACCCGGCAAATAGAGGAAGTTGATGGCCCACAACTGAGCGCCCCAGTGGCGTGGCCAAGTGTCAGGAACCGCAGTGGGCTGGCCCAGCAGATTCGTGAACATGTCCGGCCGAACGAAGATCAGCACCCCAACGACAAGGTTCAAGACGATGCTGATGAGCAACACCACTCGGTATCGTTTGATCTTGGTCATATCGCGTGGTGGGTGACGGCGGCGCTCCGGGAGCGCCTGCATTGTGCGCACACGACTGCCGAGTGTCAACGAATAAAGCAGAGTCTATCTACTGCTCATCCGTAACAGACGCAATTGGTCGCGGCGCTCGTTCAGGATCCGGATGCAGCACGACGTCGCGCTTGTTGGCGCACGTGTTTGTCTCGTTGCCGGGAATCAGTGTGCGCAGTTGATCGGCGCTCACGCCCGGGCGCTCAAAGGCGTCGGCGCTGACGCCCGCACGTGGAAACTGCGAAGCGCTGACGCCGGGAAATGACGATGCATTCGGTGGCGTGTTCGTTGTCGGAGCACATGCGGGCGAGGGTGCCGGGAGTTGAGGTGCTGTCGCACGCGGTGGCGATGGCAACCTCTGCGCAGACGTCGATTCACGGCTTGAATCAGGATTGGTGGACGAGCCTCGCGGTAATGGCCCGAAGAGTTGTTCCGGTGTGTAGCTCGGTGCTTTCGGAGGAGGTTCAGTGTTGTTGACCTGTGCCGTTACCACGAACTCGAGACAGCTCAACATAGCAACGCCCAATAGACCGGCTCGTGTCATAACTTCACTTCCTCAGTTGAACCTGATAACGAACTGCAACACCCAGACCACGAGAGCGGCACACTATAATTGCCGTTAGGGAGCGCTCGGATTGATCGGAGTTGCGCTACGTTCGAGCCTGATTGTCAGTCTTGCCGCTGTGGTTGTTGTCGCAACCTCAGGCTGCCGGGCACGTACGTCTCAGGATCCAGCTGCAATGGACGTCGAGGCCGCAACCAAAGAAACAGAAGCGTGGCGTGCGAAGCACGAAGCGGACTATCGCCGCGAATGGGTGACCATCGCAGGTCTTCACTTCCTCGAGCCTGGATCCCATTCTGCCGGCAGCGCCGATTCAAACGACATCGAACTGCCGGCGTCAGCGCCAGCCGTACTTGGGACATTCGTTCTTGCTGACGACGTCGTCCGCTTCGAGCCTCAGTCGGGATCAGCGGTCTCTCTGAACGGTAATCCCGTCACCAGTCCGATCGATCTCGTCGATGATGGCGCGCCGAAGGCGGACGAACTTGCAGCAGGGGATGTTCGCGTCGTGGTGCATCGAAGCGGTGAGCGCAAGTCGCTTCGCGTTTGGGATCCGAATGGAGAGCTGGCCAGAGGGTTTCTCGGCTTCACCTGGTTCCCGATCCAAATGGACTATCGCGTCACCGGCCGGTTCATTCCCGACGCAACCTCGCGGGACATGCAGGTGATGAACACGTTCGGCGACCTCGATACCTACAAGACAGAGGGCGTCGTCGAGTTCACGCTGCGCGGACAGACGCTCAGGCTGCGCCCGTTTACGACGCGGCCCAAGCGTTTCTATTTCGTGTTTCGAGATGCGTCGAGCGGGCAGGAAACCTACGCGGCCGCTCGATTCCTCTATTCAGATCTTCGCGATGATGGAACGACGGTGCTGGACTTCAATCAGGCGTACAACCCGCCGTGTGCGTTCAATCCGTTCACTACGTGCCCGATTCCGCTGCCGGAGAATCGTCTGGGCATGAAGATTCTCGCGGGTGAACCGCGTACGCC
>Ga0247825_10001191_pt1 | contig 16962 bp, 15 predicted proteins | sample 13C_Vanillin_Day_FD_194413 | JGI IMG/M metagenome (GOLD analysis project Ga0247825, IMG submission 194413) | Soil microbial communities from agricultural site in Penn Yan, New York, United States - 13C_Vanillin_Day48 | ecosystem: Environmental > Terrestrial > Soil > Agricultural land | place... | reverse complement strand
TCTCGTCGTCGACGACCGCCCGGACGCCCGTTACGCGCTGGTGAGGACCCTCATGGGAGCCGGGTACGATGTCCGGGAGACCGCTACCGGCCGCGACGCCCTGCGCCTGGCCCGGACGTCTCCCGACCTGATCATTCTCGACATCGTGCTCCAGGACATGGACGGGTTCGAGGTGTGCCGCCGGCTCAAGGCGGACGCGGCCACGAGCGGCATCCCGATCGTCCACAAGACGGCCGTGTTCGAGGACGGCGAGCACCGGCAGCGGGGCCTCGAGGCCGGCGCCGACGAATACCTGACCGAGCCGATCGAGCCCGCGGTCCTCGTGGCCACGGTCGAGCGCTTGCTGGCCCGGCGCGGTCGCTAGGCGCGCAGGCCTCGAGGAACTGAACTTCTCTCACCGCCTGACGAGGCGGCATGGTGCCTCATGAGCCCTGATCGCAAGAGCCGAATCGCCGAGTTCCTGGGCCGTCACGAGAAGGAACTGGTCCGCGCCTGGATCGATCGCCAGCTGGCCTCGGTGGCCACGCGGCGCGATCTCATCAGCGAGGGAGATCTCCGCGAGCAGTCCAGCCAGTTCCTCCGCCACCTGCGGGACGCGGCCATCGCGGGCGGGAGCGACGATCTCGCGGGCTCACAATGGGACGCGCTGCGGGAGCTGCTGGGCGAGATCTCCCAGTCGCGCGCGCGGCTGGGGTTCACGCCGACCGAGACGGCCATGTTCGTGTTCTCGCTGAAGGAGCCGCTGTTCACCCTCCTGCGCCAGGAGCTGGGCAGCGACCCTTCCGCCCTTGCCGAGGAGGCCTGGAACGCGACGGCGCTGCTCGATCGACTGGGGCTGTACACGACCGACCTCTATCAGCGGGGTCGGGACCAGATCATCGTCCGCCAGCAGCAGGAGATGATGGAGCTGTCCACGCCGGTCGTGCAGCTCTGGGAGGGCGTCCTGGGGCTGCCGCTCATCGGGACGCTCGACAGCGCGCGCACCCAGATCGTCATGGAGAGCCTGCTCCAGCGCATCGTCGACACCGGCGCCCGCATCGCGATCATCGACATCACCGGCGTGCCGACGGTCGACACGCTGGTCGCCCAGCACTTGCTGAAGACGGTGGCGGCGGCCCGTCTGATGGGTGCCGACTGCATCATCAGCGGCATCCGGCCGCAGATCGCCCAGACGGTGGTGCACCTCGGGCTCGACCTTACCACCGTCGTCACCAAGGCCACGCTGGCCGACGCATTCGCCGTCGCGCTGCAGCGGGTCGGGCTGTCCGTGGTCCGCTCCGCCGCGCTGCGCTGAGGTCGCCCCCGTGGACCGGATCCCGATTCTCAAGATGGGGCCGATGCTGCTCGTGTCGATCCAGGTCGACATGCACGACGAGCTCGCCATGTCCCTGCAGGATGACCTGACCGACCGCATCGTGGGGGACCGCGCCCGCGGTGTGCTGATCGACATCTCCTCCCTGGAAGTCGTCGACTCGTTCATCGGTCGCATGCTGGGCAACATCGCCGCGATGGCGAAGGTGCTCGATGCCGAGACGGTGGTCGTCGGGATGCGACCCGCCGTCGCCATCACGCTGGTCGAGCTGGGCATGTCGCTCAGCGGCGTGCGGACCGCCTTGAACGTGGAGCGGGCCATGGAGATGTTGCAGATGGCGACCGCGGACGGCCGCGCGACCTCCGTCGAGGGCCCGGATGGCCGTCACCCGGACTGAGAAGCTGCCGGTCCACGTCGCCTCGGACGTCGTCAGAGTCCGCCAGGTGGTGCGCGCGTGGGCGGTCCAGATCGGCTTGAACCTGGTGGACCAGACCAAGATCGTCACCGCCGCCAGCGAGCTCGCCCGCAACACGGTGATCTACGGGGGCGGCGGCACCGTGGAGCTGGAGAGCATCACCAACGGCAGCCGCCGAGGGTTGCGTCTCACGTTCCTCGACTACGGGCCGGGCATCGCCGACATCGACCGGGCCTTGACGGACGGCTTCACGACCGGTACCGGTCTGGGCCTGGGTCTGGGCGGTGCCCGACGACTGTCCAACGAGTTCGAAATCCGCTCGCAGCCGGGAGCCGGCACCACCGTGCGGATCACACGATGGACGTGAGCGGGATGCCGGTGCGCGACATGGCCGTGGTGCTCGTGGAGGATTCCAGCCAGGTCGCGGGGGCCCGGCGGGCCGCGGCCGGGCTGGCGCGGGCGCTCGGCTTCGACGAGGCCACCAGCGGCCGCGTGGCGCTCGCCGTGACGGAGGCGGCCACGAATCTGCTCAAGCACGCCGGCCGCGGCGAGATCCTGCTGGGCACGGCCCGAGCCGGCGGACATGCCGTCATCGAGATCCTGGTCCTGGATCGCGGTCCGGGGATGGCCAACGTCGACCGCTGCCTGGAGGACGGCTACTCCACGGCGGGCAGCGCGGGAACCGGCCTCGGGGCCTTGCGGCGGGTCGCGGACACCTTCGACGTGTACTCGCGTCCGGGCGGCACGGCGCTGCTCCTGCGTGTCGGGCCGTCGGCGCACGCTCCCCCGGCCGCGACCTCGGCGGTTCTGGTTGGAGGCGTGAGTGTGGCGGTCGCCGGCGAGGAGCAGTGCGGCGACGCCTGGGACCAGGAACCCCAGGCCGGCGGGCTCGCCGTCCTCGTCGTGGACGGGCTCGGGCACGGCGCCACTGCCGCGCAGGCGGCGCGCGAGTGCGTCGGCGCGTTCCGGCGTCACGCCGGCGCGCCGCCGGCCGCCCGCATCACCGCCCTGCACAAGGCGCTCCGGGCCACCCGGGGAGCCGCGGTGGCGGTGGCAGAGATCGATGCGCACCGCCGCGTGGTCCGCTTCGCGGGCCTCGGCAACGTCGCCGGGTCGGTGTACGGGGGGGGCCCGGTCAGGCATCTCGTCTCTCACCACGGCACCGCCGGTCACTCGGCTCACCGGATCGCCGAGTACACCTATCCCTGGCCGCCGCACGCCGTGCTGATCATCCACTCCGACGGCGTGGCGTCGTTGCGCGATCTCGCCTCGTATCCCGGGCTCCTGCAGCGTGACCCTGGACTCGTCGCCGGCGTCCTGTACCGGGACTTCTCCCGCCGTCGTGACGACGCGACCGTGGTGGTCGCCCGTGGACGGGTCTCGTGAGCCTGCCGATCCTGACCACCCTCAAGATCGGCCGCGAACAGGATGTCGTGACGGCGCGCCGGCGCGCGCGGCAGGTGGCCGAGCTGCTCGGGTTCGATGTCCAGGAGCGGACGCGCATCGCGACGGCAGTGTCGGAGATCGCCCGCAACGCATGGCGCTACGCCCAGGGCGGGAGGGTGGAATTCACGGTGGAGGGCCCGAGCATGCCGCAGCGGCTCCAGATCAGCGTACGGGACCATGGGCCCGGCATCGCCGACCTGTCCCGCATCCTGGACGGCCAGTACCAGTCGACGACCGGCATGGGGCTCGGCATGCTCGGTGCCAAGCGGTTGATGGATGCCTTCGACGTCCAGACCTCCCAGACCGACGGCACCATCGTCACGATGCGCAAGACGATGCCGCTGCGCGGCGAGCCGATGACGGCGACGCGCATCGCGGTGATCGCCGACGCGCTGGCCCGCCAGCGTGTTCAGGAGCCCCTGGCCGAGGTGCTCGAGCAGAACGAGGAGCTGATGCGCACGCTCGAGGAGCTGCGGAGCCGCCAGGAGGATCTGGAGCGACTCGGCCGGGAGCTGGAGGACACCAATCGCGGGGTGGTCGCCCTCTACGCCGAGCTCGACGAGAAGGCCGATTATCTGCGGCGGGCCGACGAGCTGAAGTCGAAGTTCCTCTCGAACATGAGCCACGAGTTCCGCTCGCCGCTCAACTCGATCCTGGCGCTGTCGCGGCTCTTGCTGGACCACGTCGACGGCCCCCTGTCCCCGGAGCAGGAGCGCCAGGTGTCTCTGGTGCGCAAGGCGGCCGAGGACCTGTTCGAGCTGGTGAGCGATCTGCTCGACCTCGCCAAGGTGGAGGCGGGCAAGATCGACATCCGCCCGGTCGACTTCGACGTCGATCACCTGTTCGGAGGCCTGCGCGGCATGCTGCGGCCGTTGCTCGTCAGCCCGACGCCGAGCCTGATCTTCGAGGCTGTCGAGGGCGTGCCGACGATCCAGAGCGACGAGGCCAAGGTGTCGCAGATCCTGCGCAACTTCATCTCGAACGCGTTGAAGTTCACCGAGGCCGGGGAGATCCGCGTGGCCGCGCGGATGGCCGGCGACGACACCGTCGTGTTCTCGGTCGCCGATACGGGCATCGGTATCGCGCCCGAGGACCAGGAGCGCATCTTCGAGGAGTTCACCCAGATCGACAGTCCCGCTCAGCGCCGGGTGCGGGGGACCGGGCTGGGGCTGCCGCTGACTCGCAAGCTCGCGACGATGCTCGGGGGCTCGGTGACCGTCGAGAGCACACTCGGGAGCGGCTCGACGTTCTCGCTGGCACTGCCGCTCGTCTACCATCCGGTCGACAGCGAAGCCGCCCTGCGCCGAGGCGAGCTCGTGGCCCGCTGGGAGCCGGACAGCGCCCGGTGGCCCGTGCTGGTCGTCGAGGACGATCCGGCGATGAGGCTCGTCTACCAGCGACTGCTGCAGGGCTCACCCTTCCAGATGGTACCGGCCCGGAGCGTGGGCGAGGCTCGCCAGCTGTTACAGACGCTGCGGCCGCACGTGATCGTCCTCGACGTCATGCTTCACGGCGAGCCGTCGTGGGAATTCCTGGCCGAGCTCACGGGCGAGGACGCGACCCGCAGCGTGCCCGTGCTCGTGGCGACGCAGTTGGCCGACACCGGCAAGGCGCTGTCGCTCGGCGCGGCGGCGTGCGTGCGCAAGCCCATCGAGCGTCGCTGGCTGCTCGACCGGTTGCGGCTGCTGGGCAGGGGGGGTCGAGCGTGATCCGCTGTGAGCTCGCCTGCCCGGCCGAGACCGCCGAGCGGGGCCGCGCGGTCGTGCGGGCTGGCGTCGAGCCATGACCGCTGCGGAGCGCCTCCGGATCCTGAACGTCGACGACTATGGCCCCGGGCGCTACGCGCGGACCAAGCTGCTGCAGCAGGCCGGCTTCGACGTGGTGGAGGCCGACACCGGAGCCGCGGCGCTGCGACAGGCTATCCAGGCCCGCCCTCACGTGGTGCTGCTCGACGTCAAGCTCCCCGATGTCGACGGCTATGAGGTGTGCCGGCGGCTCAAGGCCGACCCGGCCACGGCGCCGATCCCCGTCCTGCACCTGAGCGCGGCTCACCGGACCGCCGGCGATCACGCCCGCGGGCTCGACGCCGGCGCCGACGGCTTTCTCGTGGAGCCGGTCGCGCCGGAAGTGCTGCTGGCCACGGTCCGCTCGGTGGCACGGACGCGACGGGCCGAGGACGCGGTGCGCGCAGCCGCGCGCCAGTGGCAGCTGACCTTCGATGCCATCAGCGACGCCGTCTGCCTGCTCGGCCCCGGCGGGCGGATCTTGCGCCACAACGCCGTCTTTGCCGCGCTGGCCGGGGACAATGAGGAGCTGATTGGGCGGGACGGCGCCGACGTCGCCGGCCGCGTGCTGCGGTACCCGGCGACCGAGTTGCGAGCGCTGCTGAGGTCGGACCGGCGTGCGGTCCGCGAATTTCTCGTCGGCAGCCGCTGGCTGCAGCTCGTCACCGAGGTGGTCAGGGACGAGGCCGGCCGCCTCGAGGGGGGGCTGCTGATTCTCACCGACATCTCGGAGCGCAAGCGCGTGGACAGCATGAAGGCCGAGCTGCTGCGCATGGAGCAGCAGGCCCGGCTGGGGGCGGAGGCCTCGAACCGGGCCAAGGATGAGTTCCTCGCGGTGCTCTCCCACGAGCTGCGCACACCGCTCACCGCCATGCTGGGATGGATCCGCATGCTCGCCGTGGGTGATCTCGACGGCGGGGCGACCGCGCACGCCATCGAGGTCATCGAGCGGAACACGCGCCTGCAGGCCCAGATCGTGGAGGACCTGCTGGACGTCTCGCGCATCATCGCGGGCAAGATGATGCTGGAGATCCACGAGGTCGTGCCGTCGGTGGTGCTGCGCGCGGCCGTGGACGGCGTCGGCGGCGCCGCCGAGACCAAGGGTATCGAGATCGCGCTGGACATCCGCGCCGACGTGGGGGTCGTGCGCGGCGACGGCGGCCGCCTGCTGCAGGTGTTCTCGAACCTGCTCTCCAACGCCGTGAAATTCACGCCGGCCGGCGGTCGCATCGTTGTCGTCGCCTCGCGCGAGGGGGACGGCCTGCGGGTGGCGGTCACCGACAGCGGCCGCGGCATCGACCCCGCGCTGCTGCCGTACGTCTTCGAGCCGTTCCGTCAAGCCGAGGGCGCCAGCCGTCGCACGCACACGGGCCTGGGGCTGGGGCTGGCCATCGTGAGGCATCTGGTCGAGCTGCACGGCGGCCACGCTGACGCCTCCAGCCCGGGGCTCGGTCAGGGCTCCACGTTCACGGTGTGGCTTCCGGCCGAGCCACCGGGGATGGCGGATGCCCGCGCCGCCCTTCGCTCGGACGTGCCGGCGCCGGCCGAGACCGCCTCGCTCCACGGAGTCCGCCTCCTCGTCGTCGAGGACGACGCCGATACCCGGGAGGTGGTCAGGCTGATACTGCGCGAGTCCGGCGCCGACGTGGTCGGCGTGGGGAGTGCCAGCGCGGCGCTCGACGTCATCCAGATCGCTCCGCCCGACGTGCTCATCAGCGACATCGGCCTCGCCGATCGCGACGGGTATGACCTCATCCGCACCGTGCGTCAGCTCCCGGGCGTCCGGGGCGGCGTCCCGGCGATTGCACTATCGGCATTCGCCCGTGAGTCGGACCGTCTCGAGGCGCTCCGGGCCGGATACGATCGCCATGTGCCCAAGCCGGTCGAGCCTCGCTCGCTGCGGTCCGCCATCGTCGATCTGCTCGCGCGCTCTCGCTGAGCGCGCTCGTTGGTACGGTTCTTGGAGGTCCCCGCTCCCGATCCAGAGGACGACGGCGAAGCCATCCTCGTCGTCCCGCGCCGCGAGCCCGGCCTCGTCTCGCCGGCGCCATCCACCTCAGCATCGACGCGCTGGGCGTCGATCGCAGTTGGGAGAGGACCATGGGAGTGCTGTCCGATCTTCGCAAGTTCGTGCGCCAACACGGCTCCTGCGGGGTCCTGGCGATTCACCTCGATCCGCCGCAGGAGACGACCTACTGCATCGAGATCACGTGCCGCCGGTGCGCGATTGGCCTGTCGCGCACGGTGGATGCCGACGCCGCCGCCTGGGATCTCGTGCACACCGATCTGCTGCTGGCCTTGAACTGACGAACGACGACAATCTACCAACGGTCGGGCAGGATCTACACGGGCGATTGGGAAAAAGTTTTCCGGCTATCGCCTCACCGGACCGTCTCTTCATACTGTTGTCCCCTCCAGGGTATGATCTCGAGGCGGGAGGAGCCATGAGCGGCGTCTACCTTTACGCGCTCCTGAGCGCGGCGCCTTCGTGCGAGACCGGCCGCGGCGTCTGCGCCGAGCAGCTCCGCGTGGTGGTGGTCGGCAACCTCGTGGCACTCGTCGGCGACGTCCGGCAGTCGCCGGCGCCCACGGCCGTGGCGGTGCGCGCGCAGGATGCGATTCTCCGCCGCCTGGCCGCCGGGGTGGACGGCGTCCTGCCCGTGCGCTTCGGCACGCTGGTGGCCGACGATGGGGCACTGGCCGAGTCCCTGGAGCTCCGCCGGCCACACCTCGCCCGGGCGCTGAGCCGGGTGTGTGGCTGCGAGCAGATGACGCTGCGCGTGTGGGGTGAGATCGCGGTGCCCGTGTCGCCGGTGACCGGGGGCGGGCGCGAGCGGATGCCGAGCGTGCCCGAGCTGGACCCGGTGCGACGTCGGCTCGGCGACCTCGTGCGCGAGGAGCGCGCCGAGCTCCACGCTCGGGCGCCGCTGCTGGTGACCGTGCAGCATCTCATCCCGCGGGGGGCCGGTGGGCGCTACCTCGAGGAGATCGACGCCGCCCGGGACAGTCTGCGACCGTGGCGCGTGAGCGTGACGGGGCCCGGGCCTGCCTACGTCTTCGCGGAGGACGCGGCGTGAGCCCGACCTTCGAGCTCGGGTCGCCGCAGCGGTTGCGCTAGGCGCGAGCGTCGGGTATGCGGGTGCCCTCGGCCGTGCTCGTCGCCGCCCGGTGGGTCCTGGCCCTCGCCGCACCCGGGGCCGTGCTGGGGCTGACGCTGCAGCTGCAGCCCGTCCTCGACCAGGCTCCGAGCCCCCCGTTCATGGGCGCCGTCCTGGTCGTCGCGTGGCTGGGCGGCTTCGGTCCGGCGGTACTGGCCACGGGGCTCAGCACGCTCGCCCTCGACTACTACTTCCTGCCGCCGACCCACACCTTCAAGGGGTATCCGGACGACCCCGTGTGGCTGGTGCTGTTCGTGGCGGTGTCGATCGTGATGGCGTGGCTGGTGGCCAGCCGGCGCCGGGCGCGCGCGCGCCTGGCGTCCAGCGAGCAACAGCTCCGGCTGGTGACCGACACCGCGCCCCAGCTCATCTACTACGTCGATCCCGGCCGCCGCTTTCGCTTCGCCAACCGCCCCTACGCCGAGCGCTACGGCCGCACGCCGGACGACCTCGTCGGCCACCGCGTTGCCGAGGTGCTGGGCCCCGAGCGGTACCTGACCATCCGCGGCCCGCTGACCGAGGCGCTCGGCGGCCGGCGGGTCACGTTCGAGGTGGCGCATCCCGAGGACACCGGCCTGCGCCACTTCCAGACGACGTACGTTCCGGACCTCGACGCCGCCGGGGCGGTGCACGGCGTGGTGGCCGTCATCGACGACATCACCGCGCGCAAGCAGGCCGACGACGAGCGTGTGCGGCTGCTGGCGCTCGAGCAGGCGCGGCGCCGAGAGGCGGAGGCGATCGCCGAGCTCGGGCGCATCCTCACCGAGGGCCTCGACCTCGACACGGTCGCTCAGCGCATCGCCGAGCTGGCCCGCGGTCTGCTGCGCGCGACGACCACGACCGTCTTCCGCGTCGATCCCTGTTCGCGCGACTTCGTCTGCCTGGCGGTCTCCGGTGACCTGGGGATTCTGCGACCGGGCGCGGGCCTGCCGCGCGGCGCCGCGCCGGTCGGGCTCGCCGTGGAGCAGGGCCGGCCGGTGACGACGGCCGACGTGCTGGACGATCCGGAGATCGACGTCCTGCCTCAGGTGCGGGAGTGGCTCGAACCGGCAGCGTCGAGGGCGATCCTGGCGGTGCCGCTGCGGGTCAAGGGCCGCGCCATCGGCGCCTTCGCGGTCGGCGATCGGGTGGGGCGCGTGTTCACCCCCGACGAGGTGCGGCTGGCCGAGGCCCTCGCCGACCACGCCGCCGCCGCGCTGGAGAACGCGCAGCTGTACACCGAGGCCGGCGAGCGCGGACGCGAGGCCGAGCTGCTGAGCGAGCTGGCTCGCGCGGTCAACGCCTCGCTCGACCTCGACACCGTGCTGGGGCGTGTCACCGCCGCCGCCCGGGAGCTCTGCAACGCCGACCTCGCCCGGATCGCGCTCTGGGACGGTCCCCGGGAGGGCATGGTGTTCCGCTACACGGTGGGCACGCGCGCGGGGGACCACGATCACGTGCGCCTGCGGCCGGGCGCGGGGCTGGCCGGCGAGGTGCTGGCGACCGGGCGGCCGGTTCGCGTCCGCAACGTGCTCGAGGACGCGCGCCTGCATCCCGACTACGCCGAGATGATCCGCCGCGAGGGCAGCGTGGCGGTGCTGGTGGCGCCGATCCGGATGGGGGAGGAAGTCGAAGGCCTGCTCTACGTGGACAACCGGACACCGAGCGAGTTCAGCGAGCGCGACGAGGCGATCCTCCTGCGGCTGGCCGATCACGCCGCGGTCGCGCTGCGCAACGCCCGCCTCTTTGCCGGCGAGCAGACGGCCCGCGGCGAGGCCGAGGCCCGGGCCGGCCGCACGCGCCTGCTGGCCGACGTCAGCCGTGCGCTGGCGGCGTCGCTGGACTACGAGTCCACCCTCGACGGCGTCGTCCGCCTGCTGGTCCCGGGGCATGCGGACTGGTGCGTCGTCCACCTGGCGCGTCGCGACGGCAGCGTGCGCCGGGTGGCGGTCGCGCACGCCGATCCCGCGCACGCGCCGCTGGCCGTGGAGACGCTGCGCATGCCGCCGACGCCGGACAGCCTCGACGACGACGGTACGGCGCTGCAGGCGGTGCGAGAGGGGCGCTCGCTGCTGCTCGCGAGCACGCCGCCGGCGTTGCTCGAGACGGTCGTCGCCGATCCGCGTGACCGCCGCGTGGCCCTGTCGCTGCGACCGCGCTCGATGCTGGTGGTGCCGATGGTCGCGCGCGGTCGCGTGCTGGGCAGCCTCAGCTGGCTGCGCATCACCAGTAGCGAGCCGTACACCGCCGAGGACCTCGGCCTGGCCGAGGACATCGCCACCCGGGCGGCGCTCGCGGTCGACAGCGCGCGGCTCTACCGCCGGGCCGAGCGTGCGCGCGTCGAGGCCGAGACCGCCAACCAGGCCAAGGACGAGTTCCTGGCCGTGCTCTCCCACGAGCTGCGCACACCGCTGACGTCGATGCTGGGCTGGCTGCGCCTGCTCCGCACCGGCCAGCTCGACGCCGACAAGGTGGCCCAGGCGCTGGAGGTGGTCGAGCGCAACACACGCACGCAGGCGCAGCTCATCAACGACCTGCTGGACGTCTCCCGGATCATCACCGGCAAGCTGGAGCTCGACCTCTATCCGGTGGAGCTGGCCCCGATCGTCGACGAGGTCGTGGCGTCCGGGCGGCGGGCGGCCGCGGCCAAGGGGGTCGCCATCGAGATGGCTGTGGGCGCGCCACCGGGGCCGGTGCTGGGGGATCCGCTCCGGCTGGGGCAGGTCGTCGGCAACCTGATCGCCAACGCGGTGAAGTTCACCTCGTCCGGCGGCCGGGTCCGGGTGTGCCTGGCGCGCGGCGACGGTGAGGCGGTGGTCACCGTGACCGACACCGGCATCGGCATCGAGCCCGAGGTGCTCGATCACATCTTCGACCGCTTCCGTCAGGCCGACAGCACGATCACACGGCGGCACGGCGGGCTCGGCCTCGGCCTGGCGATTGCGCGCCACCTCGCGGAGCTGCACGGCGGGGCCGTGAGCGCCGAGAGCGCGGGGCTCGGGCAGGGGGCGACCTTCACCCTGCGGCTGCCGCTGGCCCCCGCCGGCGAGCGGCCCGAGGAGCTCGCCCCGCTTGCCCCGGCCGGCCCCAGCCGGGCCGCGCTGGCCGGCGTGCGCGTGCTGCTCGTCGAGGACCACCGCGACACCGCCGAGCTGTTGCGCGCCGTGCTCGGCCGTCACGGTGCCGGCGTGCGCGTGGCCGCGTCGCTGGCGGAGGCGCTGGCCATGCTGGCCGAGCTCGAGTTCGACGTCCTCGTCAGCGACATCGGCATGCCGGACGGCACCGGCTACGACCTGGTGAAGCGCATGCGTGCGCAGGCCCACGCCGTCGGCCGTCCCCCGATGCCGGCCGTCGCGCTCACCGCGTTCGCCGGCGGCGAGGATCGCGACCGGGCGCTGGCCGCCGGGTTCCAGCACCACGCCGCCAAGCCGATCGAGCCCGGAGTGCTGGTGGAGACCATCGCCCGCGCGGCGGCGAGCCGCTGACCAGCGTCTACCCCTTCGTCGCGGGCTCGTCGTTCCCTCGGTCTCCTCACGCCGGCGCCTGCCATTGTCGCGCCGGGTGGGGTATGGTCACGGGGACGGCCGCAGACGGCGGTCGCGGCGAGGTCGGTTCGTCGAATCCGATGGGAGCAGCGGCGCTCCCCCCTGACGAGGGAACTCTATGAGCGCGAGAGAGATCACGGTGAACGGCAGGTCCTACCGGTGGCCGGAGGCGCCCGTCGTCGTGGTGTGCGTGGACGGATGTGAGCCGGAGTACGTGACGCGGGCGGTGGAGGCGGGCGTGGCGCCGTGGTTCGGCGACGTGACGGTGAAGGGGACGGCGCTGGTGGTCGACGCCGTGGTGCCGACCTTCACCAACCCCAACAACCTGTCGATCGTCACCGGGGTCCCCCCGGCGGTGCACGGGATCTGCGGCAACTACTTCTACGACCGCGATGCCGGCGTGGAGGTGATGATGAACGACCCCAAGTACCTGAGGTCGGACACGATCCTGTCGGCCTTCTCCCGGGCGGGCGCGTCGGTGGCGGTCGTGACCGCCAAGGACAAGCTGCGGCGCCTGCTCGGCCACGGCCTGCGCGGTGTCTGCTTCTCCTCCGAGCACGCGGACCGTACCACGGTGGACGAGCACGGCCTCGGCGACGTGCTCGGCCTGGTCGGCCTGCCGCTGCCCTCGGTCTACAGCGCGGCGCTGAGCGAGTTCGTGCTCGCGGCCGGTGTGAGGCTGATGGAGTCGGCGCGACCCGACGTGATGTACCTGTCGACGACCGACTACGTGCAGCACAAGCACGCTCCGGGCACGCCGGAGGCCAATGCCTTCTACCGGATGATGGACGGCTACCTCGCCCGGCTGCACGGGCTCGGGGCCGTCGTGGCCGTCACCGCCGATCACGGGATGAACGCCAAGACCGACGCGACCGGCGCGCCGGCGGTCGTCTATCTGCAAGATGTCCTCGACGGCTGGCTCGGCGCCGGGCAGGCGCGAGTGATCCTGCCGATCACCGATCCCTACGTCGTCCACCACGGCGCGCTGGGTTCGTTCGCCACCGTGTACGTGCCGGCGACGGCGGACGCGGGAGCGCTCGGGCGCCGGCTGGCGGCGCTGGCCGGGGTGGAGGTCGTGCTCGATCGCGAGGCGGCGTGCGCGCGGTTCGAGCTGCCGGGAGACCGGATGGGTGACCTCGTGGTGATCTCCGCGCGCCACGTGGTGCTCGGCACCGCCGCCGCCCGCCACGATCTCTCCGGCCTCGACGCTCCGCTTCGCTCGCACGGTGGTCTCAGCGAGCAGCGGGTTCCGCTGCTGGTCAATCGTCGCCCGCGGGACCTGACGGCGGACGCCGGGCGTCGCAACTTCGACATCTTCGACGTCGCGCTCAACCGGGTGGGGGCGTGAGCCGCGAGTGGATCCTGCTGAACCCGGGCCCGGCCAACACGAGCCCGCGCGTGCGCCAGGCGCTGCTGACCCCCGACCTCTGCCACCGCGAGCCCGAGTTCTTCGAGGTCATGCGGGAGTGTCGCGAGCGTCTCGTGCGCCTGCTCGGCGCGCCGGCCTTCGGCGCCGTCCTGTTCACCGGCTCCGGCACGGCGGCGGTGGAGGCCACCGTGGCCTCGGCGGTGCCGGAGGGCGGGGCGCTGCTCATCGTCGACAACGGTGTCTACGGCGACCGGATGCGCCGGATCGCGGCCGCCCACCGCATCCCGGCCGAGGTGCTCCGCTACGACGTCACCACGCCGGTGTCGCCGGCCGACGTCGCCCGGGTGCTGGGCGAGCATCCAGAGATCAGCCACGTGGCGCTCGTGCACCACGAGACGACCACCGGCCTGCTGAATCCGGTGGAGGCCGTGGCCGACGTGGCGGCCGCCGCCGGCCGGCGGGTGATCGTGGACGCCATGAGCAGCCTCTTCGGTGAGCCCCTGGACCTCACCCGGGAGAGCATCGACTTCGTGACGGCCAGCGCCAACAAGTGCCTGCAGGGCATCCCCGGCGTGTCGTTCGTGCTGGCCCGGCGGACGGCCCTGGAGGCGCTGAAGGGTCGGGCGCCGCGCAGCGTCTACCTGGACCTGGGCCATCACTGGACGAGCCAGGAGCAGGACAACACGCCGTTCACGCCGGCCGTCCAGGTGCTGCACGCCATGCGCGAGGCCCTGCTGGAGCTGCAGGAGGAGGGCGTGGCCGCGCGCATCGCGCGCTACGCGGAGAGCTGCCGGGTACTGCGCCGGGGCATGGCCGGCCTCGGCTTCGAGATCCTGGTGCCGGACGGGGCGCGCTCGAACATCCTCACGACGTTCCGGCTGCGGCCCGGCCTGACCTACGACGCGCTGCACGACGCGATGAAGCGACGCGGCTACATCATCTACGCCGGCCAGGGCGAGATTCGCACCTACGCGTTCCGCGTCTCCAACATGGGCACGCTCACGCCCAAGGACATGCAGGCCGTGGTGGCGGCGTTCGCGGAGTGCCTCACCGAGCTCTCGGCCTGACCCGCGCGTGAGCCTCGCGGCGCTCGCCCTCGTGCTGTGCGCCGCCGGTCTGCACGCCGGCTGGAACGCGATGGCCAAGCGGGGCGGCGACCCGGTCGTCTTCCTGTGGCTGGCCACGCTCGCCTCGACGGCGGCGCTGCTCCCGTTCGGCCTCTGGTCGCTCCTCGTCGCCGGCCTGCCGGTGGCAGCGGTGCCGTTCGTGATCGCCACGATCGTTCTGCACGCGTTCTACTTCTACGCGCTCGGGCGCGCCTATGCCGCCGGTGCCTACTCGCTCGTGTACCCGGTCGCCCGCGGCCTGGGCGTGGCGCTGGTGCCCGTCGTCGCGCGGCTCGTGTTCGACGAGCGGCTGTCGCCGCTGGGCGCGCTGGGGATCGCGCTGGTCGTGGGCGGGATCGTCGCGCTGCACGTGCTGCCGGGGGACGGCGGGCGCCGCGGGCCCGTGGCCGGGGCCGCCCTGCTGTGGCCGATCGTGACCGGGCTGACGATCGCGACCTACTCGCTGGTCGACAAGGCCGGCGTGGCCCGGCTCCACCCGGTGCCGTACATGCTGCTGCTCGAGGGAGGGTGCGCGGTGCTCGGCCTGCCGCTGCTTGGCGTGCGCGGCGAGGCGGTGCGGCGCGAGCTCCGTCGCTGGCCCACCATCGTGCTCGCCGCCGTGATGAGTGCGCTGGCCTACACGCTGGTGCTCTTCGCGTTCCGGCTCTCCAAGACCGGGTACGTGGTGGCCGCGCGCGAGCTGTCGATCGTGCTGTCGGCGGTGATCGGCAGCCTGTGGCTGCGCGAGGGGCGCCTCGGCCCCCGCCTGGCCGGGGCCTCGATCGTCCTCGCCGGCGTGGTCTGCATCGCGCTGGCGCGGTAGGACGTGGCATCGGGGTTGCTGCACCCGGGAAGCATGGCCGCCGATCCCGAGCCAGCCTCCCCGATGCCGCAGGGCCCGGTGCACCAGTTCACCGTGCAGCGCGGCATGTCGGTGGTGCTCGTGATCGAGACCACCGCGTGGTACTCCGGCCTCCTGCAGGCCGCCCTGGCGCGCATCGTCCTCGAAGGCAGGAACTAGGCCTCCGTGCGGCGCCTGGCCCTCTCGTTCATCGTGCTGGGGGGGCTGGTGGTGCTGCTGGTCGTTGCCGGCGTGTTGCGCCTTCGCGTGGAGCCCGGCGATTGGCTCAGCGCCTCGCCGTTCTGGAGCGAGGAGCAGGGCCGGGCGCCGCTGCCGCCCACCTTCGGGGTGTGGGTCGAGCTCGCCCGCGCGGCCCGGCCCGCCGTGGTCAACGTCAGCACCACGCAGCGCACGCCGCCGCGCGGCGGCCCGGAGGACTTCTTCCGCCCCTTCTTCGGGGAGCCGGCGCCGCGCGCACGCCAGAGCCTGGGCTCCGGCTTCGTCGTCTCGCCCGACGGCTACGTCGTGACCAACGGGCACGTCGTTCGCAACGCCGGCGAAATCGTCGTGCGCCTGGCCGATCACAGCGAGCACCGGGCCCGCCTGGTCGGCAGCGATCCCAAGACGGACATCGCCCTGCTCAAGATCGACGCCACCGGCCTGCCGGCGCTGGCCTTCGGCGACTCGGACCAGGCGCAGGTCGGCGAGCCCGTGATGGCGATCGGCAACCCGTTCGGCCTCGAGCAGACGGTCACGACCGGGATCGTGAGCGCCAAGGAGCGCTTCATCGGCGCCGGGCCCTACGACGAGTTCATCCAGACGGACGCATCGATCAACCCCGGCAACTCCGGGGGCCCGCTGGTGGACTCGCGCGGCGCGCTGATCGGCATCAACACGGCGATCTTCTCGCAGTCGGGCGGGTCGATCGGCATCGGCTTCGCGATTCCGGTGAACGTGGCCAAGGACGTCCTGCCTCAGCTCCGGGCCACCGGCTCCGTGACCCGCGGGTACCTGGGCGTCGCGGTGGCGCCCGTCCCGCCGGAGGTTCGCCGCGCGCTCGATCTGCCGCCGCAGCGGGGCGCGCTCGTGGCGGAGGTCGTCCCGCGCTCGCCGGCGGCGGCCGGTGGGATCCAGGCGGGCGACGTCATCACCGTGTTCCAGGACGGGCCCATCCAGAGTCCCACCGACCTCACACGGCGGGTGGGTCGCATCCCACCCGGGACCCAGGTCCGGCTCACCGTCGCCCGGCGAGGCGGCGCACGGACCGTGACCACGGCCCTGGGCCGCCTGTCCGAGGAGGCGACCTCCGGGGATCGCTGACCTGCAGCGGCCTTCCCACTCGTGCTCCACACCGTTGCCCAGAGGTCGTACCGTGCTGCGGCCCGGGTGGCGCGGCGCGGCTCAGAAGACTCCCGCTGGGCGGCCCGCAGCTCACGCCAGCGCCGTGGGGCGAAATCAAGCGATCGACGGCGATGCTAGAATCCCACTCGACATGAGCGACGACCTCTCGACCCGCCGCCAGGTGCAGGGCGATGTCGCCGCGCTGGCCGGCACCATCGAGCGCATGGCCGGCGATCTGGCGATCGCCGAGGAGCCCGCGAGCTTCCTGGCCGTGCTCGACGCGGGCGCCCCGCGTGAATGACCTCACGCTGAGCGAGGTGGCGGTCGCTATCGCGGCCGGCAAGCTCTCGGCGGTGGAGGCCGTGCGCGCGTGCCTCGATCGCATCGCTCGCCTGGACCCCCGGCTCCGTACCTTCGTCACGCTCGACGCCGAGGGGGCGGTGGCGTGCGCCCGGGCCCTGGACGCCGACCTGGCCGCCGGCCGGCCCCGGGGACCGCTGCACGGGGTGCCGCTCGCCTACAAGGACCTTTGCCACGTCCCCGGGTTACCGACCTCGTGCGGGACCCGCACGGCGGAGTACTTCACCAGCGGGATCGAGTGCACCGCGGCGGCGCGCCTGGGGGCGGCCGGCGCGGTGACCCTCGGCAAGCTGAACATGAGCGAGC
>Ga0247825_10001190_pt1 | contig 16965 bp, 14 predicted proteins | sample 13C_Vanillin_Day_FD_194413 | JGI IMG/M metagenome (GOLD analysis project Ga0247825, IMG submission 194413) | Soil microbial communities from agricultural site in Penn Yan, New York, United States - 13C_Vanillin_Day48 | ecosystem: Environmental > Terrestrial > Soil > Agricultural land | place... | reverse complement strand
GAGCCTGCCTGGCTTTCCCCAGCATCCTTGGCTTTCTTGGAGTCCATTTCCTTAGTTCGTCGCACTGCACGAACCTCTGGATCCATCTGCCAAGGAGCGAAGAATGCACTCGCCGACAGCACTCGATACCAGTCGCGTTCAGGGAGACGATTCGCCGTCTCCAACATGGCCCGTGGCCGATATAAGCTGGTCGCTCGGCAAGGCCAGTGTCGTGGCCGGCGTCGGCATTTTGCTACTCGCACTGTTCGCGGGATTTGGGTATCCCTTCGCCGTCGCAGGATTAGTAACGGAAGACGACCCAGCACGAACTGCTGCCGACATCTTGGGATCCAAGAACCTTTTTCGGTTGGGGATCCTCAGCTTGTTCCTCGCAGCGGTGCTTGATGTCGTGATCGCTTGGTCCCTGTACCGCGTGTTCAGCCCTGTCAGTGACAGTATCTCAAGGCTCGCATCCTGGCTGAGACTTGCGTATGCTGCTGTCTTCCTGGTCGCTATCAGCCACCTGGTGGGGGTGCTCCGCCTCCTCAGCGATGCCGACTACCTCACCGTCTTTAGCTCCGATCAGTTGCAGACGCAGGCGCTTTTGCGAATTAACACCTACACCGATGTGTGGCACGCCGGCCTCATCCTCTTTGGCCTCCACTTGCTCGTCATCGGATACTTGGCTTACAGGTCAGGCTTCATGCCGAAGTTGCTGGGCATCCTTCTAGCCATCGCTGGCGCTGGATATGTCTTCGATAGCATCGCCGGTGTACTCGTCGACGGCTCCGTGCCGGACGTCACGGCTTTCACATTCATTGGCGAATTTCTGCTCGCTCTTTGGCTCGTGGTCTGGGGACGGCGCGTGACGGTGGCCACGTCAGAGCGACACGATTACCGCATCGGTACAGCAAGCTAACTGGCAGCAAGTCAAACTCACGGGTCTGGTCGTTCGCAAGGAAGGTCTACGCACGACGCGGACCTTCCTTGCGTAGCACTTCAGGCTCAGACCAAGAAGGATCAGTACACGATGGGACTTCAAATAGCCTACCCGACGGAAAGCCTCGAAAACACGGCCCCGAGGAATGAGGTCACATCCCGCATGACCTGGTCCCGTCTCATAGGAGCCCTGTTCTTCGCGGGTTTCCTGGTTTACGGGATCGGCGCAATCGTCGTCTCGTCCATCGTGGACGACTCCGGCTTCGTCGCGACGATGCCGGAGCACGAGACGCTGCTGGTAGCTGGAGTCTTGCTCATGCTGCTCAACGTCGGAGTCGACATCGGCAAGGGAGTCTTGTTCTTTCCGATCATCGAGAACTACAGCAAGCGCACAGCCCTCGTGTACTTCGGGGCAATAACCGTCCAGGCAGTTCTGTTAGCAGTGGGAGGCATCCTCATCCTGATGTTGATCCCGCTAGGGGGCGCGGCTGAAGGCGGTACGGGTTCATGGGTAGAGGACGCCGGAGACGCTCTGGTCCATGGCAATACGATGGCTTACAACATTGGTCAGGCGGTTCTTTGTTTTGGGGGCGTCTTCCTGAGTTTGCTCCTCTTCCGGGTCCGGTTAGTTCCTCGTGTATTGGCTGGTCTTGGCGTGCTCGGATACAGCTTTCATTTCACGGGTTCCCTGGCCGAGCTGTTTGAGGTCGAAATCAGTATGTTCTTATTGATCCCCGGCGCTCTCTTCGAAGTCGGGCTGGGATTCTGGTTAATATTCAAAGGCTTCAATTCCGAGGCCTATGCAAACTCGTTCCGTCGTCCGGAGTAACGCGAGCAGAGTCCGTGGACGATCAGCAATAGAGTTGTCTCAATTTCAGCGCTACTCTTGTTTGGCCATCTTGGACTCAAAGTCTCCTGCTCTGCCAGCCAAGCTAGGGCCTGCAATTCATGTCTGTCCGAATCTAAGCGGGGCAAATTTGCCGACGAGACGTCCAAACCAATTGCCAACCAACGCCAATGGTTTTCGATCGCGTTCCCGCTGGGCCGCCGCTCGTCGGGATACCCACAGCATGATGGCCCTGAAGCGCATGGAACCGTAGGAGGCCGGTGCGGCCTCCTACCCGGTGGGTGGCTCGTTCGTCCAGATGAGGGAGCCGGCCGCGGCGAACATGCCGCCCACGCCCTGGCAGAAGGACACCTTCACGTCCGGTACCTGGTTGTAGGCTTCGCCGCGCAGCTGACGTAGTGACTCCTGCATCAGGTACATGCCGTACATGCCGCTGTGCGTGTAGCAGAGGCCGCCGCCGTTCGTATTCAGGGGCAGCTTGCCGCCGGGCGACGTGTTGCCTTCGGCGATGAAGGCGCCTGCCTCGCCGCGGCCGACCATGCCCGTGTCCTCGAGGGCATAGATGGGCAGATGCGCGAAGGCGTCGTAGACCATCATGTGGTCGATGTCCGAGCGCGACACCTGTGCCTCGTCGAACGCCTTGGTACTGGCGACGCGGAAGGCCTTCGAGCTGGTGAAGTCCTCCATCTGGCTGACGAGCGGCGTCTCCACCGATTCGCCTGTGCCCAGGATGTAGACGGGCTTCGTCGGGAACTCGCTGACACGGTCGGCCCGCGTCAGGACGATCGCGCCGCCGCCATCCGTGACCACGCAGCACTCGAGCAGGTGCAGCGGGTAGCAGATCATCCGGCTCGCCATCACGTCTTCGACCGTGACTTCGTCCGGCCGCAGGGCGCGCGGGTTGCCGTTCACCCACTTGCTTTGCGCCACGGGAACTGAAGCGAGCTGTTCCGGCGTCAGTCCCGTCTCCTTCATGTAGCGCAGGATGCCCATGCCGAAGCTCGTTGTCGGCCCAAACGTCCCGTACGGCGCCTCGAACTGGGCGCCGATCGAGTTGGCCGCGGCGCCACCGCCACCGCCGCGCCCGCCCGGCAACCCGATGTTGTCGCCTCGGGTGTAGCCGCTCTCGCCCATCAGGACGAGGGCGTAGTCGCAGTAACCCATCGCCAGCGCTGCCGCCGCGTGGCGGACGTGCAGGAGGAACGATGTGCCGCCCACCGCTGTACCGTCGACGATCTTCGGTGTGATGCCCAGGTAGTGGCAGATCTGGACCATCGAAACACCACCGAGCGACGCGGAGAACACGCCATCGATCTTGTTCTTGTCGATGCCGCAGTCGCGGATGGCGTTCATGGCGGCGTCCGCCGCCAGCATGAGGTTCGACATGCCCTCGACTTTGCCGATGTTCGTTGTTTCCGCGGCCCCCACGACCGCGACCTTGTAGCGAATCGAGTCTTCCGTCATTACTTACCCACCGGCTTCCAGTACGGGACCTTGCGTCCCGGCGCGATCTCTTCGAACGTGACTTCGAGCGGCATATCGAGCACCAGGTTTTCCGGCGTGTTCTCGATGCCGCGGATGTTCGTCATCATTCGCACACCTTCGTCAAGCTCGACGATGGCGATTGCGTACGGACTTTCAGCCTCGAAGCCGGGCGCCGGCCGGTGGTTGATCATGTAGGTGTGCAGCTTGCCCTTACCGCTGGTCTTGAACCACTCGACGTTGGTGCCCAGGCAGGTGGGGCAGAAGAAGCGGGGATAGAAGTAAGGTTTGTTGCCGCAATCGATGCAGCGTTGGATCCAGAGTTCATCCTCGTTGGCTTTGTCCCAGTAGACCTGGGTTTCGGCGTTCGGGTAGGGGACAGCTTTGGGACGCGGTTGTTGCTGCTGTTGGGTCATCGGGCTCCCTTGCTTCGCGGACTGCTGTGCGCTCGTCGTCGAGTATGCCACGGCCGGTGTGTTGATCAAGCGCTCATCGGGCCATGTACAGTTGCTCGGGCTGACCGTCAGCGAGTGGGAGGGAAACACATGACCAGTGACGACACCTACGAGGTCTTCGCCCTCAGGTACGGGACCCGCGATGCGCGGCGGCGCGAGCACTTCCTGTACAAGGATCGCGTGGTGGATCCTGAGGTGTCGATGCCGATGGACTACTTCGTCTGGCTGATACGGAACCAGTCGCGCGCCCTGCTGGTCGATACCGGCTTCAGCGAGCCCGTGGGCACCCGCCGCGGCAGAACCCATCTACGCTCCCCGGCAGAGGCGCTTAAGCTGCTCGATGTGTCCGCGGACGCCGTTGAGAACGTCGTTATCACGCACATGCACTACGATCACTCCGGCACCGTGCGCGACTTCCCCAACGCCCAGTTGCACCTGCAGGAGCGGGAGCTGCGATGGGTGACCAGCAGCGAGATGTTCGAGCGGTCCGCCCAGGGGTCGTTTGAAAGTAATGACGTCGTCAACGTCGTCCGAGGCCTGTACGACCGTCGCCTGACGCTGCACGAGGGAGGTTGGCAATTCGCGCACGGTATCGACGTTCACCTCGTACCCGGGCACACGCCGGGCATCCAGGTGGTTAGCGTGAACACAACCCGCGGAAAGGTCGTGCTGGCGTCGGACTCGACGCACTACTACGAGAACATGGAGACGGGCGAACCCTTCGCGACCACCTACGACGCCGCGCAGGTCGTCGCTGGGTTCAAGATGCTGGAGGAGCTGGCGGACTCCAAACGGCACATCGTCCCCGGACACGACCCCCTCGTGATGCGCCGCTATCCAGCGGCTTCGAAGGACATGGAGGGAATCGTCGTCAGGTTGGACGCAGACCCGGACTACTGATCGCGGCAGTGAGACGAGAGCCAGGAGGCAATGATATGAACCTTGCCGATGTAAAGAGGGTTGGCGTCGTGGGCGCCGGCACCATGGGACACGGCATCGCGATCAACTTCGCCCTCGCGGGGTATCCGGTGCTAATTAGCGACGTCACAGAGGCGGTCCTCAAAGGATCGACGGCCAGGATTCGCTCTGCCCTCGACCTGTTCGTCGAAGAGGGCCTGATCAGCATGCGACGCGCTGACGATGCCTTCTCGCTGATAACCGGCACGACCCTCGAGGTCCTCGCCCCGCAGTGCGACTTCATCACCGAGGCCATTGTCGACCGCTCGTCGGACAAGCGCGCGCTGTTCAACCAGCTCGACGCGCTTTGCTCGCCCCAGACCATCCTGGCCAGCAACACGTCAAGCCTGGTGCTCAGCGACTTCGGCTCAGACGTCAAGCGTCAGGACAAGATCGTGCTCACGCACTACTTCGCGCCGCCGCACATTGTCCCCGGCGTCGAGGTGGCGAAGGGGCCGGGGACCTCGGACGAGACGTACGATCTGACCTGCGACCTGATGACCGCGGCGCGCAAGGTGCCGATTCGCCTGAAGATGGAGCGCCCAGGCTACCTCTTGAACACGGTTCAGCGCGCCCTCGGTCAGGCCGCGACGGACCTGTGGGCCGAGGGCATGGCGAGTGCGGAAGACATCGAGCTGGGCATCATTTCCACCTTCGGCTTCCGCATGCCGCACGAAGGGCCGATGAAGCACTACGACCTCGCGGGCCTGTGGCGATGGCCGGAGGACGTGCGAGGTTCCTGGGCCAGCGCCAACGAGCAGATGAAGCAGCGCCTGGCGAACGGCAAGCCGTGGTTCATCGACCCGGACCGCTTCGACGAAGCGCTGGAGGCGCGCGACCGCGAGTACGCCCGTCGCCTCAAGGCACTCTACTGGCCGGAGACGTTGGACTGAATAAGCGACCGGTTATGCCGGCGCGGTCTCGCGCGTCGCCATCGCCTGCTTGCGCTCGGCCGTATACGCCCACCAGGGCACGGCCGGGCCTCCATCCGCGAACCGCACCGCCGCGATGAAGGTATCCAGCAGACAGGGGTCTTGCCGGATGCCAGTCACTGCGCAGATCCGGTCGTACATCTCGTAAGGGTCCTGCTGCCGGAGGTCCGCCGGCTGCTCGAACCCCAGTGTGCGCAGGTCCACCGCGATCTGCTTGCCGATGTTCGGTATGTCCTCCAGACGCACGGCCTGGTCGATGGTCGCTGCCTTCATGGTTCCACCGCCTTCTCTAATCCACTCGATCATAGCGGCGCGAGACTCGCTCCGGAGGCAGGTTCCTGACAGCATCGTGGCAGGAGAGATCGCCGCGCGAGCTACGCATCGGGAGAGTCCACCGCCGCCCCTGACTTCGCCGTAGAATAGGCAGCCGGGGGAGCAAGCATGAAGCGGCACACGATCTTCTACGTGGTTGCTGGTGTCCTCGTGCTCGTCCTCCTGGGCGGCCTTGGCGCCGTCGCGGGTGACCGGCGTGAAGATGCCGATGAAGCGCGCGCCAACGCCACCGCAACGCCGGCGCCTCCCGTCGATTCCCTGCGAGATTGTCCCTGGGGTGACGCCAGCTGCGTCCTTGCCCTCGGTATCGAGCGCGCGCTCCAGGCCAACAACGTCGACGCCGTGCTCGAATTCATGGCCACGCGGCTCTTCATCTGCCCCGGTGGCTCTCCCGAGGGCGCCGGCGGGCCCTACCCCCTCTGCGACGGCGCCGAGAAGGACACAGGCCGCACCGGCCTCTTCTTCGGTCGCCGCTACTCCGAGGGTGGCGCCATGAGCCTCGAAGGCATCCGCAGCCTCGTGCAGCGTTTCCTCGACGACATCGACGCCAACGCGAAAGACACCGTGGGCGACGGCCGCCTGCGCTTGTATGCCTTCAGCTGCAGCACGCCCGCCATTCGCTTCCAGAACGTCTCCTGCGCCCGCGAGGGCATCATCCTCAGCGCCATCATCGGCGACGGCCCATCCCAACGCCGTGAGCTCCTGATCTTCTGGGCGGCCGGCGGCTTCCAGGGTCGCACCCTGCCGGTAGTCGAAGTCTGGGACGGCGCGATCCTCACCAACGAGGTACCCATCCTCTTCCAGACAGGCGGCGTCCTCCCCGACCTCGGCGAGGTCTACGCCATCGACCAGTCGCTGAGGTGAGTGGCGGGGATTGCGGGAGCGAGGGTCAAGGAGCAAGGGCAAGGGATGGAAGTGCATCGCGCCAGGTTGGCGTGAGGTGCCCGAAGGCGAGATTCCTCCTGCGTCGGAATGACGGGGAGAAGAGGGTCGGCTCCTCCCAGACACTGTGTTTCGGGCTCATGAGTCTGAGCTCTGCACTCGGCGCTCCGGCGCAGTAAGATCGGGCGACTGGAGAGCCGCAATCTACGGAGGGTCCACATGGGCGAGCTTCTGGGCATCGGAATCAGCCACTACCCCGGCTTCATCTTCGCCGACGCCGAAATGTCGATGCGCGTGAAGTCGACCATCACCAGCCCCAAGGTGCCGGAGCACCTCAAAGACCCGAAAAACTGGCCGGCGCCGATGCAGGAAGAGTGGGCCGACGACGAAGGTTCGGCCTTCGCGACGAAGCACCGCAACCAATTCGTCGACGGCGTCCGCATCGCCCGCAAGGCCCTCGACGACTTCGCGCCGGACGTCGTCGTCATCTTCGGCGACGACCAGTACGAGAACTTTAAGGAAGACATCATCCCGCCCTTCTGCGTGTCCATCTCAGATGAGTACCAGACGCAGCCCCACCTGCGCAGCTTCCCAAGGCCGCAGCGCCCCAACGTCTGGGAAGAGCCGTACGACAAGACCTTCGTGACGCCGGGACATCGTCAGGTAGCGAAGCACCTTGTCACGAAGCTGATGGAGGAAGGCTTCGACGTGCCTTACTCCTATAAGGACCTGCACCTCGACGGTCTGGGCCACGCCTTCATCAACACCGTCATGTACCTGGACTACGACCGCACCGGCTGGGACTTCCCTATCGTGCCCTTCCAGATCAACGCCTACGGCCGCAATGTCGTCAGCGGCAAGGGCCTCAGCGGCCGCCTCTTCACCGAAGAGGACATCGAGTACGACCCGCCATCGCCTTCGCCGAAGCGTTTCTTCGACCTCGGAGTGGCCGTCGCGAAGGTGCTGAAGGAGAGCCCGTGGCGGGCTGCGATTATCGGGTCGTCCAGCTGGTCGCACGCCTTCCTAACCGACAAGAACCACTGGATCTTCCCCGACATCGACACAGATCGCGCGCGATTCGAGGAGCTGAAGTCCGGCAACTATCTCGCCTGGCGCGAGCTCAAGCTCGAGCAGCTGGAAGAGAGCGGCGAACAGGAGCTCCTGAACTGGATCCCGCTCGCGGGCGCCATGCACGAGGCGGGTCAGAAGGCGAGCTACATCGACTTCATCGAGAGCTGGCTGATGAACTCCTGTAAGTGTGTGGCGGTGTTCCCGCCGAAGTAGGGGAGGAAGGGTCAAGCGCCAAGGCGCAAGGGCCGAGGTCTACGGCCAAGGGGCCAGGGTCAGGGGCAAGGGTCGGCGAGGAGCGGATGCGACGAAGCAATCTTTCGCACGCCGTCGGACTCCATACGGTACGGCCCATCCTGTCCCTTGACCCTTGTGCCTTGCCCTTGCCCCTCGCTCCGCAGGTTGACCAAATCGACCCTGCCACTGCACCCGATAGATTGATCGATATCAGCCCTAAACAGTTGTAGATTGCCGTTAACGTCAGTGGTAGACTACGCCCGCTAACCAGCCGGAAGGCAATTCGCCCGCCGGTGGATATCGAAACCCCGTCATTAGTTCAGCCTTTAGAGGGTGCCGTCTAAATCGGAGCGCGTAGGGCCGCATGGGCCTTACACAGAAAGGAAACCAGCGTGTACAAAGGCCAGAAAGTCTATGACGTCCACGGTCACGTGACTGCCCCGGATGCCTATCGAGCCCAGTTGGCACTGATCATGGCATCGAACACGGCTCAGGCGCAGTCCGTGCTCATGCAGCCCGACGACCGCCGCCCGCCGGCATGGCGCGACGAGAACTTCAAGCAGGTCGTCAAGAATCAGCACGTCGATTACATGGACGAGCGCAACATCGACGTCCAGATCATCGGCCCTCGCCCGTTCATGATGCTCGGCTGGATGTCGCAGGACCTCCTGCCGTCCTGGACGCGCCTGACTAACGACGCGATCGGCAAGCAGGTTTCCTTCTTCCCGGACCGCTTCCTCACCGCCATCCAGCTGCCCCAGAACCCGAACCTGCCCGACACGACGCACTGCCTGGACGAAATCGACCGCTGCAAGAAGGAATGGAACGCGATGGCGGTCTACGTCGGCCCGGACCCCGAGGGCCTTCGCCGCACGCCCGGCATGGACAAGCCGTACTGGTACCCCCTCTACGACAAGTGCCAGCGCGACGGCCTGCCGATCATCGTCCACGGCACGAACCACCAGGACCCGCGCCTGACGATCATCAACCAGAACTACCAGGTCGGCTTCCTCGTCGAGCAGTTCATCGCCACGCAGCTCCTGGGCTTCAGCGATGTGTTCGACCGCTACCCGGAGCTCAAGGTGATCATCTGCCACTGCGGCGGCGCCCTCAGCCGGTTCGCCCCGACGGACAACCACAACTTCCAGCGCGACACCAGCAACAACATGTACTACGACACCTGTGCGTACGAGCCCACGTTCTTGCAGACCGCGTTCGCCCAGAAGGGCGTGAAGCAGATGGTGTTCGGCACCGAGGCCCCAGGCTCTGGCCGCCACGTCGACCCGCGCACGGGCCGCAGCGGTGACAACGTCATCCCGACCCTCGAAGAGGCTGCGTACCTCACTGACGAGGACCGCATGGACGTGGTCCACAACACGCCCCTGAAGGTCGTCCCGGCCTTCGGCAAGGTGGGCTAAGGCAACAACGCCGTAGCAACGACGCATAAAGGGGCGGGTCGCAAGACCCGCCCCTTCTTTCGTTTGTCGATTGCGAAGCCTGCCCTCTCCAAAGAAAACCCCCTCTACGCTTGCGAAGAGGGGGTTGTGGGTACAGGGTCTACCGGCTGCCCCGGAGCCGGGGGTCCAGCCAGTCTCGCAGCGCGTCACCGAAGATGTTGAAGGCGATGACGGCGGAGCTGATCGCCGCGCCGGGCACGATCATCGTCCACCACGCGAGCTGCCAGGATGGCCGCATCTCATTGAGCATGCGCCCCCAGCTCGGATTCGTAGCGCTCGAAACGCCCTGACCGAGGAAGCTGATCGCGGCTTCGACAAGGATGGCCACGCCAATCTGGACGCTGGCGATGACGATGATGGGCGCAGCGACGTTGGGCAGGACATGCCGGAGCATGATGCGTGCGGGGCTGCTTCCGATGCTGATCGCCGCCTCGATGAACTGCTGGTGTTTCACGCCAATGGTCGCGCTGCGCACGATGCGCGTGGTGCCCGGCACCAGGATGAGACCGATGGCAATCGCCACGGAGTGAAACTCGCGCCCGAAGATTGTCACAAAGAAGATCACGAAAACGATCGCGGGATAGGCCAGCATCACGTCGATGAACCGGCTTGTCACGAGGTCGATCGCGCCGCCGAGGTACCCACTCATGACGCCGAGCGTGACCCCGAGGACCATGCTTACCGCAATCGCCACGAAAGCAACGCCAAGGCTGTTCCAGGCGCCGTGCATGATGCGCGAGAGCAGGTCGCGTGAGAGGCTGTCCGTCCCGAAGGGGTGGTCGGCCGAAGGCGCCTGCAAGCGCTCGAAGCTGATGTTGCTGGCATCATAGGGCGCCACCGTGGCTCCAAAGACCGCCAGAAGGATCAGTCCAAAACAGGCGATACCAGCGACGGCTCCCACCGGGTTGCGCCGGGCATTGCGCAGCACCGTTGACCGCCATGACTTCGGCCGCAGGATCGGTTCTGCCGGTACGGCAATCGTTTCAATCGCTGTCGCCATTAGGAGAACCTCACTCGCGGGTCGAACAGGGCGTAGCTCAGGTCGACCGCAATATTGATCAGGATGATGATCACGGCAAAGAAGAGGACCAGGCCCTGGATCTGGGGGAAGTCCTTCGTAATCACCGACTCCACCAGCAGCGTGCCGAGCCCCGGAAGCGCGAACAGCGACTCCAGCACGACGGTGCCGCCGAGCAGGAAGCCGAGCTGAATGCCTATGAGCGTGACAACGGGCAGCATCGCGTTCTTCAGCGCGTGCTTCGACAGCACAACGCGTTCGTGCAGGCCCTTCGCCCGGGCTGTGCGCACGTAGTCCTGTCTCAGCACCTCGAGCATCGATGAGCGCGTCAGCCGGGCCAGCGTAGCGCTGAGCGAGAGGGCCAGGGCGATTGTCGGCAGATACATCTGCTCGAGGTTCTTTAAGGGGTCCTCCCAGAAATGCGCGTATGGCACCGGCGTTGCGTATCCCCACCATATGGCGGGGAACACAATGAGCATTGTCCCCACCCAGAAACTGGGCATGCTCAACCAGCCGATGGTCACGAATCTCAGGAAAACGTCCGGTCCTTTGTCCTGCTTCAGGGCGGAATAGACGCCGATGGGCAGGGCGATGGTAATGGCGAGTACACTCGACATAACAGCCAACTCGACTGTCACGTACATCCGGTCTTCGATCACGGAAGTCACGGAGCGCCGGTTCGTCATCGAGCGGCCGAAGTCGCCCTGCAGGACGCCGCCGAGCCAGCTGAAGTACTGGCTGACCACCGGTTTATCAAGGCCTAGCTGAGACTCGATGCGGCCACACTGCTCGTCTGTGACATCGGCGGAACCGAGGACGATCTTGCAGACGTCGCCGGGGACAACTCGTACGCCGCCAAATATAAGGATGCTCACGACCAGCAAAACGGGAATCGCGAGGAGCAGCCTGCGAATGATGTAGCGTCCCATAGGGCCTCCTGGCCTGCACTTCGCAAGAAAGTTAATCTCCCGGCTCGGTCTTTGAGGGACCGAGCCGGGATCGGGTGCTATCGCAAGTGCTGAGGGAAGGGGCTGACTACCCGAACCACCAGTACTTCATCCACGGGGTTGAGCCGTTGTACGCGTCACGCGGCATCTGCGCGTTCTTGATTGAGGGGTCGGCCATGTAGGTAAGAGAGCCGGTGACACCGGAGGTATGCACCATCTCCTCGGACAACACGTCCTCGAGCTCGCGGAAGATCGCGATACGCTTCTGCCGGTCGAACTCGCCCAGCTGCCTTGTCACCAGGTCGTCGATCGTCGGGTTGTTGACGAGGTTGAGGTTCAAGGACGGCGCCTTGGGCTGCGTGCCACCGGCGTAGTACTTGTCGCGGATCGCCCGGCCCAGGTTCGGGATCGTGCTCGTCGTGTTCGGGCCCCAGTGCAGGGTGTCGTAGTTGCCCGTCGAACGCGGCGAGAACTGACCGAAGGTCTCCTCGAGGATCTTGGCGTCGACAAGGCCGTTGTTCCGCCACTGGGTGGTGAGGAGCACGATCTCGTCGACGAACTTCTGGCCGATGACGGTGGCGTTCCACGAGGGGAGGTCGACCTTCAAAGGCAGGGTCACGCCGGCCGCGGACATGAGCTTCTTCGCCTCAGCGACGTTGAGTTCGTACAGGTCCTTGCGCTTCAACTTGTCGGTGGTGCGGAACTCCCAGGCTGTACCGCTGTGGGATAAAGCCTGGTCCGCGGCGCCTTCACCCGCGGCCACCGAGTTGACAAGGATCTTGCGGTCGTAGCCCATGCTCAGGGCCTGGCGGACGCGCTTGTCGTTGAACGGCGCCACGTCGTTGCGAATGTAGACGTTACCGGCGCCGGCCCGCGGGTACTGGAAGATCTGGAGGTCCTTGCGCTGTTGCTTGATGCGCTCGCGCTCCTCCGCCGGGAACCAGTACGTCACGTGCACCTGCTTCGAGATGATGTCTGCGACCTTCTTCTCAGAGTCTGAGGTGCCGAGGCGGTCGATCTCGTTAAAGTATGGATACGGGCTCGTGTGGTAGTTGGGGTTCCTCGCCACACGGAACAGGGATGGTGGCGAGTACTCAACGTCCGTGAAAGGCCCTGTGCCCATGAACTTCTGCTCCGCCGCGCCGCTTTCGTGGTGCTGGCGCTCCATGATCGGCGGCTGGCCCTTGAAGGCGATGTCGGCTAGAAGGTCGGCGTTGGGATACTTCGTCGTAATCACCAGGGTGCCCGGGTCCGGCGCCTCGGTCTTCTCGATCCAGTTGAAGTCGTTCTTCCATGCGGACTCGGCAGCCGTTGCCAGCGTGTCGTAAGTCCACTTGGCGTCTTCCGCGGAAAATGCCTTGCCGTTGTGCCACTTCACGTTCGGGCGCATCTTGAACGTGACCTTGAGCTTGTCCGGCGAGATCTCTGGTAATGCCTGCGCGAGGGCTGGTAGCACCTCGTCGCCGATGCCGGGGTACTTTGGCTGGCCGTAGGCGAACTCCAGCAGGCCGTCGTGCGTGAGGCCGGCCAGGTTGAGGACGCCGCCGTTGCGGATCTTGATCAGCTCACGGCCACCACCCGGGTCGCCGTAGCCCTGCCAGATCAGCTTGCCGCCGACCTTGCCCGATGTAGGGTCGACCGCAGCGCCGGTACCCCCCGTAGTGCCGCCGCCGGTTGAACCGCCATCATCGCCGTCGCTTCCGCACGCGGCCAGGAAAGCCGCTGCGGCCGCGCTGGAGCCGGTGACGGCCATTGCATGGCGCCTCGAGACTCGCTTGCCAAGAATTCTGTTCCAGTAGCTGTGATCCATTGCCTTGACTTCCTCCCTTTGGAGTTGTGCCGGCCCTACCGGCGTACTAACCGAGATACCTAATCGATTAACTATTCACAGCGCCTAATCGAGTATGCGGCGAATCTATGCCTGATCAATGCGAAAGTCAATGAGGTAAGAAGAAACATGTATACCAGCAAATAAGTACCGCTATTGACACATGGAGGCGACGGCCAATGAGCCAATCGTTTGTATGAGAAATGTCAACGTGATAACTACTTCCAAAGCGGGAAAACACCGCCGTATAATGCGCTGGCGCTCGCGAGGGAGCCGGTGTCCAGAGGCCGGCGGGAGGGATGCATGGCAGCGGGGATCGTGTCCACTACTGGCGTCGAATGCAGGGGCTACAGAGCTTGAACGGCGAAGCTGCGACCGGACCGCTGCAAGGTGTTAAGGTCCTCGACCTCACACACTACATAACGGGTCCGTACGCGACGAAGCTTTTTGCCGACTACGGCGCGGACGTGATCAAAGTCGAGCGCCCCGATGGCGGCGACCCGGCGCGCGGCATTACGCCATTCTTTCACGACAAGCCCCATTTCGAAGGCTCCGGCCTGTTCCTCCATCTCAACACGAACAAGCAGTCGGTCACCCTGAACCTTAAATCGGCGGCGGGCAAGAAGATTCTGCTCGACCTCGCGAAGGACGCGGACATTCTGGTCGAAAGCTTTTCGCCGCGAGTAATGCCATCGCTCGGACTGGACTACGACACGCTGCACGCGCTCAATCCAGGCCTCACGTACGCATCGATTTCGAACTTCGGCCAGAACGGGCCGTACCGCGACTACAAGACGGCAGAGATTACGCTCTACGCCATGGGCAGCACCATGATCTCTACGGGCATGCCGGACCGCCCGCCCGTGAAGCTCGGCCTTACCGTCGAGCACTTCTTCGCGGGCATGGTTTCAGCAACGGCCACGATGGGCGCCTTCTACGGCGCCGTGAACGACGGCGAAGGCCAGCACGTCGACCTGTCGCTGTTCGAAATCCAGGTCGGCAACCAGGACCGCTCCGTGCAGGGCATGATGATGTACCAGTACACCGGCGGGTCCTTTGTCGGCACCGGCCCGCCGCGCACCGGCGGCGGCAGCTCCGGTCGAAACCTCCTGCCCGCCGGGGTCTATCCCGTCGCGGACGGCTACGTGCAGTTCTTCACCCTGGCGCCTCACTGGGACCGCATCTGCAGGCTTATTGAGCGCCCGGACCTCATCGAAGACCCGTACTTCACAGCGCCTGAAAACTTCAGCAACAATCCGGAAGCGAAGGCGATGTTCGACGCTCTCCTCATCGAGTGGTGCGTCCAGCACACGAAGCTCGAGGTGATGGAGCGCTCGCAGGCCGTGGGCTACATGTGCGGCGCCATCAACACCATCGAGGACGTATTCAACGACCCGCACCTGGCCGCGCGCGAGTTCTTCGTCGAGATCGACCATCCTTACACGGGCCCGCTGAGGTATCCGGGCGCGCAGTTCAAAATGGCCGAAACGCCGTACCGCCCCGGCCGGGCGCCGCTCCTGGGCGAGCACACCGAGTCCGTGCTTGTCGAGCGGTTGGGCTATACGAAGCAGGATGTCGCGCGCTTGCGGGCGCAGGGGGCTATCTGATGGCGCGTCTACCGCTGGAAGGCCTTCGGGTCATCGACCTCACCGTCGTCTGGGCCGGTCCCTTCGGCGGCGCCCTCCTGGGTGACCTCGGTGCCGAGGTGATCAAGGTTGACGACATTCAGCGTTGGGACACGATCACGCGCGGCCAGAACGCAACGGTCGACGCCATCAAGGCACACGGCGGCAACCCCGCTCCGGACGCCGAGCCGTGGAACCTGAGCGCAAACTTCAACAGCGTCGGCCGCAACAAGAAGTCGGTCACGATCGACCTCACGCGCAAAGAGGGCCAGGAGGCGTTCTACCGCCTCGTCGCGAACTCCGACGTGTTCATTGAGAACAACGCGCCGGATGTGCTCAAGAAGCTGAATATCACATATGACCACCTCAAGCAGCACAACCCAAAGTTGGTCATGATGTCCCTGCCCGCCTTCGGGTCGACGGGTCCGTACAGCTTCTTCCGAGCATACGGCGCCAATATGGAGGCGGTGGTCGGCCACACCCTGCTGCGCGGCTACGTGGACACGGACGCCACGACGGTGACCAGCGTCTTCCTCGCCGACGCCTGTGGCGGCGCCACCAGCGCCTTCGCGATCATGGCGGCGCTGCACCATCGCCGTAAGACCGGCATCGGCCAGCACATCGACATGTCACAGGCCGAAAACGTCATGCACACGCTGACGCAGGCGATCATGGACTATTCGATGAACGGCCGCATACAAACGACGCTCGGCAACCGCCACCCGTACCGTGCGCCCCAGGGCTGCTATCCCTGCACGGGCGAAGACAACTGGATAACCCTGTCCGTGGGCACCGACGAAGAGTTTGCCGGCCTGTGCAAGGCGATGAGCCGCGAGGACATGCTGGACGACCCTCGGTTCGCCGACACCCTCGCGCGGTATGCGAATCAGGACGCGCTGGACGAGGCGATCGCAGCCTGGACGGCGACACAGGACAGGATCGACGCTTTCCACGCCCTGCAGAAGGCCGGCGTGCCCGCAGGACCGGTATATCGCGCCGCCGACGTCTTCGAGGACCCTCACTTGAGGGCACGGGACGACTTCCAGACCGTACACCACCCGGCGGCCGGCACCTACGAACACTACAAGACGTCCATCCACCACATGTCGAAGACGCCGCTGCCCATCCGTAAGCACGCTGCACTGCTCGGCGAAGACAACGAATATGTGTACAAGGAAGTCTGCGGCTACACGGATGACGAATACGCCTGGTTTGTAGAGAACGGCCACGCCGGCACTACCGTCGTCGCGAAGCAAAAAGGCCCCGGCCGGTAGACGCGAAGCTACCGAGCACAGGGACTCTGCCCCTCATGTGGCGGCGACCTTCAGGTCGCCACCCGGCGCAGCGCCTATTCTGAATGGAACCCGCCTTTGGAATATGTGTGTAGCCGCGCGATTTATCGCGCACGGCGGTCCGTTGATGCCCGAAATGCAAAGGGAACTTGCGCGATAAATCGCGCGGCTACACACATCGGGAAAACCCGTTCAACCGAAACTAGGTCGAGACACCTGCCGCACGAACGAGCAACCGCCCTGCCTCGTTGCAGATCTCGCGCAACACCTCCGCGACCGGACGCACGGATGTGATCGCGCCCACGCCGGTGCCCATGTAGTAGATTCGGTTGTCCGCGGGCGCCGTCTCGCGTCCGGCGAGGTTCTGGGCGCGTAGCTCCTCCAGGCGAGCTACCAGCTCATCCTCTCGGCCGGTCCACTCGGCTGCGAAGGCGTTCCGGCGCACGCGGGCGGCGACATCGCCGGGCCACTTCGACCCATTGACGATGTCGTAGACCGGGGTGAACACCGTGTCCTGCGCAGTGCTATCGAGGATCATCTGGCGATGGTCCGGCGCCACCTCTGTCGCTTCTGTTGTCGCGAGGAAGCGCGTGCCCATCCAGGCGCCGTCGGCGCCCGCAGCCATCACGGCCGCCAGCGCTCTGCCCGTGGCAATGCCGCCGGCCGCGATCACGATCTGGTCCGGAA
>Ga0247825_10001189_pt1 | contig 16996 bp, 13 predicted proteins | sample 13C_Vanillin_Day_FD_194413 | JGI IMG/M metagenome (GOLD analysis project Ga0247825, IMG submission 194413) | Soil microbial communities from agricultural site in Penn Yan, New York, United States - 13C_Vanillin_Day48 | ecosystem: Environmental > Terrestrial > Soil > Agricultural land | place... | reverse complement strand
CAGGCAGAATGCCCGGCCACGAGATCGATTTGCTGCAGAACGTGGCTCACAACCTGATTGGCCTTGTTCTGTTCACACAACTGGTCCAACTGGGACATGACTTGTGTGAGGGCACGTTCGACGTCGCTGATAGTTCGCTCCGAGTAGTACTCACGCTGCGCGTCAAGACAACGCTGACAACGTATGAACTCTTCTCGGTAAAAATTTGAAAGGGAATGCAGGACCCGATCGCAGGGCGGAGGTGAATCTGTTAGGAAGCGGGACAGGCGGTTCCTCAACGCTGGCATCTCCCCCGTTTAGGTAAGTTTACCGACCTTCAAGAGACTCTGTCAACGCGGGGCGACCCCGCCCGCCAGGCGGCCGCCAGACCGCCGGTACTTCCAACCACCATCCCGCCGAGGATCAAGAATGCCGAAAGACGAATCGGCAGGAACCGCAACGTCTCGCCATCCAGGATCGCGCGCAGCTCGGTCCCCCACCAGGCATTGGTCAGTGCGTGGCTCAACCAGAGGAACAGAATTGCCAGCAGAGCACCAATTCCGCCCTGGAGCAGCCCTTCGGCAACAAATGGCCCGCGGATGAATGCCAGCGGGGCGCCAACCAACTCCATGATTTCAATTTCGTCATGTCGGGCAACCAGACCCAGTCGGACCACGGTCGCCACGGTCACTGCCGCTGCTAGTCCCATCAGAAGCGCCAGTCCAAAACCGGCCGCCCTGACCGTATCGAGTGCAGAGCCCACGCGCGCCAACCACTCGCGGTCGTAACGCACATCGACGACACCCGGGAGTTGGACGACCTGTTTGACCAAGGCATCCACGCGCCCATCGCGTTCTGCCCCCGGCGTGACACGCACCTCAATCGAGGCAGGAAACGGATTGTCCTCGAAGCCTTCAGCCAGGCTGGCCAGCTCGCTGAACTCCTCCCGGAATCGTGTCAGTGCCTGGGCCTTGGACACGTGCTCCCGCCCAGCCGAGATCCCGCTCTGGTCGATGGCAGATTCAATCGACCCGCGCTGCTCGGACGTTGCGTTGTCCGCCAGATACACCGAGAACTCCGACGCCGATGTCCACCTCGACAACTGTTGCTGTGCATTCCACGTGAGCAACAGCAGGACGCCCAGGACGACCAGCGCCAGCGTGATCGCGACCACCGCGAACGCGCTGGATCCGCGACTACGCCAGAGACTGGCTGCACCCTGGCGAAATGCGTACTCGAGCGCTCTCATCCGACCTCGACGACGCGCCCCTGATCGAGCGTGATCGTGCGTCGGCCGACCAGGCGAATCAGCTCCCGGTCGTGTGTGGCGACGAGCACGGTCGTACCACCCGCGTTGATCTCTCGTAACAGATTCATGATCTCCAGTGACAGATCCGGATCGAGATTGCCGGTCGGCTCGTCGGCGATCAGGAGCACTGGATCGTTGACGAGCGCGCGGGCGATGGCAATTCGTTGCTGCTCGCCACCAGAGAGGTCGTTCGGGTACGCGTTCATGCGGTGTTGCAGCCCCACCCACTTGAGGACCTGGAACGCGCGCCGCCGCTGATTCGCTGCCGGAACTCCCAGCACCTCCGGCACGAACGATACGTTCTCGAGCACCGTGCGACTGGGAATGAGCTTGAAGTCCTGAAAGACGAACCCGATGCCGCGGCGATATTCCTGAACCTCCCGGCGCGACAGCATCGCGAGGTTGTGGCCGTTGACGAAGACCTCGCCCTCGGTCGGGCGCTCCTGCATGAGCAGGAGACGGAGGAAGGTAGACTTACCCGCGCCGCTTGGTCCGGTCAGGAAAACGAACTCGGCTTTCTCGACGTTCAACGTCAGGTCGCGTAGTGCGTAGAGCCCTCGACTGTAGACCTTCGAAAGCCGCCGCGTTTCGATCACATCAATACACTACCAGAACAGTTGGCGTGTTCTTTAGGATTCAAGCGCGCGCTTGACCAGATCGGAGGCGAGTTTCGGATTGGCCTTGCCGCCGCTCGCCTTCATCACCTGACCGACGAGGAAGCCGAACGTCTGTTTCTTACCCGCACGGTACTGCCTGGCGGTCTCGTCATTGAGCTTGATCACTTCCGCGACGATCGCCGAGAGCGCACCCTCATCCGAATTCTGTGCAAGCCTTTCCTCGCGGACGATGTCGTCCGCCGATCGCCCCGAGTCGTACATCTTCGCGAACACGCCCTTGGCGATTGAGCTGCTGATCGTTCCCTTGTCGATGAGCGCGATCAGACCAGCGAGCGCAGAAGGCTGGATTGGCACATCGGAGATCTCCTGGCCGCGCTCGTTGAGCATCCGCAGCAGTTCTCCCATGATCCAGTTGCTCACGGCTTTCGCGTTCTTCGCCGCTTGGGCGGTGGCCTCGAAGTAGTCGGCCAACGCCGCTGACTGCGTCAGCACGCCCGCGTCGTACGTCGGGATGCCGTACTCCACAACAAAGCGACGGCCGCGCGCCTCTGGCAACTCCGGCATCGTCGAGCGCACGCGTTCGATACGCGCCTCATCGACGAGCAGCGGTGGCAGGTCAGGTTCGGGAAAGTACCGGTAGTCGTGGGCTTCTTCCTTGCTGCGCATCGAGTGTGTGCGACTGGTGCTCGTGTCCCAGAGCCGCGTCTCCTGAACCACCCTCCCGCCACCTTCGATCAGATCGATCTGCCGCGTGATCTCGTACTCGAGGGCCTTCTCGAGATAGCGGAACGAGTTGACGTTCTTGACTTCCGCCTTCGTTCCGAGCTTCGTCTGCCCACGAGGGCGAATCGAGACGTTCGCGTCGCAGCGAAGGCTGCCCTCCTCCATGTTCCCGTCGCTGACGCCCAGCCACACGAGGATGCTTCGGAGTCGGGTGAAGAACTCGGCGGCTTGCGCTGCCGATCGCATGTCGGGCTCACTGACGATCTCGATGAGCGGAACGCCACTGCGGTTGTAGTCGACGTACGTGCGGCGATCGGAATCGGGAAAGCCTTCGTGCAGCGACTTCCCCGCATCCTCTTCCATGTGAATGCGCGTCAGCCCCACATGCTTCGCCTCGCCGTCGACGGTGATGTCCAATCCACCACCGAGCGCCAGCGGCAACTCGTACTGCGAAATCTGATAGCCCTTCGGCAGGTCTGGGTAGAAGTAGTTCTTACGCGCGAAGACGGAGCGCGGCTGGACAGCGCAGCCGCACGCGAGCGCGGCCTTGATCGCGAAGTCGACGGCCTGACGATTGAGAACGGGAAGCGCCCCCGGCAATCCCAGACATACAGGACAGACCTGGGAATTTGGCGGCGCGCCAAACTGGGTGCTGCATCCGCAAAAGATTTTCGTACGCGTCTGCAGCTGTGCGTGGACTTCGAGGCCGATTACGGCTTCCCAGTCGCTCACGGACGAACTCTTCTAGAGGGTCGGACCTGCGCTCTTCACCGAGATCGCCACGTCGTTCTCGAAGGTGACGAAGTTGTCGATGAACATCTTCGCAAGCTTCTTCGCCTGGTCGTCGTACTGCGCCGGATCAGGCCACGTGCTTCTCGGATCGAGCACCGAGTTGGGTACGCCGGGGCATGACGTAGGCATCTCGAGATTGAAAACTGGATGCTTGCGGTACTGCACGTTGTCGAGCTGTCCGGTCAACGCTGCCGTGATCATCGCGCGCGTGTAGGCGATCTTCATGCGCGAGCCCACACCGTACGGACCACCAGTCCAGCCCGTGTTCACCAGCCACACGCGTGCACCATGCCTGGCGATCTTCTCGCCGAGCATGCGGGCATAGACATTGGGATTGAGCGGAAGAAACGGCGCACCAAAACAGGTGCTGAATGTCGCCTTCGGCTCGGTCACGCCCTTCTCGGTGCCGGCAACGCGCGCCGTGTATCCCGAGAGGAAGTGATACATCGCCGCGTCCGGTGAAAGCCGCGCGATTGGAGGCAGCACACCGTACGCATCGGCGGTGAGCATGACTACGTTCTTCGGGTGACCACCACGTCCCGACATCTCGGCGTTGTCGATGAAGTCGATTGGATACGACCCGCGCGTGTTCTCCGTCATCGAGGCGTCGTCGAGATTCAGCGCGCGCGTATCTGGATCGATCGCCACGTTCTCGAGAATCGTCCCGAAGCGGCGCGTCGTCCCGTAGATCTGCGGCTCGGCCTCCTGCGACAGCTTGATGACCTTCGCGTAGCAGCCGCCTTCGAAGTTGAAGACGCCCGTGTCGCTCCAGCCATGCTCGTCGTCACCGATCAGGCGCCGCTCCGGATCGCTCGAGAGCGTCGTCTTGCCAGTGCCTGAGAGTCCAAAGAAGAGCGCCGTGTCACCCGCCGCGCCGATGTTGGCCGAGCAGTGCATCGAGAGCACACCCTGCAGCGGCAGCGTGTAGTTGAGAATCGTGAAAATCGACTTCTTGATCTCGCCGGCGTAGTGCGTGCCGCCGATCAGCACCAGCTTCCTGCCGAAGTGCACGAAGATGAAGACGTCGGAGCGCGTGCCGTGTCGTGCGGGATCGGATTTGAAGTGCGGCGCGTCGATGACCGTGAACTCCGGCCGATGCGATGTCCGCTTCTGCGGATCGTTCTCCGGCAGAAACATGTTGCGCGCGAACAGATTGTGCCAGGCGAACTCGTTGACGACGCGAATCGGCAGGCGGAACGCGGGATCGGTGCCCGCCCATGCGTCCAGGACATACAACTCCTTGTCCTGGAGGTGCGCCATCATGTCCTTCTGGAGTTGATCGAACTTGGCCTCGTCGATCGGACGATTAACCGCGCCCCAGTGCACGTGCTTCTCACTGGTCGGTTCCTTCACGACAAACTTATCGTTCGGTGAGCGCCCGGTGTGCTGACCGGTCCTGCAGACCAGGGGCCCGTCGGCGGCGAGATGGCCCTCTGACCGACGGAGGGCTTCTTCGTAGAGTGCCGCCGTGCCCAGGTTCCAGTGGACGCGACCCGACCTGACAATCCCCAATGCCTCGAGTCCGTGCGCCCTCTCAACCTGAATCGTCATTCCGCCTCTCTCTAAATAGCAGGAAAAGACGCATCGTACCGGTCCAGTCAGAGGCAAGTCAACTGAACGGCAAAATTGCGCGCGCCGTCTCAACCTGGCGAGGGGTTTGGAGGTATAGTGTTTCTTGAAGAAGGCGCTACCCTAAACGTGGTAAACACGCGGGCCTGACTGCCGTAATCCACATGAGAAGACCTCCTCAACGCGCGAAGCAGACAAACGCCACGAGTCAGGACGCCACGCCGGCCCCTTCACGGGATTCCGCGCTGGCGGCACGGCTCAAAGCGTTGGTGCTGGCCGGAGAACGCGATCGTGCGAGGGAGCAGTTCGGCGATCTCGTCGCGCACCATCAGCGGCGCGCGGTTCGAATCGCCTACAGCTACCTTCGCGACGCGCACGATGCCGATGAGGCGGTGCAGGACGCATTCGTCAAAGTGTTCACCCACATAGCGAGCTATCGAGAGGAATACCCATTCGAGGTGTGGTTTACCCGCATCCTCGTGAACGGGTGTCTCGACCTCCGCAAAGCGCGCGCCCGACGCATGCGGTGGGCGCTGCCCATGTCATCCCCCACCGAGTCCGCGCCGGCCGATCCGCCAGCCGTGCAGCCGAGCCCGGAGGATCGCGTGATCTCCACCGAGCGCGCCGGGCACATCGCCCAGGCCATTGAAAAGTTGCCCGATCGTCAGCGCGTGGTCTTCACCATGTGCCACGTTGCCGACCACAGCACTAGTGAAGTGAGCCAGGCGCTCGGATTGAGCGAGGCAACCGTCAGGGTTCATCTGTTCCGGGCCGTGCGAAAACTTCGCAAGCTGCTCGCATCCGAGCGCGTCGCGAAGAAGCCGCAGCTCTCGGAGTCGGACACTCAGGTGCTGGAAGCGCCAGCAGCTACGAGGTCGGCGGGATGAGTCAGCCGCACCTCTCCGATGATCGGCTCATCGAGATCTGCTTCGACCTCGAGGTCACGTCGTCCGACCGCGCGCATCTGCAGGTGTGTCCGGCGTGCGAGGAGCGTCGTTCGAATCTCGCTGGATCGCTCGATGAAATCGACATGGCCGCGACGCAGGAAGCCGACGAGGCGTTCCCGGCGGACCGCCTCGCGCGCCAGCGCGCGCGCATTCTGCAGCGTGTCGATCAGGATGGTCGCCCGGCCCGCGTGATCGCGTTCCCCGCCGGCCATACACACGATGCGGCGCCGCGCCGGATTCGTCCTGCGCGCTGGGGCACGGTGGCTGCGGCGGTCGCGGCTTCGTTCCTCGTGGGGCTTCTGGCAGAACATCTCGCGCACGATCTTCCTGGCAGTCGTCAGTCGATACCGGTTCAGCGGATGCAGACAGCCGTCGCGACGACCACCCAGGCACGAGCCTCATCGGATGATGAGTTCCTCGGCCAGGTGGAGATTGCCGCCGTTGGCGTCGGCCCGGCTGCGCTGAGACCACTCGACGCTCTGACGCCTCGTGCCTGGGACGCTCGGTAATCGTCTGAGCGGCGCCCGCGTCGCACCCTGGCGATGACGCAAAGTCCCCTCATCTTTCGAAAAGGTCTCAACCTCAAGCACGAAGTCGCGCACGTGCTCGCGGAGAGCTATCACAGCGACCTCGTGGCGACGGTCAAGGCAGCTGACTATCGATTTGAGTCCGGTCGGCTGAGCCTGTACCTCGCTCGCGAGTTTGGCTTCTGTTACGGCGTCGATCGCGCCGTTGACTACGCGTATCAGACGCGCAAGCGCTTTCCCGATCGCACGTTGTTCCTGACCGGCGAAATCATCCACAACCCACACGTCAACGATCAGATCCGCGCGCAGGGAATCCGCTTTCTCAGCGATCCAGGTGAATCGTTCGACGCGCTGACGCCGAACGACGTCGTGATCCTTCCAGCATTCGGAATCACAGTCGAACTGCTCCAGGCTCTCGTCGAGCGCGGATGCACACTGGTCGACACCACGTGCGGCTCCGTGCTGAACGTGTGGAAGAACGTGAAGCGATATTCCGACGAGGGCTTCACGTCGATCATTCACGGAAAGTATTGGCACGAAGAGACGCGCGCAACGGCGTCGCAGGCGCACCAATCGGGCCACGGCCACTTCCTCGTCGTCCTCGATCGCAGCGAAGCAACAGCCGTCTGCGACTACATCAGGAATGGTGGGGATCGAACCGCGTTCCTCGAGACGTTCGAGCGGGCGATTTCACCTGGCTTCGATCCCAACAGGGATCTCGCGCGTGTCGGCTGCGCCAACCAGACGACGATGCTCAGTTCAGAATCGCTCGAGATTGGAGAGATGTTCAAACAGGCGATGGTCGATCGCTACGGCGATGCGGGCCTTCCCCAGCGATTCCGCGCGTTCGACACGATTTGCAGTGCAACCCAGGATCGCCAGGACGCCATCCTGCAACTGCTCGGCGAGCGCCCGCTCGACCTGATGATCGTCCTCGGGGGCTACAACAGCAGCAACACCTGCAATCTGGCTCGGATCTGCGCCGAGCGGGTGACCACCTTTCATATCGCCGATCCGGACGGCCTGGCGTCGACCGACGAGATTCGGCACAAGCCAGTGCACGGGAAGCAGGAAGTCACAAGTCGGGCGTGGTTACCGTCAGGTCGGATTGCGGTTGGGCTTACGTCTGGAGCGTCCACCCCCGATAACCTTGTAGAGGCCGTGATTCACCGGCTCGAGACCCTGGCGAACGCCTCCTGAAAGGGCTCAAAAGCTCGCTCTAAACCGTGCTACGCTATGGAATTGCGTCCCGCGACCGTAAACGCGCACTCTCAAGCGGTCGTAACACAATTAGCCATGAATTCCATTGACCGGCTCGGGCGGGGCACCGTGCTGATTGCTGCTCTGCTGTTCCTCGCTGCGCCAGTCGCGGCGCAGGGGTTCAAGTGGTGGCAGTCGGACCTCTACAAACGGGAACTTGGATTGACCCCCGAACAGAGCCGTCGGCTCGAGGACGTCTTTCAGACCGCAGTGCCGACCCTCAGGGTTCAGAAGAAGGCGCTGGATCAGGCTGAAACCGAGTTCGAGCGACTCGTAGAGAAGGGCGACGACGGCGCCGTCATGGAGCAGGTGGGGCGCGTCGAAATCGCCCGCGCAGAGTTGAACAAATCCCGAACCATGATGCTGCTCCGGATGAGGCGGGCGCTGACTACCGATCAGTGGGCCAAATTTACCGCGCTGCATCAGGCCGCCGAGCGTGAACGAGCGTCGCAGGACGAGCGCAGCAAATAACGTCGATCGAATCCCCCGTTAACAGGACTTAACAGGTTTTACAAAGAACCATGAAGACTTCGTGTGCCCTTTTGACAATCCTGACCGTCGCAGTCATGGGAACTCCCAGTGCTGCTCAGACGACGTCAGAATCGGCTCGCGTTGACCAGATCGCCCGGGAAGCGGCTCAGAAATTCAATGAAGCCCGGTTAGCCGGCAGAACCGAGACGAACGAACAGACGCGACCCACCGTTCCTCCCCCGCCGCCTGGAGTGCGAGTCGAGCTGACGCTCGATAACGCGGTTGAGCGCGCGCTCGATCGCAATCTCGATCTGGCGGTCGAGCGGCTCTCGCCACAGACGTACGACTTCTCGCTCGCCGCACTCGATGCGACGTTCCATCCGAACCTGGTCTCGACATTCGGACTTCGCAGCCAGACGTCGTTCACCCGCAGTCAGACGGCGGGCGGCGACATCCTCAGCACCGACACGTTGACCGGCAACAACGGCGTGCAGCAGAACCTCAAGTGGGGCGGCGGCAGCTACGCGATTGGGTTCAACAACAATCGCCAGGAGCAGTCGGACCTGTTTGCCACGCGCAACCCGGTGCTCAACTCATCGCTGACGGCGGCCTTCAGCCAACCGCTGCTGCGCAACTTCCGCACGGACGCCGTTCGAACGCAGCTGAAGATCACGAAGATCAACCAGGAAATGTCCGAGACGTCGCTGCGCGCCACGGTGGTCCGCACGGTGGCGAACGTCCGCAACGCGTATTGGGATCTCGTCTTCGCGATTCAGGCGGAAGAAGTCGCGCAGAACTCGTTGCAGCTGGCCACCAAGCTCGTTGAAGACAACCGCGCGCGTGTCGAAGTCGGCACGCTGGCGCCACTCGACGTCACGCAAGCAGAGGCCGAGCAGGCGACACGCCGTCAGGCCGTTGCCCAGGCACGCGCAACGCATGGCACTGCCGAACTCGCGCTCAAGCGTCTCATCGTCAACGGCACCGAGGATCCGTATTGGACGGCCAACATCGAACCGGTCGATCGTCCGACCTATACGACGGAGACGGTCGATGTCGCTAGTGCCGTACGACGCGCACTGACCTCGCGCACCGATCTCGAGCAGTCCAAGAAGCAGATTCAGTCGAACGACGTGTCGATCCGAAGCCTGAGCGACGCGCAATTGCCCGCCCTCGACCTGACTGCCTCCTACGGTCTCGCCGGGATCGGCGGAACCCAGTTCGTGCGGCCTCCGGGATCAGCGCTCGGCGCGGCGCCCTCGCAGATCATTCCGAGCGGATTCAGCGATGCATTGAGCCTGCTCACTGACGGACGCGCGCCGACGTGGAACTTCCTCGTCAACTTCAGCTACCCGCTCGGCACCAGCCCCGCCGAGGCGACGACCGCGCGTGCGCGTCTGCAGCAGCGCCAGACGATCGCGCAGGCCCGGCAGCTCGAACTGCAGGTTGCCACTGAGGTCACCAACGCGGCACTGCTCGTGGACGCGAACCGCGAGCGGCTCCAGGCGTCCACTTCGGCAAAGGAACTTGCCGATCTCCGTCTCTCTGCCGAACAGAGCCGGTTCGAGGTGGGCCTCTCAACGAACTTCTTCGTTGTGCAGGCGCAGCGCGATCTGCGTGACGCCCAGAACGCCGAGTTGCGCGCCCTGCTCGACTATCGCCGCGCGCAGGTGGAATTCGAGCGCGTGCAGGAAATCCCGTCGGCAGGCACTGTCGGCATTACCAACATCCAGCCCGGCAACGCAACGGCACCGCGTGCGAACGTGGGTGCTGGAGGCAACTTCGGTGGCGGTGGTAATAACTAGGCTGGCCATTCGGGAAAGCGGGTTCGTGTCGATCTCATGAAGAAAACGCTCATCGTAGCGGTCGCCGCGGTTGCACTCGCCGGCGCGTCTTATTACCTCGGCGTGTCCCGCAGCTCTCAGTCAGGCGAGGGCGCTGCGCAGGCTGATGGTGCAGGGGGCGGCAGACGCGGAGGCGGCGCCGGCTTCCCAGGTGGTGGCGGCGGGTTCCCCGGCGGGGGCGGCGGAGTCCGCGGTGGTGGCGGGCGCGGTCCGATGACCGTTGAACTGGCCAAGGCAACCCGAGCCGCACTGGCCCAGGAAATCACCGTCGTCGGCAATCTCATCGGCGATGCGACGGTGTCGGTGGTGCCGCGCGCGGCCGGACGCCTTCAGGACTTGTCCGTTCGACTCGGCGATCGAGTGAGTCGCGGTATGCGGATCGCGAAGATCGAGGACTTCGAGATCGTCGAGCAGGTCAAGCAGGCTGAAGCGGCGCAGGAGGTCTCGCTCGCAACGATTCGTCAGCGCGAAGCCGACCTGCAGCTCGCAGAGACCAGCGTCGAACGCTCACGCAGCCTCTTCGAGCGTCAACTGCTCCCCAAGCAGACACTCGACGACAACGAAGCGCGCTACCAGGCCGCTCTCGCCCAGCTCGATCTCGCACGCGCGCAGAACATGCAGTCGAAAGCTCGTCTCGATGAACTGCGCATCAACCTAGCGAATACCGTGATCACCTCGCCGGTGAACGGCTTCGTCTCGAAGCGTGCCGTCGACCCTGGTGCGTACGTGTCGCAGCAGACGCCAGTCGCTGATGTGGTCGACATCACGCGCGTCCGGCTGGTGGCGAACATCGTCGAGAAAGATCTCAAGGAACTCGAGACCGGCAACGAGACTCGCGTGCAGGTGGACGCGTTTCCCGGAGAGACGTTCAAGGGACGCATCGCGCGCGTCTCCCCTGTTCTCGATCCGGCAACGCGCACCGCGCCGATCGAGATCGAGATTGCGAACCCGACGTACCGGCTGAAACCAGGGATGTACGCGCGCGTTGGTATCACGACGCAAACGAAGAAGCAGGCGCTTGTGCTTCCTTCCAGTGCCGTCGTGGATCTCGGTGGTCGACGCGGTGTGTTCCAGTTGCAGGACGAGACGGCGGTTTTCAAAACCGTCACGGTCGGATCTGAGCAAGGTCTGGTCGTCGAGATTCTTGCGGGCCTCGCGGAGGGAGACGAGGTGATCTCCACGGGAGCGGGAGCATTGCGTGACGGCGATCGCGTCGCGTTGCCGGGTGGCCGCGCTGGCGGTACTGGTCGCGGTCGGCGTGGCGGCGAAGCCAACTCGGCACCCGAGTCCGGTGGCACTGCGCCCGGATCGCGCGGTGGTGCGCGAGGCGAAGCGCCGGCTGGCACGGGTGGTAACGGCCCGCAGGCACAGGGTGCCCCGGCGTCGGGCACACAGGGTAAGAGCGATTCGGCCGGCAGTGAAGCCAACCTCGGTCGCGAAGGCTACAGTGGCCGCGGAGACGGCACGGGCGGCCGCGAAGGTCGCCGCTCCGGCGGCGACGGCAGCGGACGTCGCGGTGGCAATGGTACGACCCAGCCGTCAGGTGGTGGCATCAGTCAGTGAACGGCGGCTGTAGCCGGAGCAAGGCAGCATCGGTGGCGCCCGATTGGGCGCCGTGGTTGTCACGTCAAGTCATGACAGAGTGCTGATATGAGTATCCCTCGTCTCGCGATTGAACGTCCGGTCACCATGTTCATGATCAGTGCGGTCATCACGCTGCTCGGCGTGATCTCGCTCACTCGGCTTCCGGTCGATCTCATGCCGGAGTTCGAGCAGCCGCAGCTCAACGTGAGGACGAGCTACCCGGGTGTGGGTCCTCTCGAAATCGAGGAACTGATCACACGGCCCATGGAACAGGCCGTGAGCGCGGTGCCCGGGATCACTCGGGTGGAATCGAGCTCGTCGGAAGGTAACAGTCAGATTCGGCTCAACTTCGACTACGGCACCGACCTGTCGGAAGCCACCGACGAAGTTCGGACGCGTGTCGACCGCATGCGCAACCGGCTCCCCGAAGACGCCGACCCACCAACCATTTTCAAGTTCGACTCGAACCAACTGCCAGTCGCGCAGATCGGCATCGAGGGCGAATACGACCCGGTCACCTTGCGCGAGATCGCTCAGAACGAGATCGCGCCCCGCTTCGAGCGCGTGGACGGCGTGGCCGCTGTCACCGTGAACGGCGGCGTGCGGCGCGAGATCCATGTGGATCTTTCGAAGGAAAAGATCGCGGCGCTCAATCTCTCGGTAAACCAGGTGGTGCAGGCGCTGCGCTCGGAGAACCAGAATACGCCGCTGGGCGAAATCTTCCAGGGTGACTCCACTTTCCTCGTCCGCAGCCAGGGTCAGTTCCAGAGCATCGAGGACATCCGGAATATCGTCGTCCTGACGCGGGAGGGTGTGCCGGTCTACCTCCGCGACCTTGCGGAAGTGAGCGACACGACCGAGCAGCGCCGCTCCTTCATGCGGATCAACGGCAAGCCCGGGATTCAGATTCAAGTGCAGAAGCAGTCGGGCAAGAACACGGTCGCCGTGGCTGCCCTGGTCCGCGCGGAAGTCGAGCGCGTCAACCGCGAGGTGCCGGGCATCAAGATGATGGTCACGCAGGACAATGCGGTGTTCATCCAGCGCGCGATCGACAACGTGCAGGAGCACGCGCTAGTGGGTGGCGTCCTCGTCGTGCTGATCATCTTCGCGTTTCTGCGCGACGTGCGCTCCACTTTCATTGTCTGCACATCGATTCCCGTGTCAGTCATCGGGACTTTCGCCCTGCTCTACTTCGGCGGCTTCACGCTGAACACGATGACCTTCGGTGGTCTGGCGCTCGGCATCGGGATGATTGTCGACGCCGCGATCGTCGTCCTCGAGAACACGCACCGCCACCTCCACATGGGCAAGGACAAGATGACCGCGGCCATCGATGGCAGCGAAGAGGTCTGGTCGGCGATTCTGGCCTCGACGCTGACCCACATCGCCGTGTTCATCCCGCTGCTCTTCCTGTCTGGCACCGCGAGCATCATGTTCACGCAGCTGTCGGTCGTCGTGATGTTCTCGCTGGCGATGTCGCTGTTCGTGGCCGTCACGATCGTGCCGGTCCTCTGCTCGCGCTGGCTGAAGACGCCGGACGAAGAAGCCCATGCGACCGGCGTAATGGCGCGCTTCTACCGCATCAGCGAGCGATTCCTTGAAGCCATGGATGAGCGCTATCGCCAGGCGATTCACGTGGCACTCAACCATCGGCCTACCGTGATCGCTGGCGCAGCGGCCCTGGTGGTGGTGGCCGTACTGCTGTATCCGATGATCAGCGTCGAGCTCATGCCGCAAACCGACGAGGGCGAGGTCAACATCAACGCAGAACTCCCGGTCGGCACCAGAATCGAGCGCACCGAAGAAGCACTGCTGCGTCTGGAAGAGATGGTTCGTGAGCGCGTACCTGAAGCCGTCACCATCATGACCCAGGGCGGCGGAGGGGGTAACAACTGGCAGACCGGAGGGGGCCAAACCCATCGTGGTCAGATTCGATTGATCCTCGTCCCGCGCGATCAACGCACTCGTACTAACGAGGAGATCTCATTCGCGCTTCGTCGCGAGCTTCAGGGTCTGCCGGGGGTAGCGGTCCGTGCCAATCCGGCAGGCGGCAACAACCAGATCATGCGATTCCTCAGTGGCGGCGGTCAGAACAACAACGGCGGCTCCAGCCGGCTCCAGGTGGAAATCCGCGGCCACGACCTCGACGATGCGCGCCGTGTGGCGCAGGAGGTCCGCGGAGTCATGGAAAACACACCGGGGCTTGCCGACGTGAACATCGGACGCGAAGAGGGCCGCCCGGAGATCGCCATTCGTGTGGATCGTCCGAAGGCGGCGATGCTCGGGATGTCGGTCGGCAGCGTCGCGACCACGATCCAGACGAACGTCGCCGGCACCACGGCGGCGCAGTTCCGCGAGCGCGGCACCGAGTATCCAGTCGTCGTGCGGCTACGTGAAGCCGACCGCGAGGAGATCTCCGACGTCGGCGACGTGCTGTTGAGTACACCCAGCGGGCAGGTCGTGCCGGCCAAGAACGTCCTGGCGGTCAACCGCGAGGCGGGTCCCGTGCAGATCGATCGAAAGAATATGGAGCGCATGACGCGGGTCAACGCGGAAACCGAGATCCCGCTCAGTGAAGCCGTCGCGGCGGTTCAGCAGCGGCTCCCGCAGGTCCGTGTGCCGCCCGACTTCGCCGTCGGATTCGGACCGGAACTCGAAGAACAGGCGCGGTCGTTCCAGCAGCTGCAGCTGGTGCTGATCCTGGCGGTTCTACTGGTCTACGCCGTCATGGCGTCACAGTACGAGTCTCTGCGCGACCCATTCATCATCATGTTCTCGGTGCCGGTCGCGGCGATCGGCGTCGTGCTCAGCCTCCTGCTGACCGGGTCGTCGTTCAGCATGCAGGCCTACATCGGCATCATCATGCTGGCGGGGATCGTCGTCAGCAACGCGATTCTCCTCGTCGACTACATCAACACGCTGCGGCGTCGCGATGGCTTGCCGATTCGTGAGGCGGTCGAACTCGGTGGACGCACGCGTCTGCGACCGATTCTGATGACGTCAATCGCCACGATGCTCGGTCTCGTTCCGATGGCCATCGGCATCGGCGAAGGCGGCGAGCTTCAGGCGCCGCTGGCGCGCGTCGTCATCGGCGGCCTGCTGACGTCAACGCTCGTCACGCTGGTGCTCGTGCCGGCCGTCTATACGCTGTTCGAAGAAGGCTGGAGCGGGATCTTCAGGAAGAGCGCGAAAGCTCACTAGGTTGTTGGGTCAGTTGGGTAGTTGGGTAGCTAAGTAACCCAGCTACCCAGCCAACCCAGAACACAGACAACCTATCAACCCAGCCACTTAGCTACTCAAAAGCCCAAGCAGCTCAGACACTGTTCGCCCTGTTACGGGGTCTCGCCAGTCGGCCGCAATCTCCGCCAGCGGCTCCAACACAAAGCGACGCTCTCTGAACCGCGGATGCGGTACGACGAGATCAGCCGAATCGATGATGTCGTCGTCGTACAGGATCAAATCCAGATCGAGCGTGCGAGGGGCACCAGGAAACGGTCGCTCGCGGCCCAATCGCTTCTCGATGTCGAGCAGAGTGACGAGCAGATCGTTGGCCGATAGCGACGTCTCCCCTACTGCGGCGGCGTTGAGGAAGATGGGCTGGTCGCCGACGCCGACGGGAGCGGTGTCGTAAAAACTCGAGACGCGAAGAGACTGGATGGATGGGCGCAGCGCATCGAGTGCGGCGCGCAGATAGGCGTCGCGATCGCCGATGTTGCTGCCAAGCGCGATCGCGACCCGGATGATCGGCTACTCCTGCCAGCGCGCGGGCAACACGGCGCCGACGCGCTCGGCACCGATCGTACGCTTTCCGATCACGTCTTCCATGCCCGAAGCCGCCTGCTCGAAGAGTCGCTGATGCTCGACTGACTCACCCAGCAGGACACCGAGCATCGTGCGATGCCTCGCGTGTGTGACCGTTGCAACCTTCTGGCGCCAACGCTCGACGAACGCCGCCAGATGCCGCGCGTCGTCCGTCAGGATGTCGTGGTAGGCCGCAGCGTCTGCGTTCTTGGCTGCTTTCGGCACGGGCGGAACAGGAATCTCACTCCCGGCTGATGGCATCGGCAGGCTCAGCTCCTCGAGCGCGGAACGAAGCCACGAGAGATGCGTCTCCTCGCGAGCGATCACGTACTGATAGGCGTTGTTGAAATCGTAGTGACTGACGACGCGCGCACCAGCCTCGTGACGCTGAATCAGCGCCACACGATCGGCGGTGATCGCCGTCAGCAGCGATCGAAGTTCGTCCTGCTGCACGTGTACGTTACCCCTGCTTTTCCTTGCAGCTCTTACAGGATCGAGTCCATGGAATCGCGTTCAGCCGCGCCTCGGCGATCTCTTCGCCGCACTCCTTGCACACGCCGAACGATCCTTCCTCGATACGACGCAGGGCGCCTTCGATCGCTTGGAGGATCTTGGCGTCGGTCTGTTTCAGCTTGAGCTGAATGTGGACTTCGTTGTTCCCCGCGGCCTGGTCGGCCATGTCGCCCTGCCTGCCGGAGTTGTTCTCCATCGTCCACTGCAGAGGCTTCGCCGCGGACCCGGCTAGCAGCTCTCCGCGCTTCTTGAGCAGCGCGTCCCGGTAAGTCGCGACGTCCATTGACTGTGGCTTCTCCTGGCGGCCTTCTTCTCACCTAGAACAAGAGGGAATTGTACCTCTACTCCGCGCGGAGCGTCGAGAGCGGCTTGTGCCGCAGAACGTCGAGACTCGCGATGACACCGATGGCGGCGACGGCAGTTGCGGTCACGACGATGCCACCGATCGTGAGCAGCGGTGCCGGCTCCCATGGCAGATCCAGACCGTACCGGGCTACTGCCCAACTGAGAACGACGGCTCCGGCCGCCCCGACGGTGCCGGCAATCGCGCCGAGCACGCCGTATTCGAGCAGGAGCATCGTCGCAATCAGCCGGCTGCTTGCGCCAAGCGTCTTCAGAATCGCCGCCTCGTAAACGCGCCGGAACTTCGTCATCGAAACGGCGCCGATCAGAATGAGGCTGCCGCTGAAGAGCACGAGCGCGCCGACGACAGTGACGGCAAGTGTGACGTTGTCGACGATGGTCTTGATTGTGTCCAGCACTTCGCGGAGATCGATGACCGAGATGTTCGGATAATCAGCGACGATGAGCCCCTGCAGGCGCGTGCGCGCAGCGGCGTCTCTCCCTCCGCGAACAGCGGCGATGTAGTTGTGTGGTGCGTTGTCGAACGGACCGGGCCGGAACACGATCATGAACCCGCCCGCCCGAAAGTCGCGAAAATCAACTTCTCGAAAGCTGGTGACGCGCGCCGATATGACACGGCCAAGCACGTCGAACGTCATCTCGTCGCCGATCTGGATGCTGAAACGATCGCGCAGGCCCTCTTCGATCGAGACTTCAGGCT
>Ga0247825_10001188_pt1 | contig 16998 bp, 15 predicted proteins | sample 13C_Vanillin_Day_FD_194413 | JGI IMG/M metagenome (GOLD analysis project Ga0247825, IMG submission 194413) | Soil microbial communities from agricultural site in Penn Yan, New York, United States - 13C_Vanillin_Day48 | ecosystem: Environmental > Terrestrial > Soil > Agricultural land | place... | reverse complement strand
ATGTTCAACGACGAAGGCTTCGGGGCCGAGTATCACAAGCTGCGCGCGCGCAACGAGGAGCCGGGCCTGGGATTGATCCCGTCGCCGCCGTTCGAAGACGTCGGGCGCGTGTTCGGTTGCCGCGGCCGGCTCGCGCGCACGCTCGACGACGTGGCCGCGGGCATAGCCGAGTTCCTGGACGGATCGGGGCCGATGGTCATGGATATCCGCATTTCCCGGAACGTGGTCAGCATTCCGTATCAGCGCACGCAGTTCGGCGCGGACGTATAGGGACAACCATTCAGCCGCCGATGGACCCGGGTTTCAAGTTGAAACGTGTCTCTCGATGTCATGAACGGTTTTCCCCCGTTTTTTGAGGTAGGGTTTATGCAGATTAGATTCATCGCGGGCTTGTGCGGGCTGTTGCTCGCGGGTTTCGGCGCGCTGGCCGCGGCGCAAAGCTACCCGGCCCGGCCGGTCCGGCTGGTGGTGCCGTTCCCACCCGGAAGTCCCAGCGACACGCTCGGCCGGATGGTCGCGCAGCGGCTCACCGACCGGCTGGGCCAGCCGGTGGTGCTCGACAACCGCGCGGGCGCGGCCGGCACCGTCGGCGTGGAGATTGCGTCCAAGGCGCCGCCGGACGGCCATACGATCCTGGTCGCGAGCACCGGCGGGCTCGCGATCAGCCCGGCGCTCAATCCGCGGATCGCGTACGACCCGCTCAAGGATCTCGCCCCCATCTCGCTCATCGCCTACAGCCCGTTCATCTTCGCGGTCGGGCCGTCGGTGCCGGCGAATACCTTCAAGGAGTTCGTCGCGCTGGCCAGGGCCAGGCCGGGCCAGCTCAATTACGCGTCCACCGGCACCGGCTCCGCCACGCACCTGGCGGTCGAGCAACTCCGGCGCGTGACCGGATTCGAGCTGACCCAGGTCGCGTACAAGGGGGGCGGGCTCGGCGTGATCGCGCTGATGGCAGGCGAGGTGCAGGCCATGTTCACCGGCATGCCCGTGCTGCTGCCGTTCGTGAAGAGCGGGAAGATCAAGGGCCTGGCGGTCTCCAGCGCGAAGCGCTCGCCGCTCGTGCCCGGGATGCCGACGATGATCGAGTCCGGCGTTCCGGGATACACCATGGGGCTCTCCATCGGCATGCTGGCCCCCGCGCGCACGCCGCCGGTGATCATTGGCCGGCTCAATCGTGACATCGTGGACATCGTCCGCTCGGCGGACATCAGAGAGGGTTTTCTCGTGCAGGGCGCGGAGTCGATCGGCAGCACGCCGGCCGAGTACGCCGCGCACATGGCGTCCGAGCTCAAGCGCTATCGGGCGATCATCAAGGACACAGGCATCCGCCTCGAATGATTAACGGAGAGACAAGGAGACATGAGCATGAATCGAGAGATACGGGCGGGATGGTGGACCGGCGCGGCGGCACTCGTTGCGTGCGCGGCGTGGTCGGCAGCGACTTGCTTCGCGCAACCGGCCTGGAAGCCGGAGCGAACGGTGGAAATCGTCGTCGGCTCGGCGCCCGGCGGCGGCAACGACAAGACCGCACGAACGCTGTTGAAGATATGGCAGGAGAACAAGTGGCTGGAGAACGCGACCGTGGTGAATCGCGTCGGGGGCGGGGGCGCCGTCGCCTATACCTACGCCAACCAGGCGGCCGGCGACGGGCACCGCATCGCGGTCGCGCGCACCGGCCTCCTCACCAATCACATTCGCGGGCTGAGCCCGCTCAACTACACGGACATGACGCCGATTGCGATGGTCGCCGACGACCCGATGGCGCTGGCCGTGCGCGCCGATTCGGCGATGCGCGCCGTGAAGGACGTCGTGGCGCGCTGGAAGGGGGATCCGCAGTCGCTCAGCATCTCGCTCGGAAGCTCGGTGGGCTCGACGACGCACTTCCTGGTCGCGCTGATCGCCAAGGCGGCCGGCGTGGATCCCACACGGCTCAAGGTGCTCAATCCCGGCGGCGCGTCGCAGTCGGTGACGCAGATGCTCGGCGGGCACATCGACATGGTGTCGCTGGCGGCCGGGAACATGGTGCCTCATCACAAGGCGGGCACCGTGCGCATGATCGGGGTGGCGTCCGACAAGCGCATCGCGTCCGCGCCCGATGTGCCGACCATCCGGGAGCAGGGCGTTGACGTGGTGCAGGGCGGCTGGACACTGATCGTGGGCGCGGGCGGGCTCTCTCCCGCGCAGGTCGCGTACTGGGAAGCCCTTCTCGAGCGCACCGTCAATCACCCGGACTGGAAAAAATTCATCGAGGCGGACAGCGCAGTCCCGCTGTTCATGAAGTCCCAGCCGACGCGGGCATTCCTGAAGAAGGAATACGACACGGACCGTGCCCTGCTCATCGAGCTCGGCATGGTGAAGTAGGCGGGCGTTTTGCACCCGGCGACGGGCCGGATACCGGAGAGGGCGGGTGAAGATCGCAGTGCTGGATGACTATCAGGACGTGTTCCGCAGCGTGCCCGCGGCCGCGCGGCTCGAGGGCCACGAGGTCGTGGTGTATCACGACACGGTGAAGGATCCGGACGCACTCGCCGGGCGCGTGAAAGACGCGGAGGTCGTCGTGCTGACCCAGCAGCGCTCGTCTTTCCCGCGCGCAGTGATCGAGAAGCTGCCGCGCCTGCGCCTCATCGCACAGACCGGCAGCCACCGGGATCATTTCGATATCGCGGCCTGCACGGAAAAAGGCATTGCGATTGCCGCCAGGGCCGGCGCCGCGCGCCTCAATTCAACGGCCGAGCTCACCTGGGGCCTCATCCTGGCGAGCTACCGGCACATTCCGGAGGAAGCGCAGCAGCTCAAGCAGGGCGCGTGGCAGACCACGGTGGGCAACACCCTCTTCGGCAAGACGCTCGGCGTCTACGGTCTGGGCAAGATCGGCGCGATGGTAGCGCAGGTGGGCGCCGCGTTCGGGATGAAGATCACCTGCTGGGGCCGCGACGCGACGCGCGCGCGGGCGCGCAACGCGGGCTATGGCGTTCCCGCGAGCCGCGAGGCATTCTTCTCGGGCGCCGACATCGTGAGCCTGCACGTGCCGCTCGAGCCGGAAACGCGCGGCATCGTCACCGCGGGGGACCTCGCCTGCATGAAGCCGACGGCGCTGCTCGTGAACACGAGCCGCGCCGCGCTCATCGAGCCGGGAGCCCTGGTCGAGGCGCTCAAGCGCGGCCGTCCGGGCCGGGCGGCGGTCGACGTGTACGAGACCGAGCCCATCACGGACGGCAGCCATCCGCTCTTCAAGCTGCCGAACGCGCTGTGCACGCCGCACCTCGGGTACAACGTGCGCGAGCTGTATGAAGTGCTGTATGGAGACGCGATCGACAACATCGTGTCCTTCCTGTCGGGCCGTCCGGTGAACCTGCTCAATCCGGAAGCCCTCGAGCGAGCATCCACGACAACGGGAGAAAGAACATGAGCCGACCCATTACCCTGCGCAGCCTGTTGTGTGCGGTCCTCGGCGCGGCGGCGATGGCGCCGCTCGCCGCAACCGCCCAGAGCTATCCCTCGAAGCCGGTGCGCATCATCCTGCCTTATCTCGGCGGAGCGGATTTCGTGGGGCGGTTGCTGGCGGCCAAAATCACGCCCGGGTTGGGCCAGCAAGTCATCGTCGACCCGCGCCCGGGCGCCGGGGGCAACATCGGCCACGAAGCGGCCGCCAAGGCGGCGCCCGACGGCTACACGCTGATGCTGGCTTCGACGCCTTTCGTGCTCAATCCCATTCTCAACCCCAAGCTGCGCTACGACGTCGCGCGCGATTACGCGCCCATCGCGCAGATCGCGACGCTCCCGAACGTGCTGGCGGTGCACCCGTCGGTGCCTGCGAAGAGCCTGCGCGACCTGGTGCAGCTCGCGCGCAGGAATCCCGGGAAGCTGGCCTATGGGTCGGGGACGACGGGATCGACCAGCCATCTCGCCGGCGAGCTGTTCAAGTCGCTCAGCAAGACCAATATCCTGTTCGTTCCCTACAAGGGCGCGAGCTTCGCCCTCGTAGGCGCGATGAGCGGGGAAGTGGACTTCACCATGCCGGCCGCGTCGGCGGTGCAGTCGTATGCCAAGGCCAACCGCATGCGCGTGCTGGCCGTGCTCGATACGAAGCGCAACAGCGCGCTGCCGGACGTCCCGACCGCCGCCGAGGCCGGCATGCCTCAGCTGCTGATCGTGAACTGGTACGTCCTGACGGCGCCCGCCAATACCCCGCAAGCCATCATCCAGCAGCTGAACGTCGAGACCGCGAAGGTCATGCAGGCGCCCGACACGCGCTCGCAGTTCGCCAACATGGGCGGCGAGGCGACCGGCACGACGCCCGAGGAAGCGGTCGCCTTCCTGCGCGCCGAGACCGAGCGCTGGAGCAAGGTCATCCGCGACGCGGGCATCAAGGCCGAGTGACGCCGCGTCGTTAAGGGCCGTGAGTCGTGAGTCGTGAGTCGTTAGTCGTGATTCGCGATTCGAGGGACATTCGAACCCGATTCACGAATCACGCTTCATTGTTTGGGGATGTTGGCGCCCTCGATCACCTTGCGCCACTTTGCGATCTCGGAGACGAAGAATTTCTGAAAGCCCTCGGGGGTGTCCGGCCGCGACTCGGCGCCGAGTTCCTGGAAGCGGCTGCGCACATCGGGCGAGTTCACCGCCTCGACGATGACCTTGTTGAGGCGGCTGACGACGGCTTTCGGCGTCTTCGCGGGAACGGCGATGCCGTTCCATGATGAGACCTCGTAGCCGGGCACGCCCGATTCGGCGACCGTCGGCACGTCGGGCAAGCCGGGGAAGCGCTTCGCCGGCGAGGCGGCGAGGGCGCGCAGGCCGCCGCTCTTGATCTGGCCGATCACCGGCGCGGTGATCTCGAAAGCCATCTGCACCTGGTTGCCGCGCAGCGCGGTCAGCACCGCGCCGCTGTTGGTGAAGGGCACGTGCAGGATATCGAGTCCCGCCATGGACTTGAACAGCTCCGAGGACAGGTGCTGCGTGCTGCCGATCTGGATCGTGCCCATCGCGAGCTTGCCCGGGCTCGCCTTGGCCTGGGCGATGAGGTCCTTCAGCGAGCGCAGCTTCGAGTCGGGCGATACCAGCACCACCACGCTGAAAGTGCTGATGGTGGACACGGGGATAAACGCCCGGGTCGCGTCATAGGGCAGCTTCGTGAACAGCGTGTGCGAGATGGCGTGAGAATTGTTGAGGAGCAGGAGCGTATGGCCGTCGGGCTCGGCCTTGGCGACCGTCTCCGACGCGATGATGCCGCCCGCGCTGGGGCGGTTGTCGATGACGACCTGCTGACCCAGCGCGACGCTCATCTTTTGCGCCACGGCGCGCGCGGTGATGTCACCGACGCCGCCCGGGCCGAAGGGCACCAGGAAGCGGATCGGGCGCGACGGGAACGAGCCTTGCGCAAAAGCGCCCGTCGTGCAGCATGCGACGGCGACGAGGACGAGCGACTGGAGCCAGGTACGTAGCATGTTTTCCCCCTTTGTTGTCGTGAAGCCGAAATTAACGCACCCGCCCGGATGGGTCAAACGGGCGCTTCCGCGGCGCTCCCGCCCGGCGCTAGAATTTGGCTCGTCAGTCGGTCGTTAGACGTGGGTGGGGGAACCCGTTGGCATCGCTGGCGGGGAGCGCCTCACGAATAACGAACAGAGACTAGCGCTTACGGGAAGCGAGGAGTCGTATGCCACTCAAGTTACGCAAGCTGTCGTACGCGCTGGGCGCGGAGGTTTGCGACATCGACGTCGCTGGGGCGATGAGCGAACGGCAGTTCGGCGAGATCTACCGGGCGTTCCTCGACAACGGCATCCTGCTGTTCCGCAACCAGGACATCACGCGCGACCAGCACATCGAGTTCAGCCGCCGTTTCGGCGAGCTCGACCGGCACGAGGCGCTGCCCCGCGACCGCCATCCGCAATACCCCGAGCTGCTGATGGTCACCAACGAGCCCAAGCCCGACGGGAGCCCCTCGGACACCAAGTACACCGGCCGCCAGTGGCACTCGGACATGTCGTTCACCACGGCGCCGTCGCTCGGGTCGCTGCTCAAGAGCTACGCGGTGCCGGATGTGGGCGGCGACACGCTCTTCGCCAATATGACTCTGGCGTACGAAGCGTTGTCCGACGGCATGAAGAAGCTGATCGCCAATCTGCACGGCATCCACCAGTCGGGAACGCGCAAGCTCGCGAACGACGCCACCGGCCGGGAGCGCGCCGAGGAGCAGCGGCGGCTCAACCCGCCGGTGGCTCAGCCCGTGGTTCGCGTGCACCCGGAAACCGGGCGCAAGGCGCTCTATATCGGCGAGAAGGTGAGCCGCTTCGACGGCCTGACGGCGGAGGAGAGCAAGCCGCTCATTCAGTACCTCGTGAGGCATGCGACCAAGCCGGAGTTCGTCTACCGCCACCAATGGCAGAAGAACGACATCCTCGTGTGGGACAACCGCTGCACCATGCACCAGGCGCTTGGCGATTTCGACGAGACGCAACTGCGGCACCTGGAGCGCACGACGGTGCTCGGCACACCGTCCGGCTACGTCGTCACGTCGTCGTGACTCGCGGGTAGCGGGTCGCGGGCGGCGCTCCCGCTTCGCGGTGTCGCTGGATTTGCCTGGCCGCTATCCGCAATCCGCCATCCGCTGATCTTCGCGCGAAGCGCGACGCGGAGTCCACTATCTGCGCGACCGGGTGGCGGCTGGGCGGTTTTTCATTCATCCTTCCGCCTTCCTCATTTCGACTCCCGCCATCGCTTTCTTGTGGGCATCGCGCTCGTCCTCCTGCTCTCCACCGTCTCGTTCGTGAGCCTGAAAGGCAGCCGGGTGCTCATGACGCTGTACGCGGTCGAGCTCGGCGCCGGCCCGTTCGAAGCCGGCATGCTGTTCGCGGTCTACGGCCTCATTCCGGCGCTCTTCGTCGTGCATGCCGGCCGCATCGCCGACCGCATCGGCAACCGCGCGCTGATGTACGCCGGGTTCATCGGCTTCACGTTCTCCCTCTTGCTGCCGACGCTGGTTCCGTCGATGACGCTGCTCTTCGTCGCGTCGCCGCTGATCGGCTTCACGAGCATGATCTTCATCGTGGCGCATCAGAACCTGGTCGGCGTGCTGTCGCAGCCGGAGACCCGCACGCGGAACTTCAGTTATTACAGCATCGGCGATTCCCTCGCCAGCGTCGGCGGCCCGGTGATGGTCGGCTTCGTCATCGATCACTTCAGTCACGCCGCGGCGTACCAGGTCGCGGCCGCCATCGCGGCGGCCTGCCTGGCCGTCTTTCATTTCGGCCGCCGGCACATTCCGGCCCGGCTGGGCGTCGGCGACACGTCGCAACGCGGACCCGCCGCCGACCTGCTGCGGCTCCCGGCGCTGCGCAATGCGCTCATCACCAACGGCATCGTGATGGCGGGCGTCGACTTCTACCTCGTGTACCTGCCGCTTTACGCGCGAAGCGTCGGCATCTCGGCGAGCGAAATCGGGCTGATCGTCGGCGCCTACGGCGCGGCGGGGTTCATCGTGCGCATGCTGATTCCCACGGTCACCGCGCGCTGGGGCGAGCCCGCGATGATCGCCGCGGCCCTGGCGCTCGCGGGCGTTGCCTTCCTCGGCATCCCGGCGACTCAGAATCCCTGGCTGCTGGGCGCGATCTCCTTCGTGATCGGCCTGGGGATGGGATGCGGGCAGCCGCTCTCCATGATTCTGGCGTTTGCCGCCGCGCCGCCAGGCCGCTCCGCGGAGGCGGTGGCGATGCGCATGGCCGTGAGCTACGGCTCGCACGTCGTCATCCCGCCGGTGTTCGGGGCGCTGGGCGCCTTCATCGGCATGGCGCCGGTGTTCTGGACCTGCGCGATGCTGATGGCGGGAGGGTCCGCCATCAATGCCAGGACGAAAGGCAAGAGGCGGAAGGGGGAGGAATGATCCCGGGCAGCAGGATGCGCTTTCGCCTTTCGACGTCCGTTTTTCTCCTGGCTTGCGCGCCGGCCGCCGGAACGACCCTGGCGCAGCAGCCGTATCCCGCCCGGACCGTGCGCATCGTGGTTCCCCTGTCGCCCGGCGGCAGCAACGACCTGCTCGCGCGGATCGTCGCCGAGCGGCTGACGCCCAGTCTCGGCCAGCCCGTGGTGGTGGACAACCGGCCGGGGGCCAGCGGCAACATCGGCACCGAGCTGGTCGCGCGCAGCGCCCCCGATGGGCATACCCTGCTCATGGCCAATACCGCGCACGTCATCAATCCCAGCCTGTTCGCGAAGCTGCCGTTCGACCCGCTGCGCGATTTCTCGGGCGTGGCGCTCATGAGCTCGGTCCATTTTGCGCTCGTCGTGCATCCCTCGATCCCGGCGCGCACCGTCAAGGAGTTCATTGCTCTTGCGCGGGCGCGCCCCGGCGCGCTTACGTTCGCGTCGGCCGGGAACGGCGCGCCGCATCACCTCGCCATGGAGATGCTGAAATCCGCGGCTCGCGTGGACATGACGCACGTGCCGTACAAGGGCGCAGGGCAGTTCGTGCCGGCGCTGGTCTCCGGCGAGGTGGCGTCGGTGATCGGCGCCATCAATTCGCTGCTGCCGCACGTCAAGGCCGGCCGGTTGCGGGTCCTGGCGCTGGCCGGCGCCCGCCGAACGCCGCTGCTGCCGGGCGTGCCGACGATCGCCGAGGCCGCGCTGCCCGGCTACGCGCTCGACAACTGGGGCGGCCTGCTGGCCCCGGCCGGCACGCCGCGCCCGGTCATCGACCGGCTCAACGGCGAGATCGTGCGGACGTTGCGCGACCCGCAAGTGGCGGAGCGGCTGGCTGCGCAGGGCGTGGAGATCACGCCGTCCACGCCGCGCGCCTTCGACGACCTGCTGAAGGCGCACGCGGTCAAGTGGGCGCGGATAGTCGAGGCGGCCCACATCCAGTTGCAGTATTGAGTTGTCCGCGATGGAACGCGGCCGGCCGGCCGCGTTCTAATTTGCACCATCCCCTTCCTGGATACGGGTGGCGCCGGCTTACAGCGGGTGCTGCTTTTGTGCGATCGCAAGCTCTTTCTCGTCGGTGAGATCGAGCCGCAGGGGCGTAATCGAGATGTAGCCGCGCTCGAGCGCCCAGCGGTCGCTGCCTTCGTCCGTTTCCTTGATGGGAATCACGGTGAACCAGAAATGCGTGCGCCCCATCGGATCCTGTCCCGGCACCACCTTGCCGTCGTAGAAGCGGACCGATTGTCGCGTCCACAGGATGCCGTTCGGCTTGGTGCCGGGAAAATTGACGTTGACCAGCGACAGCACGGTTTCCTGGAGCAGCAGCTTCAGCACGTCGCGGATGTGCGGCTTCAGGGCCTCGAAGTCCGGCTCGTTGTCGCCGACGGGAACGCTCAGCGCGATGCCGCGCATGCCCATCAGCGCAGCCTGCTTCGCGGCGGCGAGCGTGCCCGAGTGCCAGATGCCGTTGCCGATGTTGGGGCCGAGGTTGATGCCGGAGAGCACGACGTCCACGTCCTTCCACTGGTACGCGCCGAGGGCAACGCAGTCCGCGGGCGTGCCGTCCACGCGGTAGGCATCGACTTTCAGGTTTTTCGTCAGCTTGACCGACAGCGGGCGGCCCGACGTGATGGAGTGGCCCGCGGACGACCGCTCGACGTCCGGCGCGACGATGCGCACCTCGCCGAACTCGGTCGCGACCTCGGCGAGCGCCGCGATGCCGGGGCTGTATATGCCGTCGTCGTTGGAAATGAGCAGGCGCATCAAGGCTTGCGAGCACGGGCCGGCGAAGAGCCGGCTTCAACCCTATTTAGTGCCCGAATCGGGCGCGAGGTTCCAGAACCATGCGAGTGACGCTCATACACAACCCCGGCGCGGGCGACGACAAGCAGCCCACGGCCGGCCAGCTCGAAGCGCTGATCGAGGAGGCAGGCCACAAGGTGCGCTATGAATCCACCAAGGAAAAGGGCTGGGCCAAGGCGCTCAAGAAAGAGACCGACCTGGTGGTGGTCGCAGGCGGCGACGGCACGGTGGGCAAGGTCGCGCGGCGGCTGATCGGCGAGAAGATGCCCATCGCCATCCTGCCGATGGGAACCGCCAACAACATTTCGCGCACGCTCGGGATCGCCAACCTGTCGGTGACGCAGCTGATCCCGTCCTGGGAATCGGCGCGCCGCCTGACTTTCGACGCCGGCGTGGCGATCGGCCCGTGGGGCGAGCGCCACTTCATCGAGGGCGTGGGCGCCGGCCTGATGGTCTCATCGATTCCCGAGGTGGAAGGCAGCAAGACGGTCGACAATCTCACGGACGCCGGCGTGAAGGTGACCTACGCGCAGCAGATTTTCCGGGAGCACCTCGAGGAGTGCCCCTCGTTCGAGCTCGAGGGCACGTGCGACGGCGAGGACATCTCGGGGCGCTACCTGCTGATGGAGCTGCTCAACATGGCGTACATCGGTCCCAACCTGTTCCTCGCGCCCGACATCGTGCGCAACGACGGCGAGCTCGATCTCGTGCTGCTGGCGGAGAAGCATCGCAAGAAGCTGCAGGATCACATCAAGGGCTGGCAGGAAGGCAAGCCGTGGCCGCCGGAATTCGGCGCCCGCCGCTGCAAGCGGCTGAAGATCGAGTGGACGGGCTTCCGGCTGCACATCGACGACAAGATCTGGCCCGACGACGAAGAGAAGAAGAAGCCCAAGCCGCCGGCCACCATCGACATCAAGGTCGAGTCCAAGGCCATCTGCTTCCTGGTGCCGAAGGAGGTGGAAAAGGAAAATCCCCTCCTCGAGGACGAGGACAGGAAGAACGGAAAGAAGAAAGCCAACGGCAAGAGCAAGCGCTGACCGCAGTGGCTCGTGGCTGGTGCTGGGGTGCGGCGTAACGATGACGGTTGACCACCCGCCACGAGCTCACCCGCCACCGATTATTCGACGAGCCGCACGCTGTCGCCGAGCCGGATGGTTCCGCCGCGGCTGACCATGCCGACGCCGAACGTCGGCTGCTCCTGGGCGAAGACGTTCTTGAGCACCGTCATCACCGGGATGTCGCGCTCGCCGGTGCGCGGGTTGGCGTGCGTGGCGAGGCAGCGGACTTTCTGGCGCACGACCTCGAACTCGACGGCGCCGATGCGCACCCGGCGGCCCATCCACGACTGTTCCTCCCACGGCTCCAGTCCTTCGACCGCGATGTTGGAGCGGAAACGCTCTTCGCTCAGGCCGGGGTCGCCGGTGGCGACCGCGACGGCCGCGAGGCTCGCTCGGCCGTGCAGCGTCGCGTGCCCTCCCTCGTTGTCCTGGTAGCGCGGCGTGCGACCGTCGCCCACGAGCCGCAGCGGCAGCCGCTCCGGATGGCCGGTGAGGGGGTTGTCGCGCAGCCCGCTTGCATACTCCGCGACCGCGGCCGACAGTCTCTTGCGCCCGGCCTCGTCCAGCGCGCACTCGGCGAGCAACGCGCCATCCAGGGCGATCCGCAGGCGCATCGCCTGGTGATCGAATCGCACCGACAGCCGCGCGAGCCCGGGCGTATTCATCAGCACGACGCACTCCTGCTTGCGGGTCCAGTCCGCATCGGCCGCGGCGGAGCTGGCAAAGCGGAAGGCGAGGGCGCGGTCGCCCGCGATCCGCCCTTCGTTCAGGACGGTGAGCGTCTCGCAGGCTTCCGGCGTGAAGCCCTTGACGGGGTAGCGGTAGAGGGCGGCGACGCGCACTGGTTGTAAATCCGTGGACGGTGATCGGTGATCGGTGAACGGTGGGCGGTTAGTCTTCCCGTTCACCGTCCACCGTCCACCGTCCACGCTTCCTGCAATGGGCGTCAGGCCGCTTTGGCCGCCGGCGCGCGCGCGAGCAGCCCGGCCTGCTCGAGATCGCGACGGAGTCCTTCGCGCTCGGCGGCGGTGAGCTGCGGCAGCGGCTGGCGCACCGGGCCGCCCGCCATCCCGAGCAGCTCGGACCAGGCCTTGATCCAGGCGATCGGGATGATCTTCTTCTCCTGCCACGACGCGCGCATGCAGCGTTCCCAGATCGAGCGCACGGGTTGGATGGTCTTCGAGATTGCAGCCGCTTCGTCGTAGCGCCCGGCGAGGCCGAGCTCGGTGTATTCGCGCAGCGGCAGCCACGCGGGGGTCTGGAACAAGTACGGCGTGGGCGTGGACTGGTGCACCTGCTGGCCGTAATCGCGCATGAGCGTCAGCCATTCGGCTTCCGAAGAGTTGCTCAGCACGATGCGCTCTCCGCACAACCGCTTGACCTCGGCGTAGTGCGCAAGCGGGCGCGAAATCTTTGCGCCGCAGACGTTCTGGATGCCCGCGATGCGCGCGGTCAGCTGCGGCGAGAGCACGACGGGGGCGAAAGCGGAATCGAAAATCCAGATGCCGATGTCGACGCGGGCGCAGACGTACTCGAACCAGCCGTAGATCATCTCCTCGTTGACCGGGGGATAGTAGGGATTCATGAACGTGGCGAAGTCGGCGCCGGCCTCCTGGGCGTGGCGCGTCAGCTCCACGGTCTCGTCGGCCGAGTGATGCGCCGTGTGGGCGATGACCTTGCACTTGCCGCGCGCCTCCTCGACGACGATCTCCACGACGCGCTTGCGCTCCTCCTTCGTGAGCGCCCAGAACTCGCCCATGACGCCCGTGCAGAACACGCCCTCGATGCGCAATCCGTCCGTCACGTGCCGCATGTTGCGCCGCAGTCCGGCCTCGTCGATCGCGCCGTCGGCCAGGAACGGCGTGGTGATGGCGGTCCAGAGGCCGCGAAATTGCGCGCGCGCGGCGTCCTTCGCTTCCGATTTCCGGTAGTTCATTGCCGTGTTTTCCTCTCCGTCCGACTGTCGAGTTCAGTATCTGGATTCTCTGCGCTAGTGGAGCGCGCTGTCAATGAAGCTCCGTTGCCGCAGTAATGGAACGGTGCTATCGTGCCGTGCTCCCGCGCAGCTGTTCCGCAATAAAAAATTCCGCAGCGAGCAGCGACCGGCCACCGGCGAGGGCGCGATCCGTTATCACATATTGGACACCATGAAATCCGGCAAACGTTCCCCTTCCGCCATCGTTCACGATACACCGGTGCCCGCCCGGGAAAGCGAGGAATTCTGGGGCAGTGATCCCATCGCCGCGACGCTGCGCGAGCTCGACATCCCCTACATCTCGCTCGTGCCCGGCGCGACCTATCGCGGCCTGCATGACAGCATCGTCAACTATCTCGGCAATACGAAGCCGCAGATGGTGCTGTCGATCCACGAGGAAAACGCGATCGGCGTGGCGCACGGCTACGCCAAGGTCACCGACCGGATGATCGCCGCGGCGGTGCACGCCAACATCGGCCTGCTGCGCACGCCGATGGCGATCTACAACGCGTGGTGCGACCGCGCGCCCATTCTCATGCTGGGCGCGACCGGTCCGTGGGATGCGACCCAGCGGCGCCCCTGGATCGACTGGGTGCACACCAGCGCCGACCAGGGCGGCCTCATCCGCAACTTCACCAAGTGGGACAACCAGCCCGGCTCGCCGGGCGCCGCGATGGAGGCGCTGCTGCGCGCCTCGCAGATCGCGCTGACCGCGCCCAAGGGGCCGGTGTACATCAATCTCGAAGTCGAGATGCAGGAAAAGAAGATCGGCGCGATGCCGAAGCTGCCGGACGTTGCCCGCTACCGGGTGCCGAAGGCGACGCTGCCCGCGCCCGACCTCGTGGCGCAGGCGGCGAAGCTGCTGTCCGGGGCGAAGCGCCCGGTCATCCTCATGGGCCGCTGCTCGCGCGGCATGGAGGGCTGGAAGCAGCGCGTCGCGCTCGCCGAGAAGCTCAACGCGCCGGTGCTGACGAGCATCAAGCTCGCCGCCTCGTTTCCGACCGATCACCGCCTGCACCCCGTGCCGCCGTTCCAGCGGTTGCTGCCGGAAGGCAAGGAGCTGATCGCGGCGGCGGATGTCATCCTCTCGCTCGACTTCCTCGACCTGGCCGGGATCTTCAAGCAGACCTTCGGCACGCAGGATGGCGTGGCCGCCAAGGTCATCCACGTCTCCTGCGACGCTTACAGCCATCGCGGCTGGAGCATGGACCACCAGGGTCTGCCGCCGGTGGACGTCTACCTCATGTGCGAGACCGATGCCGCGGTGCCGGCGCTGCTCGATGCGGTCAAGCCGCGGGTCGCCGACGCGGCCCTGCCCGCGCGCGTGCCGCTTCCGCCGATTCCGGAAAAGGTGTCGCTGCGCGGCGTCGGCGCCGCGCTCGAGACCGCCACGCGCGGCCTGGACATCTGCTACACGCGCCTGCCGCTGGGCTGGAGCGGCGCGTACACGCATTTCCGCCATCCCCTCGATTACATCGGGCACGACGGCGGCGCGGGAGTGGGCTCCGGCCCCTCCATGACGGTCGGCGCGGGGCTCGCGCTCAAGGGCACCGGACGCATTCCCGTCGCCCTGATGGGTGATGGCGATTTCCTCATGGGCAACACCGCGGTCTGGACCGCCGCCCATTACCAGATCGGGTGCCTGATGATCGTGTGCAACAACCACTCGTTCTATAACGACGAAGTGCACCAGGGCCGCATGGCGAAGGCGCGCAACCGTCCCGCGGAGAACGCCTGGATCGGCCAGCACCTGACCGAGCCCGACGTCGACATCGCCGGCATGGCGCGCATGATGGGCGCCGAAGGCATCGGTCCCGTGGACACGGTGCCGGGCGTGCTGCCGGCCATCCAGAAGGGGCTCGAGCTCGCGCGCGACGGCAAGATTTGCGTCATCGATATGCGGGTGATGCCGGGGTACGACCGCGGTGCCGGGTAACGGCATCGACAGGCGTGGGCCGTGATCAGTGGGCGGGGGCTCCGCCTTTCGGCGTCTTGCTCTGTCCACCGCCCACCGTCCACGCATCGAGGAGAGAGGGAAAGTGAAATTCCGGATTACGCTGCCGCTCGTCGCGCTGGCGGTATCGGCGGCGCCCGCCGTCGCGCAGGAGTGGACCCCGTCCAAGAACGTCGAGATCGTCTCGTCGTCCGGGCCCGGCGGAGCATCCGATCGGCAGGCGCGCACGGTCCAGAAGCTGCTGCAGGCGATTCCCGGCATTCCGAGCGTCACGGTGAACAACCGGCCGGGCGGCGGCGGCACGGTGGCGCTGACCGTGCTCGCGCAGCACCCCGCGGACGCTCATTACCTCTACGTGATGCAGACCGGAATCCTCGTCAACCGGATCGTCGGCGTCGCCTCGATCGGCTACCAGGATTTGACGCCGCTGGCCCTGCTGATGCGCGAGCACATCATCGCCTGGGTCAAGGCGGATTCGCCGCTCAAGTCGGCGAAGGATGTGATCGCGGCGTTGAAGAAAGACCCGGGGGGGCTGTCTTTCGGCCTGTCCAACACCCGTGGCAACCAGAATCACATCATCATCGCCATGCTCGCGCGCGTTGCCGGAGTCGATCCCAAGGCGGTGAAGGTGGTCGTGTACTCGTCCGGCGGGCAGGGCATCACCGCGGCGCTCGGCGGCCATGTCGAAGTCTGGGTCGGATCGGCCGCGAGCGTGGTGCCGCACGTCAAGAGCGGCGCGGCCCGCACGCTCGGCATCGGCGCGGCGGAGCGGCAGCCCGGCCCGCTGGCCGACGTCGCCACGTTCCGGGAGCAGGGCATCGACGCGGTGTTCTCCGACGCGCGCGGCTTTATCGGGCCGAGGGGACTCACGCCGGCACAGGTGAGTTTCTGGAGCGGCAGCTTCGCGAAGATGGTGCAGCACGAGGACTGGAAGAGCGATCTCGCGCGCTACGCGTGGGAGCCGGATTACAGGAACGCCGCCGACACGCGCAGGTTTCTCGACGAGCGGAGCGCGCTGCTGACGAAAATCCTGGACGAGCTAGGGCTCGTCAAAAAGCAGTGATGGATGCTGCGTGACGACTGATGACTGACGACTGACGGGCACGACAAAGGACATACGGCCATGCGCAAGTCATCAGTCATCAGTCGTCAGCCATCACGGGTTCTCTTGCGCCTCGTCCTCGCTGCCCTCACCGCGCTCGCATGGCCTGCAGCAGCGCAAGAATGGAAGCCGGTGCGCAACGTCGAGCTCATCGTCGCCTCGGGCGCGGGCGGGGCGGCCGACCGCCAGGGCCGGCAATTGCAGCGGCTGCTGTCGCAGGCGAATCCCGGCCTGCCCAGCATCACGGTGAACAACCGGCCGGGCGGCGGCGGCCTGGTGGCGTGGACCTCGCTCGGCCAGCATGCCGGCGATGCGCACTACATCGCGACGCTCTCCACGGCGCTGCTGACCAACCAGATCCTCGGCATCACCAAGCTGCGCTACCAGGACCTCACGCCGCTCAACATCCTGATGCGCGAGTATGTCGTGGCGTGGGTGCGCGCGGAGTCGCCGCTCCGCACCATCCAGGACGTCGTCGCGCGGCTCAAGCAGGATCCGGGTTCGGTGAGCTTCGGTTTTTCCACCGCGCGGGGCAACCAGAACCACATCGTCATCGGCATGATCGGGCGCGCGGCCGGCCTGGATCCGAAGAACGTGAAGACGGTCGTCTATTCCTCGGGCGGGCAGGGCATGACGCAGGCGCTCGGCGGGCACTTGGACGTCTGGGTCGGCACGCCCGGCGGCGCGATCCAGCACATCCAGAGCGGCGCGGCGCGCGCGCTCGGCATCAGCTCGACGCAGCGGCAGGCGGCCCGGCTCGCCGCCGTGCCGACCTTCCGCGAGCAGGGCGTGGACGCCGCCTACTACGCCTGGCGCGGCTTCGTTGCCGCGGGCGGGCTGACGGCGGCGCAGACCGCGTTCTGGGACCAGGCCTTCTCGCGGGTCGTGAAGACCGACGAGTGGAAGCGCGACCTGGACGCGAACGGCTGGAGCGAGGACTTCAAGACGAGCGCCGAGACGCGCCGTCATCTCGACGCGGAATTCGAGATGCTCGCGAGGATGCTGGGTGATCTCGGACTGGTGAACCGTTAGGAGCGGGTGTGTTCGGACAGGCTGGGTTTTCCTCGCTGCACTTCCCACTGCGCCTGGCGCCCTTGCCGTGATCGCGCCGCTCCCATAAACCGTAACCCATAACCCATAACCCATAACCCATAACCCATAACCCATAACCCATAACCCATAACCCATAACC
>Ga0247825_10001187_pt1 | contig 17006 bp, 9 predicted proteins | sample 13C_Vanillin_Day_FD_194413 | JGI IMG/M metagenome (GOLD analysis project Ga0247825, IMG submission 194413) | Soil microbial communities from agricultural site in Penn Yan, New York, United States - 13C_Vanillin_Day48 | ecosystem: Environmental > Terrestrial > Soil > Agricultural land | place... | reverse complement strand
ACCCTTCTAAGACCGCGGCGCAAGACGGGAACGCGGAAGTTGATCAGGAGTCCTCCCCGCAATCCTGTCGTTCGGAGGTACGACATCACCTGTGCCAGGTGCACCTCATCCAGTCGAACCACTGATTTCAACTCAACGACAATGGCCCCTTCGACGATCAGGTCCACACGCTGTCCTCTGATCTCAACATCGCGGTACTTGACGCAAATCGGTCGTTCCGATTCGTACGAGATCCCCGCGGCCTGGAGTTCCAGACACATCGCCTTGCGATAGATAGATTCCAGGAACCCCGGACCCAGCTCCCGGTGCACTCGAATCGCGCAACCAATCGTCTCGGTCATCGCCCGCTCCGCATGAGCGTCGAGAGGTGATGGCAAGCGCATCCTATGACCCTGTCCGTGTAGTTCGTATCCTTCGCGATCTTCGTGCCCTTCGTGGTTGATCTCCTGGCTCATCTGCTCCCTCCTACATGGGTGCGCACACGGACCTGGGCACCGTCTGTCTCGACGCTGACCTGACCGTGAAGATCGGTTCGGTAGATCGTCGCGCCGACGGATTCCAGTCGCTGAAGGACATCGGGCGCCGGATGACCGAAAGAATTTCCCCGGCCGCAGCTGATGATCGCAATGTCAGGCCGCCAGATCTCGAGCAGCTCGCGCGAAGATGACGTTCGGCTGCCGTGGTGGGCGACTTTGAGAATCCGGTGCTTCGCAGGGGTGAGCTGTGTCGCGATCGAGCGCTCGATACCCGCCCCGACGTCTCCCAGCAACAGTACGGCCACGTCGCCGTAACGCACTTCCAATACGACGGAGTCGTCATTAAGTACGCGCCGACGTTCCCAGTCGGGCACTGCCGGATGCAGGACGCGGATGCTCGCATCCCCTATCCGCATGTTGTCCCCTGTCTCTCGCCGGCTCAGAAGCGCCCCCATGTCTCGAGCGTGCGCCAGCACGTCCTGGAGTACGGCATGACCTTCGACGGGAATCCCCTCCCAGACCGCTGACGGCCTGAAATCGCCGACAATCGCGCGGGCGCCGCCTATGTGATCGGGGTCCCCGTGGGTCAGGAGCAGCGTGTCAAGACGACGCAATCCGAGAGCCCAAAGCGCTGGCGATAAGACACGGTTCCCAATGTCGAAGCTTCCCGCACCGAAAGGCATTCCACCGGTATCGACGAGCATCGTAGAGCGGTCGGGGAACTGCAGCAATGTGGCGTCTCCCTGGCCGACGTCGAACGCCGTCACGCGAAGGCCCGATGGCTCCGATGCCGCGCGCCACCAGCCTGCAGGCTGGCCGACGACGATGCCAGCGGCCGAGATACCGCACGCGGCCATACCGAGAGCCCGAGGAGCACCACGAGTGACGAGCGCACAGGCGAGGCCAAGGTAGTAGAAGCCGATGAGCCAGATAGGAGGCGGAGGCACGCGAGCCGTGAGCCACGGCACGAGATCGACAAGACGAGCACTGTCGGTCAACGCGCGGGCGGCGCTGTGTGCAATCCAGCCCGCCGGGCCGGCGATCGCTTCCAGCTGGTCGGCAGAAGCCAGAACGATGCCGCCGATCTGGACGAACCCCATCAGAGGCACCGCAGCCAGGTTGAGCGGGAGACCCGCACTGGTCACGCGCGAGAACGTCCACGCGCTCACTGGCAGCAGCGCCACTTCAGCTGCCGCCGACGCAGCAAGCGACGCGATCAGCCAGCTGATCACGAGATGCCGGGATGAGGTGCGCGCGAGGCGTCGCGCCCCCTCGATCAACGCCGCCGTCGCGCCGCACGTGAGAATGAACCCCACATCGCGTACTTCGAGCGGGCTCGTGGACACGATGAGGGCCGCGGCAGCCGCCAGCGTATGCCACGGTGCGCTTCGATGATCGATGACGCGCGCGCCCAGGTAGATCACGGCCATCATCGTCGCCCGCCACACGGAAGGGCCGGCGGTGATCACCTGGGCGTACGCCACCAGCACGAGCAGCGTCCCGAATGCCGCAACACGTCCGCCCATGCCGCACACATAGAAACTCGCCAGCATCAGCCCAGCGAGGATGGCGATGTTGCCGCCCGAAATCGCGATAACGTGATACGTACCGGCGGCCTGCAGACGAAGGCGCACCTCGTCCGGGAGACCCGAACGGTCGCCGATGAGCACGGCCGTGACGATGGCGGCCGAGACAGGATCATGGCGACCAACCCAACGATCGACACTTCGACGCACGCGTTGCCGAAGACTCGCCGCCCATTCCTGGACGCGACCGCCCTTTGCTACGACACGGACGAGCAAGCCGCTCTTGACGGATCCAAAGAGCGTGGTGCCCTCAAGCGCCAGATCGCGCTCGAGGTCCGGCACACCTTCGTTGAGATATCGCGAGGGTCGGCGAAACGTGACCGATGCCTCCAGCATCCGCCCGGCACGCCACTCGTCTGCCCCGCGATGCGCGAGCGCGCCGCCGACGGTCAGCGAGACGGTGCCGCGCGTGTCATGCCATTCGTCCCGTACCCGTACCGCGGCAACCTCAGCGAGGAGTGTGTGGACGTCACCAGCAGGCGACGCGTCTTCCCGCAGCAACACACGGACGAGCAGGGGATCGTGTCTGCCACCTGGACCAAGGGCTTCGATCGCAAAGCCGCCGAACTCGCGGTCCAGAAACGCTCGCAATGGCGTCTGGAGCGCCTGCTCCCGCGCATCGGCGGCAAGTCCAACGGCCGCACAGAAGAACGCCGCCGCCAGCGCTGCCACAGTTGCTCTGTCTCTGCCGGCCCACCATGCCATCCATCCAACAACCGCGAGGATCGCCGCTGCCCAGACCAGGCAGGCCGCCGACATCGGCAAGCGGATTCCGCAAGCCGCCCCCGCCAGCAGCGCGATCCCCGGCAGGAGTCCGACGGACGGCATCGCCACAGCACGTGCAAGCTGGGGAGCAGGATCCGAACGAGTTGGTGGAAGGACTTAGGGGTGGAGGTCGCAGGAACTGCATCGCATGAGGCGCACCAAGATTGCAGTTTCTGCCGAGGCCACCGTGGGAGTCACGCTTGTCACGCGCACGCTAAAGCATGCGCTCTACGAACAGCCGAACCACGAACATCGAACCCCGAACCCCGAACCGAACCTGAACACGAACTGAGCACCGAGAAGACAGAAGCGTGAACGACGCGTTCACGTCATGTTCAGTGTTCAGGCCCCCGTCTCGACTCCCGCGTAGTAGTCCTGGAGAGAGCGGACAGTGAGCGCCTGTTGGCGGAGGGCCTTGATGGCGCTCACCGCGGCCGATGCGCCCGTCAGGGTCGTGATGCAAGGCACTTGCGCCATCGTGGCGGCGCGCCGGACAGCGCGGTCGTCGAAGAATGAATCTCGGCCGAGCGGGGTGTTGATCACCAGGTCGATTTTGCGGTTGACGATCTGGTCCGCGATGTTCGGCCGGCCTTCGTTGACCTTGTAGATCACTTCGGCATCGATGCCGTGCGCGCGGAGGAACGCCGCAGTGCCGCGAGAGGCTGCCAGCGCGAAGCCGAGCGCCGCGAGGTCGCGCGCAATCGGGAGCACGGTCGGCTTGTCGCTATTGTTGACGCTGATGAACACGCAGCCACGCTCGGGCAGCCGCTGCCCCGCGCCCATCATCGCCTTGCTGAATGCCGCACCGAACGTGTCGGCGCCTCCCATCACTTCTCCCGTGGACTTCATTTCGGGCCCGAGGATCGTGTCCACTCCAGGGAAGCGGACAAAGGGGAATACCGGGCTCTTGACGAAGACGCCATGGACCTCGAGGTCGTTCACCAGTCCGAGGTCCGCCAGCGACTTCCCTGCCGACACGCGGGCCGCGACTTTGGCGAGGGGCACGCCGGTCGCCTTCGAGATGTACGGGACCGTCCGCGACGACCGTGGATTGACCTCGAGGACGTACACCGTGTCGTCCTTGATGGCGTACTGAATGTTCATCAGCCCGACGACCTTGAGCGCACGGGCGATCCGACGCGTGTACTCCCGAATAGTCGCCAGATGGCGCTCGGCCACCATGAAAGGCGGGACGACGCAGGAGCTGTCGCCGGAGTGGATGCCGGCTTCTTCGATGTGCTCCATGATGCCGCCAATCACGACGGCGCCGCCGCTGTCCGCCACGGCATCGACATCGAACTCGAAGGCGTCTTCCAGGAATCGATCGATCAGCACTGGCCGGTCGTGCGACACGTCGACCGCTCCGGTCATGTATCGCTCGAGCGCACCTGAGTCGAACACAATCGCCATGCCACGGCCGCCGAGCACGTACGAAGGACGGACGACGACCGGATAGCCAACCCTCTCCGCCACCTCGTGAGCCTCCTCGGAGGACACGGCGGTTCCGCTGGCCGGTTGCGGCACGCCGAGATCCCAGAGAAGCTGCGAGAAACGCCGCCGGTCTTCAGCCAGGTCGATCGAATCGGGAGACGTGCCGAGAATCCGCACACCGGCCTCCTGCAGCCCGAGCGCCAGCTTCAGCGGTGTCTGCCCACCGAACTGCACGACGCACGACACTTCCCCGCCTGAGGCGCGCTCGCGCTCGATAATCGCCATCACGTCTTCGAACGTCAGCGGCTCGAAGTACAAGCGGTCGGCGGTGTCGTAGTCGGTCGATACGGTTTCCGGGTTGCAGTTGACCATCACCGTCTCGAAGCCTTCCTCACGGAAGCCGAAGACGGCATGGCAGCAGCAATAGTCGAACTCAATGCCCTGGCCGATCCGGTTGGGACCGCTGCCCAGGATGACGACCTTGCGGCTAGGCGTCGGATCCGATTCACACGCCTGCTCATAGGTGCCGTACATGTACGGCGTGAACGACTCGAACTCGGCGGCGCACGTGTCGATGCGCTTGTAGGCCGGTATCAAGCCCTCGTCGATCCGGCGCTGTCTCACCAGGTCTTCGCCCACCCCGTGCACTGCGGCGATATCAGCGTCACCGAAACCAGCACGCTTGAGCGTCCGCAGAAGGTCGCCCGACATGTCACGGAACTCGCCGAGCGCCGCCATGCTCCGCAGCGCCTCGATCTCCACGAACTGCTGCAGGAACCAGGGATCCATCTTCGTGAGGTCGTGGAGGACCTCGACGGTCCAGCCGCGGCGCAGCGCACGGAAGAGGGCCCACATCCGTCGATCATTGGGCACCACCAGGCGCTTCCGCAGCGCGCTATCGTCCTCGTCCTCGTCCCCCAGATCGTTAGGTCCTGACGGGAACAGGCTGCCCTGCTTGCCAAGTTCCAACGACCGCACGGACTTCAGGAATGCTTCCTTGAACGTCCGGCCTATCGCCATCGCCTCCCCCACCGACTTCATCTGCGTCGTCAGGGTCCGGTCGGCTTGCGGGAACTTCTCGAAATTCCATCGAGGGAACTTGACGACGATGTAGTCGATGGTGGGTTCGAAGGAGGCGGGCGTGAGACGCGTGATGTCGTTGGGGATTTCGTCGAGGTGATAGCCGAGCGCCAGCTTCGCGGCAATCTTGGCAATGGGGAACCCGGTCGCCTTCGACGCCAGCGCAGACGACCGCGAAACGCGCGGGTTCATCTCGATCGCCACGATCCGGCCGTCAGCCGGATTCACCGCGAACTGGATGTTCGACCCACCGGTTTCGACGCCCACGCGTCGAATGATGCGCCGCGCCATATCGCGCATGCGCTGATACTCCTTGTCGGAGAGCGTCAGCGCAGGTGCGACGGTGATGCTGTCGCCCGTGTGGACCCCCATCGGGTCGATGTTCTCGATCGAGCAGATCACGACGAAGTTGTCGGCGACGTCGCGCATCACCTCGAGCTCGAATTCCTTCCAGCCGATGACCGATTCCTCGACGAGGATCTCGTGCACCGGGCTGAGGTCCAGGCCACGGCCGGCGAGCTCGCGGAACTCTTCGATGTTGTAGGCGATACCGCCGCCAACGCCGCCCATGGTGAAGGACGGCCGGATGATGGCCGGAAAGCCGGTGGTCTCGACGAGGGCGAGCGCTTCCTCGAGCGTCTTGGCGACACCGCTGTCAGGCACTTCGACGCCGATCTCTCCCATCGCGTTGCGGAACAGGAGGCGGTCTTCAGCGACCTTGATCGACTCGACCGACGCGCCAATCAGCTTGACGTTGTACTTCTCGAGCACGCCACGCTCGGCCAATGCGATCGCCAGGTTGAGGGCGGTCTGCCCTCCCACGGTTGGCAACACCGCATCGGGGCGTTCCTTCTCGATAATCGCCTCGGCCATCTCCACCGTGAGCGGCTCGACGTAGGTGCGATCGGCCATCTCGGGGTCGGTCATGATCGTGGCCGGGTTGCTGTTGATCAGCACGACCTCGAGCCCTTCGGCCCTCAGCGCCTTGCACGCCTGCGTGCCCGAGTAGTCGAACTCGCACGCCTGCCCGATCACGATCGGACCGGAGCCGATAACGAGCACGCGCTTCAGATCAGTGCGTTTAGGCATGCAGCAGCATCAAACCACGAAGATCACGAAGGGAACGAGGAACAGGTCAGGATCCCAAATGGTTCATTCGTGATCTTCGTGACCTTCGTGGTGAGGACCATCAACTCTTCTCCATCGCGGCGAGAAACTGCTGGAACAGATAGTCGGCATCGTGAGGACCGGGCGACGCTTCGGGATGGTACTGCACCGAGGAAATCGGCTTGGTCGTGTGACGAAAGCCCTCGACCGTGCCGTCGTAGAGATTGAGGTGCGTCACCTCGACGTCCCCAGGCAGCGTCTCGGGATTCACGGCGAAACCGTGATTCTGGGACGTAATCTCCACTTTGCCGGAGCTCAGATTCTTTACCGGATGGTTCGCGCCCCGATGTCCGAACTTGAGCTTGAAGGTTTCCCCGCCAACCGCCAGCCCGAGAATCTGGTGCCCGAGACAGATGCCGAACATGGGCACACCGGCGCCCACGAGGTCGCGCACGTTGCTGACGGCGTAATCGAGCGCAGCTGGATCGCCCGGGCCGTTGCTCAGAAAAATTCCGTGCGGCTTGATGGCCAGCAGGTCGGACGCAGGCGCCGAGGCTGGAAACACATGAACGTCGCAGCCGTGGGCGTCGAGACGCCGGAGGATGTTCCACTTGACGCCGAAGTCGTAGGCGGCGACCCGTAGGCGCGCCGACGCGCGGCGGCCAGGCGATATGCCGAACGCGACGCTATCAGCCTCGCCCGATGCGGACGCGCGGTCGCGCCACTCGAACGCGGAATCGCACGTCACCCCGGAGACGAGGTCGGCGCCTTCCATCCGGGGAATGGCGCGGGCCTTTGCGACAAGCTGTTCCGGGTCTACCTGTCCTGTGGCAATGACGCCGCGCATCACGCCGGCCGAGCGCAACACGCGCGTCAAGGCTCGCGTGTCCAGATCCGCGATGGCGACGATGTGATGGCGGACGAGATAGTCGTGGAGGGTGCCGTCCGCACGCCAGTTGCTCGCGCGCGGCGACGCTTCACGCATCACGAAGCCGGCCACGTGAGGCGTCTGCGATTCGTCATCTCCGGGCGCCACGCCATAATTCCCGATTTGCGGCGCGGTCATGGTGACGATCTGCCCGGCATAAGAGGGGTCGGTCAGCACCTCTTGATAGCCGGTCATGCTCGTGTTGAACACGACCTCGCCTTGGGCTTCACCGTGCGCGCCCGCGGCGACGCCGCGGAACCAGGTACCGTCCTCGAGAGCCAAAATGGCGTTCATGTCTTCGTCTATGGCCTACGGCTGTCGCAACGGTGGGCGCAAGCGCCTGGGAGGAATCGAACGCGAGGGCGTAGTCGCCCCGGATCGTAACACGTTGCCTTGACACCGCACACAACGCCTGCGACAGTACAACCTAGTGCCTTCCCAGACAGGCCTCTCCGAGACCGTCACCCGCATTCCCATCGACATACGCCGGTTTCCCTGGATCAAGAAGCTCTCGGCCGACTATGCGTGTGACTACGCGCGCGTCGCGGGATTCTTCGCCGGGGATCCCCGGGATCCCTCGGCGTGGCGCGATGCCATAGCCCGTGTTCAGCGGCACCCGCGCCAGCGCGATGCCATCGCCGACATCGTATCCGCGCAGCAGCTCGCGAGAACGGCCCCCCCTGAGGCCGTCGCCGCCGGCGGCCTGCTCCGAGACTCGCGAACCGTCGCCATCGTCACCGGCCAGCAGGCCGGGTTGTTCGGAGGGCCGCTCTTCACGTTGCTCAAAGCCCTGACCGCCATTCGACTGGCCGAGCGCACCGCCGCCGAACATCACGTACCGACCGTCGCCATTTTCTGGATTGATTCGGAGGATCACGACTGGAACGAGGTGAAGGCGTGCAATGTGCTCGACGCTTCGCTCGGCCCGGTCCGGATCGCCTTGAACGACCCTGTCGGGGCAGGTGACTGCCCGGTGGCCGACGTTCGACTGGACACTTCCGTCACGGCTGCCCTCGACCTCCTGGCGGCGACGCTGCCCCCATCGGAGTTCACACCCGGCTTGCTCGAGGGCCTTCGCAAGGCCTACGCGCCGGGTGTCGGCATGGCCGTCGCGTTTGGCCGGTGGCTGGAATCGCTCCTGGGATCCCGGGGGCTGGTGGTATTCGACGCGTCGGATCCGGCGGCGAAGCCACTGGCGTCGGCAGTGTTTGCGAGAGAAATCGAGCACATTGGAGAAACGTCTCGTCTCGCGGCCGAAACCGGCTCCGCACTGACGGCTCTGGGATACCACGCGCAGGTCACCCCGCACGAAGGGCACGCAGCGCTGTTCCAGATTGACGGCGCTCGCGTCGGCATCAGAGTCGAAGACGGCCGTCTCACGCTCGGTGACGCGAGCGCTACGAAAGACGCGATCCTCGAGCGGGTGCGGGCGGAACCAGATTCGTTCAGCCCCAACGTGCTGCTGCGACCTATCGTGCAAGACACGTTGTTTCCGACAGTCTGTTACGTCAGCGGCCCCAGCGAGATCGCGTATCTGGGACAGCTCAGAAACGTCTACGCGGCGTTTGGCGTCCCGATGCCCCTGTTTCAGCAGCGAGCGTCGGCCACGATTCTGGATTCGAACGCGATGCGATTCCTGCAACGCTACGAGTTGTCGCTCGAAGCGCTCAAGGCCCAGGATGAGGCGGCCTTGAACCAGCTTCTGAAGGCGCAGATCCCTCCAGCAATAGACGTGTGTCTCGAAGACGCCGCGCGCGCCATCGCTGAACGCCTGGAAAGTCTCGCCGAGGCGGTCACAGAACTGGATCAGACGCTCGAAGGCGCCACGCGATCGGCGCTCGGCCGCATGCAAGACGACCTGAAGAAACTGCAGGGAAAGATCATCCAGGCGGCCAAACGCAAGGACGACACCTTGCGCCGCCAGTTCGTACACGCGCAGGCGCAGGCGTTTCCTGGCGGGCAGCCCCAGGAGCGGGAGATCGGCCTCGTGTACTTCGTCAACAAGTACGGCAGCGTCCTCATCGACCGCCTGAGTGAGGAGCTGCCGCTCGACCATGGCTCCCACTGGGTGGTGACGATTTGAAACGCGGCCGCCTGAAACGGGTTCTGAAGTCCAAACCGACCTGGGTGCGGTACGCGCTCGCTGCAGGGATCGTCCTGGGTGTTATCGCGATCGGGACGATCGCTACCTACTACGTGAGTTTTTCGCGCCTCATCGATGCACGGCTGCACGGTGAACGTGAACGCACGCTGCCGCGTGTGTACGCCCGGCCGCTCGCGCTGAGGCAAGGCCAGGCCATCGGCCAGCAGGAGGTTATCAGCCGGTTGAACGACCTGGGGTACGCCCAGAGGGCGGAAGCTGAGGTCGCCGGCGAGTTTTCGATTGCCGAGACCACCGTCTCAATCAAGCCGCGACTTGCCTCCTTCGACGGACGCGTCGTCCGAATCTCCTTCACGCAGCGAACGCCGAGCATCCGGCGCATCGAGGTCGAGGGCAAGGGCGCAACGGCCACGGTTGAGCTGGACGCGCCGCTGCTGACCGCGCTGATGACGAGCGGGGACCGCGAGAAGCGTCGGAGCGTCCCGCTGGCGACGATCCCGATCTACGCGCAGCAGGCTGTGCTCGCGATCGAGGATCAGGGGTTCTATTCCCATCCCGGCATCAATCCCTTCCGAATGATTGCCGCCGTTGCCACCAACGTCTTCGGCGACAACCCGAATCTCGTCGGGTACAGCACCATCACGCAGCAGCTTGCGCGGATGTTCTTCTTGTCCGACGAGTTCAACGCCGAGCTCACGCAGGGCAGACGATCGTACGTGCGGAAGCTACGCGAAACGATCATGTCGCTCGTCCTCGAACGGCGGGCGTCCAAGGACGAGATTCTCGAGCTATATCTCAACGACGTCTACCTGGGACAGCGCGGCTCCTTTGCCATTCATGGCATTGCTGAAGCGTCGCGACTCTTCTTTGGCAAGGATGTCGCCAATCTGAGCCTCAGCGAATCGGCGCTTATTGCCGGCGTGATTCAGAGCCCGGGCCCCAGGTCGCCATTTGCCAATCCCGAGCGGGCGGTCGAACGCCGCAACGTCGTACTGCAAGCGATGGCCGATGAGGAGTTCGTCTCGGCCGAGGTGGCCGAGGCGGCGATCAAGGAGCCGCTCCGGGTCGTGGCGCGTGCCGTGGACAACGAGGCGCCCTACTTCGTGGACATGGTCGGTGAGCAGGTAGCCACGGCGTTCCCCGGTGTCACCGCGCAGCCAGGACGCGTCGATGTGTTCACGACGCTCGACCTGAACCTGCAGCGCGCCGCGCTCGACGCCGTGCGGAACGGGCTCGCGAACATCGACAAGCTCCTGGCACGCCGGAAGCGTACCGAGCAGGCCCAGGTCGCGTTGATCTCCGTGGATCCTCGCACCGGCGAGATTCTCGCGATGGTTGGTGGTCGCTCGTACAACCAGTCGCAGTACAACCGCGCCGTCGAGGCACGGCGTCAGCCGGGTTCGGTATTCAAGCCCTTCGTCTATCTCGCTGCGTTCGAGCAGGCAGCCGAAGAAGGACGGACGAATCTCACGCCAGCCTCCATGACCCTGGACGAGCCTGCCACCTTCTCCTTCGACGACCAGGTCTGGGAGCCGCAGAATTACGATGCCTACGACGGCGAGATCACCTGGCGGCGCGCGCTGGCGATGTCACGCAACCTCGCCACGATTCATGTGGGTGAGGCGATCGGCTTCGACCAGGTGGCGGCCGTGTGGCGGCGCGTGGGTGTTGGCACTCCTCCTCGAGCGGTGCCGGCAATCACGCTCGGCGTGTTCGAGCTGACGCCTCTCGAAGTCGCGCAGGCGTACACGCTCTTTCTGAACGAAGGCCAGGTCAGACCGCTCACCTCCATACATCGCATTGAAACCGCCGAGCGGGAATTGCTGCCGAAGCCGCCGGTGCTGAAGCGCGCCGCACGTCCCGACACGACGTTTCTGGTGACGAGCATGATGCGCAGCGTCATCAACGAAGGGACAGCGGCCGGCGTCAGGGCCTCGGGGTTTGCGCTCGACGCCGCGGGAAAGACGGGCACGACCAACGACCTGCGTGACGCCTGGTTCGTTGGATTCACGCCGGAGCTCCTCACCGTGGTCTGGGTCGGCTACGACAGCAATCAGCCGGTGTCATTGAGCGGCACCCAGGCGGCCTTGCCCATCTGGACGGCGTTCATGAAAGCCGCCGTTGCCGGCCGTCCGAGCGGGCCCTTCGAGGTGCCCGAGGGGATCACCTTCGCCGAGATCGACCGCGACACGGGCAAGCTTTCGCTCCCCACGTGCCCGCGTGTCTACAACGAATCGTTCCTGACGGGGACGGAGCCGACGGAGTACTGCGAGCTGCACAGGTGGTGAACGTGAACTGGTGAACCCGTCGTTCACTCTTCTCGAGTTCTTGGTTCTCGGTTCGTGTTCAAGTTCGGTTCTTCGTTCGGGCTTCGTGGTTCGATGTTCTTGGTTCGACGTTCGGGCCTTGAGGCAACTCGGCGTTCTCGGGCACGGCGGGCGTTACGGAGCGCTTCTGGCGACTGCAGATACTCCATCAGTCCCGTCACCTCTTGCAGTGCTGCTTCGGCGAGCGCGTCGTGCTCGAGGCGGGTCTCTTCGGTCACGTATCCCTTGTCCACGGCGTCTCGCAGATGGTTCTGTGATTCGATCAACGAGGACCTGGCTAGCACCAGAAACCTCGCGAAATCGGCGGGGTTAAAGCGACCGAAACCTTCCGCCACGTGAACGGAAGCGCCGCACGCCGACCTCTCGAGCTGCGTGCGACGGCTCCAGTCCGTGGATAACGGCTCAACCGAACAGAGCCGATAGACGGCTTTCTTGTACACATCACACGCCTGCCAGGCGCGCAACTCAGTGAATCTGTGGACACCCACGCAGGCCCTGGAGCACACAGAGTGCCCGAGGCAATCCGACGAAAATCCCAACGAATACGCCCCGGGGTGGCAATTATTGCGGGCACCTCAAGCCTTCACGAGCGCAGAACCTGCCAACCGAACCCAGAACCCTGAACCGTGAACGCCGAACCCAGAACCGAACCTGAACACGAACCGAGCACCGAGAACAGAGAAGAGTGAACGAGGGTTCTATAATTAAGGCATGAACCAAGAAGTCTTCTCCGCCCTCAACGACGCGCTGCAGCAGGGTGAGGAGGTTGCGCTTGTCACCATCGTGTCGTCCACAGGATCCACTCCTCAGCGGGTCGGCGCGAAGATGCTCGTCTACGCGGACGGCCGGACGGTAGGCACGATCGGCGGGGGCTGCTACGAGAACGACGCGTTCGGAAAGGCTCGGGAGGCGATCAAGACCCGTAAGCCCGTGACGGTCAAGTTCGAGCTCAACGACGATTTCGCGCAGGAGACGGGACTCGTCTGCGGCGGGCAGATGGAAGTCTTCATCGAACCGGTTGAGCCGTCACCGGAGCTCTATGTGTTTGGCGCGGGCCACGTGGGCTATTTCGTCGGGAAGATGGCGTACGACGTGGGCTTCAAGGTGCACGTCATCGACGACCGGGAGAAGTTCGCCAACAGCGAGCGCTTCGGTGAAGGCATCGACGTCGTGGTCGACCATATCCCGACCTGGATCAACACCCACCGGCTACCTCCGACGTCGTACGCCGTCATCGTGACCCGCGGTCACACCCACGACCTCGACGCGATGCGGGCGCTGGCCCAGATGTCGCTCAGGTACCTGGGCCTGATCGGCAGCAAGGCGAAGGTGAAGCGGATCTTCGACGCGCTCATCGAAGAGGGAATGCCGGCGAAGTCGCTCGAGGGGATCCATGCGCCGATCGGCCTCGATATCGGTGCGATCACACCCCAGGAGATCGCCGTCAGCATCCTTGCCGAGCTGATCGGCGTGAAGCACGGGAAGATCGCAGGCTCCAACACCGCCGCCGTCAGCATGCGCTGGGAAGGCGCGCTGCAGAAGCGCTGACCCGCTGATCGGGTGTCGGCTCCGCCGGGCCCATCCGATATAATCAGAAGGTAGCGCTAAGCATCTGACACGCAATGGGTTCCCACGAAGTATCTGAACGGTCAAGACGATTACTGGCGACGCTCGTGCGCGTCTACATCGAGACGGGCGAGCCGGTCTCGTCGCAGCTGCTCGCCCGCCAGAGCGGCCTGGGCCTGTCGTCGGCGACCGTCCGAAACATGCTGGCACAGCTCGAAGACGGCGGCTACGTACACCAGCCGCACACCTCGTCCGGGCGAGTGCCAACGGATCGGGGCTACCGCGTCTTCGTCGATCTGCTGCTCGAGAGCCGCAAGCGCGTGCGAACCCCAACGGTGGTTGAGACGCACCTGCGCGAACAGGCCGAACGGTCGCCTCTGCTCGACGACGTGCTGGCGAGCGTGTCGCACTTCGTGTCCCGCGCCGCGAAGCACGTGGGATTCGCGCTGTCGGGCACTCTCTCGGCAGTGCTGCAGCGTCTCGAGTTCGTGCCGCTTGGAGGCTCGCGCATCCTTGTCGTCGTCGTCTCTCGGGGCAGCCAGGTCACACAGAAGGTGGTCGATGCCGGCGAAGACCTGACATCAGACGATCTGGTTCAGGCGGCAAACTACTTGAACACCGAGTTCGCGGGACTTCCGCTGCTTGATGTGCGCGAAGCCGTGCTGGAGCGCCTTCGGCAAGAGCGAACACTCTACGATCAGCTGCTGACGCGTGCCCTGCGGCTGGCTCGGTCCACCCTCGAGGAGATTCCGAATCATCAGACCTTCTACGTAGAAGGCGCCGCGTCCCTGCTCGACGGACCCACGCAAGAGGGAATCTCGCTCGCGACGCTTCGGGCGCTGGTCGAGATGATGGAAGAGAAGGAGCGCCTCGTCCACTTACTGAACGAGTACATCGAGGGTCCTGGCCTGACCATCGTCATCGGCGCAGAGCATGCCGCCAGAGATCTGCGGCCGTTCAGTTTGATCGCGGCGACGGAAGTGGACGGTACCACCACGCGTACGGTCGGTGTCATCGGTCCCACGCGGATGCACTATTCCCGCACGATTGCACTCGTCGATGGCACGACCCAGGCAGTATCCCGCGTCCTGCGCGACGCAAATTAGTCAGAAACATATGGATCACGTGTCAACGATCGTTCCAACAGGCCACAGAGTCGCAGAGAAACAGAATATTTTGGTTCTCTCTGTGACTCAGTGTCTCTGTGGCCCTGTATAGCGTATGAACGACTCTCTCGACCCAGAACAGAACGGCGCGTCAGACGCGGCCGACGCGGTAGCCACAGAGCCGGATGCGCTGGCGGAGCTGCGACGCGAGAAAGACGCTCTCCAGGATCGGCTGCTCCGCACGGCGGCTGAATTCGACAACTATCGCAAGCGCATCGAACGGGAACGACGCGAGCAGGCGGACACGGCGGTTGCGGATGCGCTCGAGGAGCTGCTTCCCATCATCGACAATCTCGAGCTGGCACTCGGGTCGCCGGCCGGCAGCGACCCTGAGGTGTACAGGAAAGGCGTCGAGCTGATCCACCGACAGATGGGAGAGCTCGTCCGCAAGCGCGGCGTGAAGCCAATTGCTACGGTGGGCACCGCTTTCGATCCGCGGTTTCACCAGGCCGTGGTGCACGAGGTCAGCGCTGAGCACCGGGAAGGCGAGGTCATGGAAGAGCTGCGCCGCGGCTACATGCTGGGCGACCGTCTCCTCAGAGCTGCGCTCGTAAAGGTTGCAAAGGCGTGAGCAAGCGCGACTTCTACGAGGTGCTGGGGATCTCCAAGACCGCAACGGATCAGGAGATCAAGAGCTGTTATCGCAAGCTGGCCCTGAAGTACCACCCCGACCGCAATCCAGGCAGCAAGGAAGCCGAGGACAAGTTCAAGGAAGCCGCCGAGGCGTATGCCATCCTGGCTGACGAGGACAAGCGGCGCATGTACGACCGCTTTGGTCACGCGGGCCTTGGCAGCGGCGCGGGCTTCGATCCATCCGCTTTTACCGGGTTCGAAGACATCTTCGGGGGGCTCGGCGACATCTTCGGTTTGGGCGACACAGTGGGCGGCCGTAGACGAGCAGGGCCGCAACGGGGCGCCGATCTCCGGTACGACCTCGAGATCTCTTTCGAGGAATCGGCCAAAGGAGCCGAGACGACGATCCAGATTCCACGGCAGGAGCTCTGCGAGACCTGCCGTGGCAGCGGCTCGGCAGCGGGCACCAAGCCCTCCGCCTGCCCCCAGTGCCAGGGCCGAGGCCAGCTCCGCTACCAGCAGGGCTTCTTCACCGTCGCTCGAACGTGCGGGCAGTGCCGCGGCGCCGGATCCGTCATCACCAAGCCGTGCGCGACCTGCCGAGGGATGGGCCGAGTACAGAAGGAACGCAAGCTGACGGTCCGCATCCCCGCGGGTATCGCGACCGGACAGCGTCTCCGGCTCACAAACGAGGGAGAAGCAGGCCCGGCCGGAGGGCCATCCGGCGATCTCTATGTGGTCATTCATGTCCAGGAACACGCGTTCTTTCAACGCGAGGGCAATGACCTTCTCTGCGAGATCTCGTTGAACTACTCGACGCTGGCGCTCGGTGGCGAGATCAGAATCCCCACCCTCGACGGAGAAGAGACATTTGCTGTGCCGGAAGGCACGCAGAGCGGAACCACACTCAGCCTCCGCGGGCGTGGCATGCCGGACGTGACGGGGCGTGGGCACGGCGATCTGCTGCTGACCGTGAAGGTCATCACGCCACGAAAGCTGACGCGCGAGCAGAAAAAGCTCCTCGAGCAGCTCGCAGCCTCTCTGCCGAAAGAAACCTTCGAGCCGACACCGGTGGGTACTGAAGGCGACAAAGGCCTCTTCGACCGCGTCAAGGACATCTTCGGGTAGACGTGCGGACCTGGCCGGCGCTGGAAGTGGGCCGGCTCACGCGAGCGACCCAAGACGCGCCTGACCTCCTGCAAGCTGCCCTCGTTGACTACCAGGTCGCCGCGATCGCGGAATCGACGCCGGACACCTGGCAGATTTTCTTCGACAGCGCCGGCGAACGTGACAGGGCTGCTAATGCGCTGGCTCAGCAGTTCCTCGATCTGTCCATCGCTCCCGTCGACGTTCCCGACGAAGACTGGGTCGCCAGATCGCAAGCCGATCTTCGCGCTGTGCGTGTCGGGAACATCGTCGTCGCACCCCCATGGGATGTTCCATCGCCGAATCACTCGACCATCGTCATCGTCATCCGGCCGTCGATGGGGTTCGGTACCGCGCACCACGCGACCACACGGCTCTGCCTCGCGGCGCTCCAGCACCTCGACCCGCACGGCCGGGAGGTGATCGATGTCGGCACCGGATCCGGGGTTCTGGCGATTGCAGCCAGCAGGCTCGGAGCCGTGTCGGTGGTCGGCATCGACGACGACCCGGATGCGCTGCAGGCAGCGGAAGACAATCTGACCCTCAATCTCGATGCGAACGTGAGCCTTCGTGAAGGTGACGTCCGAGCGATTGGGCTCGGAGGCTTTGATCTCGTCATGGCCAACCTCACGGGCGCGCTCCTCGCTGCGGCAGCTGTGCCGTTGTGCCGCCTCGCGAAGCCAAGCGGCTACCTGGTCTTGAGCGGTCTCCTCGAAGAAGAGGAAGCGATGGTTCGCGCCGCATATGCCGACTG
>Ga0247825_10001186_pt1 | contig 17018 bp, 14 predicted proteins | sample 13C_Vanillin_Day_FD_194413 | JGI IMG/M metagenome (GOLD analysis project Ga0247825, IMG submission 194413) | Soil microbial communities from agricultural site in Penn Yan, New York, United States - 13C_Vanillin_Day48 | ecosystem: Environmental > Terrestrial > Soil > Agricultural land | place... | reverse complement strand
CGAGAATACGAGCTACGCCGCGCGCTTCGGCAAGTGAGCGACGGGAGCGGCCAAGCACTTCAAGAAACAAGACACTTTAAAAAGAAAGGGTCTTCGTGAAATCGAGTGGGCGATTTTCTGGCTGAAAGCTCGAGGAAAGCGGGGATTTCAAGGGGATTCCGCATTTCGAGGAACGCGATTTTTGCCATGGATTTTGCATGGCAAGAGCATCGAAGCGCCGGCGGCGCATTTGGGACACGTATTCGTTCGCGGGCTTTCGTGCGCAGCCGATGGTGCGCGGAATTTTCGGTGACCCGAAGGCGCGCATCATCCCGCTGAAACGGCGCTCAAAAAAACGACGTGCGGGTGTTGTGGTCGGGTCCAGATGGGCTGGTACGACCGCAAGGTCCGCCGCGTGCGCGATCTGTCGTGTGGGGACACGCGGATATACCTGGAGCTGGAGGTGCGGCGGCTCGATTGCCGCAACTGCGGCAAGGTGAAGCGGGAGCAGTTCGACTTTCTGGCCGACAATCCGCTCTACACCAAACGCTTTGCCTATTTTGTCGGGCGCCGCTGCCGACAGGCGTCGATCGCGGATGTTGCGAAGGAGCTGGCGCTGGACTGGCACACGGTTAAGGCGCTGGAGATGCAGTACATGGAGGCCCAGCTCGCGCGGGCGGGCCAACCCAGCCCACAGGTGATCGGGATCGACGAGATCGCGATCCGCAAGGGGCACACGTACCGGATCGTCGTCAGCGATCTGCTGCGCGGCCGGCCGATCTGGTTTGGCGGCGACGACCGCTCGGAGGCGAGCATGGCGCGGTTCTACACCTGGCTGGGTGTGCGCAAGAGCGCGCGCATCCGGCTGGCGGTGATGGATATGTGGAAGCCGTTTCGGCTGGCGACGCAGGCACATGCGCCGAAAGCCGCGATTTTGTTCGACAAGTTCCATGTCATGCGCCATCTCGGCGAGGCCCTCGATACGGTCCGCAAGAGTGAGTATGCGCGGCTTTCCGGCCGCGACCGGCGCTACATCAAGGGCCAGAAATACACCTTGCTGTCGCGCCGGGAGAACCTCACGCTCGATGGCAAGCGGGCGCTGAGGACGTTGCTGGCGGCCAACAAGCGGCTCAACACGGCCTACCTGCTGAAGGAGAGCTTCGGCCAGCTGTGGAGCTACGAGCGCGAGGGCTGGGCGCGGCGCTTCTTCGAGAACTGGCGGGCGAGCCTGAAGTGGCAGCGGCTCAAGCCGTACGAGAAGTTCGCTGCCATGATCGACCGTCACTGGAATGGCATCGCGGCCTATTGCCAACCGGAGAACAAGGTCTCGCTCGGCTTCGTCGAGGGGCTTAACAACAAGATCCGGGTGATCCAGCGACGCGCCTATGGCCTGCGCGACGAGGAATACCTGCGGCTCAAGATCCTTACCTGCATGCTGCCGCCCCTGTAGCGGACGACACACCCTCACACGTGCCATCACTGCATTGTCGCGGCATCACCTTGTTGCCGCCGCCGCGCCGTCGTCTTCATGCCGATCAGACGCACCGTCCGGCTGACATCGCTGTGGACATGATGGACAACGCAAACGCGTTGCCCACATGCCCACAGCGACAACAGCAGAAAAAGACAGCCGTTCGAAAATGGTTCAAAATCACCCACACGACTTCACGAAGAGGCTCAATTGTTAATGGTCAAATTATACAATGACTCTAAGTGGTTTTGGGTCGCCGCAAATCCATGCGGCGGGTCAGCATCCGCGGCAACACGCGTCGAAACACTTTAACTCCCCCGATCTAGCACTGTAACTCCCCGATCTAGAAGGAATAGGAAGCATGTCGAGCCATCGGACCCACGTTGCCCTCGCCGCGATCCTGCTGTCGGCAATCGCCACCTCCTCGGCTGATGCCGAAGTGAAAGTGCACGGTGCAACCACCGTCACCTACGGATTGATGAAGCCGCAACAGGCGCAGATCGAGAAGATTTCCGGCGCCAAGCTCACGATCCTGCCGAGCAGCACATCGCGCGGGCTGACCGATCTCGCGGAGGGCAAGGCCGATATCGCGATGCTGGCCGAACCCATGCAATCGGCGGCGGAAAGCCTCAACAAGAAGCAGGCTGGCTCGGTCAAGGTTGAGGAACTCGAGGGCAGCCAGGTCGGCAATGCCTTTATCCAGTTTGTTGTGCATCCCAGCAATCCGGTGAAGGCGCTCACCAAGGATCAGCTCGCCGGCCTGTTCAGCGGCCGGATCAAGAATTGGTCGGAGATCGGCGGACCGAATCAGCCGGTGCTGCTGGTCGGCGAGCCCACCAGCTCGCCGCACAAGATGATCGCGGAGGCGCTTGCGATCACATATGCGCCGACGCTTCGCGTCGTGCAGAACACCAACCAGGTGGCGGTGATTGTCGCGCAGGCCCCGCCCGCGCTCGGATACATCTCGACGGCGCATGACATTCCCGAGCGCGACAAGCTCCAGGTCGTCACCAGCGACGTGAAACTGCCGCTGGCGCTCTATCTGGCCTATCGCAAGAACGCGTCCGCGGAAGTCATGAAGGTCGTCAAGGCGGCTGCATCCGTGGCTACGAAGTAACCAAGCCCCGTCGCCTCGCCAACCCCGGAATCGTCAAGAGCTGGAAACGCCGATGAATCGCATTGCAACGAAAATTCTGATGGCGCTTGCGGCGGTCGCCGTTCCGGCCTTGGCGGTGGCGGGGGTTCTTGGATGGATGCTGATCACCACGGTCCAGGAGGTCGGATCGGATCTCGAGGAAGCGCTTTCGACGCAGCGCCGGGTCGCCCAGATCCGCGTGCTGATGGAGAAAGAGAGCGGCTTGGTGTTCCGCCTGCCGTCCGAGCTGGATCAGGCCAAAATCGGCGAGCATGCGGCCCGGCTTGGGGATCTCGCCAAAGAGCTCGATGGCGAGATCGAGGCGCTGGCGGCCAACCGCCGCGTCGTCACGCCCGAAATGATGAAGTCCATCGCCGGCAACCGCGCCCAGGCCAAAAGCACCACCGGCAAGATTATCGAAGCCGCCAAGAGCTTTGCGCAGACCGTCGCCGTGGAGCTTGCCAGCGGGCCGTTCGAGGCCGGCATGAGCACGACGAACGTGCTGCTGGACGCAGTCTCGTCCAACGTGGACAGCATCGCTGAGTCCGCGCGTGAAAACCTCAAACAGAGCTCGCTTTGGGCCTGGTGGCTCGCGCCGGTCGGCTTCATGGCCGTGCTGATCGCCCTGGGCCTGGGCCTCTGGATGGTCCGCCGCAGCGTCGTTGCGCCGCTGACCGGCATCACGGACGGGATGGGGGCGCTGGCGGGCGGCAAGTTCGACATCGATGTCGGCGGCATCGAGCGCAAGGACGAGATCGGCCAGATGGCGCGCGCCGTCGTGATCTTCCGCGACGCCGCTGTGGACAAGCAAAGGCTGGAGCAGGAAACCGAAGCGAGCCGAAGGCTCGCCGAGGACGAGCGCCGCATGTCGGCCGAGGCGCGGACCAAGGCTGCCGAGGATCAGGCCGCGGCCCAGGCAAGCGCGGCCGAGGAGCAGGCCAGCGTGGTGCGCGCGCTGGCGAGCGGCCTCAACGCGATTGCCGGCGGCGATCTCATGTTCCGCCTGAAAGACGGCTTCTCCGAAGCCTACCGGCAGATCAAGGACGATTTCAATTCCACCGTGACCCAGTTGCACGATGCGATCGCCGTGATCGCGTCGGCGACGCGCGAAGTTGCCACCACGACCGGTGAAATCTCGTCGAGCACCACCGATCTATCGCAGCGCACCGAGGAGCAGGCGGCGAGCCTGGAGCAGACCACCTCCTCGATGCAGGCTATTGCCGTGACAGTGCGAAAGAATGCCGAGAGCGCGCAGCAGGCCAGCACGGTGGCCGGAAAAACCTGCACGGTGGCGGACCGCGGCGGCGAGATCGTTGGACGGGCGGTTGGCGCGATGGCTCGCATCGAAGAGTCCTCGCGCAAGGTGGCCGACATTATCGGCGTGATCGACGAGATCGCGCGGCAGACCAATCTGCTGGCGCTGAATGCCGCCGTCGAGGCGGCGCGCGCGGGCGAGTCGGGCCGCGGCTTTGCCGTGGTGGCCTCGGAGGTGCGTTCGCTGGCGCAGCGTTCCTCGCAGGCCGCAAAAGACATCAAGGAGCTCATCACCAATTCCTCGGGACAGGTTCAGGAGGGCGTGCAGCTCGTCAACCAGGCGGGGGCGTCGCTCAACGAGATCGTCGGCTCGATCAAAGAGGTCGCGGAGATCGTGTCGACGATTGCTGCTGTCAGCGTCGAGCAGTCGAACGGCATCGCGGAAGTCAACGCCGCGCTCAACCAGATGGATCAGGTCACCCAGCAGAACTCGGCGCTGGTTGAGGAGAATGCGGCGGCGGCCAAGTCCCTGGAACGGCAATCGCAGGCGATGGAAAAAGAGGTGCGTTTCTTCCAGGTCGATGCCGCGAATCGAGGCGAAACCCCGCATCGGGCTGCTGCCTAGATAGGCCCGCGCTTAACGAGATATGAAACGGCGTGCTGAGGCTTGCTTCAATTGCAGCGAATTTTGGCGACGGACTTTAAGAGCTCTTTAGACTGCTGGCGTATCATGCGGGGATGAAAGCCCGCGTTCCCGCGCTTGATCTGCTGCGGCTGGTCGCCGTGCTGGGCGTCGTGCTGTTTCATTATGGTTTCCGGGGACCTACCGGGCTCGAACAAACCTACGTGGCGCTGCCCGAGTTGGCCGCCTTCGCCCGCTACGGGTTCCTCGGCGTGCCGGTGTTCTTCGTGATCAGCGGATTTGTGATCGCCTATTCGGCGGAAGGCCGGACGGCGACCGAATTTGCCATCGCCCGGTTCGTCCGCATCTATCCGACCTTTGTGCTGTGCATGACGGTGACGTTTCTCGCGGTCCTGCTGCTGGGCGGCTCGCGGTTTCAAGCCTCCCTGGGGCAGTGGACGGCGAACCTCGTCATTGCCGCGCCCGGCAGCCGCTATGTCGACAGCGCCTATTGGTCGCTGGTTCTGGAGGCGGTTTTCTACGCCTGGGTGGCGCTGTTCATCCGGCTCGGCCTGTTCCAGCGCCGCAGTGACATCCTCGTGGCCGCATGGCTCGGCATCTCGCTGCTCAATGAAATGACCCTCGACGCGACCTGGATCTGCAAGCTGCTGCTGGCCGACTACAGCGGGTTTTTCGCAACCGGCATCCTGCTCTACGAGCTGCGCAAGGGAAGGCGCGATGCGGCGCTTCAGTGCCTGCTGGCCGGGTCCGTGATGACCGCCGTCTATCAGTCGGTGCACAATCTCGACTGGCTGCGCGCCGAGACAGGAGCAAGCTTCGACGATCTCATTGTCGGCGCGATCTGTCTCGTCTCCATCCTCATTGTCATGCTCGCAACGCGCATTCGCGAGCTGCCGATGTCCTCGAGTCTGGTCCTGGGCCTGGGCGGTCTGACCTACCCGCTTTATCTGCTGCATCAGCAGCTCGGCTACGTAGTTCTGCTCCGCATCGATGACGTAACCACCACATCCGTTGTGCTCGCGGTTCTCGGCGTCGGCGCGTTGTCCTGGGCGATTTGGCAGTTCTTCGAAAAGCCGGTCCAGCGCGCCGTCAAAAGCGTTCTCACTGGCATTGCGCACGAACGCCATCATGCCAAACGGGTTCCATCATCTGCGTAGTTGATGGCTGACCGAATAGCCAAGCATATCGCCTTTGGCCATTAGCGGACGTGGGGGAATGTCGGTCTGAGGTCCGCTCTTGGGAGACAACCGGACATGCGGCGGATAGGCCTATTGCGACGCAAACGAACCATTTCGGAGGCGCGGCGGCCTGCGGCTCGCACGGTGCAACGCCGTCTTCACGCGGCGCTGTGCTGCGCCTGCTTGTCGAGCGGGAGTTCAGCCTGCCAGCGACCGTCGCGGCCCGGCAGCTTGGCCGCGGACTCGACCAGGTCAAGAAAAGCCCGCCGCGGAATGTTGCGAAAGCCCATCGGAGTGATGGTCGGCGTCGGCCACTTTCCATCGTTGAGCACGTAGTTCCATTCCGCGAGGTGACGGTTGAGCACGGCGAAGCCGACCTTGGATGCATCGCTTTCGTAGGAGAACTGCGACTCGGTGAAGAACACCCGGCCGACCGCGACGCCGTAGCCGCCGCCTGCCAAGTCACCTCGCTCGTTCCAGACCTCAAACGAATGGACGTATCCAGCGTCATACAGCGCGGCATAGGTGCGCATAATCTGCGGCGTGATCCACGTAACGTGCCACTTGTTCTGCCGCCGACCAGCGCAAGCCTTGATGACGTCCTCAAAGGCCTGGTCGAAAGTCACGGTGAACTTGCCATTGCGCGACAGGCGCATGACCCGCTTGCTGGTGTGCATCTCGTTGAAAAACAGCACGCAGCGCTCGGGCAAGGACATCCACTTGAGCGGGCCGAAATGCGCGAAGGTGAACAGACCGCGGCGGTAGGCATTGACCAGCGTATCGATCGAAAGGTCGTGCACGATCCCGCACATGCCGTTGTCGTGCCAAGTCTGTTCCGGGTCGGGCAGGCCATGCACCGGTGCGACCAAGTCCTTGAGCCAGAGCGCACCGAGTGCCGGGAGGGCGTCGATCCGTTTCGGCCTCAGGGCCCATGCTGTGCCCAGCAGGCACCGCTCAGCAACTTCAAGCGGCGTCTCGCGGAACAGATCGTCGCGCTTGGCGTGCATAAGGACCCTGTTCAGCTTGAGTTGACGCGGGTCGCGAAATTGCATGTCCTGCCATTGGGGCTTTTGCTTTTTCCCGGTCTTACGCGACAATTTCTTACGGCGTCTTACGGTTCAACGAGAAACCCGCCAGTTTCGGCGCTCCTAGGTTAATCAAATCAAAATCCCTGGCTCCGGACAGCAGACATTGAGCGATTGGATCGGCTTAAGCCAATTTATGAGTACACGGCTTGGCGTTCGCGGGCCTCTCCACCCTTGATCAAAGGCTCAATCGCTTTCGAGCTAGATAGCCGACAGCGCAGCGCCGCCCAGTGCACAGAGCAGGACGACGAGCCAGGGCGGCGTCTGCCACAGGAACAAGAGTAGGAATGCCGCCAGCGCGAGAGCGTAGTCTGCCGCGCCCATGATGCCGGAGGTCCAGACCGGATTGTAGAGCGCTGCCAATAGCAGGCCGACAACGGCGGCATTGACGCCGCGCAGCGCCGATTGAGCAAGCGTCTGACGGCGAAGCGCCTCCCAGAACGGGAGTGCGCCGACGACCAGAAGAAACGACGGCAGAAATACCGCGACCAGGCATAATGACGCGCCGATCCAGCCGTTCGGAGCCGGACGCATCACCGTTCCGAGATATGCCGCGAAGGTGAACAGCGGCCCGGGCACCGCTTGGGCGGCCCCATACCCTGCAAGGAATGTATCGTTGTCCACCCAGCCGGGTGGCACGACCTCCGCCTGCAGGAGCGGCAAAACGACATGGCCGCCGCCGAACACCAGCGAACCTGAACGATAGAACGCATCGAACAGATCGATCACATGACTGCCGGTCGTGGCGGCCAGCAGCGGCAGACCGATCAACAGGACGAAGAAAAGAACAAGCGCCGCGGCCGCCTCAATGCGCGTGACGGACAGCGGAAGCGACACATGATCGGTCGGAGCAGCACTTCGGAGTAGCGTCAATCCGGCAACCGCGCCCAGCACAATGGCTCCGACCTGTCCCCAGGCCGTGGGAATTGCAAGCGCCACCACGGCTGCAACGACCGCGACCGACGCGCGCTCCCGGTCCGGCGCCAGCGAACGCGCCATGCCGAGCACCGCCAGCGCCACCACGGCGACGGCGGCGACCTTCAAGCCATGCAACCAGCCGGTACCGAGCGCACTCCCGAATTCCGACAAGCCATATGCAAATAACACCAGCGCGACAGCAGACGGAAGCGTGAAGGCCGTCCATGCGGCCAGTGCACCGAGGTAGCCGGCGCGCGACAGCCCAATGGCCATACCGACCTGGCTCGACGCAGGCCCAGGCAGAAACTGGCAAAGCGCCACAAGGTCTGCATACGCCCGCTCATCGAGCCATTTGCGGCGCTCCACGAATTCATGCCGAAAATAGCCGATATGGGCGACCGGGCCGCCAAACGAGGTCAAACCGAGTTTCAGGAATGCGCCGAAAACTTCGGCAACGCTGCCGTTTGCGATTCCCTGTGGCATGTGCGATCCCCCGCCCTGTCATCCCCGGGAAAACCATATTCTGTTTTGCAGCGATCCGAACCGCCGTCTGCAAAAAATGGCGCTATCAGCCGCGGAGCGAAGAGGTGTCGCAGGGCCAATGCGCCAAGCGATGCTGGAAGCGTCGTCTATTAGGAGAAGCGCCATCCGGATAGCGCGCGCCGAAGCGGCTCCGGCCGCACGCGAACGCAGCCAGACCGGCCATAACGATGCTTGAATGGCCTCAGGTGGAAAGCGTCTTGCGTCAAAACAAAACCGCCGCCCTGGTGGGCGGCGGCGCTGGATTGAGCGGCAGGCGGTATCACCAGGTACCGAACCGGAAGCTCGACTCGGAGCTTTGCCGGAAGCCGCCGCCGCGGCCACCCCAGCCGAAGCCGCCGCCATACGACGACGAGCCCGAGCCCCAGCTTTCGAAGTCGTCGCGCCGCGACGCGCGCGACGCAACCCTGTTCGGCCTGCTGCCCGAGTTGCTGTAGCTGCGCGGCACCGGGACGTCGGCGACGCGGCGCTCGTTGTGCAGGATCCGGGTGATCTCCTTGTCGTGGCCGTAAAGGTCGGCGCGGGCCTGCTGCTGGCCGGCGTCGTCGACGAACGCGGTCTGATAGGTGATGTAGACCGGGATATGCTTCTTGAGCTGGATGGTGCGCTCGCCCCTGCCGTACATCGATTTGATGCGCTCGGCGGTGAAGCGATCCTCCGGCTGAGAGATGCCCAGCAGCACCTCGGCGTACTTGTCCGGGTTCTGCACCCGCATGCAGCCGTGGCTGTAGGCGCGCACGGTCTGGTCGAACAGCTTCTTGTCCGGCGTATCATGCTGATAGACCAGGAAGCGGTTCGGGAAGTTGAAGCGGATGCGGCCGAGCGCGTTCCGCTCGCCGGGCGGCTGATAGATGCGGATCGAGCCGTCGGCATTGTGGCCCATCTTGAGGCCGATGCGGGCGAGCGCGCCGGGGTCGCGCGCCAGCGCCGGCAGATATTCGTTGTTGATGATCGACGGCGGCACGTTCCAGGTCGGATTGACGGTGATGTACTTCATCGTCTCGGTGAGCAGCGGCGTGGCCTGGTTGCCGACCTTGCCGGCCACGATCCTGGTCTGCCAGATCGTCTTGTCGTTCTGCACGACCTTGAGCGTGAAATCGGGGATGTTGACCATCACGTAGGCTTCGCCGAGATCGTGCGGCATCCAGCGCCAGCGCTCCATGTTGGCGACGATGCTGTCGACGGTCGCCCCGGCGGGCTTGCTCTCCGGCTCGCTGTCCTTCGCGGTCTTCGGCTTGCGCTTGTCCTTGTTGGTTTCTTTTCTGGCCTCAGGCGCGACGATCGCCGGACCGCTGTCGACCTTTGCGGGCTTTCCGCTGCGTGCGGCGGCCAGCTGGGTCTTGAGCGCCTTGTAGGCCGGATGCTGCGGTTGATACGAGTCGAGCGTCGCCGCGACGTCGTTGGTCGCTGCGAGCTTGCCCAGCACGTCGGCGGCGTCGGGGGCCTTCTGGTCGTAGTAGACCGCGCCGCTCGCCCGGGTGAACGCCACGCGGCCGATGCTTGCATGGCGGGCGAAGGTCAGCACCGCGTTGGTCATCGAAAGCTCGCTGGCGGCGAGCTTGGCCGGATCGGCACCGTCGAACTTCGGCGCCGGGTAGTCGGCCGGGTCGAGGCCGTCGGCTGCAACCTTGGCGAGGTAACCGGCGGCCTGCGCGGCCTGCGGCTGTGCCTTGCCGTCGCCCGCCCAAAGCGGGGCGAAATTGCGTCCCCGGTAGAATGCGAGCACGCCCGCGCGGTCCTGCTCGCGCGGCACGTACTGGCTAAGCCTGGTCTCGGCCAGTTCTTTCAGTTGCTGGCTGAGCGGCGAAAGCTCGACGGGCGTGGGCTTCGCGGCCGGTTCGGCGGGTTTTGCGGTCTCCGCGCTGCTTTGGCCGCTTCCTTGGCCGGTGGTTTGGGGCTGGTCGATGACGGTGATGGACTTCCGGAGCAGAAGCTGGAGATTGGTCTCGGCAAACACCCTGCCGGTGAGCGTCAGCACCACGGCCGCCGCGGTGGTGGCCAGCAGGAATTTGCGCATCGACATAACTCCCTGAAATATCCGGAAATCAACTCAAGGACGGTCAGAATCGTTCCGCCTGGACGGATTTCCGCATGTTACGCTTATGTGGTTACGCCGTCATTATTGGTTCAAGGCCGCAACAAATTCTTTGCACACGCCGGAATTCACGATTGCGGCATTGCGGCGCGGCACGGCGCAAGGATGGGGGAGGCACGATGATCGAGCGCCAGCAGATCTTTCCGGAGGGCATGCCGAAGCGGATCGTCAACGGGCACCTGCTCTATACGCCGGTGGTCACCGTGGTGCCGGGAAAGCTGGTGTTCGTGTCCGGCATCCTGGCGCGCAACAGCCGGGGCGAGATCGTCGGCAAGGGCGACATGGCGGCGCAGATCGGGCAGGTGTACGAGAACATCCGCACCGCGCTCGCGGCGGCCGGCGCCACCATGGCGGACATCGTCAAGCGCCAGACCTTTCACGACGGATATAGACGCCTACTTCGCCAACATCGACGCCCGCATGGCGCACGGCGGCGATCACAATTCGACCAGCACGACGGTCGAGGTCCGCAGGCTTTCGCATCCCGACTTTCTGATCGAAGTCGAGGTGACGGCGGTGATACCGGAGCGCTGAGAACTGGCAGAGTACCGAAGAACTCTCCGTCGTCATTCCGGGGCGCGCGCCAGCGCGAACCCGGAAACCGGTAAAACTGGGATTGCCTGCTTTTCTGGATTCCGGGTTCGCGCCCATAGCGCGTCGAAGACGCGCGTAAACGCGCTTATCGGCGCGCCCCGGAATGACAGCAACCTGTTAGATCCGCCAGCCGGCGGGGGTCGGGTCGGTGAACTGCACGCCGAGCTCATAGCCCAGCCGCCAGACCACCTTGCATTGCCGGCGCAGATCCCGGGCGTCGTCCGAGATCAGCAAATGGAACTGGTCGGGAACGTCGGCGCCTTCGGCGAACAGCCGCGCGCCGCGGTCGGAGATGTCGCTGATCATGCAGTCGCGCGGCAGCGCGTAGGCGTCCGACTGGAATTTGGCGATGCGGTTGATGGTGTAGCGTCGATGGCTGCGTCGGTCAGTGAGCATGCAGAGGCGAGTCCCCCAGGAATTCGGTCAGGAATCCGGTCGCTCCCGGTGTACGCGCCCACCCGGCAAAAAGCCGCTAAACGGCTCCGCAGGATTTGTGTCGAAGCTTAATCCAATTGTCTTCAATTTGCGGATGCGTCAGCGTTTCTTGCGCAAAGCCAACCGCTTGCCGCCGCGCGGCGCCGAAGCGGCCCGGCTGCGGACTTTCGACGCAGCTTTCGGTGCGCCTGCCGGATATTCGCCGGCCTTCTTCAGCCGCGTCGACCAGTATTCCCAGGCGCGCGCCTGCGGTCGCGGCTCGAGGTTGCGGTCCCAGGCCATCTTTGCCTCGCCCGGCGTGAGCGGGCTGAGATGCTGGCCCTGCGCCTTGCAGGTCAGCTGAAGCTCGGCGTTGCGCACGCTGTAGATGCTGCGGAACACGAGTTCGATGAGGTTCTTTGCCGCCACCGTCGCGCCGTGGCGGCGCATCAGCACCAGCCAGGAGGGCCCGAGCGCGCGGGCGAGCGAAGCGCCTTCCTCGGGCTTCAGCACCAGCAGGCAGGTGTCGCCGAACTCGTCGCGGCTGTCCCAGAACGGCACCTTTTCGCCGATCTGCGCGCCCATGTGATAGAGCGGCAGAAGCTCCTCGCCGGAATTGCAGAACGGCAGGAACGCCATGCTGTGATGATGCGCCACCGCATTGACGTCCGGCCGCGCCTTGTAGATCTCGCCGTGGATGACGAGCTCGCCGTAGCCGCGGATACCCGCGGGCAGCGGCGTCACCGGCTCGCTGTCGAGCGTGTATTCATAGACGTCGGACGCCTCGACCACCTCGGGCGAGCGCGAGCGCGAGATCAGGTAGCGGTCGGGCCTGGTCGGATGCCGCATGCTGACATGGCCGAACGCATCGATGATGCCTTCGTTGGCGACGATGCGGTTGGCGACCGCGAGATCGTGCCGCGCTTTGGCGAGATTTTGCGCAAGATTGTCGGCCATATGCTCCTCCTAGAACTGAAAGCCCAGCAGCAGATGGTCGAGCGAAATCCGGCCGCCGCCGTTGACCAGAAAATACAGCACGCCGAGCGCCCACATGCCCGGATACTCGATGCCCATCCGGTTCCAGAACCAGCCGTCGTATTTGGCGTGGTCGTAGGCCGACATCACCAGCAGCGCGAACAGCGGCAGCGCCATCGGCCGCGTGAGCAGGCCGAGCGCGACGCAGGGCGCGGCAACGAACTGCGTCAGCACCGTGCCATAGGCCCAGAACCAGCCGGGCTTGAATCCCTTGCGGTCGTACAGCGCCGCGACCGCCGGCACGTTGTCGATCGGCCCGCCGGTGCCCTTGAAGTAGCCGAGGCACATGCGCATGCCGTGCGGCACCATCGCGGCTCCGACCGCAACGCGCAACGCAGCCTCCACCCATGGCGCGAGCGCGGCATAGACGGCGCCCAGCGCGGGAATGACGAGCGGCGTTTCGGTCATGGCGAGGAGCGATCCGGCGGCGGGACGAGCGGGAAGCTTAGCGTTGCCAGCGCCGCGCGCAAAGCCGCCGCAGCATTGCGACAATGCACCGTGATGGGTTGTGCCGGCAAAGCCTGTTGAGTACCGGTATGACGTTCAAACCGGGTAAGGGACGTCGGGCGATGCCGGCATTGCGAATTCTGTCTGCCTTGTTGTGCATCGCGGCGCTGGCCGATTCCGCTGCGGCGCAGGGCGACCGCTTCCCGAGCCGCCCGATCACGCTGGTGGTGTCCTATCCCGCCGGCGGTTTGTCCGATCTGCCGGCCCGCGCGGTTGCGCCGGAGTTGCAGGCGCGGCTCGGCGTGCCGGTGGTGATCGAGAACCGCGTCGGTGGGTCGGGCATGGTGGCGGGCGCGCATGTCGCGCGCTCCGAGCCGAACGGGTACACGCTGCTGGTGACGTCGTCGGCGAACGTCACCAATCCGCAGGGCGTGCAGATGCCCTACGACGTGGTCGCGGACTTCGCGCCGATCGGGATGATCCTCGAAGGCCCGCCGCTCATTCTGATGTCCAACCCGGCGCAGCCCTACAAGTCCGTGGCGGAGCTGATCGCCCATGCCAAGGCCAATCCCGGCAAGCTCAGCTTCGGCAGCTCCGGCGCCGGAACGGTGAATGCACTCGCAATCGCGCAACTCGGCCAGGAGGCCGGCATCCAGATCGTCGACGTGCCCTATCGCGGCATCACCCAGGCGGGCATCGCCGTGGTGGCGGGTGAAATCCAGGCGTCGTTCGTGTTCCAGGGCGCCGCCAAGCCCTTGGTGATGGAGGGCAAGGCCCGCGGGCTCGCCTCGACCGCCGGCAGGCGCGATCCGAACTGGGCCGATCTGCCGACCATGGCGGAGAGCGGGTTTCCGAAGTTCGTGCATCAGGGCTTCGTCGGCCTCGTCGCACCCGCGAAAACGCCGCCGGACGTCGTTGCCCTGTTGAACAAGCACGTCAACGAGATCGTGCGCTCGGAAACATTCCGCGCGCGGTTCGCGCCGAGCGGCATGCATCCGGTGGAGAACAACAGCCCCGGCGATTTCGACGCCTATATCCGCCGCGAGATCGCGCGGCACAAGGAACGGTCGGGGTCGTAGCAACGAGTCATTCCGGGGCGCGCCCATAAGCGCGCCCCGGAATGACAGCGTGCTATTCCGCCGCGACCGTCGCGCGCTGCGCGTAGCGGCTCACCGGCCGCGGCAGGCCGAGATGCTCGCGCAGCGTCCGGCCCGTGTATTCGGTGCGGAACAGGCCGCGGCGCTGCAGTTCCGGAATCACCAGATCGACGAAATCGTTGAGCGCGCCCGGCAGGTAAGGCGGCATGATGTTGAAGCCGTCGGCGGCTTCCTCGACGTACCACTGCTCCATCTGGTCGGCGAGCTGCTTGGGCGTGCCGACCATCACCAGCTTGGCGCGCGCGCCGGCCACCACCTGCGCGATCTGCCGCATCGTCAGGTTGTCTTTCTTGGCGAGATCGGTGACGTATTTGAACGTGCTCTGGCTGCCGTTCGACATCGGCAGATTGTCGGGCAGGGGACCGTCGAAGTTATAGGGCGTGAGGTCGACGCCACCGAGCACGGTCGACAGGATCTCGCGCGCCACGATCGGATGCATCAGCGAGTTCTGGTAGTCGTACTTCTCCTTCGCCTCCGCCTCGGTGCGCCCGACATAAGGCGACAGGCCGGGCATCACCTTCAGATGATCCGGATTGCGCCCGAACTTGTCCTGCGCGCGCGTCTTCACCTCCTTGAAATACTTCTGGCAGGTGTCGATCGTCAGGTTCGCGCTGAAGATCACCTCGGCGAAGCGCGCCGCGACGTCCATGCCGTCGTCGGAGGTGCCGGCCTGCACGATCACCGGATGGCCCTGCGGCGGGCGCGGGATATTGAGCGGGCCCCTGACCTTGAAATGCTCGCCGACGTGATCGAGGAAGTGCATTTTTGCCGGATCGAAGAACTGTCCGCTCGCCTTGTCGCGTGGAAAGGCATCGTCGTCCCACGAATCCCAAAGAGCGACGACGATCTCGGCGAACTCGTTGGCGCGCTTGTAGCGCTCGGCATGGCCGAAATGGAAATCTCGGCCGAAGTTGCGCGCCTCGACGGATTGTCCGGAGGTGACCAGGTTCCAGCCGGCGCGCCCGCCGCTGATATGATCGAGCGAGGCGAACTTGCGCGCGACGTGGAACGGCTCGTTGTAGCTGGTCGACGCCGTGCAGGTGAGCCCGATGCGCTCGGTCACCGCCGCCAGCGCCGAGATCAGCGTGATCGGCTCGAAGTTGGCGATGTACTGCGCCGAGCGCGACAGCGCCTCCATGTGCGCCTCGCGCACGCCGATGTTGTCGGCAAGGAAGATCATGTCGAACTTGCCGCGCTCCGCGGTCTGCGCGATTTCGACGTAGTGCTTGAAATTGATCCCGGCGTCGGCCTGCGCGCCCGGATGGCGCCACGACGCCACGTGATGCCCGGTCGGGTTGAAGAAGGCGCCGAGTCGAAGCTGGGCTGACGGTCGTGACATGGTCCGTTTCCTCTGGCCGGAATTTAACGCCGCGCCCGAACGCGAAGCAAGGCGCGCGTTTGTACCGGGATACGGTACACGATCGACGGACGGTGCTATTTCGCCAGCGTTTCCGCGGCGATCAGCCCGATGGTGGCCTTGATCAGACCGCCGAAATAACCGGAATGCGGGCCGCCATCGAGGCCGCCGACCGTGGAACCGGCGGCGTAGAGGCCCGGGATCGGCTTGCCCGCCGTGTCGAGCACGCGCGCGCCGCCGTCGACCACGATGCCGCCCATGGTGTTGGTGATCGCGGTGCAGATCGGCATGGCATAGAACGGCGCGGTTTTGATCGGCCATGGCTTGTGGCGGTCGGCGCGGCGCGGCGGGTTAAGCTTTTGCAGCATGCCCTGGTCGAGCGCCTTGTTGTATTCCGCGACGAGGCTTTCAAGCCGTGCGGCTGGAAGCGCGATCATCGCCGCAAGCGCCGCGAGTGTATCGGCGCGATGCAGCGTGCCGCCGGTTTCCGGCACCAGCGGATTCGGCGGCTGCACATGGCCGCGGCCGGGCGGTCCGTCCCAGATCGCCTGGTCGAAGACGATGGTCGTGCCGAGCGGATCGGGCAGGCGCGCGATGGCGTTGGACAGATAGATGCCGCCATAACCCTCGTCCGCGACGCGCTGGCCCGTTGCGTCGATCACGATCCCGGCCGCGGCGAGGTCGTCGGCCTGTGGACGCGGCCAGAGCCGCGCGTCGGTCATCGCCTCGCGGCTGTGCAGGTGGCCGTAGAAGTTGCCCATCTCGGAGGTGGTCGCGGCGCCGAGCGCCTTCGCCATGCGATAGCCGTCGCCCATGGCCGTGCCGCCGTGGCGCTGCAGCAGCCGGTCGGGCGCGGGCGAAATGTGCTCCCGCACCATTTCGGCGTTGGCCTGGAATCCGCCGTCGGCGACGACGACGGAGCGCGCCTTGAATTTCTTGCCGCCGGCGGTCTCGATCTCGATGCCGCCCGGCACGAGCTTCAAACCCGTCACCCGCGTTCCCCGCAGCATGCGGCCCTGGCGGCTGCGGAAATTCGCTTCCAGCCGCTTCAGCGCCACGTCGCCGGCGAAGCCGTTCCACTTCAGTCCCGCGCCGCTGCGCTGAACCGGGGAGAGCACATGGGTGTGATACTGGCCGAGATCGTTCAGCTCGATGCCCTGGCCGCGCAGCCATTGCATCAGACGGCGGCCTTCCTTCGCGACTGCGCGCGCGATGTCGTTTCGGGCATGGCCCTCGGTGATGTCCTCGACCTTGCGGACCAGCTCGTCCTCGGCGGCGTCGGGGCTGGTGAAATTGATGTGGAACGTGCCGTAGGTGTAGCGCGAATTGCAGATGTACTGCTCTTCCGTGCTCTTCTCGAAAACCGCCGCACGCCTGCCGAGCTCCGCCGAGCGGTTGGCCGCGACCATGCCGGCGATGCCGCCGCCGATGACGACGACCTCGAATTCCGTATCTGCCATTTCTACAACTCGAAGATCTTTCGCGGCGTCTTGTGCAGGTGCTCGATCTTGCCGTCCGGCCCGATCAGGAAGTTATCGCACACGGTGACGAACATCCGCGCATTGCCGAAAGTCGGATGCAGCCCGATATTCATGCTGGTTCCGAGCGGCATGTCCTCGTCGTGCCGGACCATCGGGCGCTCCACGACGTCATAACCCTGGCCGTGGCAATGCAAGCGCGGTTCCTTGTGCATGCCGTGCTTCTGCATGAAGGCGT
>Ga0247825_10001185_pt1 | contig 17024 bp, 17 predicted proteins | sample 13C_Vanillin_Day_FD_194413 | JGI IMG/M metagenome (GOLD analysis project Ga0247825, IMG submission 194413) | Soil microbial communities from agricultural site in Penn Yan, New York, United States - 13C_Vanillin_Day48 | ecosystem: Environmental > Terrestrial > Soil > Agricultural land | place... | reverse complement strand
TCGGCTCCGGCGCTGTCGGGGCCGACCTGGATGCGCTGCAGGGCATCGATGCGCGCGATCGAGCCGCTCAAGGGCCGCGCCTTCGAGGTCGACCGGCAGTCGCGCTTCAAGAAGGGCAGCGGCTTTCCGGTGCGCATCCCCGTCATCGAGATGGTGGAGATCGGCGCCGGCGGCGGCTCGATCGCGCGCATCGATGCCCTGCAGCGCATCCAGGTCGGCCCCGACAGCGCCGGAGCCGAGCCGGGCCCCGCCTGCTACGGCCGCGGCGGCACCGAGCCGACGGTGACGGACGCCGACCTCGCCATCGGCAAGATCGATCCCGTGCGCTTCGCCGGCGGCAAGATCGCCGTCCATTCGGGCCCCGCCGAGGCGGCGCTGTCGGCCGGCATCGGCGCCAGGCTTTCCATGTCGGCGGAGCAGGCCGCTGTGGGCGTCGCCGAGATCGTCGATGAGAACATGGCGAACGCCGCACGCGTGCATGCCGTGGAGCGGGGCGCGGACATCGCCGAGCGCACGCTGGTGGCGTTCGGCGGCGCAGCGCCCCTGCATGCGAGCCGGCTCGCCGAGAAGCTCGGCATCGCGCGCGTCGTGGTGCCGCCCGATGCAGGTGTCGGCTCCGCGGTCGGGTTCCTGGCGGCGCCGGCGGCCTACGAGCTCGTGCGCTCGCGCTACATGCGGCTCTCCACCTTCGATGCGGATGCGGCCAACGCGCTGGTCGGCGCCATGCAGCAGGAGGCGGACTCCCACGCCCGCGCCGCGGCAGGTGGACGGGCGGTGTCGGTGCGCGCCTCGGCGTTCATGCGCTATGCCGGCCAGGGCCACGAGATCACGGTGGCGCTGCCAGGCCGCAAGCTGGCCGCGGGAGATGCGGCCACATTCCGCGCGGACTTCGAGCGCGAGTACACGCGCCTCTTCGCCCGCCACATCCCCAACGCCGAGATCGAGATCATGAGCTGGGTGGTGCTCGCCACCACGGCGACCGAGCCGCCGGCAAGGCTCGCTGCCACCGCGGCGAAGCCCGCGCCGAAGCCCGTCGGCGAGCGCTCCGTGTTCGACGCCGGCCTCGGCCGCCGCGTCACCGTGCCGATCTACGAGCGCGGAAGCCTGGCGCCCGGCGCGGTGCTGACGGGGCCAGCCCTCATCGTCGAGGACGGCACCTCCACCTACGTCTCGCCGCGCTTCGATGTGTCCGTGGATGCGGGCGAGGCGCTGATTCTGACGGCAAAATAGTCCCCTCTCCCCGTCGCGCCTCTTCAGCGCGAACGGGGAGAGGGTTAGGGTGAGGGGCAGCCCCAGAGGGGGCACCAGCCCCGAGGAGCCTATCCATGCGCGGCCCGCAGCCTTGGCGGACGAACCGCTCGCGCGTACTCAGATCGCAGCCGATCTCGGCCGAAGCGAAGGTCTGGTCCAGACTGCGCAATCGCCACCTCGCCGGCCTCAAGTTCGTCAGGCAGGCGCCCGTCGCGCCGTACTTCGTCGACTTTCTCTGTCGTGAGCATATGGTGGTGGTCGAGGTCGACGGTGGCACACACAGCACCGAGACCGAAGCGGCCGCCGATGCCAGGCGGGCGCAGCGGCTGCAACGGATGGGCTACCGGGTGTTCCCTGCCCACAACACCGACATCTACGAGAACATCGATTGCGTGCTGGACACGCTGCTCGCCTTCATCGCGGAGCGGGCGCCGTGAGGCCCCCGTCGCGTTTGCCGCTGCCCCTCACCCTAACCCTCTCCCCGCAAGCGGGGAGAGGGGAAGATCGGCGCTCATCGTCGAGGACGGGACCTCAACCTACGTCTCCCCGCGCTTCGACGTGACCGTGGATGCGGGCGAGGCGCTGGTTCTGACCGCGAATTAGATGGGGCTGCCAGCGCCGCTCACGGCCGCTGATAGATGATCCGCCCGGCGCGGATGGTGTAGGCGACCTTGGCGAGGTTGCGCACGTCGGCGATGGGGTCGCCGTCGATGACGGCGAGATCGGCGTCGAAGCCCGTCTCCACGCGTCCCTTCTTTTCCGCCTTGAAGTACGAGGCCGGACCGGTGGTGAGGGATGCGAGCACCTCGCCGGCCGGCAGCGCGCGGCGCATGAACTCGAGCTCCAGCGTCGTGTCGTAAAGCTGCGTGAAGCCCACGTCGGTGCCGAACAGCACGACACCGCCGTTGGCCGCGAAAGCCTTCAGCTGCGCAACGCCCGAGGCGACCAGCCGCTCGGTTATGGCAGGCTCGCGCACGACGTTGGTCCACAGCGCGAGCGTCGGCACGAGCGCGGTGCCCTGCGACTTGAACAGGCTGAGCTGCTCGGACGTGTAGCCCGGCTCGGTGGGAATCGTATGGGCGAGCACATTGACGCGCGCTGCAAGCACGGCGTCCACGCCTGCCCTGTTCTGCGGGTGGGCGAACACCATCTTGCCCTGCGCGTGCGCAACGTCGGTTGCGGCCTTGGCGATGGCGGCGTCCATATTCACGACGGGCTTGGCGCCCATGAAAGAGCCCGTGAATAGCTTCAAGCCATCGGCGCCCATTTGCATGTAGCCACCGGTCATCCGCGCCGCTTCTTCCGGTGTGGCGGCCATCGGCAGTTGCGCCTCGGGCGGCAGATAGACGGGATGGCCGCCCTTGGGGAAGAGGCTGCCGACGAGGAAGATGCGGGGGCCGCGGATCTCGCCCGCCTCGATGCGGCGGCGCAGCGGCACGGAGTTCGCCGGGTTCGAGCCGATGTCCCAGACGGTGGTGAAACCCCAGCGCGTCAGCATGTCCTGCATGTGCTTCTCGAGCGGGGCAGCCGGGCCGCCCGCCGCACTGTTCCACACAGGCTCGGTGAAGTGGACGTGGCTGTTCCAGAAACCGGCCACGATGGCCTTGCCGGCACAGTCGATGACGCGCGCATCCTTCGGGACCTGCACGTCGCTGCGAGGACCGATCGCGGTGATGACGCCGTCCGATGCCACGACCACCGCATCACGAATTGGGGCCGCCGTCGGCGAGGGGTAGACGGTGGCGCCGACGAGCGCGAGGGTGTCGGCAACGCCGGGAGACGCCGTCTGCGCGAGAAACATCAGACAAAGAAGCGCAAGGCGGACGAGAGTCTGGGGCATAGGTAGGGCCTCGAGCTTCCGGCGCCCATTGCTACATCATTGGCGTACTCCACGCACCACGAGAAGCGACGCTTCGTCAGTTTGCGGGGCCGGCGAGCCTGTGCGACGGTTCGCGGCTGCTTCAGGGAGACCCGCCCCCAAATGTCCAGGCCCATCGGCGATATCGCGCTGCAGATCATGTGGAACCGGCTGATTGCCGTGGTGGAGGAGCAGGCGCAGACGCTGTTGCGCACGGCCTTCTCCTCGATCGTGCGCGAGGCAGGTGATCTCTCCGCCGGCGTGTTCGATCGCAGAGGGCGCATGCTCGCCCAGGCGGTCACGGGCACGCCGGGCCACGTCAACTCCATGGCGGAATCGGTCAAGCACTTCATCGCCCACTTCGGTCTCGAGAGCATGAAGCCGGGCGACGCCTACATTACGAATGACCCGTGGATGGGCACCGGCCACCTCAACGACTTCGTCATCACGACGCCCTGCTTCCACAAGGGCAAGCTGATCGGCCTGTTCTCCTGCACCTCGCACCTGATGGACATCGGCGGCATCGGCTTCGGGCCCGACGGCACCGACGTGTTCATGGAGGGCCTCTACATCCCGTTCCTGAAGGTGCTCGAGGAGGGCAAGGTCAACGAGACGCTGATGGCGATGATCCGCGCGAACACGCGGCTGCCGATCGACACGGTGGGCGACGTCTACTCGCTGATGGCCTGCAACGATGTCGGCTGCCGGCGGCTCGTGGAGATGATGGAGGAGTTCGGCCTCGACGACCTCGACGATCTCGCCGCCCACATCTGCGACAAGAGCCGGGCGGCGGTGCTGGCCGAGATCGCCAAGCTGCCCAAGGGCTCGTGGTCGAACGCGATGACCACCGACGGCTTCGACGGGCCGATCACGCTGAAGGCGACCGTCACGGTCAGTGACAAGGGCATCCACGTCGACTACGCGGGCACCGACCCGCAGGCCAAGCGCGGCATCAACGTGCCGTTCGCCTACACGACCGCCTACACCGTGTTCGGCCTGGGGTGCATCGTGGCCGCCCGCATCCCCAACAACGCCGGCTCGCTCGAGCCGCTGACCGTGTCGGCGCCCGAGGGCTGCATCCTCAATGCGGCCAAGCCCGCGGCCGTGTGCATCCGTCACATCATCGGCCAGATGCTGCCGGACGTGGTGTTCGGCTGCCTCGCGCAGGCGATCCCGGATCGCATCCCCGCGGAGGGCACCTCGTGCCTGTGGAACATCATCGTGCGCGGGCGGCTGAGGGATGGCGGAGGCAACTACGGGTTCTCGATGGCGATCACCTCCAACGGCGGCACGGGCGCCAGGCCGCACGCCGACGGCCTCTCCGCTACCGCCTACCCGTCGGGCGTCAAGGGTACGCCGGTCGAGATCGCCGAGGCGATCACGCCGCTGATCTTCTGGAAGAAGGAGCTGCGATCGGGCTCCGGCGGGCAGGGCCGCACGCGCGGCGGCCTCGGCCAGTCGATCGAGATCGAGAGCGGGATCGCAGAGCCGTTCGAGCTGCTGGCCGCCTTCGACCGCATCGATTTTCCCCCGCGCGGGCGCCATGGCGGCATGGCGGGCGCGGCGGGTGCCGTCGCCATCAAAGACGGCAAGAAGCTCGCGGGCAAGGGCACGCAGTGGGTGCAGCCGGGCGAGCGTCTCGTGGTGATGACGCCGGGTGGCGGCGGCCTGGGAGCGCCGGGTGAGCGCGATCGGGCGCTGGCGGAGAAGGACCAGCGCGAGGAGCGGACGTAGCCGGCGGTTGACTGACATAAATGGTTGCCAGCGCCAACTTTGCCGAGTTCCTGCGCCAGCAACTGGCTCCGCTCGGGCATATCACCGTGCGGCGCATGTTCGGCAAGACCGGCGTGTTCTGCGACGGGCTGATGCTCGGGATGGTGCGGGACGACACGCTGTACTTCCGGGTCGACGACCACAACCGCACGGTCTTCAGGGAAGCCGAGGCCTTTCCGCCTCTCAACTACGAGAAGGGCGGCTCCAGCATAGACCTTGCCTTCTGGCGCGCGCCGGAGCGGTTGTTCGACGAGCCCGACGAGCTTGTGGCGTGGGCGCGTGAGGCGCTGGGGGCGGCGCGCCGCGTCGCGGCGAAGCGAGAGCCGACGATGCGCAGCCGGAAGTTGAAGCCAGGATGACGTGGCCATTCCGACGAGGCCGCTGCGCGGCTCAGCTGCCTCGGTAGGTCGAGTAGCTCCAGGGCGAGGCGAGCAGGGGCACGTGGTAGTGGCCCTCGGGCTCGGCGATGGCGAAGCGGATCGGCACCACGTCGAGGAAGGGTGGACGCGCGGCTGCGATGCCTTTGGCCGCGAAGTAGGCGCCGATGTGGAAGGCGATCTCGTAGGTGCCGATGCGCAGCGGTGCGCCGCCGATCAGCGGGGCGTCGGTGCGGCCGTCGGCGTTGGTAGTGGTCTGCGCCAGCACGCTCTCGGCGCTCGCGCCGCGCTCGGTGAGGATCACGCGGACGCCGGCAGCGGGCTTGCCGGAGACGGTATCGAGCACGTGCGTCGACAGCCGGCCGTCGGTCTTGGGCTTGCCGGGGCCGTCGACGGCCTCCACGAGGCGCAGGCGCGCGATGTAGCCGATCTCCTCGAGCGCGGCGGTGCGCTCCTGCCGCGGCGTGTTGCCGAGCCGGCGCGCAAACTCGGCGAGGATGGAGTCGCGCGCGTGGCGGCGCACGCAGATGATGAAGGGGAAGCCGAAGCGGACGCGATAGGCCGCGTTGAGCTCGTTGAAGCGGGTGAACTCCGCCTCGCTCAGGCGGTCGAGGCCGAGGCCGCCTTGCTCGCTGCGCGATTCCGCCGTCATGACCGGCGCCTGCCCGACCTTGCTGCCAAGCTCGGGATGGCCGCGGATGAGGTCGAGCTGCTGGGCCTCGCCGGATGCGGCGACGGCCTCCACCATGGCGCGATGCAGATCGGCGACGGTGGCGAAGGGTCGCGAGGCGACAACGCGCTCCGCCACCCACGGCGCGTTCTCGAAGATGCCGCCGAGCGCCGCAACGAAGGTGCCGCGCTCCGCCCTATTGAGCGCCGACAGATCAGTGACCATTCGCGTCATGCATTCCTCACCGCTCGATGCCCCTAGATGTCGCATAGCCCGATGCCCGCGGCGAGCCCCGGAAGCGATGGCGGCGGCCGATGGCTGGATACCGGGGGCGAGCCCCGGTATGACAGAGGAACGCAGGTTTTCAGGCGGGGCACGACGGTTCGGCAACATGGCAAGCAAACGGGCAGTGACGCACAACGGAAAGGCAAAGCCGAAGGGCCTGCAGTTCGGTCCGGCGCTGATGGCGCGGCTCGACCAGTTCGCCACGCACACCGAGGTGCCCGGCCAGCTGACGCGCCGCTATCTCGGGGGCGCGGCCTATCTCGATGCCATGCGCCAGGTCGAGGCCTGGATGAAGGAGGCCGGCATGGCCGTGCGCATCGACCCGCTGCTGAGCGTGTTCGGGCGCTACGAGGGCAGCAAGCCAGGGCGTCCCGCGATCATGATCGGCTCCCACATCGACACCGTCGTCGATGCCGGGCGCTACGACGGCGGCCTCGGCGTGCTCGCCGCCATCGCCGTGGTCGAGGAGCTCGCCCGCACGGGAGAGCGGCTCGATCATGCCGTCGAGGTCGCGGCGTTCGGCGAGGAGGAGGGCTCGCGCTTCTTGGCCCACATCCTCACCTCGTCGGCACTCATCGGCGACGTCAAGGCTCCCCTGCTCGACACCAAGGATGCCGACGGCATCAGCATCCGCGAGGCGCTGGCCGCGTGCGGGGGCGACGCCGAGGCCTACCGCTCCTGCATCCGCAAGAAGGGCGACATCGCGGCCTACCTCGAGCTGCACATCGAGCAGGGTCCGGTGCTGGAGGCGAAGGGGCTGGCGCTCGCCGCCGTCACCGCCATCAACGGCTCCGTGCGCTCGCGCGTCGCCGTCACGGGCTTTGCGGGCCATGCCGGCACGGTGCCGATGAATGCGCGCAAGGATGCGCTCGCCGCGGCGAGCGAGATGGTGCTTGCCATCGAGCGGCAGGCTGGCGCGGAGACCGAGCTCGTCGCAACCGTCGGCCGTTTGCACGTGCTGCCGGGCGCGCAGAACGTGATCCCGGGTCGCGTCGAGTTCACCATCGACATGCGCAGTCCGTCCGATGCCGTGCGCAAGCGCGCCCACGCGGCCCTGCTCGCCGAGCTGCGCGCGATCGCCAAGCGGCGCGGCGTCAAAGTCGAGATCGACACCTTCCAGGAGAACCCGGCAACGGCGCTCGATCCCGCCGTGATCGAGGCCGCGGGCGAGGCGATCGAAGCGTGCGGGCAGGAGCCGTTGCGGCTCTCCTCGGGCGCCGGGCACGATGCCGGCATCATGGCCAAGCTGTGCCCGTCGGGCATGATCTTCGTGCGCTGCAAGGACGGCATCAGCCACAACCCCGCCGAGTCCATCACGGTGGCGGATGCCGACCTCGGCGTGCGCGCCATGCTGGCGGCGGTGCGGGCGCTGGACCGGCGCCTCAGTCCTGGGTGATGTTGCCGGGTAGGGCGCGTGCGGTGAGCGCCGAGTGGACCGCGCTGGTCGTCAGCGCGCTCAGAACGATCAAGCCGATGAAGTAGGTGATGAAGCCGGAGGCGGCGAGCAACAGCTTTAGCGCGCGCATGACAGACTCCCTGGACTGTACGCGGCACGTGACCCACCAATAAAACGCTGCGCGCTGTGCGCCGTTCCCGGTTGTCGGGGCTTTTTCACAACACCCTGTTGCTGAAGGGCTTTCTGTCGCAGCACTCGCGACGTCAAGTGCGCGTCCGAGATTGTCAGGCCGTTTTGCCGCGATGCGAGGTTGTGGCACGCTGCCGAGATGGGGTCAGACCCCTTGCGTTTGCTCGTCGACTATAAGCGACCGTCGAGGCAAGGGGTCTGACCCCGTCACGCAGCGCTGATCGGGGGAGCCGGTGTGGGACATTCTGTGGCTGTGGGCTGAGGCGTTCCTGCGCTGGCTGCACGTGATCGCCGGCATCGGCTGGATCGGCTCCTCGTTCTATTTCATCCACCTCGACTACAGCCTGAAAGCGCGGGCGGGCCTCCCGCCCGAGGCCTACGGCGAGGCCTGGCAGGTGCACGGCGGCGGCTTCTACAACATGGTCAAATACCTGGTGGCACCGGCGCGCATGCCCGCCGAGCTCACCTGGTTCAAGTGGGAGGCCTACGCTACCTGGGTCTCGGGTTTCGCGCTCGTCGTCGCCATCTACTATGCCGGCGCCAGCCTCTATCTCGTCGATCCCGCCGTGCTCGCCATCTCGCCGGCGACCGGCATCGCCCTCTCCATCGCCGGCCTGGTACTCGGCTGGGCGATCTACGACGGCATGTGCCGCTCGCCCATCGGCCGCAACGAGACGGTGCTGGCGGCGGTGGGCTTCGTGTTCCTGGTGGCGGCCGCCTACGCCTTCTCCCGCGTCTTCAGCGCGCGGGGCGCCTTCATGCAGATCGGTGCGCTGATCGGCACCATCATGGCCGCCAACGTGCTGATGGTGATCATCCCCGGCCAGCGCAAGGTGGTGGCCGACCTGATCGCCGGGCGCACGCCTGACCCAGTGCACGGCCGGCGCGGCAAGCAGCGCTCGACCCACAACAACTACCTCACCCTGCCCGTCGTATTCGTCATGATCTCCGGGCACTACCCGCTGGCGTACGCCACGCGGTGGAGCTGGGTGATCCTGGCGCTGCTGCTCATCATGGGCGGAGTGATGCGCCACTTCTTCAACCTGCGCCACCAGGGCAAACCGAGCCCGTGGTGGACCGGGGGCGTGGCGGTCGTCTGCGGCCTTGCCATCGTCTGGCTGTCGAGCCTGGGGCCGGCGCAGCCGGAGCGTACGCGGGCCAAGCGCGCCGAGGCGTCGGCCACTGCGCCCGTCAAGTTCGCGCAGGTGGAGGACATCGTCACCAGCCGCTGCGCCATGTGCCACGCCGCCGAGCCGGTGTGGGCCGGCATTACGGTTGCGCCCAAGGGCGTGCTGCTGGACAGGGCGGACCGCATCAGGGCGCATGCGCGCCAGATCGTCGTCACCGCCGCGTGGTCGAACGCGATGCCGCCCTCCAACATCACGGACATGACGGCGGAGGAGCGCGCGACGCTCGCCGCCTGGGTGTCGTCCGGCGCGCAATAGTGCCGACGTCCTGCCGGCCCTACGCCCTGGCAGATTTGCGCGGACTTGCCGCCTTGGCCGGCCCGCGGCGCGGGGTCCCCGCCGGCGCGTTGCCCAGGACTTTCTCCAGATGCGGCCACAGACGGGCCTTCGGTGTCTTGACGAGGTCCTGCGCAACCTCGCCAACCACCTTGGCGCGAACCTTCTTCGGCAGCGCCTGGCGCAGGTCGCCCAGCGCCGGAGGCGGCGCCACCACGACCAGGCGCTCGAAGCGGCCCTCGCCAAGCCGCGCCTCCAGGGCCTTGCCGACCGACTTGGCGAACGCGCGCTTGAGCTCGCGATGCGGGTCGACCCTGGCGCCCTTGGCGTGGCGCGCGTGTCCCTTGGACTCATAGGTGCGAGCGAGCCGGTCGCTGACGAGCTCGTGGCTCGGCGGCAAGTCGATGCTCATGTCCATGTCGGCCTGCGCCTCGAGGCCGCGCCGGTCCGCGTCGATCTCCAGCACCCTGGCATGACCGCCGTCGGCGATCAGCACCCACGTCCGCACCGGCTTCATGGCCCTTCTCCTTGGTCGAGTAGCCCTGGGCCCACAGGCGAGCCCGCTGCACCCGTCATCGCCCCTCGCGCCCCAGCGCCTTCATGTGCTCGAGCCAGCGCTCGCGCTTGTGGGCCTGATCGAGCGTGCCGACCATGCCGATCAGGCTGCGCCGCACCGGCCGGAAGCCGGCAAAGCCCAGGATGTTGCGCTCGAGATTCCTGAGGCCATGGGCGCCAAAATACCAGCGATAGACGAAACCCGGCATTCCCATCGTGACGACAATGCGGGCCGACCGGCCCGCGAGCAGCTTGCGTGGCCAGCCGCCGGATTTGGCGTCCATGGCAAATCCGGGCCTGAAGGTCTGCTCCAGGAAGCCTTTGAGCAGGGCGGGGAGCGAGCCGAGCCAGAGCGGGAAGACGATCACCACGTGGTCTGCCCAACAGATATCGTCCTGCGCAGCCCTGATGTCGGCGGGCGGGGGACCGGTCTCGAACTCCTCGGCCGTCCGCAGCAGGGGGAAGTCGAGGACGGCGACCTCGACGCGCCTCACGCCATGGCCAGCCGCCACCGCACCCGCCGCGTAGAGGTCGGCGAGGCGGTGGCAGAGCCTGTTGCCTCGAGGATCCGGGTGTCCCTGGATGATGGTGATGCGCCGCGCCATGGCTGCTCACTAACCCGCCCCGGCATGCGCGGAATTGACTGGCGTCAACGCCCGCGGGGCCCCCGCGAGGCGCCATCGTTCACCCCCGAGCCTCTGGGGATGGACAAGGCGCAACGGATCGCGCCATAGCACGTGACGGATTTGTGACAGGGGCGGTCCGTGAGCGTCAGCGAGCATCGTGAGGGGGAATTGCCGGCCGCGGCCCCGTCGGGGCGCCGCACACTGTCCGCCACCTGCGCCGTCCACTTCGTGCACGACGGCATCGGCGACGCCCTTTACGTGCTGCTCGCAATCTGGGCCCAGGCCTTCGGCCTCTCCTATGTGCAGGTGGGCACCCTGCGCATGGCCTACTCGACGGCGCTGGCGTTCCTGCAGCTGCCGGCGGGCATGCTGGCGGAGCGGGTGGGCGAGCGGGCGCTGCTGGTCGCGGGAACGCTCCTCGCGGGGCTCGCATTTGCCCTGCTGGCGACGGCCCAGAGCTACGCGGCCGTCGGCGGCCTGATCCTGCTGGCGGGAGTAGGCTCGGCCGTGCAGCACCCGATCGCCTCGACGCTGATCTCGCGCGCCAACGTGCCCTCGGCGCGGCGGGCCGCGCTCGGCGTCTACAATTTCGCCGGCGACGTCGGCAAGATGACGGTCGCGGCAGCCATCGGTCTCGGCATCGTCGCCGTCGGCTGGCGCAGCAGCGTCGTGCTCTATGGGGCGGTCGTCGCCGGCGTCGGCATCCTCACGCTGGTGCTGCTCGCGGGCGCCAGCGGCGTGGGCCGCCCGAGCGTGACGTCCGCCGGCGCGAAGGCCCCGGCGCCGGGATGGGGCTTCACCGATCCGACGGGCTTTGCGCTGCTCAGCACCATCCAGCTCATCGACAGCGCCTGCCGCACCGGCTTTCTCACCTTCTTCCCGTTCCTGTTCATGGCCAAGGGCGCCAGCGTTGCGAGCGTCGGCTTCGGCCTTGCCCTGGTGTTCGTGGGCGGCGCCGCGGGCAAGCTCGTGTGCGGCCTCCTTGCCGAGCGCGTCGGCATCCTGCGCACGGTAATCCTGACCGAGCTTGCCACCGGCGTACTGATCGCCGCGCTGGTGGTGGCACCGCTGAGCGTGGGCATGATCCTGCTGGTCCCGGTCGGGATCGCGCTCAACGGCACATCGTCGGTGCTCTACGGCACGGTGGCCGAGTTCGTGCGCGACGACCGCCAGAGCCGCAGCTTCGGCCTCTTCTACACGCTGGGCAGTGCCGCCGGCGCCACCGCGCCGCTGGTGTTCGGCCTCGTCAGCGACCTCGCCGGCGTGCCGCCGGCCCTGATGGCCATCGCCGTGCTGGCGCTCACGACCATTCCCGTCGCGTTGCTGCTCGGGCCGCACATCGCCGCGGCTCGGGACGCGACGCCCGCCGCTATGAGGGCCGACGGGTGCTGAACACTGCGGAGAGCAGGACGTCCGCATCGGTGCCGGGCGGAAGTCGCGACAGCAGACCCTTGAGGCGGCCGTCGAGGAGCAGCATGGCAAAGCCGTGCACCAGCGACCACGCGGCAGCGATGCTGGCTGCCTGGGGCAGCGTCAGGGTCGACTCCACTTTCTCCCCCCGGCTTTCGCCGATCGCGCCTGACAGCACACCCGCGGATGCATCGATGGCTGCGCGCAGCGCCGGGCGGTTCACGTCCAGACGCTCGCTGCGGAACATCAGCAGGAACAGGCTCGGGTAGGCGCGGGCGAAGGCGACGTAGCCGCGGCCGATGGCGGCCATGCGGGCGTCCCGTGAGTCGCCGTCGCGGACGCCCGCCTGCAGGGTGGCGACGAAGCGCTCGAAGCCGACGGCGGCGAGCTCGCTCAGCAGGCCCGACAGATCGCCGAAATGGTTCTTGGGCGCCGCGTGCGAGACGCCGGCTTCGCGCGCCGCCGCGCGCAGGGTGAGGCCGTTGATGCCGTCACGCTCCAGGATGCGCTCGGCCGCCTGCAGCAGCGCCTCGCGCAGCGAGCCGTGGTGGTAGCCGTCGGGCCGATTGGGCTTGGGCGCAGCCTTCGCATCCGGCGGCGTATCGCCTTCCGTGGCCTTGGTTTTTGTCTTCGCCGTCGATCTCTTCACGGGCTTGTGATGCCTTTATCTTGACACCGTCAATATTTCGTCTTGACGCATGTTTCCAGTGTCAATATACACGATATTGACGATGTCAATATGTAGCTGCCGCCGACGCCGGTGGCAAGGCACGCAAGACGAGAAAACCGAGGAGAAGCCGATGACGCTCGACCCACTGCTCGCGGCTCCCCTCGTCGTCCAGGTGCACGCGTTCGCTGCGATGGCGGCGTTCGTCCTCGGCGTCGTGCAGCTGGCCGGCCCCAAGGGGACGCTGCCACACCGGACGCTCGGCTATATCTGGGTGGGCCTGATGCTGGTGGTGGCGGCAAGCTCGTTCGCGATCCAGGGCATGCGCCAGCTGGGGCCGTTCAGCGCCATCCATCTGCTGTCGGTCATGGTGGTGGTGCTGGTGCCGCTGGCGGTGCTGGCCGCGCGGCGCAAGCACACCTCGACACATAGCAAGGCGATGATCGGGCTGTTCGCAGGCGCCCTGGTGATTGCCGGCGCCTTCACGCTGGTGCCGGGCAGGATCATGTACCGCGTGGTTTTCGGCGGCTGAGAGACGACCGATCAATTCAACACGAAGCCGAGGAGAGATGTCATGGCAAGGGATTCGGACACGGGAACGCTCAATGCGGGCAACTGGGCGCCAGTGCGCGAGGAGCGCGACGACTACGTGCTGCCCATCAAGGGCGAGCTGCCGCGCGAGCTGCGAGGCACGCTCTTCCGCAACGGGCCGAACCCGCAGTTCGATACGCCCGATGCGCACTGGTTCGTCGGCGACGGCATGCTGCACGCCTTCACGCTGGAGAACGGCAAGGCGAGCTATCGCAACCGCTGGGTGCGGACGCCGAAGTTCCTGGCCGAGCATGACGCCGGCCGCGCCATCTGGTCCGGCAAGGGCTTCAGCGGCCAGAAGCTGCCCGATGCGCCGCCTACGCCCGTCATCGACGGCGGCGTCGCCAATACCAACGTCATCTGGCACGCGGGCAAGCTGCTGGCGCTGGAGGAGGCGCACCTGCCGACCGAGATCGATCCCAGGACGCTGGCCACGCGAGGCTACGTTGACTATGCACAGCGCGTCGCCCGGCCGGTGACGGCGCATCCCAAGATCGATCCCGTCACCGGCGAGCTGATCTTCTTCGGCTACAACGCGACGGGTCCGTTCTCGACCGGCATGACTGTCGGCGCCATCGCAGCTTCCGGCGTGGTCAACAGCCTCGAGCGGTTCGATGCGCCCTACTCGAGCATGGTGCACGACTTCATCGTGACGGCAAAGCACGTGCTGTTCCCGATCCTGCCGCTGACGGGGAGCATGGAGCGCGCGATGCGGGGCCTGCCCGCCTACGCCTGGGAGCCCGACAAGGGCGCCTACGTCGGCGTCATGAAGCGCGGCGGCTCCGCCAAGGACATCCGCTGGTTCCGCGGCGAGGCCTGCTACGTCTTCCACGTCATGAACGCCTGGGAGGAGGGCGACACCATCGTCGCCGACGTCATGCACCGCGAGGCGCCGGTATTGTTCCCCTCAGCCGACGGCAAGCCGATCCCGCCCGAGAAGCAGATCGCGCGGCTCGCGCGCTGGACCTTCGACATGGCGGACGGCAGCGACACCTTCACGCGCGTCTACCTGGACGACCTGGAGGCGGAGTTTCCCCGTATCGACGATCGCCGCGCCGGGCTCGCCAACCGGCACAGCTGGTTCGCCGCGGTGAGCACGCGCGCCATCGACGGCATGTTCAACAGCATCGCCCACGTGGACAACACGACCGGCCGCCGCAAGCTCTACGAGCTGCCCAAGGGCGACGCCATCTCGGAGCCCGTGTTCGTGTCGCGCACGGCAGATGCTCCGGAGGGCGACGGCTGGCTGCTGGCGACGGTGTGGCGGGCGGCAGAGAACCGCAGCGATCTCGTCGTGCTCGACGCCACCGAGGTCGAGCGTGGGCCCGTTGCGACGGTGCAGCTCGCGAGCCGCGTGCCATTCGGCCTGCACGGCAACTGGATGCCGGCGGCGGCCTGAGACCAAGGGAGACGATCATGAGCGCGCTTCTGACGACAGCCGGCGGGCGATCGCACTGCCCCGTCACGGACACGGTTCGCGAGGCACTGAGGGCGGTCGGCAGGGCCTGGACGGCCCATTTGCTCAACCGGGCGATCGCCGACGTCGCAACGATGAGCAGGGGCTATCGGGAGGTCGGCCTGGACCGGGCCGAAGCGTTCGCGGCGCTCACACGCCTGCGCGAAGGGATCATCGTCCCCGACACGCCGTGCGCCGCTCAGGCCTTCTTCTCCCAGCGGCCCTCGGGCGACTGCTGCCAGTAGGTGACGTCGGCGCCGCCGGTCTTGGCGGCCTTCCATTGCGCACGCGCCGCCTCGACCGCGGACGTGTCGCGGCCGTCGAACAGGTAGACGATACGCGCGTAGCTCGAGAGGTCCTGGGCCTCCGCGCCGTCGACGAGGAAGCGGACCGTGGCGCCGTTCGGGTTCTCCTCGCCCGTCGTCAGGAATACGGGCTGCGCCTCGACGTTGCCGTCGCGCTTGGTGCCGTGCGGCAGGAAGCTTTCCTCGCGATAGGTCCACAGCAGCGTGTCGAGCGCCTCGACGCGCTCCTCCGATCCCGCCTGCACGACCGCGCGCCAGCCGCGTTCCAGGGTCTTCTCGACCAGGCTCGGCAGCACCCGCTCCAGCGGCTGGTGCTCCAGGTGATAGAACAGAACCTCGGTCATCGCCGCTCCGCCGCGCCCTGCATCATCGCCGACCGCTCGCCTGCGTTGCGGACGCAGCCCGGAACCGCAGGGTTCACGTCCAAGTTGTTCCCAAGAGGTTGCCTACCATGCTTCGCATGGAGCCAGCGAGCGGTGAAGGTGAAGAACAAGGAAAACGAGCTGGAGAACGAGAACGTCCGCCTCCGCCAGCTCCTCACCCAGGCGGGACTCGATGCCGTCGCCGGCGACGTCGCGCACAGGTTGCAGAAGCTGATGCTTGCCGAGCTGCATCACAGGGTAAAGAACACGCTGACGATGGTGCAGGCCATCGCCACGCAGACGTTGCGATCGGCCGTGACGATGGATGCCGCAAGCGAGGCGATCCAATGCCGCATCGGCGCCCTGGCGCGCACGCATGACCTCCTGCTCGAGCAGAACTGGGACAGCGCCCAGCTCGATGCACTGTTGTCGAGAGCGGTGGAGCCGTTCGTCGCCATGCAGCGCTTTTCCATGGAGGTGCCGAAGATCGCGATCCCTTCCTCCCAGGCCCTGTCGATCTCGCTGGTCATCAACGAGCTGGCAACGAACGCCCTGAAGTACGGCGCCCTCTCCACGCCCGAGGGTCGCGTGCGCCTGATGGGTCGGCTCGACGCGCAGACGCGCGATCTGTCGCTCACGTGGACCGAGAGCGGGGGCCCTCCCGTGCAGGCGCCGGCAGCCCGCAGCTTCGGCACGCAGCTCATCGAATCCGCCGGCGACACGACCTTGCAGTATCGGCCCGAGGGCATCCTGTGCGAGCTCAGGATACCGATACCGTAGCCGGGCCAAAGAGCTGGCGGCTCAGGTGCGTACGGTCGGGCGGTAGCGCTGCTCGGAGAGCCCGTAGGTCCAGGCCACGGCCTCGCGCGCGCAGCGCATGTTGGCCGGCACCTGCAGGAAGTAGTGCTTGTGGGCGCCGTCGGGCTCGGGCGTGCCGTTGATGACCTCCACCGCCGCCCACGCCTCCCAACGCCAGCGCTGCCGCCACAGGATGCCGGTCTCGTCCTGCGAGATGCGATAGGCACCGCCCTCGCGGATGAAGCGTTCGGGCGTCATCACTTCGATCATGCAGCGGCGCACCTGCGGGTCTTGAGCGGCGCCGATGGTGCGCACGTTCACGAGCTGCTGGCGCTCGATGATCCACGCGGGCACCAGCACGCCCTTCCAGGCGTAGGCCGACCAGCCGTCGGGATAGGTCACCGCGGGGCCGTCGGCGCAGTGCAGCCGCCCGCGCACGTCCTGGCGCACGACCTCGGGCCGCTCCGCCAGCCAGCACACGTCCCGGTGCGGCAGCATCCACGAGGCCTGCCTGGCCGTCTGCCACAGACCCTCCAGCGCCCCCGTCTGGCGTTTGAGATCGCACACATCGTGGAAGTATTCGAGCGCACCCAGCAGCGGCGCGGAGGCAAATGCGAATGCGCTCGAGGCAAAGCTCATGCGCCCGAGGCGCTGCGTGCCGAACAGGCTTGCCAGCAGGAAGCGCAGCTGCGGCCGCACGCGCTCGCAATCGCGAAGCACGGCCTCCTCGATGCTGCTGCAGAAGGATGGCGCGCGCGTCAGGCGCGGCTCTGCGGCCAGCGCCACCCGCACCGCCAGGCCGACGGAGCGGTCGACCGCGCCCTCGGCCCTCCGGCAGACCTGGTCGATCACCTGCGAGCGCACGTTGTCGCCGGCAGCCGCGCGGGTGCGCGCCCAGGCGGTGGCAATCTCGAGCGGCCCATCGCCCCAGACGATCTCGCGCGGCGGGGGCAGGCCCGCCGCGGCGTAGGCCTTGGCGACGCCGGCCTCGG
>Ga0247825_10001184_pt1 | contig 17031 bp, 16 predicted proteins | sample 13C_Vanillin_Day_FD_194413 | JGI IMG/M metagenome (GOLD analysis project Ga0247825, IMG submission 194413) | Soil microbial communities from agricultural site in Penn Yan, New York, United States - 13C_Vanillin_Day48 | ecosystem: Environmental > Terrestrial > Soil > Agricultural land | place... | reverse complement strand
GCTGACGCCCGCGCCGAGCCCGACGCCGGCGTCAGCGTCGGATTGTTCCTGTACCCCCTGCTGATGGCGGCCGATATCCTGCTGTTCAAGGCGAACGCGGTGCCGGTCGGGCGCGACCAGGTCCAGCACATCGAGATCGCCCGGGACCTGGCGGAGCGCTTCAACCATCGCTACGGTGATCACCTGGTGCTGCCGGAAGCGGCGATCGATGACGCGGCCGCGACGCTGCCCGGGCTCGACGGGCGCAAGATGAGCAAGAGCTATGGGAACAGCATCCCGTTGCTCGCATCGGCGGGCGAGCTAAGGAAGCTCGTTTTCTCGGTTGTCACGGATTCGCGCGCACCCGGCGAACCCAAGCAGAGCGAGGGGTCGGCGCTGTTCGCGCTGTATCAGGCCTTCGCCACCCCGGAGGAGGCCGAAGCAATGCGATCGGCGTTCGCCGGCGGCATCGCCTGGGGCGCTGCCAAGGAAGCCGTATTCGAGCGCATTGACGCGACGCTGGCGCCGATGCGCGGGCTTTACCAGTCGCTCATAGCCGAACCGGCAAGCATTGAAACACGACTGCAGGAGGGTGCGGCTATGGCGAGGAGCGTGGCCGCACCTTTCCTCCGCGACCTGCGCCAGGCCGTCGGTCTTCGCAAGCTCGCCTGATTAGGCGGCGAGCGTGTACCGCGCCTCGACGGCGGCGCACACCAGTGCGCGCGTCTGCGCGGGGCTGAGGTCGCGGCGCCGTCGATCTCCTCGACCGCCGCGGCAAGGTCGCGATTCCTGATCACGTCGCGCATCCAGCGCGTTTGCCGAGATCGCCGTGCCCGGCAACGAGGGGGTGGTGGGGATTTCGCTGTTCATGGGCGGCGAGACCATGCCGGCGCGGGCGGTCGTGCAAGGCGCGGGTTCGGGCTACCGGCTGAGGGCGTGCAGGAGTTGATCGCCAACATGCTCGGCGTGCGGCGCGTGGGTGTCAACGAGGCCGCCCGCAAGCTGCATGACGCGGGGTTGGTCAACTATCACCGCGGCCACATCGTCGTTCTGGACCGGAAAAGGCTGGAAGAGCGCGTATGTGAGTGTTATGCCGTAGTCAGGAATGAATACGACCGGCTACTCCGGTAGAGACGAAGATCCTTTCCCGGAACGTTTATGTTCACGAGCGTACATACGCCGCAGGCGGGTTGCGCGCAGAATCCGGGGGAATGTCCCGCCCCGAGAACTCTGTGCTGGCCGGCCTGCCCCGCAAGGCCTACGTCGCGATGCTTCCCGACCTCGCCCCGGTGACCCTCGCCTTTGGCGATGTGCTGTACGAGCCCGGCGCAAGGATTCCCGAGGTTTACTTCCCCGGCAGGTCGGTCGTGTCGTTGCTCACCGTGGTCGACGATCGGGAAGCGCTCGAGGTAGGGTTGGTTGGCCGCGAAGGCATGGTCGGGATTCCGCTCGCGCTCGGCATTCACACCTCCCCGGTGCGCGCCTTGGTCCAGGGTGCCGGCAGCGCGCTGCAGATGAGCGCTCGGCGCTTTCGCAAGGCCTTCGGTGCCAGCCCGCTGCTTGAGCACCGGCTGCACCGCTATGCCCATGAGCTCATGGCGCAGATTACGCAGACCGCGGCGTGCAACCGTTTCCATACGGTGGACGCGCGCCTCGCGCGCTGGCTGCTCATGACGCGGGATCGCATCCGCTCGGGGGAGTTCCGCCTGACGCAGGAATTCCTCGCGCACATGCTCGGCGTGCGGCGCGTGGGGGTAACCGAGGCCGCCTGCAAGCTGCAGCAGCGCGGCCTCATCGACTATAGCCGCGGCAATATCCGCATCCTCGACCACGCCGGCCTGGAGCGCGCTGCCTGCAGCCGCTATAAGCGCGTGCGCGGCCGCGATCACGCGCGTGCCGGGTAATACTGCACTGGCGGTTCTCTTCGAGGCTCATCGCGCCGGCTCGGCGACGTTCTGGCGCTCGCGGATCAGGCTTTCGACCACGGCCGGGTCGGCGAGCGTCGAAACGTCGCCCAGGTTGGCGCAGTCGTCGGCCGCGATCTTGCGCAGGATGCGGCGCATGATCTTGCCGGAGCGGGTCTTCGGCAGAGCCGGCGCCCATTGGATGTGGTCGGGCGAGGCAATCGGTCCGATCTGCCGGCGCACCCAGCGCGCCAGGTCGCGTTGCAGCGCACCGCTCGGCTGCTCATCGGCCTTCAGGGTTACGTAGGCATAGATCCCCTGGCCCTTGAGGTCGTGCGGATAGCCGACCACCGCGGCCTCGGCCACCCTCGGGTGCGCCACCAGGGCGCTTTCCACCTCCGCGGTGCCCATGCGGTGCCCGGAAACGTTGATCACGTCGTCGATGCGCCCGGTGATCCAGTAATAGCCGTCTCCATCACGCCGGGCGCCATCGCCGGTGAAGTACAGGCCGGGGTAGGCGCTGAAGTAGGTGCGCACGAAGCGCTCGTGGTCGCGGTACAAGGTCCGCATCATGCCGGGGCCGGCCTCGCGCAGGCACAGCCGTCCCTCGCATTCGCCTTCGAGCACCCTGCCGTTGTCGTCCACGATGACCGGCTCGACGCCGAAGAAGGGCAGGGTTGCGGAGCCGGGTTTCGCCGCCGTAGCGCCCGGCATGGGGGCGATGAGGATGCCGCCGGTTTCGGTTTGCCACCAGGTGTCGACGATGGGACAGCGGCCTTCGCCCACCACCCGGTGATACCAGAGCCAGGCTTCCGGATTGATCGGCTCGCCGACCGAGCCGAGCAGGCGCAGCGACTTGCGGCTGGTGCGCTTCACGGGCTCCTCGCCCGCCCGGATGAGCGCGCGGATCGCGGTGGGCGCCGTATAGAAGATGCTCACGCGGTGCTTGTCGACTACCTGCCAGAAGCGCGATGCATCGGGATAGCTGGGCACGCCTTCGAACATCAGCGTGGTGGCGCCGTTGCAGAGCGGCCCGTAGACGATGTAGCTGTGCCCGGTCACCCAGCCGATATCCGCCGTGCACCAGTACACGTCGTCGTCGCGGTAGTCGAAAACCAGCCGGTGGCTGAGCGACACGGAGACGAGGTAGCCGCCGGTGGTGTGCAGCACCCCTTTGGGCTTGCCGGTCGAGCCCGAGGTATAGAGGATGAAGAGCGGGTCTTCCGCGCCCATCTCTTCCGGGGCGCACAACGCCGGCTGGGCGGCGACGAGCTCGTGATACCAGAGATCGCGCCCGTGCTTCCAGCCGGTGCTGCCGCCGGTACGCTTCAGCACGACGCAGGCGGTGACCGAGGGGCACTGGCGCAGCGCTTCGTCCGCGTTCGTCTTGAGCGGCACGCTTCGTCCGCCGCGGCGGCCTTCGTCCGCGGTAATGACGAGCTTCGAGTCGCAATCGCGGATGCGCCCGGCCAGGGCTTCGGCCGAGAAGCCGGCGAACACCACGGAATGGAGGGCGCCAATGCGCGCGCAGGCGAGCATCGCCACCGCAGCCTCGGGCACCATCGGCAGGTAAATCGTCACCCGGTCGCCTTTGCGCACGCCGAGCGACTTCAGTCCGTTCGCGAGCCGGCACACCGCGGCGTGCAGCTCGGCGTAGGTCAGCGTGCGGCTTTCGGCAGGATCGTCGCCTTCCCAGACGATCGCGGCACGCCGGCCGCGGCTGCGCAGGTGCCGGTCGAGGCAGTTGACGCTCGCGTTGAGCGTGCCGTCGGCGAACCAGCGGATGTGGACATCGCCGGGCCCGTAGGAAACGTCGCGAATGCGGGTGGGTGCGTTGTACCAGTCCAGGCGCCACGCCTGGTCCGACCAGAATCCTTCCGGATCGGAGATGGAGCGGGCGTACTCGCGGCGGTAACCGGCCTCGTCCACCCAGGTGCGCCGCGCGAACTCCTCGGGCACGGGAAACCGGTCGCTGCTCATTTTTCCACCGCCTTCAGGTTCGCCTCGGCGAAATCCCAATTGAGCAGATGGTCGACCACCGCGTCGACATAGGCCGCGCGGCGCTCCTGGTGGTCGAGATAATAGGCATGCTCCCAGACGTCGATAACCAGAAGCGGCACCTGGCCATGCACCAGGGGCGTGTCGGCATTCGCGGTGGCGACCACTTTCACTTCGCCGCCGTCGCGCACCAGCCAGGCCCAGCCGCTGCCGAAGTGGCCGGCGGCGGCGCTCTTCAGCTCCTGGACGTACTTCGAGAACTTTTGGGGCACCGCGCCGCCCCTGGGACGCAGCGAGCGCCAATAGAAAGCGTGGTTCCACGCCTGCGCGGCATTGTTGAACAAGGTTTGCTGCGCGGCATCGCCGGCTGCGCGGGTGATGATGTCCTCGAGCGAGCCGGCGTTCTCGCCGGCGAGCAAGCGCGTCTTCTCGACGTAGGCGCGATGGTGCTTGCCGTGATGCGTGGCGAGCGTGGTCGCGGAGATGAAGGGCTCGAGCGCATCGAGCGGGTAGGGTAGCGGCGGCAGTTCAATGGACATGCAACTCTCCTTGGGTGGGGCTGACGAGCCGCGCGCCGCGACGCAGGAGCGCTTCGGCTTCGTCGCCAATGTGAGTGACAAGGGCGGGCGCGCGCTCCACGCGGCGAATGAGGTCGAGCGCCTCACCGGCCCACACCGCCGCGGTATCGAAGTCGCCGTCGCGCACAGCCGCCTGGTATTCGACGCCGATCCGCGCCTCTCGCGTGGCGAGCTCGGCCTCGCGGCCGTGCCAGCGCTCCAGGAAGCGGTTTTTCAGTGCCCGTCCCGTATAGGCCGCGGGCCAGGCCAGGCCCCGCACCACGTCGAATATGCGCGTGCGAGCGGTTAGGCTGCCGCCCGCATCGGCGATGCATTGCTTGGCACGCTCGTGGGCCAGCGATTCTTCGCTCGCGTAGAACCGCGTGCCGATGAGCGCACCGGTCGCCCCGAGCATGAGCGCCGCCGCGAGGCCGCGGCCATCGGCCACGCCACCGGCTGCGAGCACCGGCGTCGGCGCGACCGCGTCGACCACTGCGGGCACCAGCGGCAGCGTCGCTCGTGCGCCGCCGTGCCCGCCCGCCTCGGTGCCTTGCGCCACGATGAGGTCCGCGCCGGCAGCCTGCGCCTGGCGCGCGCCCTCGAGGTCCTGGACCTGGCAGATGAGCTTGCAGCCGAAAGACTTGACAAGCGGCGCATAGGGCGCCGGGTCCCCGAACGACAGCACGAGCGCGTGCGGCCGGAAGCCGAGGACCAGCTCCACGATGCTGCGATCCACGGACCACGTGATGAGCCCCACGCCCCAGGCGCGCCGCGTGCGCTGCTGCACCAGCGACAGTTGCTCGCGCAGCCAGCCAGGCTCGCCGTAGCCGCCGCCGACCAGGCCAAGGCCGCCGGCTTCGGACACCGCCGCTGCCAGCAGGCCGCCGGCCACGCTGCCCATCGGCGCCAAGGCGATCGGGTAGCGCAAGCCGAACATCTCGGTAAAGGGGGTGACGATCATGGCGCGAGTCCTGCTCATGCGATGGTCGGCCGCATGCGCGATGAAGTAAAACGAAACTTATTCGATCTTCAGTCCATTTATCCGAATACGAGACCGGGCGACTCGGCACAAAACCTCCGGCGCGCGCGGCTGTCCAACGAGAGCCATGCCTAGCACTCCCTTGATGCCGTCCGCAGACCCGCCCAGCAGCGCCGAGCTGCTCGTGGAACAGGCGCCCGATGCCCTCATCTTCGCCGATCGCGAGGGCTTCATTCGCGTCTGGAACGCGCGAGCGGAGCAGCTTTTCGGTTATGCCGCTGGCGAGGCGATCGGCCAAAGCCTCGATCTCATCATCCCGCAGCACCTGCGGGCCGCTCACTGGCGCGGATACCGCCAGGCGATCGCGGCCGGCCGAACGCGCCTGGACGGAAGACCGATGCTTACGCGCGCTACCCACAAGGACGGGAGTAAGCTGTACGTCGAGCTCGCATTCGGCATCGTCAGCGACCCGCCGCGCGGGGTCATCGGCGCGCTTGCCACGGCGCGGAAATCGTCAAAGGCGTAGGCGGAGGTCTGCAGAATATGGCGGGCAGGATCGAAGATTATGCGCTGATAGGCGACTGCCAGACCGCCGCGCTGGTAGGCCGCGACGGCTCCATCGACTGGCTGTGCTGGCCGCGCTTCGACTCCTCCGCCTGCTTCGCCGCGCTGCTGGGCCGGCCCGAGCACGGGCGCTGGAAGATTTCGCCGGCGGAATCCTTCAAGACCGTCCGCAGAGCGTATCGGCGCGACACGCTCATACTCGAGACCGAGCTCGAAACGGGCGAGGGGGCGGTGACGCTGGTCGATTTCATGCCCGTGCGCACCTCGCATTCCGACCTGGTGCGCATGGTGGTCGGCCGGCGTGGGCGGGTAGCGATGCAGATGCAGATGATCCTGCGCTTCGACTACGGGTCCGCGGTGCCCTGGGTGACGCGCCTGCCGGACGGCAAAGGCGTGCGAGCCGTGGCGGGGCCGGACATGACGCTGCTGCGCTCGCCGGTTCCGCTGGAGGGCAAGGACCTCACCACGGTGGCGCAGTTCCAGATCGACGAGGGCGAAACCGTGCCGTTCGTCCTCACCCATTGCCCCTCGCACCTGGAGGCGCCGCAGCCGCTGAATGCGGGCGAGGCGCTCGCCGCCACCGAGCGCTTCTGGCGCGACTGGGGTGGACACTGCACGATTACCGGCGGCTGGGGCGAAACGGTGCGCCGTTCGCTCATCACGCTGAAGGCGCTGACGTACGCGCCGACCGGGGGCATCGTTGCCGCGCCTACCACATCGCTGCCCGAGAGCCTGGGCGGCGTGCGCAACTGGGACTACCGTTACTGCTGGCTGCGCGATGCGACCCTAACGCTGCTCGCACTCATGGACGGGGGCTACTACGACGAGGCCCGCGCGTGGCGCGCATGGCTGGAGCGCGCGGTGGCCGGCAGCCCTGCGCAGATGCAGATCATGTACGGCCTTGCCGGCGAGCGGCGGCTGCCGGAATGGGAGGTTGGCTGGCTGCCCGGCTACGAGGGCTCCAGCCCCGTGCGTGTGGGCAACGCGGCGGCGTCGCAACTGCAGCTCGATGTCTTCGGCGAGGTCATCGACACGCTTTACCAGGCGTGCAAGGGCGGCCTCGCGCGCGACGACGCCGCATGGGGCATACAGAGGGCGCTGCTCGAGCACCTGGAGAAAGTCTGGGTGGAGCCCGACCAGGGCATGTGGGAAGTGCGCGGCCCGCCGCGCCACTTCACCTACTCGAAGATCATGTGCTGGGTGGCGTTCGATCGCGCCGTGAAGATGGTGGAGGCCTTCGGGCTGGCGGGCCCCGTCGAGCGCTGGCGCGAGCTGCGCGAGCGCATCCGCGCGGACGTCTGCGAGCGCGGCGTGAGCGCGCAGCGCGGCTGCTTCGTGCAGAGCTACGGCTCGGAGGCGCTCGATGCCAGCCTGCTGCTCATACCCATCGTCGGCTTCCTGCCGGCAAGCGATGCCCGAGTCACCAGGACGGTAGAGGCGATCCAGCGCGAGCTGACCATAGGCGGACTGGTGCAGCGCTACCGCACGCACGAGTCCGTCGACGGGCTGCCGGCGGGCGAGGGGGTGTTCCTTGCCTGCAGCTTCTGGCTGGCCGACAACCTGTGCCTGCAGGGCCGCCTGGACGAGGCGCGCGCGCTGTTCGACCGTCTGGCCGGCCTCGCCAACGATGTCGGCCTGCTCGCCGAGGAATACGATCCGCTCGAGAAGCGCTTTCTCGGCAACTTTCCCCAGGCTTTCTCCCACGTCGCGCTGGTCGATACTGCCCTGAACCTGAGCGCCGCCGCCAAGCCCGCCGAGCAGCGCGCGCAGAAAGTCCCTGAGCCGCCAGTCTAAGGAAGCCTCTGAAAAAGGCGGCGTCTCGTCTTCCCCGCGAAGGCGGGGAACCATGTTTTTTGTGAGAGACAAATAGATCCCCGCCTTCGCGGGGACGACCTCTTCAGAGCTTCCCTAATCAGCGCGCGAGCACCGCGAGAATGCGCGCGGCGATCGCCTGGGGCTCGGCAGCAACGTTCACGACGATCGGATGCTCGTCGGGTCCAGGCTCTTCCAGTGCGTCGAACTGGCTCCGCAGGAGCTCGGGCGGCATGAAATGGCCGCGCCGCTTTGCCAGGCGCTGCGCGATGAGCCGCGCATCGCCTTTGAGGTAGACGAGCCGCACGTCCGGGCGAGCGCCGATGAGAATGTCGCGATAGCTGCGCTTCAATGCCGAGCAGGTAACGATCCCGCGCCGGCCGGCACCGCGCGTTTCGTCGATCCACGCGGCGATTGCGTGCAGCCACGGCCAGCGATCTTCGTCCGTAAGGGCAATCCCGCTCGCCATCTTCCGGACGTTGGCCGGCGAATGGAACTCGTCGGCGTCGGCGAGCGCCCAGCCCAGGCGCTCGGCCAGCAGAACGGCGATCGTCGTCTTGCCCGATCCGGACACGCCCATGATCACGAGAACCGCAGGGTCAGGCTGCACGGCGCCGCGGCGCGCAAGATCTGTGCCGGAATGCGGCGGGTTGCCGAGGCGGGAACGTGGTCGAGGCATCACGCATCCAACTGTCAGCATGGCTGCACCCGTTTCGGACGCCTTCGTCTTCTTCGGCGCCACCGGCGACCTTGCCTACAAGCAGATCTTTCCCGCGCTGCAGGCATTGATCCTGCGCGGCGAGCTCGACATGCCGGTCGTGGGCGTGGCGCGCACCGGCTGGACGCTCGACAAGCTGCGCGAGCGTGCGCGCCGCAGCCTGGAGGATCACGGCGGCGTCGATGAGCGCGCGTTCGCGCAGCTGTGCGCGCAGCTCAGGTATGTCGGCGGCGACTACAACGACCCCGCAACCTACGGGCGCCTGAGCCAGGCGCTGGGCGGCGCCGCGCGGCCGCTCCATTATCTGGCGATTCCCCCGAGCCTGTTCGCCACCGTGGTGCAGGGCCTGGCGAAGGCCGGCTGCGCGCAGGATGCGCGCGTCATCGTCGAGAAGCCTTTCGGCCGCGACCTCGCCTCGGCGCAGGCGCTCAACCGCACGCTGCATCAGGTTTTTCCAGAATCGGCGATATTCCGCATCGACCACTATCTGGGCAAGGAAGCAGTGCAGAACCTCCTCTACTTCCGCTTTGCCAACGCCTTCCTCGAGCCGGTATGGGATCGCAATTATGTCGCGAGCGTGCAGATCACCATGGCCGAGCGCTTCGGCGTGCAGGGCCGCGGCGCGTTCTACGAGGAAGTCGGCGCGATCCGCGACGTGGTGCAGAACCACCTGCTGCAGGTGATGGCGCTTCTCGCGATGGACGCACCGACCGGCCGCGACCCGGACGCGATGCGCGCCGAGAAGCTGCGGCTGTTCCGGGCGGTGCGGCCGCTGCAGCCCGGGCAGGTGGTGCGCGGCCAGTTCCGCGGCTATCGCAGCGAAGCGGGCGTGGCCGCGGATTCGCAGGTCGAGACCTTCGCCGCGCTGTGCCTGCATATCGACACCTGGCGCTGGGCGGGCGTGCCGTTCTATATCCGGGCCGGCAAGTGCCTGGCGGTCACCGCCACCGAGGTGATGGTCAACCTGAAATCTCCGCCGCTGGCGATCTTCGACGACGCACCGGCGGCATCGCCGAACTATTTCCGCTTCCGCCTCGGCCCCGAGGTGGCGATCGCGGCGGGCACGCGGGTCAAGCGCCGCGGCGAGGAGATGCGCGGAGAGGCGGCCGAGCTGGTCGCGCAACGCTCGATGGGAGGCGCCGATCTGCCGTACGAACGGCTGCTGGGCGACGCGATCCGCGGCGACGCCTCGCTGTTCACCCGCGACGACAACGTCGAAGCGGCGTGGCGCGTGTTCGAGCCGATCCTCGGCGGCGCTGCGCCGCCCGCGGAATACGAGAGCGGCACCTGGGGACCGGCGGCCGCTGCCGCGGTCCTCGCCGGCGGGGACCGCTGGCATGACCCGAAAGCCCACGAGAATGCCTAGCCTGGATCAGCTTTGCATCAATACGGTGCGCTCTCTGTCCGTCGACGCCGTGCAGAAGGCACGCCAATCCGGGCTGGTTGGCGCTGCTGATCGACTAGAAGCATCGTTGCGGTATGAATCTTGCGCGGTGAGGAGCCACCCGTGAAAGCGAGCGACATCATGACCTCGCCGGTCGTCAGCGTCGGCCCGGACGCTTCGCTCCGGCAGGTAGCAGCGCTGCTATCCGAGCGCCGTATCAGCGGCGTGCCGGTGCTCGAGGACGAGCGGCTGGTCGGGCTGGTCAGCCAAGCCGATCTCCTGCGCCGGCGCCGCTCGGGCGCACAAGCGGGGCGTGCCCGCGACATCATGACGCACGAGGTGATGACGGTGTCGGCCGATACGCCGGTTGCCGAGGTGGCCGCGCTGCTCGAGGGTTACGGCATCAAGCGCGTCCCCGTGCTCGAGGAGGGCAGGCTGGTCGGCATCGTCAGCCGCTCGAACCTGGTGCAGGCGCTGGCGGTGCAAGGACCGCTCGAGGAGACGCAGTCCGACGACGACGCGATTCGCGCCGCGCTTCTTGCGGCGCTGGAACGCCAGCCCTGGTGGGGGTCCGAATCGAACGTCATCGTGGCCGGTGGCGTCGTGCACTATTGGGGCGCCACGCGATCCGAGGACCTGCGCGCAGCCGCCTGCGCCATAGCCCAGTCGATCCCCGGGGTGCGGCGCGTCGAGGACCACCGCTTCACGGTGCGCGAGCGCCCGGTCTCCACCGGACCGGCCGGCGAGATCCGGCGTGCCTCGCAGCGTGGCCATTCGAAGCACGGTGGGGTCGAGGCATGGCACAGCTTCTCGTTCGGCAATTATTACGATCCGGCGCGCATGGGCTGCGGGCCTCTGCGGGCGATCAACGAGAAGCTCGTCCGGCCCGGCGCCGGGTCCACTACCTACGGCCTGCGCGACGTCGAAGTCATTGCCTACGTCCTGGAGGGTGCGCTGGGCCACACGGATTCCCTCGACAACAGCATCGCACTGCTGCCCGGCGGCGCGCACTGCCTGAGTGCCGGCTCCGGTGTGCGCTTCTCGGAAACGAACGGCAGCGAATCGCAGGCGAGCCGCTTCCTTCAGATCTGGCTCGAGCCCGACCGGCTAGGGGTGCCTGCCTCCTACGAACATCGGCAGTTCTCCGCCGATTCGAAGCGCGGACGCCTGTGCCTCATCGCATCGCCCGACGGGCGCGATGGATCACTGCGCATCAACCAGAATGCGCTCCTTCATGCCGCGCTGTTCGACGGCCCCGAGCGTGCGCAACTCGAGGTAGCGCCCGGCAGGCTCGCCTATGCCCAGGTCGCGTGCGGCGCAATCACCGTCCAGGGTCAGGCGCTCGGCGCCGGCGACGGTTTTGCGTGCGCCGGCGGGACAATCGCCCTGGAAGAGGGGCGCAATGCCGAAGTCCTGGTTTTCGATCTGCCGCACCAGGCGAGTGATTGAGCCTTTTCAGCGGGTGGACGAATTCTGGGAGTCCCGCACGCAGGAGTGGAGTGGTCGTTCGCCTGACCGGGCTTCGGGGCATCTCGGTCTGGGCTTCCTTCCGCGACAGTGGCGCAACTCCTTTCCTCTCGAGCAAGGGGAGCGAGCAATACAAACCGGAGCCGCCCGAGGGCAGCTCGAGACGCTGGCGCACGTCGAGCATGGTGACTCGGGTCGCCGCGCATAATCGCGCCGTGTCGTGGCATGGCGCTTGCTCCTCGAGCGCTAGGAGTTTCGCGTATGGCAGGCGCTCGAGAGGAGGCACACACCATGGCCGGAAACCGACAGTTGATTCGGTTCAGCATGATGCTGATGCTCGCGGTGCTGCCGGTCACCCCGGCGGGGGCTCACTGCGACAGCATGGACGGCCCCGTCGTACAGGATGCCCAGAAAGCGCTTGCCGGGAAGAACGTGATGCCGGTCCTGAAGTGGGTTCCCGAGAAAGACGAGGAGGCGGTGCGCAAGGCGTTCGAGATGACGCTGGCGGTTCGAGGGGAAAGCGCCGTCGCCAAAGAACTCTCCGAGCGGTACTTTTTCGAGACCCTGATCAGGTTGCATCGCGCGAGCGAGGGCGAAGCCTTCGCCGGGCTGAAGCCCGCGGGCAGCGTCGACCCCATGATCGCCGCGGCGGACCGCGCGCTCGCCGACGGCAACATCCAGCCGCTCTCCGGCAAGCTGACCGCGGCGGTCACGGAAGGCCTGAAAGAGCGCTTCACCGAAGCCCGCGCGAAGCGCGCGGTGGCCGAGAAGTCGGTCGCCCAGGGCCGTGAATACGTGGCCGCTTACGTTCAGTTCACCCATTTTGCCGAAGCCGTGGGAGACCTCACGTCGCACGGCGCCAGCCCAAAGCATCGCGAAAACAAAGCGGAAGGACACTGATACCCTCCAACAGCGCCAGGCTGGCGACCATCGGCACCGGCGCGCCGCTTCCCCAGGCGGCGAAAATGCTTTCGACCACCCCGGTGAGCCTCGTCATCGTCTGCAATGCCGACGGGACGATGGCCGGGGTGATCACCGAGACGGATATCGTGCGCAGTCTGCTGGCCACGCACGCGAGTTACGAGATAGGGCATTTGCGCGACTACATCATGGGCGTGGGGTATCGTTGAGGCACGCGAAGCGAGCATGGATACGCTAAACGACATCCTGACCGGGGCGCATGAAGCGCCGTGCCTGTCGCTGTACCAGCCGACGCACCGTTCGCATCCGGACAACCGGCAGGATGCTATCCGCTTCCGCAACCTCGTGAGGACGCTGGAGGAATCGCTGCGCCGGGACCATGCGGGCCGGGATGCCGCGGCATTGCTCGCGCCGTTTCATGCGCTGGCCGACGACGAGCGCTTCTGGAATCACGCGCTCGATGGCCTCGCTGTTCTCGGCGCACCGGGCGTGTTCCGGGTTTACCGGCTGCAGCGGCCGGTCGGCGAGCTGGCGGTCGTGGCCGATACCTTCCATGTGAAGCCGCTGCTACGCATCCTGCAGTCGGCTGACCGCTACCAGGTTCTCGGCCTGAGCCGCCAGGAGGTGAAGCTCTTCGAAGGCAACCGCGACGCGCTGGACGAGATCGACCTCGACGCGGCGGTGCCGCGCACTCCGGGCGAAGCGCTGGAGGGCGAACGCAAGCAGCCCCACGTCTCCGTCTGGACCTACCGAGCCGGCACCGCCGGGCCGCAGGCGGGCGCCGGGGTGCAACATGGCCAGGGTGGCGAGAAAAGCGTGGAAGTGGAGCGCGACACGGAAAAATTCTTTCGCGCGGTCGACCGCGCGGTGCTCGAGCGGCACTCGCGGCCTTCGGGCCTGCCGCTGCTGCTCGCGGCATTGCCGGAGCACCACGGCCTGTTCCGCCGCCTGAGCCGCAACCCATTCCTGCTAGGCGAGGCAATCGACATCCATCCGGACGCGTTGTCCCGCGAGATGTTGCGCGAGCGCGCGTGGCGCATGCTCGAGCCGCACTACCTCGCTCGCCTCGCCGGCCTGGTGGAGATGTTCGGCGCGGCGCGCTCCAGGGAGCTGGGCACCGATGAGCTCGAAGAGGTGGCCGAGGGCGCGGCCGCAGGACGGGTAGCGACGCTGCTGCTCCAGGCCGAGCGCAAGGACCCGGCGGTGGACGACCGGCTCGATGATCTCGGCGAGCTGGCGCTGAGAAACGGCGGCCAGGTGGTAATAGTCCCCGCTGCGCGCATGCCTACGCGCACCGGCCTCGCGGCCATCTATCGCTTTTGAGCATGGGCACCTCGCGCGCACCGTTCGCCCGCCGCATCGCGCGGCCGCAGAAGCTGCGGCTGAACCGCCACGCGGCAGCGGATATTCCGGCCCACATCCGCGCCGTCGGTGCACCGGTCGGCGCGGAAGACCGCGCCTACCTGCGCCGCAAGCTCGGCATGAAGCTCGGCAAGTTCGCGCGTGCGATCGAAAGAGTCAGTGTGCGCATCCGGGACGTGAACGGCCCGCGCGGCGGCGTGGACAAGCTATGCGCCATCAAGGTCGTACTTACCCGGCTGCCGAGCGTCGTGGTCGAAGCGCAGCACGCCTCACTGCAGGCCGCGATGGACGGGGCCTTGCAGCGCACCGAGCGCGCCGTGAAGCGCAGCATGCAGCGCCGCACCGCGCGCTCGCGCTAGGGAAGTCTGAAAAAGCGGCGTTTCGTCTTCCCCGCGAAGGCGGGGAACCATGTTTTTATGAGAAAAATGGATCCCCGCCTTCGCAGGGACGACCATTTCAGAGCTCCCCCAGCGGCGTTCGCTACTTGACCAGCGTTACGGGCACCTTGGCGAGCTGAAGGGTTTTCATCGACACCGAGCCCAGCACGACGCGCGCAAGGGCGCCGCGGCCGCGCATGCCCATGACGATATGGCTGGAGTCCCTCGTGCGGGCGAGCTTCATGATGCTCTCGGCTGCGTCGCCGACCAGCATGCGGCTCTCGTACGGAATGCCCGCCGCCTCGAGCAGCGCGCGCGACCGGCGGGTCGCGCGCTCGGCGGCCTGCTCGTGCAGCCGCTTGCCTTCCTTCTCCTCCTCCCTGGAGCGAGCCGGCGCCCACTCGGGCTGCACGTTGAGGAGCAGCACCTGCAGCGACATCCCTGCCGCGCCCAATCCGATGACGTGCCTCACCGCTCGCTCCGATGGCTTGGAGCCATCTATCGGGACCAGGATGCGCTGCATGCGGGATCATACCGTCGATCCTAGAAAAGCTTCACCTTGGGTGGTTTCGGCTGTAGATCGAGGTGCGCGACGGCAAGGCTCCCGCCCGGCGCGAGCTCCACTTCCATGCCGCAGCGCCGGGCGAGTGCGAGCATGGCTTCGTTGTCCGCGCGTATCTGGCCGATCAGGGCGGCGCTGCCCCGCGCGCGGGAGTATTCGATCGCCTTCTGCAGCAGGGCGCGGCCCACGCCGCGGCGCTGCGCGTCGCTGCGCACGAGGAGCGCGAACTCCGCCGTTTCCCCATCCGGATAACTGAAAAGCCGGACCTCGCCCAGGATTTCAGCGCCACCTTCCGGGGCGACAGCGACGAAGGCCATTTCGCGTTCGTAGTCGATCTGCGTGTAACGGGCGAGTTCGCGCGCCGGCAGGCGCCGTACCAGCGTGAAGAATCGCATTTGCAGGTCCTGGGCGCCGCTGCGGGCGATGAGCTCGGCATAGGCCGGCGCGTCTTCCGGCCGGATCGGCCGCAGCAGCAGCGTGAGACCCTCGAGCTCCACCTGCTGCTCGAGCGCGCGTGGATAGGGCCGGATGCCCAGGTGCTCGCCGGTGCCTTTCGCCGGCGCGATGCGCACGCGTGTTTCCAGCACCATGGCGCCTTCGGCATCCACGAGCAGCGGGTCGATCGCCAGCTCGACGATTTCGGGATGATGGACGAGAAGCTGCGACAGCCGCGCAAGCACCGCGGCCACCGCCGGCGCGGCCTCCTCGCCGTGGCGCCCGAGCATGTCGAGCGCCAGCGACGCGTTGAGCGGCACCAGGCCCACGGCGCCGTTCAGCCGTATCACCATGCCGAACGTCGCGTCGCCGCTGGCGCGCAGCGTCAGCTCGCGCCCGCCATGCCGCCGGTGTACGGCACCCGGCGGGCGGATCATGCGCTGCACGGTGAAGCCGGCCAGGCGCGCCGCCGGCCGGTAGCGCGTCATGCGCTGCGCCATGTCGCGCGCCGCGGAACGAACCTCGTCCTCGCTCTCGAGGTTGAGCATGACGCCGCCCACCTCGCTGCGATGCTCGAGATCCGGGGAAAGGACTTTCAGCGCCACGGGATAGCCGACCTCGGCTGCGAGCTTCGCGGCTTCGTCCGCGTCGCGAGCCGCGTGGGTGTGGACCGTCGGAATTCCGTAGGACCTGAGCAGTGCCTTCCCTTCGGGGTCGGCCAGCTCCTCGCGGCCGGCGCCGAGGGCCGAAGCGAGGAGCGCCTGGACGGCCGGCTCGTCCGGGGCGAAATCCGCCGCCATGCCCTCGGGCGTTTCCTGGAGCGCTTCCTGGTGCCGGCGATAATCATGCATGTGTACGAAGGCCTGCACCGCGGCCTCCGGCGTCTCGTAGACCGGCACGCCAGCCTCGCGCAGCGGGCTCGCGCCGCGACGTGCGCGGTCTCCGCCCAGCCAGCACGCAAGCACGCGCCCGGAATCCGCGGCCTCGGCCCTGCACGCTTCGGCGATCGCTTCGGCGGCGACTACGCCGCTTGGCGCGTGAATGAGGAGCAGCGTGTGCCGGGGCGACTCCGCAAGCGCCGAGCGAAGCGCGGCCGCATACCGTAGCGCGCCGGCATCGCCGCCGAGATCGACGGGCGCGCCGGCCAGCTCGGCCCCGCGTGCCGCGGCGGTGTCGGCCGCGACTACCCCGGGTCCGCCCGCGTTGGTGAGAATGACAAGCTTCGATTGGCCGGCGGTGCGCATGCGCCCGAGGGTCTCCGCTGCCTCGAAAAGCTCGGCCACGGTGTAGGCGCGCAGCATGCCCGCGCGGGCGAGCGCTGCGTCGAACACTTCGTCATCGCCGGCGTCCGTGCCCGTATGCCGCAGCACTGCCTCGCGGCCGGCGCCGGTGCGCCCCGACTTCATCACGACGAGGGGCTTGCTGCGCGAGACGGCCCGTGCCGCGGAAAGGAACTTGCGGCCGCTGCGTACCGACTCGATATAGAGCAGCACCGCCTTGGTGGCTGGATCGCTGCCGAGGAAATCGAGCACGTCCGCTGCATCCACGTCTGCCGCATCACCTAGCGACACGGCATAGGTGAAGCCGATCCCCCGCGGGGCCGCCCAGTCGAGCGCGGCGGAGAGCAGCGCGCCGGACTGCGATACGAAAGCGAGCGGGCCCGGCACCGCCGGCGTGGGAACGAAGCTCGAGTTCAGTCCCTGCGCCGGAGCGAGCAGGCCCATGCTGTTCGGGCCGAGAACGCGCATGAGGCCCGGCTTCGCCGCAGCGAGGACCGCTTCATGGTCCACGCCGTCCGTGAGGATGGCGATGGCGCGCGTGCCGTGCGTGCCGAACGAGCGTACCAGGTCAGGGACGGTATCGGGCGGCGTACAGATCACCCCGAGATCGGCGGCTTGCGGCAGATAGGCAACCTCACGATAGGCATGTACGCCCGATACCGAGCGGCGCGTGGGATGGACCGGGTACACGGGTCCCGGAAACCGGCTGCGCATGAGGTTGCGCATCACCGC
>Ga0247825_10001183_pt1 | contig 17042 bp, 15 predicted proteins | sample 13C_Vanillin_Day_FD_194413 | JGI IMG/M metagenome (GOLD analysis project Ga0247825, IMG submission 194413) | Soil microbial communities from agricultural site in Penn Yan, New York, United States - 13C_Vanillin_Day48 | ecosystem: Environmental > Terrestrial > Soil > Agricultural land | place... | reverse complement strand
GCCGATCACGGCAGAGCGTGAAGGACCCCTGCCGCCCGAACGCGAGGGACGCTAGGATCGATGTCCTGTATCGCGAGTCCACCGACCTCGGTTCGAGCTGGACCCCGCGCCGGGTCCTGGCCCGCGCCTCGAGGTCGGTGCGCGTGAACGAGGCCGTATCGCTCCAGGCCGACGGTCCCTCGGGCCTGCGCTGGTTCACGTGGCTCGCGCGCAGCACCGGCTGGACGAGCTACCGCGTGCTGGGCCGGTCCGCGCACGCCGCCTAGCGGTCCCGGATCAGCAGGTCCGGCGCAGGCAGATCCAGGTGAACGGCCGTCCGTCGACGCACGCGTGGAACGAGGTCCCGCAGCCGCGGCACCGGTAGAGGAACCCGCCGCACGCACATCCCGTCCTCGTCACCGGCTCGCACCGAACGCGGCACGGCGGCGGTTGCGGCCGGTCGACGGCGCCCCTCTCTGCCGAGAGTGCGTCGCCCCTCGTGCCGGCGCGCGCGAGCTCGGGCGCCCCGGCCACCGCGGCGAAGGCGGCCAGCGCCGCGGTCGAGGCGCGCGCGAAGAACCCGCGCCGGCTGAACGCCATCGGCTCGAACGGCCGCTCTCCCGGGTAGCCCGGCCGGCTAGGCACCGCTCGCCCCCGGGCGGACGATCCTGATCCCTTCGGACTCGCGCACCAGCGTCCGCACCGCGTCCAGGGTATCCGCCGGCCCCTGCGACGTGACGGCCCCGCCCTCGTCCACGACGAAGACGTGCGGCGTGAAACCCGAGTCGAACGCCGCGGCGACCTCGCCGCCGACGTCGGGGAGGACCACGACCCGGTCCTCCGCACCGGACGGGGGGGCCCAGGCCGGCGGCCACGCGCCGCGGGCTGCCGCGCCGACCACCACGGTACTCGGCACCTCGCCCGCGGCCGCCCCGGCCAGGAGGGCCGGGACGAGGTCCTCGCAGGCCAGGCACCCCGGGTCGGCGAACGCCACGACGTGGCGGCGACCCGTCCAGGCCGAGGACGACCACCGCTCGCCGTCGATCCGCTCGCCCTCGACCACGGGCGCCGCCGCTCCGACGGGCAGCCCCGACGCCGGGTGCACGGGACCACCCTCGGCCCCGTCCGCCGGGTCGAGGCGCTCGGACAGCGCAGCCACCTCCCCGCGGAGGGCATCGATCCGGCGCACGACCGCCGCCAGCACGAGCGCGAGGAAGGCGACGGCGATCCCGACCGCGGCCACGGCGATCCAGAGGCCCGTCATCCCGCCGCCTCCAGGGGCCGGATCTCGAGCGACGCGAGCGCCCGGTTCGCCTCGGCGAGCCGGCGGTCGACCCCCTGCCCCGTCCCCAGGACGACGTACAGGCAGAAGGCCCGCCCGCCCTCCGAGAAGAACCACTGATGGCCCTCCTGCACCTGACTGGGGAACTGCAGCGCCTTGCGATGGAACCGCTCCCGGATGAGTGGCAGGCGGAGGCCCTGGGGCTCGTACAGGCCCACGTCCGCGAGCGTGTGATCGAACTCCAGGAGCGCCAGGAGGATGCCGGTCCCCCCCGCGCGGGCCGCGAGCTCGGGCGCGTAGCTGCTCCGTTCCGTGGTGAGGACGGTGTCGGTCAGGTGCACGATCGGGAGGTTGATCGCCGGCGGGTCGAGGTCCGGGACGAAGATCCGGCCCTCCCACCCAGTCGGAACGCTGATCGCGATGCCGCGTGACGACAGTCGGGTCATCGCACGGCTCCCACGGTCAGGGCCATGCTCAGGGCGCCCGTGACGCAGATCGCCGCCCGCCGCGTCCGGCCGTCCCAGCGCCGCAAGAGGACGTCGGCCCGCCCGAGCTGCTCGGGGCGTGTCACGCCCGCCACCGAGAACACGATCGCGGCCCGTTCGAACCCGAACACGCCGCCGATCAGCGCGCCCGTGGCCGCGGACCCGCTGAGCGCGGCGGCCAGGAGCATCGCGTAGATCGCCGACGTCGTGACGATCGTGACCACCCCGAGGCCGAGCTGCAGGCCGAAGCCGAGTCCGTATACCCAGCTCCGGTACCGCACCATCCAGTCCTCGTTCACCTGCCGGTGGACCGTGGGGAGACGCAATCCCCCGAGCCGCAGGTCCAGGACGATCCCGATCGCGACGACGACGGCCAGCGCGCCCAGGCGGACCGCCACGTTCAGGTCGCCCACGCCGGCCGTGGCTCCGAGCCAGCCCAGCGCGCCGCCGATCGCGACGCCCCCCAGCACCGAGCCGATCACGTAGGTCGTGACGGTGATCCCCCATCTCCGGTTGCGGCCCCGCTCCCCGAGCGGGGTGATGCTGCCCAGCATCGACGCGCCTCAGGGCGACCAGGTTGCCCGCACCGCCGCCACCGTCGCCAGGGTCAGGCCGGCGACCGTCACGGACGTGGACACTTCAACGCTCACGCGCCGCCGCCTCGATCGCGATCCGCTCGTCGTCGATCGCGTCCGTCAGCAGCGACCGCACCTGCTCCCAGGACGAGGCGGCGCCCTCGGAGCGGACGGTCCCCGAGGAGGCGCCGACGAACAGGAAGTACGGCGACATCGTGACGCCGTAGTCCTCCCACGCCCGCGACGACATCACGACGGGCAGGTCGGGTGGCGCGAGGTCGCGCAGGCGCGACGGACTCTCCATGCCCCGGTCCTTCACCACGACGACGAGCCGGGCGCCGCCCGGGAGCGGCTCGCGCCGGGCGGGCTGCAACCCGTCCCAGAAGGTCTTGCACGTGAGGCAGCCGCTCGAGAGGAACGCGACGAGGGTGTCGGTGTTCGCCGGGGAGATCGCCACCTGGGCGCCGTCGAGGGTCGGACCCGAGATGTCGACCACAGACGTCGCGGCCCCCCGCGGTCCGGGGAGGTGTGCCGGGATCGGCGCGCCCTCGGCGATCGACGGCTCGAACCCGTGCTCATCGCCTTGCACGTGGTCATGGTCGTCGCGGGCGTCGGGCAGGCGCCGCAGGATCTCGGCGTGGCTCCGCAGCAGCCCGACGGTCACGAGGGCGAGCAGCGCCAACACCACCGTCTCGACCGCGACGAGCGCCGTGAGCACGGTCACCCGGTCGAGCGCGAGGGCCGCCGCAGCGCTCACAGGCAGCCCGCTTCCATCGTGCAGGTGTACTGATCGTAGGCCGCCGAGCAGTTGCAGTTCAGGCAGTCGATCCGGCATGGGATGACGCACGTGACCAGGCGGCACATGATCGTCCCGGTGTTCTTGATCTTCGTGTTGCACTGGCCGTAGCGGAAGTTAATGCAGCACGTCTTGAAGTTGTCGCAGTCGTCGTTCCCGCAGTGGCAGCCGCCGGGGCAGTTGACGCCCGGCAGCGTGTTGCAGTCCATGTAGTAGCGCAGGTTCGTGGTGCCGCACAGACCTGTGCCCCCGTAGTTGCACTGCCACCAGCCGCCGACGTACATCCCCTCCGGACATCCGAAGTTGTCGCCGCCGGGCAGCGTGCAGCAGAACGCCGTGTAACCACCGCAGCACCGGCTCCCCGGTGGGCAGTCGGCACACGTGCGGTTGAGGACCTCCTGGGCGCTCACCGGCTTCGTCGCGAGCGCCACCGGCGCCACCGCCATCGCGGCCGCCGCGACGGCCACCTTCGAGAACCCGCCGACGTCGCCGCCACGCCCGCCGACCGCGGTCGCGAGACGGTCGACCCACCTAGCCACCGGCGTCCTCCCCGGGCGAGGCGGCCGCTCGGAGCTCGTCGGGGTCGATCCCCGGCCACAAGCTCGCGTGGAGCGCGCCCACGCCCGCCGAGGCGAGGGCGATGTCCGCCCGGGCGTGGCGGTCCCCGTCGGTCTCGACCGGGTGGCCGGCGGGGCGCCGGAACGCCGCGAGCGCGGGCGGGAGATCGGTCGTCGCCACGACGGCGAGGACCCCGGCCACGCCGAGCCCCACGGCGAAGGGGACCGCAGCCACCCCCAGCCCCGCGAGCGTCGACCCGAGGCTCGGCGGGACCGAGGCCGCCGCCGCGAACGCCACGGCGGCCGCGATCAGGTTGAGGATGGCATGGAGGCGACTCGGCGGCACGTCGTTCATCCCGGCGCAGCCGCACGACACCGCCTCCGGGCGCGCGGTCACGAGGAAGCCGACGAACCCGGCGAATGCCAGGTAGATCGCCCCGAGGACGATCGCGGCGACGGCTGACGGCGCCGCGAGGAACCAGAGGCCGGCCGTGACCTCGACGAGGCCCACGGCCCTCGCCGCCCAGGAGGAACCGGGGAGCCCGGCCGCGTACATCGCCCTGGCGGTGGGAAGCGGGCGGACCAGCTTCACGGCGCCCGCGGCGGCCAACAGGCCCGCGGCCACGGTCGCGGCGACGAGGATCAGCCAAGCGGTCACGGGTCGGGCGTCTCGATCTGAAGGATCAACGGGCTGGTGGCTTCCGATCGGCCGGGGACGGGCGCAGGGTACGCGAGGCCGCGCGGACCGGTCAACCGAGCGGCCGTTCGGAGAACCCGCCCATCGTGAGCGCCATCAGCGCCTTTCCGGTATGCAGGCGGTTCTCGGCCTCGTCATAGACGATCGACCGCGGTCCGTCTATCACCTCGTCGGTGACCTCGCTCCCGCGGTCCGCCGGCAGGCAGTGCATGTACACGGCATCGTCGGAGGCGAGGCCCATCCGCCGGGCGTCGCAGATCCAGTCCTCGTAGCGGGCGGCGTCGGCCAGCGCCGCCGCTTGGTCGCCGAACAGGTCGAGGCGCCCCCACGACTTCGGGTAGACGACGTCGGCGCCTCGGAAGGCCTCGTCCATGTCGTCGGCGAACGCGATCGACCCGCCGCCCTCGGCGGCCGCCTCCTGGGCGCGCGCCATGAGATCGGGCAGGAGCTCGAACCCCGGCGGGTGCGCGAGCACGACGTCGATCCCGAACCGTGGGAGGAGCGCCGCGAGGCCCTGCGGCACCGACATCGGCTTCGCGTACGAAGGGGCGAACGCCCACGTCACCGCGACCTTCAGCCCGCGGAGGTCCGCGCCCCGATGCTCGCGGAGCGTCATCAGGTCGGCGAGCGTCTGCGTGGGGTGGTCGACGTCGCACTGCAGGTTGATCACAGGGACGTCGGCCCACCGTGCGACCTCGCGCATGTACGTGTTCCCCTCCCCCGGCACCAGGTCGTGACGGATCGCGAGGCCGTGCCCGTACCGGGACAGGATGATGCCCATGTCCTTGGGGCTCTCACCATGCGCGACCTGCGTCTTCTCAGCATCGAGGTAATGCGCGTGACCGCCGAGCTGGGTCATCCCGGCCTCGAAGGCGTTCCTCGTCCGTGTGGACTTATCGAGGAACAGCATGAACAGCGTCTTGTCCGGCAGGAGCCGGTGCGGCTCATCCGCCTTGAAGGTCGCCTTCAGCTCGCCCGCGACCGCCAGGGCCTCGTCGATCTCCTCCACGCTCCAGTCGAGCGTCTCGATGTAGTCGCGGCCTGCGAGCGACGATCGGTCGGTCACGGTTCCTCGCCTCCTCCGGTCGCGCGCTGCGACAACAAAGCTCCCCCATAGGTCGGCACGGGTTCCTGCCCAGGCACGTCGGGCACGGGCGGCCAGCCCCCGGTCGTGACAGGTCCGGCGAGCCCCGCGACGTCGTCGGGGCGGACCGGCGCGCGGTTCAGCTCGAGCCCGGTAGCGTCCCGGATCGCGGCCACGATCGCGGGCAGCGCGACGATGGTCGCCGACTCCCCGACGCCCTTGAGGCCGAACGGGGCTCCCGGCTCGGGCTCCTCCACGATCACGGTATCGACCGCGGGGGCGTCGAGGATCGTGGGGAGGAGGTAGTCGGTGAACGAAGGGTTCCGGATCACGCCGTCGCGCACCTGGAGCTCCTCCATCACGGCGAGCCCGAGCCCCATCGCGGCGCCCCCCTCGCTCTGGCCTTCGACGAGCTGCGGGTTGATCGCGGTCCCCACGTCGACGGCCGAAGCCAGGTGCACGACGCGCACCAGCCCGAGTTCCCGGTCGACGTCCACCACGGCGCGCATCGCGGCGAACGAGAACATCGGGTGCAGATCGCCCTGGCCCTTCTCGTCCATCGGCGTGGTCGGGCGGTGGCGGAACGTCCGGGTCGCGGCCGCGGGTTCATCCAGCAGGCCCTCGGCATCGGCGACGGGACGTCCGTCCAGACACACGAACCCGTCCTCGATCGTCGTGGTCTCGCCGGCGGCGGTCGCCCCGGCGCGCCGACCAAGTTCCTCGAGTACTCCCCGGCAGGCCAGCTGGAGAGCTCCGCTCGCCATCAACGTCTGCCGAGACGCCGACGTGGATCCCGCCGAATCGAGCGTGGTATCGGCGGTGTGCAGCACGACGTGCTCGATCCCCAGCTCCGACCGCACGACCTGCGTCATCACGGCCCCGAGCCCCTGACCGACCTCGACCGCGGCCGTCCGCACCTCGGCGACGGGACCGTCCGGGCCTCGGGAAAGCGTGACCCGCGCCTGGTGGAAGTCGTCGAACCCCTCGCTATACCCGATGTTCTTGAAGCCGAGGGCGATCCCCACGCCTCGGCGCAATCCCTCGCCGTGTCCGACGTTGCCCGCGCCGCCTGGCAGGGTCACCGGGTCGCGATCGGTGGGGGCGATCGGCTGCGGCATCGGGATCGACGTGCAGGCGTCGATCACCTCGCGCACCGGCGCGCTCCCGTGCAGCACCTGGCCGGTCGGCATCACGGAACCCGTCCGGAGCGCGTTCCGTCGCCGAAGCTCGAGGGGAGCGATCCCGAGCACGTCGGCCAGTTTGTCCATCTGGGCCTCGAAGGCGAACGTCACCTGCGGCGCGCCGAACCCCCGCATCGCGCCGCAGGGCGGGTTGTTCGTGTACACCGCCGTACCCTCCAGCAGGGCGTTGGGCACCTCGTACGGCCCGGCGGCGAACGTCGTCGCGTTGCCGATCACGGCGGGCGAGGACGAGGAGTACGCGCCGCCGTCGATCAGCACGCGGGCGCGGACACATACGAGCTCGCCCGTGCGCGTGGCGCCATGACGGATCCACACGCGCGACGGGTGCCGGTGAACGTGTCCCGAGAAGGACTCTTCCCGGCCGTAGGTCATCTTCACGGGGCGGCCGGTGCGCAGGGCGAGCATGCAAGCGTGGATCTGAACGTGGAGGTCCTCGCGCGACCCGAACGCCCCGCCCACGCCGGCGAGATGGATCCGGACCTTCTCCTCGGGGAGCCCGAGGCACGGGGCCATCTGCAGCCGGTCCACGTGCAGCCACTGCGTCGTCACGTAGAGGTCGATCCCGCCGTCGTCGGCCGGCATGGCGAGCCCGCCCTCGGGACCGAGCGGGGCCTGGTCCTGCCAGGCGGTCTCGTAGTAGCCCTCGACCCAGACGTCGGCGCCGATCCCGGGATCGCCGTGCTCGATGCGGAGGTGCCGGACCACGTTCCCCCACCGGTGGAGCCGCGGCGCATCGGGCGCGAGCGCCCGTTCCATGTCCGTGAGCGGTTCGTGCACCTCGTAGTCGACCTCGATCAGGGCCAGGGCACGTGCGGCCAGCTCGGGGGACCCCGCGGCGACGATCGCAACCGGCTCGCCCGCGTAGCGGACGAGGTCTGCGGCGAGCACCGGCTGGTCCCGGAACTCGAGGCCGTAGTTGGGATCCCCCGGCACGTCCTCGGCGCCGAGCGCCGCGTGCACGCCCGGCAGCGCGCGGGCACCGGACAGGTCGATCGCGCGGATCGTCGCGAACGGGTGCGGGCTCCGCAGGGTGGCCCCGATCAGCATCCGCTCGTCCCACAGATCGCTGCCGTAGGCGAACGCGCCCCGCACCTTGGGAACGCCGTCGGGCCGGCGCACGGACTCGCCGACGCCGCCCGGGACCCGGGTCCGGAGCCCGCCGGGGGCGCTCATCCTCCCGCCCTCGCCGCGATGGCCAGCGCGGCCCGGTGTCCGTTCCGGGCGATCGCGGCCTCGTCGCCCGTCTCGAGGATCCCGTCCCGGACGACGGATCGGCCCTCGATCACGAGGTGGCGGACCCGTCCGGGCCGGCACAGCACGAGCGCGGCCACCGGGTCGGCGTCGGCCCCCGCCGTCGCGAGGCCGTCGGCCGGGAACAGGGCGAGGTCGGCGCGCTTGCCGACCTCGATCGACCCGATGTCGTCTCGCCCGAGGCACGCCGCTCCGCCACGCGTGGCGACGCGGAGGGCCTCCCGGGCCGAGATCGACGAGGCGCCTTGGATCCCGCGCGTGACGAGCAGCGCCTGCCGGATCTCCGCGGAGAGATCTCCGGCATCGTTCGACGCCGACCCGTCCACGCCGAGACCGACCGTCCCGCCCGCGTCCAGCACCGCGCGCGCCGGGGCGACGCCGGCGCCGAGCCGGAGGTTCGAGCTGGGGCACCAGGCGACCCCCGCACCCGACCCGACGATCCGTCGGACGTCCTGATCGTCGAGGTGCACGCAGTGGGCGAGCCAGACGTCCTCGCCGAGCCAGCCCCACTCGTCCATCAGCTCCGCCGGACGCCGGCCGTACCGCTCGCGGCAGTAGGCCTCCTCCTCGAGCGTCTCGGCGAGGTGCGTGTGGAGCCGCACGCCGAGCCGGCGCGCGAGCTCCGCCGACCCGTACATCAGCCGCTCGGAGACCGAGAACGGAGAACAGGGGGCGACCGCGATCCGGAGCATCGCGCCGGGCGACGGATCGTGGAACCGCCGCACCGCCTCCTCGGTCTCTGCGAGGATCTCGTCGGTGTCCTGGCACACCTCGTCGGGCGGCAGCCCGCCTTCGGCGACGCCCAGGTCCATCGAACCGCGCGTCGGATGGAAGCGGATCCCCAGCTCGCCCGCGGCGGCGATCGTGGCCTCGAGCACGCCGTCCCGCCCGCGGGGGAACAGGTAGTGGTGATCCGTGGTCGTCGTGCAGCCGCTCAGCGCGAGCTCGGCGAGCCCGACGAGCGTCGCCGTTCGCGCCCACGCGGCGTCCAGCCCGCCCCAGATCGGGTAGAGCGTCACGAGCCAGTCGAACAGGCCGCGATCCTGCGCGCGGGACCTGGTGAGCGTCTGGAAGAGGTGATGGTGGGTGTTCACGAGGCCCGGGATCGCGACGGTGCCGCGACCGTCCAGGCGTTCCTCGGGTTCTACGGGCGGCGTCCCGCTGCCCACCCAGGCGATCACGCCGTCGTCGAGCAGGACGGAGCCGCGCGCGATCTCGGCGCCCGCGTCGTCCATCGTCACGACGACGTCGCACGTGTCGATCAGGAGGCGCGTCACCAGGCACCGTCCCGCTTCGCTGCCGCCGCCAGCCGGACGGCGTCCAGGATCTTCGCGTACCCCGTGCAGCGGCAGAGGTTGCCGGCGAGCGCCTCGTGGACCTCGACCTCGCCGACCGAAGGATCCCGGTCGAGGAGGTCGGTGACCGCCACCACGAGCCCGGGTGTGCAGAAGCCGCACTGAACCGCACCCGCGTCCACGAACGCCGCCTGAACCGGGTGGAGGTCGTCCCCCGTCGCGAGTCCCTCGACGGTGCGGACCTCGCGCCCCTCGGCCTGGGCCGCGAGCACGAGGCACGCGCAGACGACCTCGTCATCGAGCCACACGGAGCACGAGCCACACTCCCCCTGCTCGCACGCGTTCTTCGAGCCGAGGAGACCGAGCGACTCGCGAAGCATCGTGAGCAGGCTGGCCTCAGCCTGGACGTCGGCCTCGCGTCCCTGGCCGTTCACGCGCGCGCGCACCCGCATCAGGCCGCCGCCTCCCCGCTCGTGGCCCACGTGAGCGCCCGGCGTGCCAGCACGGTCAGCGCGTGCCGCCGGTAGTCGGCCGAACCCCGGACGTCGTCGATCGGCGACGCGGCGCCCGCGACGAGCTCGCCGAACTCCCGGAGCGCTCCGTCGGCGAGCGTGCCCTCGGGGCTTTCCCACGAGCCGGCATCCGTCAAGGCATGGGAGGCGTACGCCTCCGCCTCAGGCGCGCGCACGACGGTCGGCGCGACCGAGCCGAGCGCCACGCGGACCGTGCGCGTCGCGGGATCGAGCTGCAGGCACACGCTCGCGACGGCGATCACCATCGCGTTGCGGGTGCCGACCTTCGAGAAGGAGCCGGGGCCCTCGATCGGGCGCCAGCGTGCACCCAGGATCAGCTCATCGGGCGCGCGGGCGGTCCGCTTCGGGCCGAGCAGGAACTCGTGCCACGGCACCGATCGACGGCGGCCCCCCGCGCCCACGAGCTCGATATCGGCGTCGTGCACCGCGAGCACGGGGAGCGCATCCCCGGCGGGCGATCCCGTCCCCAGGTTCCCACCGACGGTCCCCCGCGCCCGTATCTGGGGCGAGCCGACCGTCCGCGAGGCCTGCACGAGGGTCGACACGCCTCGCAGCTCGCGCACGATCCGCGCGTACGTGACGCCCGCGCCGACGAACACCCCGTCGTCGCTCCGGCGGACCTCCCGCAGCTCAGGGAGGCGCGTGAGGTCGAGCATCGCTTCAGGGCGCAGCCGGCGGAAGTTCAACGCCACCATCAGGTCGGTGCCGCCCGCGATCGGCACGGCCTCCGGTCGCCCGGCGAGGATCTCGAGCGCCTCGTCCAGCGACGCGGGCAGGAAGACGTCCACTAGAAGGCCCCCTCGGCGAACGCGTCGATCATCGCCCGCACGTCGTCGCCGAGCGGATACAGGACCGGGCAGGTGCTCCCGGCATCGACGAACTCCCGCACCTTGGCCCGGCATTCGTCGGCGGTGCCCGCGGCGGCCACCATCTGCACGACCTCGTCGGGCACGAGATCCATCGCCGCGTGGATCTCCTCCGGTCCGGCCGGCCAGGTGAGCACCTCGCGGATCCGCTCGAGGATCTCCTCGTCCACGCCGCTCGCTTTCCCGATGTGCGGCTGCTGTCCCAGGTATTGCGTGACGAGCTCGCGCGCGCGATCCAGGGCGAGCGCCCGATCGTCGTCGAGCGAGCAGACCACGAGCTGTGGGCGGTCGATGTCCTCGATCCGGCGCCCGGCGCGCGCAGCGCCGACGGTCAGGTGCTCCATCGCGGACTCGTTGTAGCGGGGCCCGACGAGGTAGTTGAGGAGGACGCCGTCGCCGATCTCCCCGGCAAGCTCCATCATCTGCATGCCTGTCGCCCCGATGTAGATCGGCACGTCGCGTGGCGATCGGTCGCCGTGCACGACGTCGATCTCCACGCCGTCGAGGTGGACATACTCACCGTCGTAGGTGACGTGCTCCATCGCGATCAGCCGCCGGGCCGCCTCGACGACCTCCCGCATCACGGTGAGCGGGCGGTGGCGCTCGATCCCCACCTTCTGCGCGAGCGGATCCCACCAGGCGCCGATCCCCAGCTTGATCCGGCCTGGCGCCAGGTCGTCGAGGGTCACGAACGTGGCGGCGAGCAGCCCGACGTTGCGGGTCCAGCAGTTCACGACGCCCGAGCCGATCCCGATCCGCTCGGTGGTGGCCGCGTAGGCGGCCATCGGCACGGTGGCCTCGCGCACCAGCCTGCTCTCGGCCTGCCAGACGGCCTCGAAGCCGCGCTCCTCGGCGTACGTCGCGTAGCCGATCGCCTCGCTCAGCGGGTGCTTGTCCTGGAGGTAGAGGCCCACGCGGCCCTCGGAGCTCACGGCCATCACGCGACACCCTTCGGCTCGAAGGGGTGGGACGGCGTCCGTTCGACGCGCTCCCACAGGAGCGCCGCCTGCTCCCGCGCGAGCGCGCTGATCTCGAGGGCGTCCATCCGGACGAGCGTGCGGTCGCGGACGGCTACCTCGCCGGCCACGAGCACGTCGCGCACGAGGCGGCTCGTGAACCCGTACGCCCAATGGCCCGCGAGGTCGTCGGCCCCGAACGGCGTCGGCGGGTCGTAGTCGAGCACCACGAGGTCGGCGGGCGCACCCGCCTCGATCCGGCCGAGCAGCGGCTCCCCGAAGCAGCCGCCCGCGAACCGCGCCGACCCGGCGAGCGCCCCGAGGAGCCACGCCGGCTCCACGGCCGGGTCCGCCTCGCGCGCGCGCCAATAGGCCGCACGGGCCTCGGCGAACATGTCCCCGTCGATCCCATCGGTGCCAAGGGCGAGTCGGCCGAACGACGCCACGGGCGCGTGCCCCACGCGGTTGTTCATGTTCGATCGGGCGTTGTGAACGACGGTCGCCCCGCTCGCGTCGATCAGCTCGACCTCCGAGGCGTCCACGGCGACGCAGTGGGCGAGGAGCGTGCGCCGGTCCAGCGCGCCCACGTCGGCGAGCCGATCGAGCACCCGTGCACCGGAGCGAGCGAGCGCGTCGTCCTCGTCGGCCGCGTCCTCGGCGGCGTGGATATGGATCCCGACGTCGGACTCCCGGGCGAGTCCGACGCACGCCTCGAGCGCCTCGTCGGAGAGCGTGAACGAGGCGTGCGCGCCCACCATCCCGCGGACGAGCCCACCGGTGCCGTGCGTCAGGTGACGGCGGTTCTCCCGGATCCCGGCCGCCGCGCGCTCGGCGCCGTCGCGATCGGTGACCTCGTAGCAGAGCACCGACCGCGCACCGAGCTCGGTCAGCGCGCGGCCTATGACCTCGAGCTGGGCGTCGATCGCGTTCGGCGACGCATGGTGGTCGACGATCGTGGTCGTGCCGGCGAGCAGCGCGTCGGCACCCCCCGTGAGCGCCGACGCCCGGTTCGACGGCTCGTCGAGCGCGCGGTCCAGGCGCCACCAGACCCGCTGCAGGACCTGCACGAAGCTCTCGGGCGGCGCCAGGTCGTACGGCATCCCGCGGGCGAGCGCCGAGTACAGGTGGTGGTGGGCGCACACGTTGCCAGGGATCACGACGCAACCCGAGCAGTCGATCGCGACGTCGGCGTGGGGCCTCCGGCGGTCGGAGACCTCCACGACCCGGCCGTCGCCGATCACGATGTTCCCACGCTCGACGCGGGGGGGATCGAGTGAGGTGACCACGGTCCCGCCCGCGAGCGTCAGCATCTTCAGCCCGCTCTGCGCCCGGCGGCCGCGAGCTTCGGCAACGCCCCCACGGCCGTGGGCGAGTCCCGCATCGGGAGGTCGGTCCGCCACCGGCCCTCGTACGCACGCAACGCGCCTGCCACCGCCGCGGCCGTCGGGACGAGGCCGATCTCGCCGACGCCCTTCGCCCCGTAGGGCCCCTCTGGCTGGGGAACTTCCACCAGGACGACCTGGACGGGAGGCATCCCCGCCGGCGGGATGATGCCTTGCGACTTCAGGGTGTCGGTGACGAGCCGGCCGCCGTCGACGACGAACGCCTCGGTCAGCGCGAACCCAAGGCCCATGTGGACCGCCCCCTCGATCTGACCTTCGAGGAGGGTGGGGTTGACCGCCTTACCGACGTCGTGGGCGGCGATCACCTTCCGGAGCCTCCCGTCCTCGTCCAGCAGCACGACCTGGACGGCCCACCCGTAGGCGAAGTGGGTCACGGGATGCTCGACGTCGGCCCCAGGTGGAGTCGTGTGATCGAACGTGACCGCGCCCCGGAACTCCTGCCCGGCCAGATCCTCCATGTGGCCGCCGTCGAGCGCCGCCCGCAGCTGCTCGGCGGCGTCGATCACGGCCAGGCCTCCGAGGACTGTGGAGCGCGAGGCCGTGGTCTGCCCGGTGTCGAGCTCGCGCTCGGTGTCCACGATCACGTGTACCCGCTCCGCCGGGAGCCCGAGTTCCTCGCAGGCGATCTGGCGGAGCGCGGTGTGCACCCCTTGGCCCATCTCGGTCCAGGAGTGAAACAGCGTCACCGAGCCGTCGGCCTCCGGCCGCAGGACCGCCTTCCCGTGCTCGGGCAGCCCGTTCCCGATCCCCGTGTTCTTCACGCCGCACCCGATCCCCGCGAACGCGGCGCCGCGATACGCATCGCGCACCGCCTCCAGGCACGCCTTGATCCCGACGCCCGCCCCGAGCACCTGGCCGGTGCCGAAGGTCCTGCCCACGTCGAGCGCGTTCCGGTAGCGGATCTCCCACCCGTCCACGCCGACGCGCTCGGCGAGACGGTCCAGCATGCCGTCGACCGCGAACGTCACCTGGTTCACGCCGAACCCGCGCATCGCCCCGCACGGAGGGTTGTTCGTATAGACGGCTCGCGCCTCGACGTCGACGTTGGAGACCTCGTACGCCCCGCAGGCGTGCCCGGCAGCGCGCTCCAGCACCTTGTCGCCGACGCTCGCGTACGCCCCCGTGTCCCCGACGATGCGCGCCCGCAGCGCCGTGAGCCGGCCCTCCGCGTCGGCGCCGATCGTGTAGTCCATCACCATCGGGTGGCGCTTCGGATGGAACCGGAGGCTCTCCGCGCGCGACAGGACGAGCAGCGCCGGGCGTCCCGTCGCGTGGGCGAGCAGCGACGCGTGGCACTGCACGTTCAGGTCTTCCTTGGCGCCGAACGCCCCGCCGTTCGCGACCTGGGTCACGCGGACCCACGGCTCGGGGATCGCCAGGAACGAGGCGATCTGGCGACGGTCCTCCCATACGCCCTGGCCCTGCGAGTACACGTGGTAGCCGTCTCCGTCGGGCACGGCGAGCGCCGCCTCCGGCTCGAGGAACGCGTGCTCGATCGCCTGCGTCCGGAACGTCTCGCGCAGGACGTGCGCCGACGCGGCCAACGCGGCGTCGACGTCGCCTCGATGCACGATCGAGGTCGAGAGCAGGTTGCCGCGCTCGTGCACCGCGGGAGCCCCGTCGTCGATCGCGAGGATCGGGTCGGTCACCGGCTCGAGGACCTCGTACTCCACCTCGATCAGGGCCGCAGCCTCGCGCGCGCTGTGGCGGCTCTCGGCCGCCACGACCGCGAGGACGTCGCCCACGTAGGCGGTGATCTCTCCCTCGGCCACGAGCTGGCGCCAATCCCGCGTGATCAGGCCCTGGGTCCGCTCGCCCGGCACGTGGGCCGCCGTCGCCACCGCGACGACACCCGGATGGGCGGTCGCCCGGGAGACGTCGATCCTCAGCACCCGCGCCCGGGGGTGGTCGGAGAACCTGATCGCCCCGTGGACCATGTCCGGCGCGAGCATGTCGGCGACGTACGGCTTGTCGCCGAGCGCGAGCTCGCCGCCCTGGTACCGAGGCGCTCGGGCACCCACGCCGTCGCCGACGGGCGGCGGCGGGACCTGCTCGCCCCGGCGCTCCCGCGCGACCCGGTCGATCGCGTCGATCACCTTCACGTAGCCCGTGCATCGGCACAGGTTGCCGGCGAGGCCGTGCGCGATCTCCTCGCGGGTCGGGGCGGCCTGCTTCGCCAGCAGACCCTCGGCCTTCATCACGATCCCCGGCGAGCAGAAGCCGCACTGCGAAGCCCCGGTGGCCACGAACGCATCGGCCCAACACCGGCGCACGTCATCGGCCAGGCCCTCCTGCGTCACGATCTCGCGGCCCTCCGCGTGACGGGCGGCCTGTGCGCACGAGACGCGGGGCCGGCCGTCCACGAGCACGGTGCAGGCGCCGCACGATCCCTCGGGCGCGCAGCCATCCTTCACGGAGGTCACCCCGAAGCGCTCGCGGAGCATGTCGAGGAGGGTCTCGCCGTCGCGGGTGTCCACCGAGACGGGCCGGCCGTTCAGCGTGAAGTCCACGACCATCTCCTCCTCGTCCCCATCCTCGCGCAGACGGGATGGTCCCGCTTCCCTATTCCACCGCCCCGAGCACCAGGGACAGCAACGCCATCCGCATCACGACCCCGTTGAACGCCTCGACCCAGTAGCGCTGGTGGCGCGTGCCGTCGACGTCGGCGGGCAGCTCGTCCATCCGTGGCAGCGAGTGCAGGATGATCGCATCACGTTTCGCGCTGTCCCGCAACAGTTCCCGGGTCACTCGGTACTCGGCCGGCGTCGTGGGAAGCTCGCCGCCGCGCTCGTCGCGGCCCACCGTGTAGTCGGCCTGTACCACCGGCTCCATATAGATCACGTCCGCGTCGGCGATCGCATCCGCGACCGATCCGACCTCGTGGTACGTGACGTTGCGCTCGTCGAGCTCCTGCGTGAACTCGGGCAGGAGCGACATCTCGGGCGGGCCGACCACGTCGGCGACGACGTCGAACTGCGACACGGCGTAGAGGATCGAGTGCATCGTGCGCATCCGCATGTCGCCCACGCAGAGGATCCGGAGCCCGTCGAGCGTGCCCTTCTCGGTCCAGATCGTGTACAGGTCGGTCAGCACCTGCGTCGGGTGCTCGCCCCAGCCGTCGCCGCAGTTGATCACCGGCACCGATGCCCACCGAGCGGCCTCCTGCGGCGCACCCTGCTCGAAGTGGCGCATCGCGATCACGTCGCCGTAGTACTCCAGCATGTGGACGGTGTCCTTGATCGACTCCTGATAGAAGTCGCCGGCCCGGGTCATCTTCGCATCGCTGAACCCGACCACGTGCCCGCCCAGGCGATGCATCGCCGCCTCCGTCGAGAGCCGCGTCCGGGTGCTCGGCTGATAGAAGGCCGTCACGAGCGTCTTCTCGGCCAGCAGGTCGCCGTTCCGGCGGTCGCGCGCATAGGGCTTCAGCTCGTCGGCCACCTCGAACACGCGGAAGAACTCGTCGCGCTCGAAGTCCTTGAGCGACAGGATGTCTCTCCCCAGGAAGCTCCGCATCGCCTACTCCTCTCCTCGGTTCGTCTCGGATGCCTCGCGGCGCGCGCCCGTGAACAGCACGGCGACCCGTTCCCGCGGGTCGGCGTCGCGGCTCCGCCGCAGGGCGATCAGCCCCGCGAGGCCCGCCGAGCCCGTGTGATCCACCTCGATCCCGGTCGTGGCGCGCGCCAGCTCGTTCGCCGCTGCGATCGTCGCCTCGTCGACCACGAGCGGCACCCCACCGGTCCGCACCATGCCCTCGAGCACGGCCGCCCAGTCGTAGGTCTCGTCGTCGAGGATGCCCGTAGCCAGGCTCTTCGGTTCCTGTTCCCACGCCCACATGTACGCGGAGCGGTGCCGGCGCGCCTCGACCAGCTCGATCGCCACATCGTCTGTCGCCGACGGGTGCTGGAGCAGCTGCGCCAGCTCGCGGTCGGGGTAGGCCTCGGGCTCGTGATGGCCCGCGCGCACGAGCACCCGATGCGCGAAGCGCTGCCACGCGCGGCGCAGCGGCCAGGCGCCCTCGGTCTGCACGGTGTCGATCGTCGGCAGCCGGACACCGGCGCCCAGCGAGGTCGCGTCCTCG
>Ga0247825_10001182_pt1 | contig 17043 bp, 12 predicted proteins | sample 13C_Vanillin_Day_FD_194413 | JGI IMG/M metagenome (GOLD analysis project Ga0247825, IMG submission 194413) | Soil microbial communities from agricultural site in Penn Yan, New York, United States - 13C_Vanillin_Day48 | ecosystem: Environmental > Terrestrial > Soil > Agricultural land | place... | reverse complement strand
CTCGAGTCCGCGCCCGCTTCACGAGCTGACGCGACTGGCCGACGAGCTGATCAAGCAGCCGCTCGAGAGCGTCACCGGCGTGGGTCAGATTCAGATCGTCGGTGGCGCCGCCCGACAGATTCAGATCCACCTCGATCCCGACCGGATGCTGGCCCACGGCATTACGGTCACCGACGTCGCCGCGGCTCTGCGGCAGCAGAACCTGGAGCTCCCGGGCGGACGGATGAACCAGGGCGAGCAGGAATTTACCGTCCGCACGATGGGCAAGATCACCGATGCGCCGGCCTTCAATGCGATTCCCGTCGCCAATCGGGGCCCGTACGTCGTTCGGATCAGCGACATCGGCGAAGCCGTAGACAGCCAGGAAGAACTGAGGAGCGCGTCGTTCCTGAACGGGCGCCCGGCCCTGACGCTCGTGGTGTCCAAGCAGTCGGGCCAGAACACCGTCGCCGTGGCGCAGGCGGTGAAGGCGCGCTTCGCCCAGATCGCATCGACACTCCCTCAAGACGTCGAAGCCGACGTGCTCAACGATCAATCGCTGTTCATCGAAGCGGCGGTCCATGCGCTCCAGGAGCACTTGATCGTGGGCAGTCTCCTGGCATCGCTCGTCATCTTCTTCTTCCTTGCCAACATCCGCACGACGGTGATTGCGGCCATTGCGATTCCGACCTCAATCATCGCGACCTTCGCCCTCATGAGGGCCATGGACTACACGCTCAACCAGATCACGATGCTCGCGTTGACGTTGATGGTTGGCGTGGTGATCGACGACGCGATTATCGTGCTGGAGAACATCTATCGCTTCATCGAGGAAAAGGGCATGCCGCCCTTCGAAGCGGCCATCGAGGGCACTCGTGAGATCGGCCTCGCGGTCATGGCCACCACGCTGTCGCTCATGGCGGTGTTCGTGCCTGTGGGCTTCATGGGAGGCATTGTCGGGCGCTTCATGTCGTCGTTCGGTCTGACGGCAGCGTTCGCCGTCGGCATCTCGCTCATCATCTCCTTCACGCTGACGCCGATGCTCAGTTCACGATGGATCAGAATCCGGCCGGGCGGTGGCGGCCATTCGCACTCCAAGGAATCGGCGGTCTTTCGCCCGATCGATCGAGCGTACATGGCGATGCTGCGCTGGTCGATGGCTCATCGCGGTCTCGTGGTCGTGGTCAGCGTGCTCGTCATCGCCAGCATCGTGCCGCTCTTCGCGATGGTCGGGAAGAACTTCACGCCGTCGGACGACCGTTCCGAGTTTCAGATCGGGGTGAAAACCCCGGAGGGCTCGAGCCTGGCCGCGACCATCACGGTCGTCGAACGCGTGGCCGCCGACATCCGCCGCTATCCCGAGGTCAGAGACGCTCTTGTGACCGTCGGAGGGACGGGCGGCGGCGGTGGATTCGGCGGGGGCGGAGTCCCCGGGGGCGTCAACGCAGGGTCGATATACGTCAAGCTCGTTCCGCCCGATGCGCGCCAGGCGACCCAGGACGACATGTTGGTGCGGGCGCGCGGTCTGTTGCGCCAGTATCCCGGAAACCTTCGGACCAGCGTCGCGGCCGTCGGTGGCGGAGGCGGCGCCGGCATTCAGTATTTCATAGCCGGTCCCGACCTGGAGAAGCTTGGCCAGTATTCGGATGCCCTGCTGAACAGGATGAAGAGCCTTCCCGATCTGGCCGATGCCGACACGTCTCTGGTGATCGGCAAGCCGGAATTCCGCGTGGACATCGATCGGCAGCGCGCGGCCGACCTCGGCGTCCGCGTCCAGGACATTGCGCAGGCGCTGAACACCATGGTCGGCGGCCAGAACGTCTCCACGTTCGACGTGGGCGATTATCAGTACAACGTGATGCTTCGCGCCAGCGAACCGTTCCGAACGAACCTCGATGGACTGAAACGCCTGACCGTCCTGTCGACCCGTCGAGGAGCGGTGACGCTGGGCGACATCGTCGACGTCATGCCGTCCACCGGACCGTCGAGCATTCAGCGCCTGAACCGGCAACGCCAGGTCACGCTGAACGCGAACCTCATCCCGGGGGCGTCTCAGAGCGACGTGCTGGCGCAGCTGCAGCTGGCGGTTGACGACTTGCAGATGCCGGCGGGGTACAGGGCCGGTCCTGCGGGTGGATCGAGGGAGCTGGGCCGAGCCGCGATGTACTTTCTGATTGCGGTCTCCCTGTCGTTCATCTTCATGTATATCGTGCTGGCCGCGCAGTTCGAATCGTTCATCCACCCGGTCACGATTCTCCTGACCTTGCCGCTCGCCATCCCCTTTGGCATCCTGTCGCTGCTGGTCGCCGGCCAATCAGTGAATATCTTCTCGGGTCTGGGCCTGTTGCTGCTGTTCGGGATCGTCAAGAAGAATGCGATTCTGCAGATCGATCACACCAACGGCCTCCGCGCCGGCGGCCTCTCGAGAGACGCGGCCATCCTGCAGGCCAATCGCGATCGGCTGCGGCCGATTCTGATGACGACCGTCGCCCTGGTTGCGGGCATGCTGCCGCTCGTCGTGTCGAGCGGCATCGGGTCGGCGACCAACCGCTCCATCGGCGTCCTGGTCGTTGGCGGACAGTCGTTGTGTCTGCTCCTCACGCTCCTGACCGTGCCGGTCTTCTACTCGATCTTCGACGATTTGCAGAGGGTACGGCTCTGGAGCCGCGTCCGTCTCCCCTGGTCGTCCCTCGTCGCCGGGCGCCGGTCGGTCCACGATTCGAGCGCAGGGACGACGTAACCGACCCGCGACCGATCACTATCGCCTCGATCGGGGGTAGGCGTGAGTACTGGCGTTTCCCCAGTTCTCAAACTCCAGGCCGTTGAGCTAACATCGAGACGCGGAGTGGTGGGTTCGGACGTGGTGACGTCGGCCTTTCAGGAGAAGTCATGATCGGAGCAAAGCTCATTGAGCTCATTGAAATCCATGCCGGCCCGCTCGCCAAAGAGGTGACGAAGGACCTGATGACCAACCCGCGGACGCCGGGGTTCCGTGCCGTCCCTCCGGACGAGCTCGAGCAGCGCGTTTTTCAGTTGTTTCATCGCCTGGGTGACTGGATTGGCGAACCGAAGCACGATCGCGTGCAGGCGGAATTCGACGACTGGGGCCGGCAACGGTTCGGACAGGGCATTCTGCTCAGCGAGATCATCTACGCGATCATCGTGCTCAAACGCCATCTGCGCCAGTACATCGCCGACAACGGCCTGGTCGACGCATCGTTCCCTCGCATGGAAGGCGATTACGTCCTCCCGATGCACCTGCAGAGCCTGCAGGAGCTCAACGTCCGGGTCGGGACGTTCTTCGACGAAGCGCTGTATTTCCTGGCCCGCGGCTACGAGGCGGAGGCCAAGCAGTTCGCGCCCAGATAGCGCCCCAGCCGCTGCAGGTCGCCTTGCGTTACCGGCCCGCGGACGTCGCGCTCGCGCCCGTCGAGTCGGGGACGAGCATCCGAATCATCCCATCCTGTCTCGACGTCAGGAAGAGCTCGCCGTCTCGGCTGCGGCTGAGGAAGAGATCCGCGCGCGTCATCGTGGCGCCCATCGTCTTCTCAATCAGCTCGCGAAACGTGACGAACGTGCGGTTGCCACTCCGCTCCCGGGTGTAGAGCTGGATTTCTTCGATCGGCGCCACCGTCTGGGGAATCCCGTCGTCAGCCTTCTTCATGGCGGCGAGGTCCGCCGCAAACAGACGGCCGCGCACGATGTCGCCGAACACGAACTTGCCGCGGAGCGCGGGGATGCGGCCGTAATAGGCGAATCCCGACGTCACGGCCTGGCCTTCGCCGTGATCGTACATGGCGACCGGGTAGACGAATTCGTCCTTTTTTCGTCCATCCAGAATCTCGGCGGGCAACGGGAACAACTGCTCGAGGGAGCCGCCCGGCCTGGCAATCCCGTTCTCGAACAGCCCTTCGCGCCGCATCCAGCCGTAGTTTCCCCCTTCGTGAACGATGTTGATCTCTTCGATGTTGCTCATGCCGATGTCCGAGGCGAACATCGTCCGATCCATGGGATCCCAGGAGAGCCTGTGGGCGTTTCTGAAGCCGTAGGCGTAGATCTCGCCGAGCGTGCGGGGATCGCCGTCGGCGGCGAACTTGTTGATCGCGGGAACGGTATAGTCCCCGAGACCCTTCGTTCCTTTCGACGCCGAAGGACTGCGCGGATCGAGGCGCAGGATGGCGGTGACGATCGAATCGAGCCGCTGGGTCTGCGACGGATTGTTCGCTCGTGGTCCGCCGCCGTTGCTGAAGGCGAGGTCGCTGACGCTGACGTAGAGCAGGCCGTAATCGGAGGCGCCCGGTTTCGACGTCGGGTTGAACTCGACGTGGCCGATCGGATGAAAGAGGTTGTCGACGATGTGGGCCACGCGGAGCAGCTCGCGCCGGGTGCCATCGAACGTGCTCGCGGCCGGGTTCGTGGCGTGCCACTCCGTGATGACGTTGTGGAAGGTCACATCCGCTGCGGTGAACCCGGGCGGGATGAAGTCGGGCGTTGCCGGGTTACCCATGGCTCGTTCGGCGTGAACGGTATAAAAGAGACCGTTTCGCGCGAAATCCGGATGAAAGTCGAACCCGATGAACCCGCTGGCCAGCCGGTTGTAGACGCTGAGCGGGAACGCCGCGCCGACGTTGGCGTAGACCGTCGGCTGATTGTTACGGTCGAGCTCGTACAGGAAGCCGCGCGAGTCGTTCGCGAACCGCCGCCCATCCGGGAGGTCGCGGACGTAGCTCACCCGTGCCCAGCCGGCCGGCACGACGTCCTGATCGGGTGGGCGAAGCTTGCGCGTGTCCGGAAGACGCACGACGTCGCTGATCTCGACCATCAGGCCGCGCTTCTCGATTGGCGCCGGTATCGGATCGCCGCTTTGGGCGTACATCACGCCCGCGGCTCCGAGCGCCAGGAGCCACGCTTCAATCGGCGGAATCGGTCTGCGCATAGGTCCTCCCAATCAGCATACTTACCTTAGACTGGCTGGTCCACGAAGCCAAGGAAATGGTTCTGGCAGGGGGGCACCCCGGGAGTGATCGATGGCGACGTTGGGATTCATCGAATACGAACAGGCGACAGCAGAAGTGCGAGCAGTGTATGACGACATCATGGCGACGCGGAAGATCGACTGGATCAACAACTTCTGGAAGGCGCTCGCCCACGATCCGGCGACGCTGCGGCGCACGTGGCTGAGCGTCAAGGACATTATGGCGCCCGGCGCGCTCGATGTGCTCACCAAGGAGATGGTCTACCTGGCAATCAGCGCGTCGAACCAGTGCGCGTACTGCATCGCCTCGCACACGGCGACGGCGAGAAAGGCCGGCATGACCGACCCGATGCTGGCCGAGCTGATGGCGGTCGTCGGCATGGCGAACGAATCGAACCGGCTCGCCAGCGGCTATCAAGTGGAGATCGACGACCGGTTCAGAACGCCTTGAAGGGCTTGCCGGGCGGCACTCTCTCTTGAGATGGCTTTGCGGTCGACAATCCACAGAGAGACCCATCACTACGCTAAGATGATGGGCATTCTTTGACTACGTCTATCCTGGCCGTCCTCGCTCTTCTGCTGGTGCTGCCCTATGCTTTCCCCCCGGTCTACCGGTTTCCGGTGGAAAAGCCGTTCTCGGGGACCAGTCTGTACAACCCGTACGCACTGGCCCACGGACCATGGCGCCGCGCCAACCTGCACGCGCACGGGCGGGCATGGCTGGGCTTGACCAACGGTCGGCAGTCGGACGCGGAAGTCGTCGCGGCCTACCGGGAGCGCGGCTACGATCTGGCCGGCGTTTCCAACTACCAGAAGCTGGGGACGCCGGTGGACCAGGCCCTGTCCATCTACGAGCACGGGTTCAACCTCGGAAAGCATCATCAGCTCGTCATCGGGGCCCGCCGGGTCGACTGGTTCGACCTTCCGGTCTGGCAGGGAATCCATCAGAAGCAATACGTCATCGATCGCCTGGGACGGTCAGCTGACATTGTCGGCATCGCCCATCCCTCCACTCTTCGGGGCTACAGTTACCCGCCCGCGGATCTGCGGCGTTTGACCGGCTACCGGCTGCTCGAAATCCTCAATGGGCCCTTCACGGCCGAGTCCGAATGGGACGCCGTCCTCTCGGCCGGACACCCCGTCTGGGCGATTGGCAACGACGACACGCACGACCTGACGGTGGACGGGCGGTTCGGGACTGCCTGGAACATGATCCGATCGTCTTCGCTCGACGCCGCGGCTTTCACGCACGCCCTCGCGGTCGGCAGCCACTACGCCGTCCTCAGAACTTCTGATCTCGATGAGCCCGAGCTGATGTTGTCGAGCGTCGACGTATGGGGCGATGTGATCACCGTCAGATGGACAGGACCGCCGGCGCACGTCTCGTTCATCGGCCAGAACGGCACGCTGAGAAAGGCCGTCGAAGCGGAGGACTCGGCGTCGTACACGGTTGCCGCCGAGGATACCTACATCCGCGCCGTCCTGAAGGCATCGCACCGGACGCTGTACCTGAATCCCGTGATCAGATTCGATGGTGTCACGTTGGCTGCGCCAACAGCGACGGTCGACGAGGTCCGCACCTGGGCCATGCGCGCCACCGTCCTCGCCGGCTGCGCGCTCGTGCTTTCAGCGGTGTCTCGATCGCGCGCTCGACAGCAGCGGGCGGGCCGGCGCGGCCGCTTCTTCTTGAAACGCGGCACCACGATCTTCGTCGTGGCGGGCACGCTGTTCAGCGTCCCGGCGCGGGCACAAAACCTCCGGACGACCGCCGGCGACGCCCTGGTCGACCGGCCGGATCTCGCGCTGACCATCGAGGCGGATTTCGCCGCGGAGCTCCCGGCGGGGGACAGCGTCTTCTCGCTGATGGAGACCACGCAAGCCGAAGTGATCAGCGACCGGGTGTCTGGGGGTGGGCTCGACTTCGCCGCTGCGCCCAGGTTGAGTGCGTTCGGCAGCTCATGGACCCAGACCCGATTCCGGTTGGGAGACGTCGACATCACCGATCCTTCGACCGGAGGTCAGCCGCTGTTCCTGCCTGAACTGTCGATATGGCAGCGAATCTCGATTGCGACGGGCGTCGCGCCGTCCGACACGTCGACGACGCCGGGGATGGTCGTCACGCTCGAGCCACGACGACCCGGTGATCGATGGAGCGTTGGCGGAGTCGGTTCGACTTCCTTCGGCGACGTATGGACTGCGGAACAAACGGGGTCCGTCCCGCCGGTCGCCCGACCGACCGGCTGGAACCGCGGAAGCGTTCTCGTGAGCGGTCCGATTGCGGCCGGGCGAGCGGGGCTCGTGGCGGCCGGCACGTGGACCGGCACATCGCAGACCCACCGCGATTCGTCGGCCTCCCGTGACTCGAGTCTCGGATCGGCTTTCGGTCATCTCGTGGTGTCGCAGTCGGACGCCAATGAGGTTCGCGCGTTCGTGGCCGTTCAGCGCGCGCTCTTCGCGCCAGCCGACACGGCCATGTTCGTCGATCCCTCGACGCGCGTCCGTGATGCAGCGGTGCACGTGCAGACGACCTGGTCGCATTCAGACAGAGTGGGGCAGGCGTGGCGAGTCTTCGGGGCCTTTACGCGACGGCAACGCGAGCCCCAGTCGCTGCTGCAGTCCTTCGTCACGATCGATCGGCTGTCGGGCGGCCCCGTCCACCAGCGTGTGCTCGACGCCCGTCAGCGGACCGATCGGCTGATTTCTGGCGGCGCGAGGACCGAGCACCGCATCGGCCCGGGCGAGCTGCAGGCAGGAGTCAGCGTCGACAACGCCCGGTCTTCGGGCGATCCCGGCTTTGCTGGAACCATCGGTGAACTCATCGATGGCTTACAGAGCCGTCTGTGGCGCTACTCCACGTCCGGCCTTCTCTCCGGGCGAGGCTCCACGACGGTGTCAGCGTTCGTTGCCGATCGTCTCCCGTTTGCGTCGCGCGGAACGCTGGACGTGGGGCTTCGTTACGAGCGGCTCGACGCTGGAGCCGACGGTGCGCAGCAAAACGTCGGCTGGTCCAGCTGGTTGCCGACAGTGTCGGCCCGCTGGGAGCTGTCCAGTCAGCATAGGATTTCGCTGTTTGCCGGCGCCGCGCGATCGGCTCACCTCCTGCCTCTCGACTTTCTCGCCCTCGGCGATCCGGCGGCGTCGGCGATTGAGGTGCTTCGTTGGACGTCCACGCCCTCCGCGCTCATGACGTCGACCGTGAGTCGAATCGATCAGGCGATCGAACGTCCATATTCGAACGAGTTCACATTCGGTGTCGACGCACGTCCCCGACCGGGCTTGCACATGCAGTTCGCTGGCTTCACAAAATGGGAGCGACGGTTGCTCGGCGTCGTCAACGAGGCGACCAACGGGCCGCAATACTCGACCGTCGGCATCCCCGATTCGGGCCCTGACGTGGTGGGCAGCGCCGACGACCAGGTGCTCGAAGTGGCGAACCTTCTCCCATCCGAGGTTCCCTATCAGATAGATGGCCTGCTGACGAACCTGCCCGATGGAACATCGCGACGGCTGGGGATCAGGGCCGCCGCGGAGATTCGAAGCCGCCGGGTTTCGCTTTTGTTCACTGGAATCGCGCATCTGGCCGAGAGCTTTGCCGCGAACAGAAATTTCGGCAGCGTCGAAAACGATCCGGGCGTCGCCGGCGACGTGGCCGTCGATCCCAATTCGGCCATCCACCCGCGTGGCCGCCTCTTCGGCGATCGCGCGTATATGGTGAAGATCGCGAGCGTGTACCGGCTGCCCTGGGAGACGACGCTCGGCGTCATCGCCCGGTATCAGGATGGACAGCCGTTCTCCCGCCTCGTGCTGGTTTCCGATCTCAACCAGGGGCCCGACGTCGTTCGCGCTTTTCCGAATGGCGCGTCGCGCTTTACCTTTACAGGCACTCTCGACCTTCGCGTGCAGAAGACTTTACACGCGAGGGCAGCCGTCTTTCTGGATGCCTACAACGTCCTCAATCTCAGCGAGGAGGTCGAGGAGAGGGTCGTGTCGGGAGCCGTCTATCGGACTCCGACGGCGGCTCAGCCCCCGCGCACGGTCCACGTCGGCGCGAGTGTCTCGTTCTGAGACTCGAGCTAGAGGCTGGAGGCCAGAGGCGAGAGGCCAGAGGTTAGAGGTTAGAGGTTAGAGGTTAGAGGTTAGAGGTTAGAGGTTAGAGGTTAGAGGTTAGAGGTTAGAGGTTAGAGGTTTCGCTCAGTTTAGAATTCGCAGGTTCGCCAGCGCCACGGGCACAGTTGGCGTCACAGCTAACGGGCACGTAATGCCGGCGATCTGTGTTGTGATCCATACCGATCGTTTGCGAGAGGATCGATAACGTCCTCAAACGCAATGAATCTCGCTTCGGTCCGAGGGCGGCGCCGACCTCGTGGGTTCGACTCTTGGCGCTGCATTCGACGAATATGTCACCGCATGTCGGTGATCGTCTTCCCAAGCGTGAGCGTTTCGACGCGAAGGTCCGCGGGACTGTGTCTGCTGGGCACCGCCTGGAAGGTCAGCGCCGTCCCGGCCCCGACATCTTCCTGGGCCACGCCTCTGAAATCCATGCGAATCGGGAGGCCGAGGAGAACGTCGTACATCCTTCCGCTGACGTCGATTTTCGCGACCGCCAGCTTGTCTCTTTCCCAGGTAAGATCCTTCACGACGCCCGTGTAGGTCTGCGATTTCGTCAGATCGAACGAAGTCCACTCCCACCGCGCCGGCACCACGCTTGCGGAATGATCCGGTGGGGCGACCCAGGGTGTGATCGCGCCATCGAGCAGCGACTGCAGATTGTTCTCCATGCAGGCGTACTCCATGAGCTCGACGTTGGGAGTGTTGACGAACACCCGTTCGTTTCTGATCGGCCTCGTGTACGTTTTGGGATCTTCGAGAACCCAGGTGAACAGGATGCGGCCCATGTCCGGCCGCTCGAACGTCATGGTCAGGTGCGCCTGATCGCTTGCAGGATGCCCGATGGTGCCAAGCGTCGCGTATCCGTTGAAGTTGACGACGTCGATGACGAGCTTGTCGCCTTCCCAGTGGCCGCGCGAATCGCCGAACCAGGTGGGCGCCCAGTCCTTGCGGTGCGGCAGCCCTTCGGTGTTCACCGCCTGGAACATGGTGCTCTGTTCGAACAGGAACGTGATGTATTCGTTGTTCTGAACGATCTGCATCGGGTGCGGGTGAAACGACCGGATCCATCCGAACGGCATGCAGCTCCCGGCGAAATCACCGTTCTTCACCGGGTTGTAGTTGTCCCACTGCATCTGTCCCCAGGGGGTGAAGGGAAGGGGATTGGGCTCGCCCTTGGTGCTCGTGCCGTTCGGGTTCGTAAAGCTCTCCGTCATGTCTCGCGCCGCGGGTCGTGCCCACACGCCGCTGAAGTCCGGCCTCCCGTTCTGAAGCCGCGGCGCCGGCGCCTTCATGTCCACTTTGGTCACCTTGGCGGTCTGCGCGGGCGCTGAAGCCTGGAAGAAGACGATGGCGGCCAGCGTGAGCGCGAGCGTCAGAATCACTGCGGCTTTCATGGCGGATCCTTTCGAAAGGTCCTATTACTGTAATCCAGCCGGGGCCCGGTCTTGAAAGTCTGGTCCGGCCGGCGCGAGAGGTCGTTGTCGAGAGGCTCGAGGCGCCGCGACACCCTGACGGTCAGTCGCAGCGGAGCGCCTCGGTTGGATTGGCGAGCGCGGCGCGCCGGGCCGGCAGGTAGGTGGAAAGGGAAAGCGGGAACGCACACGTCCGGAGCCGCGTGACGGGCTCTGGCCTGGAGACTCCGCCGTCAGGGCGGCCCTGAGCGGGCCAGCAGGGCATTGCGCGTGGCGGTGATCGTGGCGCGGAGCGTTTCCCGGGGAATTCTGGACACAAGGGGTCCGACGAGCCAGCGGAACGCGAAAGGGATGTTGCGCGTGAGGGCCACCGTCTCCGATTGAAGGTACACGCCGCCATCGCGCTCCTCGAAGCGCCAGTAGATGTACAGCCGCCACAAGTAGCCGCTGTCGTTACCGACCGGTCTTTCGTGCTCTGCCGGGGTGCCGGCGTGATCGACCTGGGCGATGCGCGTCGAGTGGCTTCGCGTATGCGCCCGCCGCTCGCCCAGCACGAAATAGCGGACGTCGTTGTCGGTGTTCAGGACGACCGTGACGAGTGTCTTCTTGTAATAACGCAGATGCACCTTGAAGGTATCGCCGTCGCGAGCGACGAGCTTCGATCGCTGCACCTCCGGTCGATAGATGTTCTGGTAGTTGTCGTAATCCTGACTGAGCGTCAGCACCTGCGGCAAGGTCACGCCGGGAACGAACCCGGTTGCAACCCAGTGATGGATCATCCCGCCGGGGAAGTCGATGTCGCGGCCCGCGTCGCGCGTTTGCATCCGCTCGACGACCGTTTCGCCGCCCTTGATCTGCTGGTAGGTCTGCTGGCGGACCCGCTCGGGCTGCGCGTCCACCCACAGGAACGCCGTGCCTCGCCGTACTTCGGCGTCGATGCGCGATTCCGTCAGGCGGACGTAGCGCTCGAACGCCTCGACTGTCTCCTTTGTGAGCTCGGCGGCCTGCGCGGAGCCGGCCGGCCGGCACACCACACAAGCAGCCAACCCCACGACGCGGAGCGCCCTGACGCACGAGCTACGTCGGCTGCTTGGGCGTTTCAAACTTCGCCTTGTAGTGTGACACCTGAACTTTCGGTTCTCCTTCCTGCTGGTGCGCGGCGACGCCGACCTGCGCCTTCGAGGTCGCTCCCGCTGCCGGCCGGTTCGCTTCGGGCACCCTGATCGGCTCGAGCTGCGCCACAATTGCGGCGCGCTGGTCCTCATACCATGGCGGAAGGTGAAGTTTCGTCCCGAGCTCCTCCGGCGCTTCGTCCTGATAGAACCCGCCGGGGACGTTCGCCGTGCACTCGACGAGAATGCCGCCTGGAGAACGGACGTACATCGAGTGGAAGTAGAAGCGGTCCTTGATCTCCGACGCGTCGGTAAAGCCGAGCTCCTCGTAGACCGCCTTCTGCTTCACGAGCGCCTCGTCGGTCTCGACGTTGAAGGCGATGTGGTGCGCCGTCCCCGCGCCGAAGCCCCAGCTTCCCGGCCTGCGGTCTGGTTCGAGGTGCAGGTCCACGACGCGGCCGGCGCTGCTTCCTGGAACCTCGAAGCGGTGGTACGGACCGTCGACGCCGACCTTCCGAAAGCCGAGGGCGTCGACGAAGAACGATTCCTGATCGGCCACGTCGCGCACCGACAGTACGGCCCCGAAGAAACCGCGCGTCGCGACGTCGCGTCCGACCTCCTTCGTGGTCCAGGGATTGCGGCGATCGCTCGTCTCTTCGATCATCTCGAAGAGTAATCCGGCCGGATGGCGCACACGAAGGTACTTCGTGCCAAACCGCTCTTGAATGCCGCTGTGCTCCGCCTGGTGAGCGTCGAAATGTTCCTTCCAGAACGCCGTCGCTCCCTCGGGGACCGTATAGCTGGTGCTGGAGAGCTGTCCCGAACCGGCACGACCCGGCTTGCGTGCGTACGGGAAGGTGGTCGCGATGGACCCCACGTCGGCGTCGGCGTTCCCATAATACAGGTGGTAGATCGGGATGCTGCCGTCCATCAGCACCGTCTGCTTCACGAGCCGCTGCCCGAGCACCTCAGTAAAGAAGTCGATGTCTTCCTGTGCCCCTCCGGGACACAAGGTGATGTGATGGACACTTTGAATGAGGCTCTGCATGGTTCCTCCAGTCGCGCCTATTTTGCCTCTTTTGAAGGCCGATGCGCCATCGCGCCCGACGCGCGTCCGCCGCAGTCGGGGATCCACGGCGCGACGATATCGACAGCGCCTCTCTCAATCCATGGAATCGAACGTGCAAACAGACGCTCTGTATCTGACCGACGTCATCCGCCACGAAATCACGAGAACACGAAAAGCACTCGCTTGTTGTTCTTTCGTGATTTCGTGCCTTCGTGGCGGCGAACTATGAGATGGGTTCGACAGAGGCGGTCGTCGTTCGTGTCCCGTTCTTCCCCCGATAGGTCATCGGGTTGGCGTTCGCCTGGGCGTCGAGCCTGGCGCCCACAGTTCTTTTCCGGTCCCAGCGGCTGCGACGAACGTGACGTGTTTCATCACGCAGGAATGATGCATCGGCCTCGATTCAAGCTTTGCGAGGGGAGGCGTTCGTACGGTCGACTGCGAGAAACCGACGGCCGTTGACATCTGATGCGTGATGCGTGATGATCCAGGCATGCGCACCACGCTCGACCTCGACGAAGACATCCTGCAGGCGGCGAAGGAGATTGCGGCGACTCGGGGGACGACCGCTGGCAAAGTGCTGTCGGAGCTGGCGCGAAAGGGACTGGCGCCCACCCGCTCCGCCCGGGTGCGGAACGGTGTGCCGGTGTTGCCACGCCGTGCGGCGACTGCGCCCCGTCCGACGCTTCGCCTGGTCAACGAGCTGAGAGACGAGGGGTGAGCCGCCGTCGCATGCGTCGCGTCTCGTGAGTGCCGTCGCGTTGCTCGATGTCAACGTGCTGGTCGCGCTGTTCGATCCCGACCATGTCCATCACGAGCTGGCGCACGATTGGTTTGCCGAACAGCGCGCCAACGGGTGGGCGACCTGCGCCCTCACGGAAAACGGGTTGGTCCGCGTCCTCTGCCATGCGAAGTACGGCGCCGTCGTCAACCGCCCCGACGAGATTGTCGGACGCCTGCGCGCGTTCTGCGGCAGCGGACATCACGTGTTCTGGCCGGACACGGTGTCGCTCCGCGACGAGCGGCTGTTCAACCCGTCGTTCATTCGCGGGCACCGGCAGGTCAGCGATATCTACTTGCTGGGGTTGGCGACGAAGATGTCGGGCGCCCTGGCCACCTTCAATCGAAGCATCTCCGCCGGCGCCGTGGTTGGCGCATCGAGGCAGACGCTCGCCGTCATAGAGGCTGAGGTGTGAGGGATTCTTTCCCGCCTCAATCTGCGCGTCGCGTTCCTCTACAATTTGTACCATGATACGAAGAGTCTTCTTCGCGGCGCTGTTGCTGCTTCCTGCACTGCAGCAAGCCGAACCGCTCGTCCGCATCGGTCTCGATCAGAACGCCACCGCTGTCACCATCCGCTCGACCGAAGCGTTTCGCATTCAGGGGCAATCGGCGCGAACCGTTCGTTTCTCCACGATCCTCACGCTCGGTGAGGCGGCCAATGGCGCGGTGGTGGCCAAACGCGACGTGCGCTACAGGATGGCGGTGGAATTGGACGGCAACCGGTACCTTGTCGTTCCCATGGACACTCATATCCGCATTCAGCCGCCTTCTGCGCCGCGGACGGCGCGGCTGCAGGTGGACGATCGATCGTACCGCGGCGTCGTCGAGGTCTTTGGCAATGCGCGCAACACGTTCACGGTCGTCAACGAACTTCCGCTCGAGGAATACCTGCTGGGCGTCGTGCCGAACGAGCTCAGCCCTGCGACGTTTGGCGAGTTGGAAGCTTTGAAGGCGCAAGCCGTGGCGGCGCGGACGTACATCCTGAAAAACATGGGACAGTCCAGTGCGGAGGGCTACGACATCTGCGACACCGATCAGTGTCAGGTGTACTTCGGCGCGGGCACGGAGGATCCTCTGGCCACGCGGGCAATCAACGAGACACGGGGAGTCGTGGCCACGTACGACGGCCAGCCCATCAACGCACTTTACAGCTCCACCTGCGGCGGCCGGACGGAATCGGTCGAGAACATTTTCGAAGAAAAGCTGCCGTACCTTGTTTCCGTCTTGTGTGAATATAAGCATCCGGAGCCTCGGAAATTCTCGACGAGCCGCGTCATCTCCAACTTCCAGAGCGCCGTGCTGACGGTAGCGGGCGTTTCAAACTATTCGGACGCCCGGCGCTTTCTCGGTGTTGGGGGAGCGGGTGAACCGCCTTCGACCGCTACTCCCCAACTGGCCAAGTACCTTCGCGAGACGTTTTACTCCGGCGTCAGAACGGGCTCGGACCTCGAGTTTCTCATCGAGCAGGGCATTCTTCCGGGCGCCGGCGCCATCGATTCCAGTGAGGTTCTCTATCGGTTGATCGATCGGAAGGGCGCCTTCGAGTGGCAGCAAGGCATACTGATCTCCTGGGACGGCCAGATCCTGAAACTTGCGATAGGAGGAACGCCCACCGAATTTCGCCTCGGCCCGGACGCGCCGATCTTCTTCCGCATGGGAGAGGAACGCACGGCGATGCAGGAAGGCGGCTGGATCGGCGGCGAGCTGCTGGACTTCCGAGCGGTGAACGGCGTCGTTCAGATGGTCGTGTACCGGCGCAACTACGTCAACCCTTCGGCGGACCGCTATTCACGTCTGGCCCAGTGGCAAGTGCACAAAACGAAGCAGGAGATTGAGACCGCGTTCCGTTCATTGAATCTGGGCACCATTCAGGGCCTCCGCGTGATCGAGCGCGGGGCCTCGGAGCGGCCCGTCTCCACCGAAGTCACCGGATCCCGCGCTAAGACGACGCTGCGGGCGCTTCGCCTCAGGGCCCTGCTCGGGCTCCGCGACAGCCTCTTCTACTTCGATGAAGAGCGAAACGCCAGCGGCGATCTGCTCGGAATCACTTTTTATGGAAGCGGCTGGGGACACGGCGTGGGCATGTGCCAGGTGGGCGCCTACGGCATGGCGATGGATGGCGCAGGGTATCAGGACATCCTGAAGAGGTACTACACGGGAATCGAGCTCGAGACCATGTATTAGCGGGCCGCCCCTCCAGAGGCCGTGCGCCTCGATGTCGCCCGCGCCGCGGCGAGGCACCTTGGCACCGACGCCATTGGTATCGTGCTCCTCAACACGGCACCGGTGTCACTGGCCGGTCGAGTGCTCACGAGTCGGCGGGTCGTGCTGGACCGCGTCCCCTTTGCCCGCAACCGGTTCGAATCGCTGACGGCCCGGCTGTTCCAGGACTTCCGCATTCGCGAGCATCGTCTGCTGGCCCAGCGGTACGCGCGTTCATCCGTCGGACGGCTCGCCGACGGCGATCGCGACGTCGGTTTCCCAACGTTCAAAACCCGCCCGCAATCTTTCCTGTCACTCAAACGACTTTCTGAAGACACGCCGATTTGCATGTAAGTCAATTTAGTTTTCTTTATAGTCATTACTGATGTTGCGTTGTCGAGCCGCCGTTCGGTCCCGTGGGCAACGTCCGGTTCTGACCCGACGTTCGGGTGGTGCGGCTCAAATTGAGACCAGTTACTTATGGAGTTGATCATGACGAGAACACTTGGCGTATTCGGCATCGGCGTTCTGTCCTTCGGCATCCTGGCTTGCAGTTCCTCCGCGTCACCGGTGGCACCCTCCACGACTGGTGGAGCTGCCGCTGGTTCGGCCGCGTTGACGATCGTGGAAATCGTCCTCCAGCCAGACGGGGAGTTCGATGTGCTCCAGGCCGCAGTCACCCGGGCCGGCCTGGTGGAGGTACTGAATGGACCTGGTCAGTACACGGTGTTCGCACCCACGGATATGGCGTTTGTGAAGACGCTCAACGTGGCCGACGAAGCCGCTGCCATCGCGGCCGTGAACGGGCTTCCGGTCGAGACGCTGAAGGACATTCTTCTGTACCATGTCACGAGCGGCCTGCAGAACAGCACCTCTGTGCTCGCCGCTTCGAGCTATCAGATGCTCAACGGCGATGAGTTGACGCGTGCGGATCTGACCGCTGCAGGAATCGCTACGACGGACCTTTCAGCGTCCAACGGAATCGTGCACGTCATCAACTCGGTACTGCTCCCGTCTTAGCAACCTGAGGGTGGGGTACTCGCCGGCTCACGAGTCCGGCCCCTGGCTACTGACGTACTAATCGAAACGCGTCCGTCTCGGGGGGCGCGTAACGTGACACCTGTGAGATTGTGAGATGTTGTCCCGTTTGCATTCATTCGTGTCAGCCGTGCGCACCGCCGCCGTGTTGACCCTCGTCGCCACGTCTGCGGTTGCACAGAACACCACCGGCGCGGGTGCCATCACCGGCGTGGTGGTGAGCGCGGCGGGCGAGCCGGCCGAGGGCGTGCGCGTGTGCGCCCTCGACACTGCCTGGTGTGCCACCAGCGACGCCAAGGGTGCCTTTCGCATCGGCGAGCTGCGTGCCGGCGCCTATCGCCTGGAAATCCTGCCGCTCTCGGGCCT
>Ga0247825_10001181_pt1 | contig 17049 bp, 16 predicted proteins | sample 13C_Vanillin_Day_FD_194413 | JGI IMG/M metagenome (GOLD analysis project Ga0247825, IMG submission 194413) | Soil microbial communities from agricultural site in Penn Yan, New York, United States - 13C_Vanillin_Day48 | ecosystem: Environmental > Terrestrial > Soil > Agricultural land | place... | reverse complement strand
GGTCCGGCTACACGGCCGGCAGCTGCACCGGATCTCGCCGAAACTCAGCATCGAACGCGGCATCGGATACGTCCCCCAGGACCGCAAGCAGAGCGCGATCCCGTCCTTCACGCTGGCGGACAACCTCTGCCTGGCGAGCCTGGACAAGCACATGAGCGGCGGCCGGTTGTCGAGCAGCAGCGAGCGGACGGTAACCGCGAGCGCGATCGAGCGCCTGGACGTACGCCCGGCCGACCCCGAACGTCTGCTCGGTGAGCTGTCCGGCGGAAACCAGCAGAAGATCGTCCTCGGCAAGTGGCTCGAACTCGACCTCGATGTCCTCATCCTGGACGAACCGACCTACGGCGTCGATGTCGGCGCCCGCAAGACGATCCTCGAGGCCGTCCTCGAACAGGTCGCCCGGCGTGAATTGTCTGTGCTGCTGCTGGACTCGGACATCGACTTGGTCGCCCGCTACGCCGACCGGGTGCTCGTGATGCGTCGTGGGCGTATCGCGACCGAACTCGTCGGCGCAGAGATCACCACCGAACGAATCGCCGCGGCGAGCTACGCGGTTCAGGACCTTTCCACGGCCTAGCGGCCATCATCGAATCTTGGAGTACACCATGACCGTTCAACGAGCGCCTGGTCGCCCGGCGGGAGCGTTCAAAAGGATTTTCACCGACTACGGAATCGTGATCGCCCTGATCGCGATTATCGGATTCTTCTCGGTGATGCGTCCCGATACCTTCCCGACCATCGCGAACTTCGGCTCGATCCTGCAGGCCAATGCGTCGATCATGTTCATCGCATTCGGGCTGATGCTCCCGCTGATCGTCGGTCACTTCGACCTGTCGGTCGCCGCCATGGCCGGGTTCGGTGGCGTCCTGGCCACCGGGCTGATGTCCAACGGCACCGTCTCGCAGTGGCCACTGGCGGTGCTGATCGTCGTCGTCGTGGCCGTCGTCGTCGGGCTGATCAACGGATTCCTCGTCGCCTACCTGAACCTGAACGCACTTGTCGTCACCCTCGGCACGCAGTCCGTCCTCTTCGGTGCGATCCTGTGGTACTCGAAGGGCGCGGTCATCTACAGCGGTATCCCGCAGGCGTTCAAGGACCTGGGGCAGGACCGCCCCCTGGGGATCCCGCTGCCGTTCATCTTCGCCGTCGCCGTCGGCATCGTGCTCTGGTACGTGCTGTACTTCCGTCCGGTGGGCCGACGGCTCTACGCCATCGGCGGCAGCCGGGACGCCGCACGGTTGACCGGCATCAAGGTCGACCAGCTCACCGTCGGCGCGTTCGTCGGCGGCGCGGTCCTCGCGGCAATCGGAGGTGTCCTGCAGGTCGCCCAGGTCGGTTCGGCAGCACCGACGAGCGGCTCGGAATTCCTGCTCCCGGCCATCGCCGCCTGCTTCCTCGGTGAGACGTCGATCCGCCGCGGCTACTACAACGTCTGGGGAACCATGACCGCCGTCGTGCTCGTCGCGGCCGGCACCACCGGACTGTTCATGCTCGGCGCTCAAACCTGGGTGCAGCCGGTCTTCAACGGTGTCGTCCTGATCGGCGCGATCCTTGCGGCCAAGGTCGGCGTCCTCAAGACCCGGGCACGCAAAGCCCGCCCGCGCACCCCCACGGCCCCGCCCACGCCCACCGTGGCCGCGGCCGCGGCCGCGCACTAGAAACCGAGAAGGGAAACACCATGCGCGGATTGAACGGGAAAGTCGTGGCAGTGACCGGATCGGCGGGCGGCATCGGTGAGGCCGTGTGCGCCCGGCTGATCGACGAAGGCGCGAGCGTGTATGCGCTGGACCGAACGGCTTCACCGCTCGGCGAGTCGACGATCGTCGACATCACCGATCCGGACGCGATGGAGCAAGTCGCCACCCGCATCGCCGAACGTGAAGGCCGCATCGACGGACTGGTCGCCGCCGCCGGCGTCGTCGAAGACGACATCGCCGCCGAGGAGATGACCCTCGACGAGTGGGATCGCACCCTCGGGGTGAACCTGCGAGGGCTGTTCATCACGAACCAGGCCTTCGGCCGGCGGATGCTGGCGCAGAACTCCGGCGCCATCGTCAACATCTCCTCGATGAGCGGCAATCACGTGGTCAACGTCCCCCAGAAACAGTGCGCCTACAACGCCTCGAAGGCGGCGGCCACCGCGCTGACCAAGTCGCTGGCCTCCGAATGGGCCGACCGCGGCGTCCGCGTCAACGCCGTCTCCCCGGGCTACGTCGCCACACCGCTGCTCGCCCGGAAGGCACACCAGTTCCGGCAATGGCTCGACGCCACCCCCCAGCAGCGGATGGCCGAACCCTCGGAGATCGCGGCCGCGGTGGCCTTCCTGCTCAGCGACGAGTCGGGCTACTTCTGCGGCAGCGAACTCGTCGCCGACGGCGGCTACAGCCTCCGCTGACCACCTGCGGCCTTCACACTTCCACCACAATAGAAACGAAACGGATCTCGACACCATGAACCTCATCGATCAGCACGCAGCAGTCCTGCCCGCCGACGCGGCGAATGCCACCCTCGTCGGTCGCGTCCACGACGACGCCATCGGCGGCCCGTGCATCGTCACCCTGCGCTCGGGTGCGGTGGTCGACATCACCGACGCCTTCCCGACCATGACCGACCTCCTCGAATCACCGGACCCGGTCAAGGCCGTCCGCAGCGCTGTCGGCACCCGCTCCTGGCCCATCGCCGACGTCCTCGCCAGCTCGCTCGCCGCCCGCACCAGCGCCCCGTATCTGCTCGCACCGGTCGACCTGTCGGTGCTCAAGGCCGCCGGGGTGACGTTCGCGACGTCGTTGCTCGAACGGCTCATCGAAGAGCGCGCCGGCGGCGACCCCGAACAGGCCGACGCCATCCGCGGCGACTTCGAGCGGCTCATCGGCACGACCCTGTCCTCCATCGAACCCGGCAGCGAGGACGCGGCCCGGCTCAAGGAAGACCTCAAGGCCCGCGGCCAGTGGTCCCAGTACCTCGAGGTGGGGTTGGGACCGGACCCGGAGGTCTTCACCAAGGCGCCGGTCCTCTCGGCGGTCGGGTGCGGCTCCGAAATCGGTGTCGCGCAGGTCTCGTCGTGGAACAACCCGGAACCGGAAGTCGCCCTCGCGGTCACCTCCACCGGACGCATCGTGGGTGCGATGCTGGGCAACGACGTCAACCTCCGCGACGTCGAGGGCCGCTCGGCGCTGCTGCTGCCCAAGGCGAAGGACAACAACGCCTCGGCCTCGCTCGGACCGTTCATCAGGTTGCTCGACGAATCGTTCACCCTCGACGACGTCCGCGCCGCCGAGGTGCGCCTGCAGGTACTGGGGGAGGACGACGGTTTCGTTCTCGACGACGTGAGCTACATGCGCGAGATCTCCCGCGACATCAGCACCCTCGCCGAATACACCGTGGGCGACGCCCACCAGTACCCCGACGGGATCGTCCTCTACACCGGCACCCTGTTCTCCCCGACGCACGACCGCGGCGGCGAGGGCATGGGATTCACCCACCACATCGGCGACGTGGTGCGGATCTCGAGCCCGAAACTCGGCACCCTCGTCAACCGCGTCAACCACTCCGAGAAGGCGCAGCGCTGGGAGTTCGGACTGCGGTCGTTCATCGCCAACCTGCACGGGCGCGGACTGGTCGGAAAGGTCGGTGCCTGAGATGCGGATGGTGATCACCGACCACAACTTCGCCGGCGAGGACTTCGAACGCGCCGCCGCGAAAGAACTCGACGCCGACTTCGCCGTCTTTCACGCCACCACCGAGGCCGAGGCGATCGAGGCGGTCCGCGGCGCCGACGTCGCGCTGGTCAACTTCGCCCCCATGACCGCCGCTGCGCTCGCCGCGATGAACCCGAACGGGGTCGTCGTCCGCTACGGCATCGGCTTCGACAACGTCGACCTCGACGCCGCCACCCGGCTGGGGGTGCGGGTGTGCAATGTGCCGGACTACGGCGCCGACACCGTCGCCGATCATGCCGTCACCCTCACGCTCATGCTCCTGCGCAAAGTTGCCCAGTTCGACCGCGCACTGGCAGCCGGCGGCTGGCCGTCCGCGACCGAACTCGCTCCGATCCGCTCGACCAGCGAGACGACGGTAGGTTTGCTCGGCACCGGGCGGATCGCGCTTGCCGTCGCAAAAAGGCTGCAGCCCTTCGGGTTCGACCTGATCGCCCACGACCCGTACGCGAACCCCGACGTCGCCGCCGACCACGGCATCACCCTCGTCGACCTCGACGAGCTGTTCCGACGGTCCCACGCGCTCTCGCTGCACGCCCCCGCCACCGCGGACACCCGCGGAATCGTCAACGCCGACAATCTCGCCAAGATGCCGTTCGGATCGTTCCTGGTCAACACCTCACGCGGCGCCCTGGTCGAGCAGGACGCCGTGCTCGACGCACTCGACTCCGGCGCGCTGGCCGGGGTCGGACTCGACGTCTTCCATCCGGAACCTCTGGCCCCCGACCACCGGCTGCGCGCGCACCCGAATGCCGTCCTCACCCCGCACGCCGCCTTCTACTCCGAACAGTCGCTGCGCGATCTCCAGCGCCTCGCCGCCGAGGAGGCGGCCCGGGCGATCCGGGGCGAGCCGCTGCGATGCCCGCTGAACTGACCACCCCCGAGCGAAAGGCGCATGCCATGACGATCACCACACTGAACAACTACATCGACGGCGGGTGGGTCCGGAGCGAGACGACCTTCAAGGCTCTCAACCCGGCCGACGAGAAGGTCATCGCCGAGGTCCCCGCCTCGACCGCCACCGATGTCGACGCCGCCGTCACCGCGGCCCGCCGCGCCTTCGCCGACTGGCGACACGTCAACCCGACCGTGCGAGCCCGCTACCTCCACACCATCGGCGACATCGTCAAGACCCGCGAACGTGAACTCGCCGAAGCGATCACAACCGAGATGGGTAAGACCATCGGTGAGGCGACCGGCGAGGTCGACAAACTCGCCAAGGCGTTCCACTTCTACGCCGAAGAGGCCACCCGGATCCACGGGGAAGTGATCCCCAACGATGTCGACGGCTTCGCCAGCATGGTCGTCCAGGAACCGATCGGCGTCATCGGGGCGATCACCCCCTGGAACTACCCGCTCGAACTGGTCGGGTGGAAGCTCTGCGCCGCACTCGCGGCCGGCTGCACGATCGTGATCAAGCCGTCGCAGTACGCCTCGCTGTCACCGGCACTGCTGTTCGCCTGCATCGACGAAGCAGGACTGCCGGCCGGGGTGGCGAACCTGGTCCTCGGCGGCGGCGAGACGGGCCCGGCGGTGGCCGGTCATCCCGGATTCGACAAGCTGGCGTTCACCGGATCGACGGCGACTGGCGGCAAGATCGCCCGCGGCGTGCCCGCCGCGAAACCCCTGACGATGGAATTGGGCGGCTCGTGCCCGATGATCGTCACCGACCGGGCGGACGTCGACGCCGCCGTCGCGGGCGCCGCGCGCCGCGGGTTCCGCAACGCCGGACAGATCTGCATCGCCATCAACCGCATCTACGTGCACGAAACGGTGTACTCCGAGTTCGTCGACCGACTCACCGCGAAGGTGTCCGAGCTGACCGTCGGTAACGGCATGGACCCCACGGTCGACGTCGGACCGATGGCGACCCGCGCCGGCCTCGACGTCGTCGACCAGCACGTGCGCGACGCCATCGCCCGAGGCGCCACCGTCACCACCGGCGGCACGCGGATCGAGACGCTCGCGCCCGGGAACTTCTACCAGCCGACGGTCATCGCCGGCTGCAACCCGCACATGCTCGTGATGCACGAGGAGACATTCGGCCCCGTAGTCGGCGTCATGCCCTTCAGCAACCTGAAGAACGCGGTAGACCTCGCCAACGGCACCGAGGCCGGTCTCGCGGCCTACGTCTACACCGGTGATCTCGCGCAGGCCCACGACCTCGGCCGGCTCCTCGATTTCGGCAATGTCGCCGTCAACAACGTCGACGCCGGAATCATGAACGCCCCCTACGGCGGCCGCAAGGGCAGCGGGTTCGGCGTCGAGCACGGCAAGGCCGGGTTGGAGGGGTACCTGCAGTACAAGCACCTCCGCATCCAGTACGGGACACGGTAATGACCGCCGCCGCGCGAGTGCACCTCGGCGTCGACATCGGGACCTCGTCCTGCAAGGTCGTCGCCGTGGACCACACCGGTGCGGTGATGACCACCGCCGTGCGTGAGTACCCGCTGTTCTCCGACCGTCACGGGTGGTCCGAACAGGACCCGCACGACTGGTGGGCGGCCACCGATGCCTGCATTCGAGAGGTCACCGCACAGCTGCCCCGCCGCGGTGACGAGATCGTCGCCATCGGATTGAGCGGGCAGATGCACGGCCTGGTGGCCCTCGACGACACCGGCACGGTCATCCGGCGCGCCATCCTCTGGAACGACCAGCGGTGCGAAGCCGAATGCGTCGCGATCACCGACACCGTGGGTGGCCCCCACGCGGTCCTCGACGCCACCGCCAACCGGCTCATCACCGGATTCACCGCAGGCAAGGTGGCCTGGCTACGCGATCACGAACCCGAGAACTTCGCCCGGACCCACCGAATCCTCAACCCGAAGGACTACCTGCGCCTACGGATGAACGGACAATTCGTCACGGACGTGTCCGAGGCGTCCGGAACAGGCCTGTTCGACGTCGCCAACCGCACGTGGTCCCCGGCGATGCTCGCGGCGGTCGGGGTGCGCGAGTCGATGCTCCCCGAGGTCGTCGAGTCCCCCGAACCCACCGGCACCCTGCTCCCGGACATCGCCCACGCCTGGAACCTGCGAGAGGACGTCCAGGTGTACGGCGGAGGCGGGGACGCGGTCGTCCAAACGGCCTCGATGGGCATCACCCGCCCCGGCGACATCGGAGTCACCCTCGGCACGGCCGGCATCGTCGCCGCGGTCTCACAATCGTGCCCGGACAACGTCACCGGCGCCGTGCAGGTGTCCTGCTACAACCAGCCCGGCTACTGGCACGTCATGGGAGTGTCCCTGTCCGCCGCCGGGGGACTGCAATGGCTCGCCGACGTTATCCACCAACTGCCGGGAGCACAGGACGTCAGCTTCACCGAACTCATCGACCTGGCCAAGAAGGTGCCCGTCGGCGCCGACGGCCTGCTGTTCCTGCCGTATCTGGCCGGCGAGCGATCCCCGCACTACGCCCCCTCGGCGAGCGGGGCCATGGTCGGGCTGACCCGCATGCACGGGCTCGGGCACCTCGTGCGCGCCGTGATCGAGGGCGCGCTGCTCAACATGCGGCAGATCCTCGAATCCTTCACCGAGTTGGGGATTCCGTGCGACCGGATCATCGCCTCCGGCGGAGCTACCCGCGACGGCTTCTGGCTGCAGACGATGGCCGACGTGTTCGACACCGAGGTCGTCACCATGACCGGCAGCAGCGAAGGCGGCGCGTACGGTGCCGCGATCGTCGCCGGGGTCGGGGCAGGCACCTGGGAATCCTTCGACGACGCCTACGGGCACCTGGAGGTGTCCTCGCGACATCTTCCCGGTCCCACCGAAGCCACCCGCTACACCCGGATCTTCGAGGGGTACCGAAACCTGTTCGGACACTTCACCGACGTGTTCTCCGACATCGACATCGCAAGGAAGACATGAGCACCACGCAGACGAAATTCACGGCAGTCGTCTTCGACCTCGACGGCACCCTGGTCGACAGCAGCGAGGACATCGCCGCGGCCATGAACGAGGCACTGTCCTCTCACGGTGATCACCGGGTCACCGTCCGGCAGGTCGCCGACGCACTCGGCGGCGGCCCCCGCGCACTCGTCGAACAGTGCCTGCGGGTCGCAGGCCTGCCCGTCACCGCACCGATCGTCGACGACGTCCTCCGGACCTACTCCGAGCGTTACCGCGCGAATCCGGCGAGAAAGACCCGCCTGATCGACACCGCCGCCGCAGTGCTCGCCGAGCTGGACGCCCGGGGCATCCAGCTCGGAGTATGCACAAACAAGCGGACACCGATCGCCCACGCGGTCCTCGATGCACTGGGGCTCGGGAAGATCATCGGGGCGGTCATCGGTTCCGACGCCACCGACGGGCCCAAGCCCGATCCCCGGCATCTCACCGACACCATCGCCGCCCTCGGCGCCCCCTCGACAGTGCTCTACGTCGGTGACACCGACATCGACCGCGACACCGCGGCGGCCGCAGGCATCCGCTACGCCCATGTGAGCTGGGGACACCCCGATATCGACGCCGACTTCCGGCTCGACTCGTTCGACGACCTGCTCGCCCTCATCTGACCCACCCGAAAGGAACTCCTCCACATGTACACGACCGAAACCCCCCAGGACGCGGCGAAATACGCCGTCGGCCGGGCCGCGGTGGAGCGCTACGCGCACGACGGCGCCCAACTCGGACTCGGCTCCGGAACGACGTCCGCATGGTTCGTGCGGGCCCTCGGAGAGAAGGTCGCCGACGGCCTCGACGTCGTCGGTGTCCCCACCTCCACCGCAACCCGCGACCTGGCCCTGTCGGTCGGTATCACCCTCGTCGATCTCAACGACCTCGACCGCCCACTCGATGTGACGCTGGACGGGCCCGACGAGGTCGACCACGACGGAGACATGATCAAGGGTGGCGGCGCCTGCCTGCTGTGGGAACGCATGGTCGCCGAGGCCTCGTCGAAGATGGTGTGCATCGCAGACGACACCAAACTGGTCGAGCAGCTCGGCTCCTTCCCGCTTCCGATCGAGGTCATCCCGTTCGGGTGGAAGGCGACTCGGCGATCGATCTCCGCACTGCTGACCGACCTCGGTTACACCGACATCGAGATCATTCAGCGACACCGGAACGGGCAGCCCGTGGTCACCGACAGCGGCAACTTCATCCTCGACGCCCATATGGTCGCGATCACCGACAAGGCCCTGCTCGACACGAACCTCAACTGGATCGCCGGCGTCGTCGAGAACGGGCTGTTCACCGGAATCGCCCACGAAATCCTCATCGCTTCCCCAGACGGGGCGGCGAAACTCATCGAACTGCCGCACCGGAATGCCGCCAGGATCCCGGAGTGGCGCAAATGAGAGGAACCGGTACAGACATGGACCTGGACAACGTGCTGGGACAGGCGGCAGCCGCCACGGCCGAGTTTGCCCGTCAAACCCCACAGCAGCGGTACGCGCAACTGGTAGAAATCGCGAACCGTCTCGACGCCGCAGCCGACGAGCTGGTACCCGTCGCGATGGAAGAAACGCACCTCCCGGAGCCCCGCCTGCGGGGCGAGCTCGCCCGGACCACGATGCAACTGCGCCTGTTCGCCGAACAAGCACAGACCGGCGAGTTCCTCGACGTCCGCATCGACGACCCCGATCCGGACTTCGGTTCCGGACCGAGGCCGAACCTCCGCCGCATGCGAATCCCGATCGGCGTCGTCCTCAACTTCGCCGCGAGCAACTTCCCGTTCGCCTTCTCGGTTGCGGGAGGCGATACCGCGTCGGCGCTGGCCGCCGGGTGCCCGGTGGTCGTGAAAGCCCACGAAGGGCACCCGAAACTCAGTGAGCTCACCGGGAGACTCGTCTCCGCAGCACTCGACGATGCCGGAGCCCCGGCCGGAGCCTTCCACGTCATCGAGGGCCGTGACGCCGGCATCGACGCGCTCCGCGACGAACGCGTCGACGCGGCAACCTTCACCGGATCGGTGCGCGGAGGATTGTTCCTGGCCGGCATCGCGGCCGACCGACCGCGACCCATCCCGTTCTACGGAGAACTGGGAAGCATCAACCCGGTGTTCGTCAGCCAGGCCGCAATCGACGAGCGTGGACAGGCGATCGCCGAGGGCTTCGTGGACTCCTTCACCCTCGGCAGCGGCCAGTTCTGCACCAAGCCGGGCATCGTGTTCCTGCCCGCCGGCCACGGCCTGGACGACATCCTCACCGAGCGGATCGGCGGAAAACGCACCGGCGCACTACTTACCGACTCCATCACCTCCGGCTTCGCCGACCGGCTCCAGGAGATCGGCGACCAGATCGGCGGACGGATGCTCGTCGAACCGACAACGGTCGATGGCTGCCATCAGCCCGCACTCCTGTCCATCGACTACCCCACCTTCGTCGAGCACGCGGACAACGTGCTCACCGAGGCTTTCGGCCCGTTCTCGATAATCGTCGAGTACACCGACGTCAAGCAGCTCACCGACGCCGCCAGTCGCCTGCACGGCTCGCTCACCATCACCCTGCACGCAGAAGAAGCCGACGCGGACACACTCGACGACCTCCTCCGCCTGGCCGAGACACGAACCGGGCGAATCCTCCTCAACGAGTGGCCGACCGGAGTATCGGTCACACCCGCACAGCACCACGGCGGACCCTTCCCCTCGACGACATCACCACTACACACCGCGGTCGGAACCGCAGCCGTCGAGCGATTCCTCCGCCCCGTCGCCTTCCAGAACTACTTCGACTCCTGGCTCCCCGAACCACTGCGGGACGCCAACCCCTGGAACATTCCCCAAAAACGGTCGCCGGCAGGACAATCGCAGGTCTGGGGGCGGGGCTGAAACGCTGAGGCATCAGGGGGGAACGGCGTTGTAGCGCTACAACGTTGTGGCGCTACACCATCGGACACACAGGGCATCTCCGGCATGCAATAGCCACCGATGACAGCCCTCGCCTGCCATCGGTTCCACCTGGGCTGGTGCCGCATGTCTACGAAATCGCATCCGAATGCGAATCGCCGTCAGGAGGATTCCGGCGGTGTGCAGGGCATGGAGAGCGGCCTGAGTAAGGAATGAGTAAGGAAATGGAGGTTGGCGTCATGCATCTCAGTCAGGTCCGTGCTTGGGCCACCGGGTTCAGGGACCGCATCCACGCTGAGCGGGGGCGCCGTAAGGATGCGCCAGCGCTCGTCGACGGTGGACACGCTAGAGACGTCCAGTTGCAGCCTGCCCCGCTATGCGTGCGGCCCCCTTCGCGTCCGGGTATCGGCTGGACACATATGTTGCCCCATGGTTCGTCGCCTGAGATGAAGTGCTCCAGGTTGCAACTGTCATCCCTCGTAGGCGCGGCGGGTGCGGTGCTCGTTGTGGGATTCTCGGCCCACGCGGAGTATCAGTCTCTCTTGCTCGGAGACTACGACTAACCAGACGAAGTTGCGCTGCTGATCACGAATACAATGTTGCCATTGTGGTAGGAAATACTCTGCTCCAATGGTTTACGTGCTCGATTCTCTTTCTGGTCGTGGGCATCGGCCTCGGGGGTGAATCCGTGGTTCGGCCGGCTCCCTCGGCTCGGTGATTGCGCCTGCAAGGACTCTAACGGCAACAGCACTGCCGTCCTGGCGATCATCGCGACATTCGGCGGCAAGGCGGTTGGGGCGATCACCCGCCAGCAGATAGCCGACTGGGTACAGCGGATGGTTGCTGCGGGTAAGTCGCCCTCCACGGTGCGGCACGCCTACTTCGTCGTGCGGATGGTGCCGGCGCAGGCCGTGGTGGACGTTGTCGACGACCCAGACATGGCGGCGTGGAACTCCCTGCCTTGGCGCTGAATCCGAACGCGCGACCCAAGCCCGGCACCCTGGGGGTAGAGCGGACCATCATCACCGTGGAAGGCGCGTTGGCGTACGACACCCCCGAGACCAAGGGGAGCCGGCGGAGGGTGCCGCTGAGCCCCGCAACCGTCGCGGTGTTGCGAGACAACCTCGCCGCACACCCGAGGCGGGGCGAACCCACCGCGCCCCTGTTCCCGGCGATGCGGCTTGTCGCGCAGAAACCCACGGGCCGACGCGCCACCGATGAGAACGGGAAACGCATCGTCCCCAAGGCTGAAGACGCCCTGGCCGCGCTCACAGTCGACGAAGCAGAAGCGCGGTTGACACTGGACTGGGTCAACCCGCTACTGCGTGATTCTGTCCATCACAGGAGTCTGCCTTCCGGTACCGACAAGTCGGTGTGTACGCCGCCCGTGTGCCGGGGTGGTGCGGCTGCGAACAAGAAGAGTCCTGGCCGCTGAGTCGCTGGCCAGGGACTTAGTGGAGTGGGTGGAAGGGTGTTCACCTATGGCGAGCAATGATGCAGGCCTTGGTAGCTCCGCGAACTGACTGTCCGGCAATCACGCGTAAGAGGGCTTCCACTCACACCTCCTTATCGTCGTCGCGGCTGCCGAACCGGCCCTCATCTCGCATAGTTCCCAATGACCCTCATGAGCCGCCGACGAGGCTGAGCTGGCAGGGGAGTGGACTGCCTCACCGTAAGTGTCCGCACGGGAGGATCTGCACACCTCCGGCTGAGGAGCTTGCAGGGTGCTGCCGGTCTGTGGGATGAGTGAAGCAAATAACACGTGCGCAGCCTCTCCAGTGAAACCGCTGTACTTTTTGGCAGCGCTACACGCACGTCGCCGACCGACGAGCACGCTAGCGGCCGACCTCGGTGCTTTGGTTCCTGCACTGTCGGGTCACGCGGCGCTAAGTCTTTCGTGGTAGACGGTCCGAGTTATGTCCGGGTACAGGGTGTTTCGAGGAAATGCGCATTACCCGTCTCTGGCCGTTCCGTGTGCGTGGGTGGCCGTGTGGTGGTGGGCCGGGTTCGTGCCATCGCCGGTCTGCTTCGGTGGTGCCACCCCAGACGCCGTAGGGTTCGCCGACGGTGATCGCGTGGGTGTGGCATTCGCGTTGCACAGGGCAGGTGGCGCAGACGGCTTTCGCCTGCCGTTCGCGACGGAGGCGCGCGCCGCGGCCTTCGTCGTCGTGGGCGAAGAACAGTTCGGTGCCGGTGTTCCGGCACTGAGCGTGCATCTGCCAGTCCCAGAGCTGGGTACAGGGCTGGGGTAGGTGCGGCGTCAGGCTGAGCGATGGCATCGTCCCGCTCCACTTCGTTTAGCTCGAGGTCAGTTCGGGAAGTAGCTGCTCAGAGTGCCGGTCAGGCCGAGTAGTTCGACGGTGGAGGCACCCTCGGCGATCTGTTCGCGGAACTTGGTTTCCTTGTCCTCGCGGGCCTGGGCGAGCTCGAGGGCGGATTCGACCTCACCGGCGCGGACAACGACCAGGCCGTCGCGGTCGCCGACGATGATGTCGCCGTTGTGGACGGTGGTGCCCGCGATGTCGACGGGTTGGCCGATGCTGCCCTTGTAGGCCTTGGTCGTGCCCCGGATCGACAGGCCCTTGGCGAAGAGCGGGAACTTCATGTCGATGATCTCCTCGGCGTCGCGGACCGCGCCGTGGATGACCAGGCCGGCTATCCCGGCCTTTTGCGCTGCGGCGGTGAGGACGTCACCCCAGGCTCCGGCGTCGAGGAAGCCGCGCGCGTCGGCGACGAGGATGTCGCCGGGGCGGGCGTGCTGAAGGGCGGCGTGCAGCATCAGGTTGTCGGCGGGACCGGCGTCCACTGTGAGCGCGGGACCGGCAAGCTTCATCGACGGGTCGATCGGCTTGATCACGGCACCGATGGAGCCACGTTGCCCCTGGGCCTCGTAGATGGTGGCGGCACCGAGCTCGCGGAGGCGGGCGAGTTGCTCGCCGGTGGGTCGAGTGCTCATGGTGTTCTCCTGTTTCTGCGCGGTTGTGTCGCCGCGACTGTGGTGCGGTCTGCCGAAGATGTTGCGGCTCTGCAGATGTGAGGTGTGACCGGCGGACTGCGGCCCGGCGGTCAGGGGTGGAGCGTCGGTTTCATGGAGGCGCCCCGGTGCTGCGCGGTCGGCGCGGGTCACCGGCGCCGGAGGGCGAGGGCTTCCTCCGTTGCCGGGTGCGGTGGCACCTGGTAACGGATCCGACAAAAAAGTACAGTATCAGAACAATCTCTGTCATCATAGGGATTCGATCAGGTAGTTGACGGGCCGTTGCCGGACTATCGCTCATATTTTGTACTCACTCTGAGGTAGGAGAAGACCATGAAGTTGGCGATCATCGGATGTGGTGAAGTGGGCCGCCTGTATGCCCGGGCCGCGGCGGAGTCCTGTGAGGTCGTTCTCTGCGATGCGTATCCGTCACCGGCTGCGCGTGAGCTGGCGATCGAGCTGGGCTTAACGCTTCATGAGCGTGTGGGCGACTGGCTCGCCGGCGTGGACCGGGTGTGGTCATGTGTGACCGGCGACGTCGCCGCGGCGGTGGCTGAGCAATCCGGAGCCTTCCTGTCGCCGGAGGCAATCTTCGTCGACCTGAGTACCGCCACCCCGGCCGACAAGCGGTTCTCGGCGGACTTCCTGCGCGGCAGGGGGATCGAGTATGCGGATGCGGTAATCATGGGCGCCATCGGCATGACGGGCCTGCGCACGTCCCTGCTGGTCTCCGGGGACGCCGCCGACGCGGCGGTGGCCGACTTCGCCACGATTGGGGCACCGTCGCGGGCGCTGGAGAACGCCCGGCCCGGGGATGCGGCGGCACTGAAGCTGCTGCGCACCGTGCTGACCAAGGGGATCGAGGCGCTGGCGGTCGAGTGCCTCGTGTCGGCGGAGAAGCAGGGCGTGCGCGAGGAGCTCTACCGGGTGCTCGGCGACATCGACACCCAGGGATTTACCGCCTTCCTCGATGCGGTGGTGCGCAGTCACCTCCTGCACGCCGAGCGCCGCGCGCACGAGGTCGAACGCGCCGTCGCCCAGCTCGATCAGGCACGCCTGCCCTCGTCGGTACTTGCGGGCACGCGCACCCTCTACGAGCGCACTGTGCACTCACTGGCCTCGAACCCGCCCGGCCCGGACGCCGCGGCATCCATCGATTCCGCACTCGCGTGGCTACTGAGCGTGTCCGAGACTGACACCCCCGCCGTGGTCTGAGCCCATCTCCGCGCGCACCGTCTGCCCTCTGGCCGACCCCGGCTGTGGGCCCGGGGTCGGCCAGAGGCGTCCTCCGCGCACCCCGCCGCCCGATCGGTGACAATTTAAGGAACAAAAACACAGGTATGACCGATTAAACACGGCAGTATTGCCAATATTGTTCTCAGATTGTATGTTCGTTACAGATCGAGTGTGGCGCGCAACACAGCAACCTGATGCGGCTCGTCACGATGGCAGAGTCCAGCCCCACGGGATGAACGCCCGCTCTCGACTTCCCAGCAGCTTGTACGAAGGAGTCCACCAATGTCCCGTGACCTGGACGCGCCCGAGATCGGCGCCTACCGCAGCGCGGTGATCCGCAAGATCAAGATGCGGGTGCTGCCGTTTCTGGTGGTGCTCTACATCATGGCGTTCATCGACCGCGCCAACGTCGGCTATGCCGCCCTGGAGATGAACGCCGACCTCGGAATCACCAAGGCGCAGTTCGGGCTCGCCGCGGGATTGTTCTCTATCGGGTACTTCCTGTTCGAGGTGCCGAGCAACATGCTGATGCGTAAGGTCGGCGCCCGCAAGTGGATCGCCCGCATTCTCTTCAGCTGGGGCGCCGTAGCCGTCCTGACTGGCTTCGTACATGACTTCACCCAATTAGCCATCGCCCGAACGGTTCTCGGCATCGCGGAAGCCGGCTTCTTCCCCTGCGTGCTTCTGTACCTGACGTTGTGGTTCCCCGAACGGGAACGCGCCCGCGTCGTCGCCCAGTTCATGATCGCCCTGCCGGTGGCCACCCTCATCGCGGGCCCACTGTCCGGGATGATCCTCGACCACGTGCACTGGTTCGGCGTCGAGAGCTGGCGCTGGGTGTTCATCCTCGAAGGCATCCCCGCTGTCATGCTCGGCTTCGTCACCCTGTTCGTCCTGGTCGACGGCCCGCACAAGGCCAAGTGGCTCACCCGCGACGAAGCGGACTGGCTGACCGAGACCATCGACGCCGAGAACCGGGCCAAGGCCGCCGCCCACGGCCAGGTGTCGTTCCTGCGCAGCCTGGCCGGGATCCGCACCCTGTCGCTGTCGTTCATCTACTACAGCAAGTCCGTCGCGATCTACGTCCTCGCCTTCTTCACCCCCAGCATCGTCGCCGGCCTCGGTGACAAGCTCAGCAACACCTCCGTCGGGTTCATCACCGCCCTCCCGTACGCCGCCGCCGCGATCTTCATGGTCTGGTGGGCCCGGCACTCGGACCGAAACGGTGAACGCCGTTGGCACGTCGGGATTCCGCTGCTCGCCGCCGCCGCCGGCCTGGTCTCGATGGTCTTCGTCCAGGACAGCCTGTGGTTCTCGGTGATCCTGCTGGTCGTCATCACCGTCGCCGTCTACGCCACCTACGGACCGTTCTGGGCGCTGCCCTCGTTGTTCCTGACCGGACCCGCCGCGGCCGTCGGCCTGGCCTCGATCAACTCGCTCGCCAACCTCGGCGGCTTCGTCGGCCCCTTCGGCTTCGGCGCCCTCGAAACCGCCACCGGCGGCATCTACTGGGGCCTGTCCATCGTCGCAGCCATGCTCGTCATCGCCGCGGGCCTGGTCACCCGGCTCCGGTTCGTCCGAGAGGCCGAGGCCAAGGCCCGCGAACTCGCGGCCACCGACGCCGCCCGGGAGTTATCCGACAAGGACGACGTCCGCGTCTCCTAACCACCCTCACCAATCCGCACTGGGCGGGCTCGCCTCGGCGAGCCCGCCCAGACCCATCAGGAACAGTACGATCGAAGTACAATCTGACTAATCGCAGCGGTCTACAGCACCCCGGTGCAGCGGTCCGGACGCCCGTCGCACCGGGGGACAACGCACACAGAGGAGACACCCGATGGCTCAATCGAGTTCGATGGTCTACGAACTGGTCCGGAGCCGAATCATGGCCGGACACTACGCGCCGGGCGCGCACCTCACCGAGGGGCAGCTCTGCGAGGAACTCGATGTCAGCCGCACCCCTGTCCGGGCCGCGCTCCGCCGCCTCACCGAGGAAGGACTGATCCAGACCGAGCCACATCGCGGTGCGTTCGTCGCGCAATGGACCCGCTCGGACGTCGACGAGGTCTTCGAACTGCGCTGCATCCTCGAATCCCGCGGCGCGGGCCTGGCCGCCGCACGCCGATCCGCGGACGAGTGCGCAGAGTTGCGCAAGTCCGTCGACGAAATGGCGAAGATCGCCGAAGCGAAGAAGTCCACCTACAAAGACGATCTCCACCACAACAACCGAGAGTTCCACCTGCTCGTCCTCTCGGCCGCACGCTCACCTCGCCTGTACAAGATCGCCGAGCAACTCGCCTACACCTCAGTCACCCTCGGCACCTACTTCTACTA
>Ga0247825_10001180_pt1 | contig 17051 bp, 15 predicted proteins | sample 13C_Vanillin_Day_FD_194413 | JGI IMG/M metagenome (GOLD analysis project Ga0247825, IMG submission 194413) | Soil microbial communities from agricultural site in Penn Yan, New York, United States - 13C_Vanillin_Day48 | ecosystem: Environmental > Terrestrial > Soil > Agricultural land | place... | reverse complement strand
AATCCACTCATGGTCCCAGCGCTGTTTCGCGTCGTCAAGTACTCGAGCGACACACGCACCTGCGCGACGACCATCTTCGCTACATGCAGAAGTGGGGCCTCATCCAGCCTCATCGAGCTCATGGCGAGGTCTTCTACGCGTTTGGGGATCTGGCGACGATTCGGCAGGCAGATGCCGAATTGGGAGAGGGCGTGAGCTTCCGTGCGGTCCTGCGCAATCTGCTGGCGTCCCGACACGGGCAGCTGACATTCGACTTCCGGCTCGACGCGCAACCTGCGAAGATTCTTCAGCTCAAGCGGCCCGAGGCGCCGCCGCTCGCCACGCTCATGGGAGCCACCACGCCGGAGGATGCTCGCATCGCCGAGCAGGAGTTCGCTCTGGCATCGTCACTCGACGATGGCGACCCCGGGCACTTCGATGAGGCGCTGGAAGCCTACCGCCGGACGCTCGAGATCGATCCGTATCTCGTGCCTGCGTTGATCAATCTGGCCAACATTCATTACGCGCGCAACCAGATGGCGGAAGCGCAGGCTCTCTACGAACGCGCAATTGCACTCGAGCCGGGTGTCTTCGAGTCGCATTTCAATCTCGGAAACATCTTTCACGACCTCGGGTACTACACCGAGGCGCAGGAGTGCTATCGCGAAGCGCTCCGCGTCAACCCGACGTACGCGGACGCGCACTTCTACCTGGCCGTGTCACTCGAGAAGAGCGGCATGTCACAAGAGGCGCGACTGCACTGGAAGGCCTATCAGGAACTCGCGCCGAACGGCGAGTGGGTTCACCTCGCGCGGGAGTTCTCGGACTGAACGCAACTGCCAATTCCCACCGCCCAATTCCCAATCGATTCGGAGCCGAAGCTGGAGGGTGGGCGTTGGAGATTGGGAGTTGACCGGCGAAGCCGCTAATAGCGGTAGTCGTCTGGGTTCCGCTTCTTCGGTGCCCGCCGCAGCTTGTAGTACTGGCAGTCCACGCACCACGCCTCGGGATCGAAGCCAGTTGTGCCCGCGTAGGGCTTCACTTCGCGGTGCGTGCAGAATGCGGCGTTGCCTTCCTCGGCTGGTTGCTGCCAGCGGCACGAATTGAATCGCACAGCGCCCGTGGCCTCCGGCAGGGGAGCGGGCTGTCCTGACGATTCGCCGCCGCCTGGTGGATCCTCGGCAGGTGGGCCCATCGGACCGTTACTGAAGTTGGACTCCAACGGCTTTCTCCAGCGCGCGAAGCGCGCGTAATTCTTCGGGCGCCACAAGTGTGAGGGCGCTTCCGGTTGATTCGGCTCGTCCCGTTCGCCCCACGCGATGCACGTACGCCTCGGGCGTATCCGGCACCTCGTAGTTGACGACGTGAGCGATGCCGTCGATATCCAGGCCGCGTGCGGCGACATCTGTGGCAACGAGGACGGGGTACGTGCCGGTCCTGAAACCCTCGACTGCAGCCATGCGCTGCTGCTGCGTGCGATCCGCGTGCAGCGAGGCCGCGCGAATGCCCATTACGCTCAGGCGCTGCGCCAATCGCTCGGCGCCGATCTTGGTGCGGCAGAAGATCAGGACAGGGCCGATCGCGTCTTCACGAAGCCAGCGCGCCAGCCACTGCGTCTTCTCACCCGATGCCATCGTCTGCACGGCGTGCGAGATCGTCTGCGCCGGGCCGCCTCGGCGTCCCACCTGAATGTATTTCGGCTCGCGAAGAAACTCCTGAGTGAGCTTCAGCACTTCACCCGGCATGGTCGCCGAGAACAGCAACGTCTGGCGCGAGGCCGGCAGCGCGGCGAGGATGCGCTGCACGTCGGGCCAGAAGCCCATGTCGAGCATGCGATCGGCTTCGTCGAGCACGAGGACTTCCAGGCCGGTGAAGCCGGTCGACTCGTGTCGCATGTGATCCATCAAGCGGCCTGGTGTCGCCACGACGATGTCCACGGCGGCACGGAGCGCGCGCTCTTGAATGTCCATTGGCACGCCGCCATAGACAGCCACACTCGACACGGTCGTGTGATACGTCAGCCCCTGCACCTGATCCTCGATCTGCACCGCCAACTCGCGTGTCGGTGCCAGCACGAGCGCCCGGGTGCGAGATGGCTGCGGCGAGGGCTCATTGAGGAAACGCTGGAGGATGGGGACAAGGAACGCCGCGGTCTTGCCTGTGCCGGTCTCGGCGCAGGCGATCACGTCGCCACCGGCGAGCGCCACCGGAATCACGCCGCTCTGCACGGGCCGGGTGTCCGCCCAACCCAGATCACGAATTCCGCTCAACAAGCGCTGGTCGAGCGCGAGTCTGTCGAAAGGGATGGGTGCCGGATCGAACGGTGTGGACTCGTACGCCAGCACTGCGGGCTCAGGCGCCGGCGCCTTATGCGGCCGCGTCGATCGGCGATGTGGCGGCTGACGGTGGCCGCGTCGTTTCGATGGTGAAGGGGTACTGCTCAACTGAATGCGCTATCTGGCTCGGAATGTGATGATGCCGCGGACCGGGTCGTACGGGGATACACCGACTGTGACGCGGTCTCCTGGAACGACTTTGATTCGGAAGCGGCGCATCCGGCCGCTCAACTGCGCCAGCACTTCATGCCCGGCGTCGCACTGCACGCGGTATAACCCGCCCGAGTGAACCGCAACCACGGTTCCCTGCATATCAATCAGATCGTCTTTGCTCAATCAGGGTCCTTCTGACCGAAGTGTCCGGCTGGGCCGAACGAAAGTAGCAATTAGGGTGCCACAGCACGCCGTCGCTTGCAAGTTACGTATTTTCAGCGGTTAAAAGTCGATGATCGCGTGAGAACACGCGCTGTTGAGGGGCGACTAAAGCGTGCGAACTGCCCGCTCCACCTGAGACGCCAGATCCGCGTAGTCCGATCCCCGCAGTCGAAGTGGCGCGCCGAATGCCACGCGCACGCGGCCGGGGCGTATGAACGTAGCGCCCACCGGCAGCAGTTTGTCCACGTCGTCGATGCGCACGGGAACGATGGGAATGTCGAGGCGAGAACCAATCATGCCGATGCCGCCGCGGAACGGCTTGATGTCGCCGGTCGATGAGCGAAGCCCCTCGGGAAAGATCAGGATCGACCAACGCTCGCCGGTGAGTTCACCGATGTACTGCAGCGTTTGGCGGGCGCCCGCCTCGCGCTGCGGCAGCGGAAACGCATTGAAGTAGAACGCGGCGAGGTAATAGTTGAGCCCGTTGGTGAAACGCTCGCGCCATGTGTATCCAGCGGGGAAGAAGTGGGCCTTGAAGAACTCCTTGGCCATCGCCGGCGCGACCCGTGCCCGCCATCTGCCCGGAAGCGCGGACAGAATCACCGGCACGTCCATGTGACTTTGATGGTTTGAGGCAAACACCACGGGGCCGCCAAGACCTTGTAGATGTTCCAGGCCGTCGACTCGCGCATGTGCGAACACACGGGCGAGGGGAAGAATCCATGTCGCCTGGGAGAGCCGTCGAATCAACGTGACGGGCCAGCGGCGGTTCCATACCGGAAAATCTACGGGCTCGTCTACCAGTTCTGTGGTCGAGCCGTGCTCGACCAGTTGCTTGAGATCGCCAATGCTCGAGATCTCCGAGAAACGCCCCTCGTCGATGCGTGTCTGAAAGCGATCCTCGAGCGCGACCATCAGCTCGACGCGTTCGAGCGAGCTCAGGCCGAGCTCCTCGAGGGTGGTCGATCCGCCGAGCGCGCGGCCGTGCGCGAATCGTTCGAGCAAGGCTTCGAATGTGTCCGCCGTCGCCGCGGGGGCGCTCGAACTGCCGGATTGAACCCAGTCACGGATCGCGCGGCGCTTCAGTTTCTTCGTGCCCTCGGTGCGAGGCAGTTCCGATGTCGGCCAGATCGACCACGTGCGAATGCGCTGATGCTCTTGCAGTTGTGCGTTCGCTTGCCGGATGGCCGTGTCAGGATGCGCATCGGGGTCGAGAACGAGCACTGCGTGCACGCGTTCTTCGGCACCAGCGACGGCACCAACGACGGCTGACTCACGGACCCCGGCCTGCGCTTCGAGCGCGCGTTCGACGTCCTCGGGAAAGACGTTCAGCCCGTCGGGCCTCACGATCATTTCCTTCTTGCGTCCCTTGATGAACAGGCGCCCCTGCGCATCGCGTTCGCCGATGTCGCCGGTGTGTAACCAGCCGTCGGCGTCAAGAACCCGGGATTCTGGACTCGGGACTCGGGATCCGGGATCCGGGATCCGGGGTTCGGAACCTGGAAGATCGGATCCCGAGCCCCGGGCCCCGGATCCCGAGTCGTAGTACCCGCTTGTGACGTTCTCGCCGCGGACGAGAATCTCGCCGTCCTCCGCGATGCGGACTTCGACGCCTTCGATGGGTGTGCCCACCGATCCCTTGCTCGTCTTGAACGGATGATTCAGCGTGACGATCGGCGCCGTCTCGGTCAACCCGTATCCCTGAATCACGGCGAAGCCAAGCCGTCGCCAGAACTCCTCGAGGTCGGGCGGCAGCGGCGCTGCGCCCACGACGAAGGCCCAGAACTTCAGGCCAAACGCGCGATGAACACGCCGGTATTTCCACCAGCGACCCGGGATCGAGATGCCTGGAGGAGGGGGATCGGCCGCCTCCGGAAACGCGCGCACGACGTGCTCGCGCAGGACGCCGAGGATCTTCGGGACGCACACCAGCACCGATACCCTGCGCCGGTAGATCAGGCCGAGGATGTCGTGCGGGTTGAAGCTGCGAGTGAAGATCACCGTACCGCGGACCATCGGTGGAATGCTGCTCGCCATTGATTGCCCGAACATGTGACTGAGCGGCAGCAGATTGAGAAAGCGAAGCGGGTGGAACGGTCGCGCGTACTTCCGATACTTCATCACCTCGCGTTCCACCGGGACGATGTTGGCGAGCACGTTCCGATGACGGATTACAACGCCCTTCGGCTCGGCGGTCGCTCCCGACGTGAAGATGATCTGCGTGACATCGTCGCGCGATATCGGCACGGCCGGCATCGGCCCGTCGGCCGTCCAGTCGAGGTCAGCCAACTTCCAGACGTGCGGGAAGCTCTTTGGCGATTCGCCGTCGACGTCGTCGCCGACGAGGATCACGCGCGCTCGAACCTGGCCGTTCACCCGCTCGACGAAGTCGATGGTCGAGCGATAGTCGATGGGAACGACGACGATGCCCGAGAGCAGGCAGCCCCAATAGCAGACGACCCACTCGGGACGGTTCTCTCCCCAGAAGACGACTTTGTCACCCTTAGCGAACCCGGCAGCGGCGAGACGGGCTGCAAATCCACGGGCCGCGCGGCCCGCGCCTACGTAGGAATACTCACGCCGACGGTAGCCATCGTCGAACGTGAGAAATGTTCCGCTGATTTGGACGAAGTCTTGAAAGAAGTCGACGAGCGTGTCCCGGCGCACCTGTGAATTATGATCCGGAGGACCTGACCTGATGTCATCTCAGTCACCGCCGCCGACGCTTGCCGTTGGCGCCGCCTACGACACGCTGTTGCAGTCGGCACTGCTGCAGTTTTTCGAGCGCGCCACTCTCGACACCGAGATGACCCCGTCGGTGTCGTCGGATGGGCGGCTTGCGATCGAGCCATCCGCAAATCCCGCAGCGCTCATCGTACGGTGGTTCGGCACCAGGTATACCCTGCGGGTTCCCGGGCGATGGGTCTTTACAGCACACGAGGTCCGGCTGGCGCAGGCGATTGGAGCTGTGCTGGCGGCGCGATTCAGCGCGATCCTCAACCCGCGCATCATCGCCGAGCGTGGCGACCTGTTCCGCGGTGCCATCGAGGATCGTTACGTTGGCGCCTTTCTGGACAAGCGGTCGTATGCGATCGAGGCACGCGCGGCGCGCGCTGACCGCGTGGCGTCGATCATCGAGTTGCTCCGGGTTGCCGCCCTCTCGAGCTACGAAAACAGGCCGATTTCCACGGGCGTCCTGCTGCTGGGGACATCCGAGGATCCGTTGCGTCCCGGCATGCCCTTGCCATCGACGGCGCCCGCGTACACCGAGTCGCTGACGACCATCAAAAGTTTCTACCGGCTCGCCGATGGCATGCGCACGGTGTTCCTCGCCAACTCCGAAGGACGACTGCTGGATCTCATCGATATCGAGCGATGGGGCACGCAGGCATGCCGGAGCCAGATCCTTCAAGTCCCGTGCGCCAAAGCATTCCAGCCCCACGCGAAGGCGACGTTGCAAAACGGACACATCTGCGCGGTGCTGAGCCCGTCGCGCGAAATCAAAGTGTTCGCAGAAGGCGCTGAACTCTTCACGTTCAGAGGCGCGAGGTGGCACCTCCTCGATCTGCAGGCCAAGTACCGCCAATGGGCGGAGGCGGTTGGCGACGATGCACTCGCGATGCGGATATTTCAAACGGCGCTCGATCTTGCGGATACGAGGGAAGGCGCCCTTTTTGTCGTAACCCGCGACGCTCAGACCGCCGTGTCGCAACTCGTTGCACCAGCCGACCGGCTCGACAGCCCACAAAGCAGCGTTGACCATGGCTCGGGCCCTTCGCGCCGAGACCTGCTTCATCTGCTCGAAGGGCGCTCGATCACAGACCTGGATCCCAACGTGCTTGCCGCCCTCGCGTCGCTCGACGGGGCGATCGTGATGGATCGGGCAGGCAGGTTGCTTGCTGCGGGCGCCATCCTGCGGCATCCCTCGACTCCCGAATCGGACGCGAGTGGCGTTGTGGAAGGTGCGCGAACGACCGCGGCATTGGCTGCCAGTCGATTCGGTCCCGTGCTCAAAGTCAGTGAAGACGGCATCATCACGTTCTTCGATGGCGAGCGCGTGTGGGATATCTGAACCCAAGACCGGCTAAAATAAACGGCTCCGTCATGCGCATCTTCTTAACGGGCGCCACAGGTTACGTCGGGTCGTCGATTCTGGAAGCGTCACTTCGGGCGGGCCACAGTGTGACCGCGCTCGTTCGCGATCCGGAGAAGGCCGAACACGTCACGCTTCGCGGTGGCCGTCCAATCGTTGGCGAGTTGGGAAAGCCCACCGCTTACGTCGCCGCCGCGGAAGAGTCTGACGTCGTCGTGCACGCGGCATTCGATCGATCGAAGCAGTCGGTGGACGTCGATCGTCGCGCGATCGAAACGCTGCTGGGCGCAGCGGGACGGCGCATCGATGCGGGCCGCTCCGCGAGCTTCATCTACACGTCTGGGATCTGGGTGCTTGGTGATACCGACGGCCCGGCCGCCGAAGATGCACCGCTCAACCCGACGTCACTCGTTGCCTGGCGGCCTACGCACGAAGCGCTCGTGCAGAGCCTGTCACGCGGTGGTCAGATTCGTACCGCGATCGTTCGTCCCGGCATTGTCTACGGCGGCGCGCGCGGGATCATCAGCGACCTGCTGAAGAACGCGAAAAACGGGCTGGTCCGCGTGGTTGGAGACGGCAGCAATCATTGGCCGTGCGTCTACGACCGCGATCTCGCGGATCTTTACGTTCGAATCGCGACCCATCCCGAGGCGTCGGGCATCTTTCACGTCAATGACGAAGCCGACGAGCGCGTCTCCGACATCGTGGAAGCGATCGCGCGGCACTTCAGAGTGCAGCCGGACGTCCGGCACGTGCCGATCGAGGAAGCGCGCAACAAGATGGGGCAATACGCCGACGCACTCGCGCTCGATCAGGTCGTGCGGAGTCCGCGCGCCCGCGCGCTCGGATGGTCGCCGACGCTGCACTCGGTCGCAGGTAATATCGCAGGATTAATCGAAGAGTTCCGCTCAGGACAGGAAGCAGCCGCTTAGGAATTACGAGTCGTCGAAGTCGCGCTTGTCTTCCTCGCTCACGCCCGGCAGAAAATCAAAGAACGCATCAAGGCTCCGGTCGAGCGCACGACGCAGCTGCGGGATCGTGCCGTCGATCGTGTGGAGAGTCAGGCCGGCGGTCTCGCCGCCCTTCAGCGTGAGACGGCCCTCGGTGACGTCGACGAGTGTGCCCTCTTTGACGATCCGAACGCCGTAGACGAGCGTGTAACGAGCCATATCTCTCTCAAGCTATCTCAGATTTCCGTAACACCCAAAGTCCAAAGCCCAAGGCCTAGAGTCGAGGGTCTGGTGCTCGTCGCCATTGACGAACCGTAAGCAGTGCCAGCAACGCTCCGCCGGTTACGGCTGAGGCCGCGTGTGGAACGAAAAGAAGAACTGCCGCGAGTGTTGCCAGGGCGCGTTCCAGTGGCGAGACGGCCGTTCGCATCCAACCGCTCGCCGCCACAGCCAGTGCAACGAGCGCGAGAACAGTAGAGACGGTGGCCCAAACAACGTTACCTGGCGTCGAGTGCAGGAGCAGGCCAAGTCCCTTCGGATCGATGGCGAAGGCAAACGGTACGACGAACGCCGGCGCCGTGTACTTCCACGACAGCATCGTCGTACGGAACGGACTGCCGCCGGTGATCGCTGCCGCTGCGAAAGGCGAGAGCGCGGTTGGCGGACTGACCTCGGACAGCACGGCGTAGTAGAAGACGAACATGTGCGCCGCAAGTTCGGCCACGCCGACTTGCACAAGCGCAGGAACCACCATCACCGCGGCGATGATGTAGGAGGCGGTCACCGGCACGGCAAGTCCAAGCATCCACACTGCGATTCCCGCGTAGAGAATCGTGAGGAGCAGGTTTCCGCTGGCGAGCGCCACGATCAGTCCGGCGACTTTCAGTCCGAGTCCCGTGAGCGTGACAACGCCGACGATGATCCCCGCGGCGGCGGTCGTGGCCGCGACGGGCAACACGCCGCGACCACCGGACGAGAGCGCGGCGGTGAGGCGACGCGGAGTGAGTGCGGTCTCGCGATTCAGAAAGCTGAGGCCAACGGCGAGGACCATCGCCCAGAAGACCGAGCGAAAGGTCGTGAAGCCCCGCATCATCAGGACCACGATTGAAGCGATCGACGCGAAGTGAAACCACCCCTGCCTGGTCAGCACGCCGAGCGAGGGCAGCTTGGTGTCGATCGGCCGCAAACCCAGCCGACGCGAGTCGATTTCGACCATCAGGAAGATCGAGAGGTAGTACAACGCCGCAGGAATTGCCGCCGTGACGATCACTTCGAGATAGGAGATGTGCAGGAACTCGGCGATGAGAAACGCCGCGGCTCCCATGACCGGGGGCGCGAGGATCGCGCCAATCCCCGCCGCGGCGAGGACTGCGCCCGCCGTGTCGGCGGGATAGCCCGCACGCTTCATCAGCGGCCACGTCACCGAGCCGAGCATCACCGTGTTGGCGACGCCGCTGCCGGAGACCGCGCCCAGCAGATAGCCAGCAGCAGTGACGGTTCGTCCCGGGCCGGCGCCCTTTCCCGATCGGCCGATCGCGGCGGTGGTCCAGTCCACGAAGAATCGTCCCGCGCCACTGTGCTCGAGGATGGCGCCGTAAATCGTGAACAGCACGATATACGTCGTCGCGACATCGAGAGGGACGCCGAAGATCCCTTCGAGTGTCATGTACGCCGTGCCAATGAGCCTGGCAATCCCGTAGCCGCGGTGTGCGATCAGATCGAGGCCGATGCGATCGAGCAAAGGACCAGTAACCGCATACGCGAGAAAGATGAGCGCCGTCACCGGCAGCACCCATCCAGTCGTGCGGCGAGTGGACTCGAGCACGACCACCAACGCAATGACGCCGGCGACCACGTCGATGGTGTTCGGCGTCGCGGCGCGGTTCACGAACGCATCGATGTCGAGAAGCGGCCAGAAGAATGCGCCAATCGTGAGCGCGATCCAGAATAAGTCCCACGCGAGGTGGAGCTTTGTCGATCCGGAAGGGTGAGCGACGATCGTCAGTACGATCGCGACCAGCAGGAACGTGACTCGATAGACGTGCGGATCGACAATGCCCACGACCCAGTAGAGCGCGTAGGCCGCGAGCGCGAAACCCAGTACGGCGGCGACCTTGCCGCGCGTGCCCGCTCGGCTCGTCAGCCCCGTCCCGTCATCGACTACTGCGCCGTCCACACGTTTCGTTCGCGATAGAAGCGGATAGCTCCGGGATGGAATGGCACCGGGGAGCCGGAGAGCGCGCTCTTCAGAGACAGCGTCTTGGCCTGAGGATGGATCGCTGCGAGCTCTGCTTGCTGATCGAAGAGCACCTGCGTGATGTCATGCGCGAGCGCTTCAGGCATCTCTTCGGATGCGACAAGCAGATTGGCCACGGCGACGACCGGGATCTCGGCGTCGTTGTTGTAAGTCGCCTTGGGAATGATGTCGCGATAGTACAGCGAGGGGCCGAACATCTGCTCGAGGCGCGGCAGGTGCGTGTCCGTCGGGATGAAGTTGGCCTTCACGCCTGGCGTGTTGACGAGGTCGAGAATCGACGCCGTCGGCAGACCGCCGTTCCAGAAGAACGCATCGATCTTCCCGTCCTTGATCGCATCGACAGATTGCGCAACGCCGAGGCTCTGCTCACGGATGTCGCGGCTCGGATCGAGCCCGGCCGCCTGCAGCATGCGGCGAGCGATCACCGTCGTTCCCGATCCTGCCGCTCCAGTGGAGACGACGCGTCCGCGAAGATCTGTGATGCCAGAGATTCCCGCGTCGGCTCGTGCCACCAGATGCGAGTAGCTCGAATAGAGCACGGCGAGCGTGCGCACCGGCACCTTGCCGAAGTCCGAGAAGACGTCGCGTCCCGTCACGGCATCCTGCGCCATGTCGGCCATGGTGAAGGCCAGATCCGAGTTGCCCTGCTTGAGAAATTTCAGGTTGTCCACCGATGCTGCCGTGACTTCCGCCGTGGCCTCAGTGTTCGGCAGATGCTCGGTAATTATCTTGGCGATGCCGCCGCCGTAGGGATAGAACACCCCTCCGGTTCCTCCAGTCGCGATCGAGAGTCGCCTCTTGGAACCGCTGGAACCAGACGAGGGCGAACCGCAGGCGGCGAACGCGACTGCTGCGACTAGCGCACACACGGCCACGAATCTGAACGTCGGCATCGTGCACACTATACTGGCTTCGTGACTCGAGGTGGCGTCCGTGAGTCCACGCTGGTATCACTCGACGACATTCGGCTGGCTGCGGGGCGAATTCGTACGCTCGTCCGCAGAACGCCGCTGCTGGAAGTAGAAGCGGATCTTCCCGGGCCAGACCCACGTCGAAGACCGATCCGCCTGTATCTCAAGTGCGAGTGCTTTCAGCCCGGCGGCGCCTTCAAGATTCGCGGCGCGTGCAACATGATTGCGCAGCTCCCACCTGAAGCGAGGGCGGCCGGCGTGATCACGTACTCGTCCGGCAATCACGGTCAGGCGGTCGCGCTCGTGGCCGAAGCATTCAAGGCTCCGGCGGTGATCGTGATGCCCGAGACGACGCCGCGCGTGAAAGTCGACGGCGTACGCAGACACGGCGCCGAAGTTGTGTTCGCAGGAACGACGTCCACCGATCGCAAGGTGCGCGCAGAAGCGATCGCCAAGACGCGCGGGCTCACGATCGTCCCGCCGTTCGATCACCCGTGGATCATCGCCGGCCAGGGAACGACGGGCCTCGAGATTCTGGAGCAGCACTCGCAGGTCCGATCGATCTTCGTGCCGATGGGCGGCGGCGGCCAGATCGCAGGCGTCAGCGCAGCGGTCAAGCGCATGCGTTCCTCGGTTCGCATCATCGGCGTCGAGCCGGTTCGGGCGGCGCGCATGACGGCGTCTCTCGCCGCGGGAGCTCCGGTCGCGCTCGCGACGACCGTCAGCATTGCCGACGGACTCCTGACGCTGCGCCCAGGCGATATCACGTTCGCGCACGTTCAGGCCTTCGTCGACGAGGTCGTCACGGTCAGCGACGAAGAAATCGCGGCGGCGATGAAATGGCTCTTTTACGAGGCGAAGGTCGTGGCCGAACCGAGTGGAGCGGCGACAGTGGCGGCGGCGCTGCGGGTGAACGAGCCGGATACGGTTGCGGTAGTATCCGGGGGCAACGTGGACCCGGACGTCTTTGCCAGCTACATCCGGTGAGCCCAGAGCCCAGAGCCTAAAGCCCAGAGCCGAAGCCATTAACCATCTCGGAACCGCCAGACCCTTCTCTCCGTCACATGGAGCTGAGACCATGAGAACACTGCACGCGTTGGGCTTTCTCGTGAAGGGGCCGCTCATCATCGCGTTCCTCTTCCTGATCAACCTGATGACCTCGCCGGGACACTGGTGGGTGCAGTGGCCGGCGCTGGGAATCGGCATCGCCTGGTTCTTCAGCCTGATCCGCGTCGTTCGTGCCCTGGTGATCGTGGGCGGCATGGCGGGCCTGGCAGCGTATCTCAATCGTCAGAGGTGACGCTCGAGTACGTCCCGCTGCTCAAGGTTCAGCGGGGCCTCTACAACCTTCCGCGCGGTATCGAACGATTCCGCGAATACATTCAGACGATGACGGGAGGGGGCGACGAGCTGAAGCTCCCTCTCGTCGCGATGAACCCGATGGGGAAGGACCACCTTCCTCCCTTCCTGGATCATCTCCTTGCGATCGATGCGGACGATGTTGGTGCGCGTGCACTTGCGGACGCATCGTCCGCGCTCGCCGAGGAACCTGGCGACTATCGCGCCTGCCTGGTCGTCAGCGACGATCTCAAGGGAGGCTGGACCAATCGCTATGCGAGCGAGTTCAGCTACCGGTTCGAGCAGCGAGCGATGTACCGCCGCGCCTGGCTACCCGCAATTCTCTGGACCAGCGACACCTACGATGTGGCGCTCGTTCGCGAGGAAGTGCTGCAGTGTGTCTATCGTGCCGTGCACGTGCAGCGTCACGGTGCGGCGCGCACGCTCCGTGAAATGCTCACGCAGGAGAACTATGCGATGCGCGGCGCCCGATCGACGGCTCCTCGCCTCGAGGAAGATGACCTTGCATACACGCGCGAGGTGCTGCGCGAGTACATGTCCGCGACCGATCACGCGACGCTCATCGCTGCGCTCTTCGGCGATGCGGCCGCTCGCGAGCTCGGATATCAGCCGCTCGGACTCTCTCCGCGCGCCGGCCTTGCGCTCGCAGCGGCGGGGCTCTGACCTGTCGATCCTCGTGATGATCTGAGAAAGTGCGCCGTTACTGGCTCAATCGCGCGAGAATTCGTTTCGCCTCTTCGAGTCCCTGTTCGACGCTCGCGATCTCTCCATCGAGCTGCTTCTCGTAAACCTGTTTCAGTACTTCGCCGACGCGCGGCCCGGGAGGAAGCCCGAGCTCGAGGAGGTGGCGTCCGAGAAGAATCGGTGCGGGCGGACGATGCTCCACGCCGAGCGCGCGGGCTCTCGACAGGAACCAGTCCATCGCGGAACAGTCGAACATGCCGGTGCGCCCGAGACAGTCGGCGCGAGCCAGGCGCGCGAGCAACTCAAGGTCGACTTTCTGTGCCAGCCGGCGAAACGCTCCGTCGCCGACGTTGACGGCCTTATGGAGCATGCCCGGCTTCAAGTGATGCGCCACCAGCCCGATCACCTGTTGCCGCACGTCGACGCCATCGATGGTGTGCACGTTCAATCGATTGAGGAGGCTGATCGTCGGCGCGACACCAGCTTGTTCGTGGTCGAGCGATCGGATCCGTCCGTCGATGAAGGCCGTCGTGGACGGCTTCCCGAGGTCGTGGCAGATGGCGCCCAGCATTACCGTCAACAGGCGAGGTCGAGCGAGATCGTCATTCAGCTCGCGCGCACGGTCGATCACCATCAGCGTGTGGATCCACACGTCGCCTTCGGGATGCCATTCGGGCTCCTGCTCGCAGCCGATGAGCGGGACCATCTCGGCCAATACCTGTTCGAGGAGGCCGAGGTCGCGGGCAAGAGCGAATCCGATTGATGGTCGCGCGGCCTGAAGGAGCAGCTTCTCCAGTTCGCCCCAGATGCGTTCGGCTGGCAAATCGTCGAGCCGGATCTGCCGGCACAGTTCGGAGGTCTTCTCGTCGAGCGCGAACTCGAAGCGTGCGGCGAACTGCACGGCGCGCAAAGCGCGGAGGCTGTCGTCGCCGAAAGTCGCAGGGTCCACGGCGCGGAGAAGGCGCCGTTCGAGATCTGCGCGGCCGTTCACCGGATCGACGTACTCGTCGCCCAGCGGATCCCACGAGATGGCGTTGATAGTGAAATCGCGCCGACGTGCGGCCTCGTCGAGTGACATGAAAGGATCGCCGCGCACCTCGAAGCCCTTGTGGCCCCGCCCCTGCTTCGATTCACGCCGCGGGAGCGCCACGTCGATCGCCACGCCATCGAGCCCGACAACTTTGTAGACAGGGAAGCTCTGCCCGACGGCCTCGACGCGACCGAACGCAGCGAGCAGCCCGGGCAGTGTGTCGGCGGCGATCCCAAACACTTCCAGATCGATGTCTTTGCCGGGACTGGGGATTCGGGATTCGGGATTCGAGAGGCTCAACAATCGATCTCGTACCCACCCACCCACAACCAGCGCACGGCCCCCTGCGTCTCGTACGCCGGACGCGATCGCTGTCACGAAGACTGGAGGTGTAGTACCGTGCACGACTCGATTATCGGTGGAACCCGGAACCAGGAACCCGGAATGACACAGTTCCAGGTTCCGAGTTCCTGGTTCGAGTTCCATGTTCCGGGTTCCGGTTCCACGTTCCAGGTTCCGGTTCCACGATCCATGTTCCATGTTCCATGTTCCATGTTCCACAACGACCCCGTCATCGCGTTGCTTCGTGACCTGGTCGCGATCGATTCAGTGAATCCCATGCTCGTGCCTGGCGCACGTGGCGAGACCGACATCGCTCGCCGTTTGGCCGACGAATTGCGCGCGTACGGTCTCGCGGTCGAGATCTCCGAAGCGGCGCCAGGGAGACCGAACGTCGTCGGCGTGCTCGAAGGTCGCCAGCACGGTCGGTCGCTGATTCTGTGCGGCCATACGGACACCGTCGGTGTTGCGGGTATGCCGCACCCTTTCGAACCCGAGATTCGCGATGGCAAGTTGTTCGGCCGCGGGTCGCAGGACATGAAAGGCGGCGTGGCTGCGATGGTGGGTGCCGCTCGTCGCATTGCTGAAAGCGGCGGTCTGGACCGAGGCAGGCTCGTCATCGCGGCAGTTGCCGACGAGGAGCATTCGAGCCTCGGCGCCGATGCGCTGGTCAAGTCGTGGCGCGCGGATGCAGCCGTTGTCACCGAGCCCACCAGTCTTGATGTCGCCGTCGCGCACAAAGGCTTTCAGTGGATTGCCGTCGAGACGCGAGGACGTGCGGCCCACGGCAGCAGACCCAGGGATGGACGTGACGCGATCATGCGGATGGGCCGCGTCCTGTCTCGCCTCGAGCATCTCGAGAGGAAGCTTCGAGACGGTTCAAATCATGCGCTTCTGGGTACCGGCTCGCTGCACGCGTCGATCATCGAGGGCGGTGAGGAGTTGAGCAGCTATCCGGCCCGGGCATCACTGCAGTTCGAGCGGCGCACGCTACCGGGCGAAACGGCGGATGTCGGGCTGACGGAGGTGGTCGCGATCCTCGATCAGCTTCGACGCGAAGATCCGGAGTTCGAAGCGGATGCCGAGCTGGTCTTCGGTCGCGACGCGTACGAGATCGATCCGTCGAGTTCACTCCCTGAGGCGTTGATCCAGTCAGCGTCAGGAGCCGGTTGCTCCGCGAAGCGCGTGGGCATGACCTTCTGGACGGACGCCGCGATTCTCGGAGCGGCCGGTATTCCAACCGTGCTCTTCGGACCAGGCGGGGCGGGCCTTCACAGCATCGAAGAGTACGTGTTTGTTGAAGACGTTTGTCGCTGTCGCGACGCGCTCGTGAATCTTGCGCGTGCGTTCACGTAGGTCCACGGTCCACGGTCCACGGTCCACGGGACTGAGGACTGAAAACTGAGGACCGAGGACGGGACTATCTCTTTTCCCTCAGAATCGCCCGAATCACGAACCAGACATTGGCCGGCCGTTCGCCGAGCCGTCGCATGAAATAGGGAAACCACTCGCGCCCGAACGGCACGTAGACGCGCATGCGATATCCGTCGGCGACGTACGATGCCTGCAGATCCCGCCTGATGCCGTACAACATCTGAAATTCGTACTTGTCGCGCGCGAGCTCACGCTCAGCGGCGTAACTCTTGATCTCGTCCAGGAGCGCGACGTCGTGAGTGGCAAACGCCGGGTACGTCCCGTGGTCGACCAGGAGCCGCATCTGGCGAAGGTACGCAGCGTCCACGTCTTCCTTCTGCTGATACGCCACCGATGCCGGCTCCCGATACGCGCCCTTCACCAGGCGCACTCGCGCGCCGATCTCGTTCATCTTTCGCAGGTCGCGCTCGGTGCGATACAGACACGATTGGAGGACGACGCCGATGTTCCGATACTCGAGGTTCCACAGCGTCTCGAATACTTCGAGCGTCACTTCCGTGTACGCCGAGCTCTCCATGTCGATGCGGACGAAAGTCTCGTGCTGCCGCGCCGGCTCGAGGATACGTCGCATGTTGTCGACGCAGGTGGCACGATCGATCACCAGGCCCAGTTGCGAGAGCTTTAGTGAGACGTTGCGTTCGATGTTGGCCGCGACGATGTCGGCGATCAGCCTGATGTACTCGCGCGTCGCCGACGTGGCCTGATCGGTGGTCGTGACGCTCTCGCCGAGATAGTCCAGCGTCAGCCGCAGTCCCTTTGCCTCAAGCGCGCGCGCCGCCTCGATCGCATCGTCGATCTGTTCACCGGCGATGAAACGTCTCGCGAAGCTGCGCGGCGTGGCCATTCCATACGCCGACGCCAGACGCTTGAGAGTGTTGCTTCGCGACAGCAGAGTGAACATCGGCTCGACGCGGCCGTGACGTGAGGCGCTTAGTGAGTCCGGGAGGGAGACTTGAGCAAGTGGTCCAGCGACCGGGCGTAGTAGCGCAGCACGGTGCGATTCCGAACGCGCACGCGCCCGCGGTTGACGACGAGAATTCCGCGCGCTTCGAGTGGTTCGAGAGCGGCGTCCACCGCCTCCTCGCCATTCTCGACACCCAGGTTGGCGTCACTAGTGCGGAGTGTGTCGAGGAGCGCGTCGGCGCGCTGCTCGAGATCGCGCCTCGTGATCGACGGTCGCATCGCGGCAGCGACAACCGTCGGTGGCAGCACCTTGTAGAGGCGGCCGATCGTCTGCATGACCGCGTGCGTCAGATCGAGGACCGCACGGCGCGAATTGGGATCCACGCCACTGACATCGATCG
>Ga0247825_10001179_pt1 | contig 17054 bp, 14 predicted proteins | sample 13C_Vanillin_Day_FD_194413 | JGI IMG/M metagenome (GOLD analysis project Ga0247825, IMG submission 194413) | Soil microbial communities from agricultural site in Penn Yan, New York, United States - 13C_Vanillin_Day48 | ecosystem: Environmental > Terrestrial > Soil > Agricultural land | place... | reverse complement strand
ATCCGTGCGTGAACGACTCGGGGACCACGGTTCCTTGCGACTGACGCTGCAGCCGATCGTCGCCGATCGCGGCAGCGGCTCTGAGTCCTTCCTCTGCGTCACCGGGTTCGAGGAGTCCGTCTTGCGCGGCGTAGTGTCCCCAGACGCCCGCGTAGCAATCGGCCTGCAGCTCCTGCCGCACCGAGAGCGCGTTGGACTGGCGTTCACCGCCACGCTGCCTGGCTGATTGCAATTGAGCGGAAAGGCCCGTCAGTGTCTGCACGTGGTGGCCGATCTCGTGCGCGACGACATAGGCCTGTGCGAAGTCGCCGGGCGCGCCGAAGCGTTCGTCGAGCTCTTTGAAGAAGGAGAGATCGAGGTAAACCTTACGATCGGCCGGGCAATAGAACGGTCCCATCGCAGACTGTCCGAGGCCGCAGGCCGATTGCGTCGCGCCCGAGAACAACACGAGCACCGGCGCCTCGTACCCTTCGCGGCTCTCCGAGAACAGCCGTCCCCAGGTCGTTTCGGTACTTCCAAGGACAACCCCTATGAACTGGGCCTGCGGGTCGTCGGCGGGAGCAGCGCCCGGTGCCACGGTCTCAGAAGAGGTACCGACGGTGTTGATGAGATCGGCAGGGTTCTGTCCAGTTAGGGCTGAGATGAGCAGTACCAGGACGAGTCCCCCGAGACCGCCGCCAACGGCCATTCCGCCGCCCGACATGCCCCGGCGATCTTCGATGTTCTGACTTCCGGCGCGACCTATCCATTTCATCGCCGCACGCTCCAGTCGCCGCTGCACATATTATCTTCGGCCATGGACCTTGGACTGACCGATCGTGTGGCTGTCGTGACCGGCTCGAGTAAGGGTTTGGGGTTTGCCAGCGCCAAAGCGCTCGTCGCCGAAGGATGTCGTGTCGTCATCTGTGCTCGCACGCCAGCTGTCTTGCAGGAAGCGCGCCGCCGTCTGGCTGAGATCGGTGGAGATGATCGAGTGCTGGCTGTCGCCGCTGACGTCAGCCGCGAAGAAGACGCGCAGAAGGTTGTCGATCAGGCGATCGCGACATTCGGTGGCATCGACATCCTCGTCAACAACGTCGGCACGGCTCGCGGTGGGGGATTGATCGAAACCACGGACGAGCTGTGGAGGGATGCGATCGATCAGACGCTCATGCCGGCGGTCCGCATGTCGCGGCAGACCGTGCCGCACATGCAGCGCCGTGGGGGTGGGTCGATTGTCATCATCGCGTCGATCTACGGACGAGAGGCCGGCGGGCGAATGACATACAACGCCGTCAAAGCCGCCGAGATTAGCTTGGCAAAGTCGATGGCCCAGCAGTTGGCGCCGATGAACATTCGGGTCAACAGCGTGTCGCCAGGGTCGATCCTCTTCGAGGGTGGGTCGTGGTGGAAGCGGCAGCAGGCCGATCCCGCTGGAATCGTCGAGTTCGTGAAGCAAGAGCTGCCGTTCGGACGCTTCGGCACGCCCGAAGAGGTCGGCGATGTCGTCGCGTACCTCTCGTCGTCGCGCGCCAGCTGGATCAGCGGCACGTCGGTCGTCGTCGATGGCTGTCAGAGTCGCTCATTCTGATTCTTGCTGGATCGCACCGACGATGATCGTGCTCACTCTTCTCGTAGCGTCCGCATCGGCTGCACGAACGCGGCGCGCGCGGCCGGGATCAGCGCGGCAAGCGTCGCCACGAGCAGGACGATGACAGCGACGCTGATCAGCGTGACGAGGTCGAAGGGCGACACTCCAAAGAGTAATCGGGACAACGCACCTCGCGCCGCTATCGACAGGACGATGCCGGTCGCGCAGGCGATCGCTGTGACTCGAAATCCCTGCGCGAGGAATCGACCGAGGATCGAGCCTCGCGCCGCGCCGAGCGCCAGCCGAATGCCGATCGCGCGGCGTTGCTCGGTGACGGCATACGAGATCACGCCGTAGATGCCGACCAGGCCAAGCGCCAGCGCCATGATGCCGGCAATCGCAAGCATGACGAGCGCGAACGATGTTCGAGACATCGATTGTGCGTGCGTCTCACCGAGCGTCTGCACGCGGGCGAGCGGAAGATTCGCATCGACCGTCCACACGGCACGCCCCACCTGTCTGATCAGATCCTCGGTTCCCGCTTGATCGCTGCGCATGGCAAACGACAAATCGCGCGGGATGAGCGCCGGGACCGGCCCGAATGCGTCCTGTACTCCGGCACGCCAGTACACGATCGCTGGCGGTGGCTGATCGACTCCGCTGTCGTAGATGTCACCAGCGACGCCGATGACCTCGTTCAACGGACCCCCGCGCCCGATGCGGATCTGTTTGCCGAGCGCCGCAGGAGGCTGCCCCCACAGCTCACGTGCCAGGTTGTTCGACACGATCGCCACCCTCCGGCAGGCGTTGACGTCGGTCCACGTGAAATCGCGCCCCGCGACCAGCGGAATGCCCATCGTCTTGAAAAAGCCCGGTGCCACGAATTTCGATCGGCGCAGCGGAGGGATCCCTTCCGCGTACGTCTTGTCCGCAGCCGTCACCACCATGTTGTTCTCGTAGTCCATCTCCATCGGCAGCGCGGTGGTGAAAGTGGCCGACGTCACGCCAGAGATCTTCGCGATCTCCGTCAGGATGTCCTGCTGCATGCGTGCCACGCGTTCGGACTCCGCGAGATGTCCTTCGGGAATCGAGATGCGCAGCGTCTGGATGTGATCCGGTTCGACGAATCCGGGTTCGACGCTTCGCAGTGCCAGGAAGCTTCGAATCATCAGGCCGGCCGCAACAAGCAGCACCACCGCCAGGGCGACCTGCACGAACACGAGCGTGTTCTGCGAGCGATGCTGTGCGCGACCCTGGCTTGACGTGCGCCCATCGCCGCGCGTGGCCCCGTGGAGGGCTTGCGCTCCTTTGGGCCCGGCGTGCTTCACGACTGGCATGAGCCCGAAGAGCAGTGCCGACAGGAGCGATGCGGCCAGTGCGAACGTGAGCACGAGCGGATCGATTGAGATCTCCCCCAGACGAGGGAGCGTCGCCGGTCCGATCGCAATGAGGAGTCGTAGCCCGCCGTACGCGAGCCCAACTCCAAGCGCTCCGCCCAGTAACGCGAGCGCGAGGCTTTCGACAAGCAGATGACGCGCGATGTGACTCCATCCCGCGCCCAACGCCGCGCGCAATGTGAACTCCTGCCGTCGTCCCTCTGCTCGCACCAGCAGCAGATTGGCAACGTTCGCGCAGGCGATCACCAGGACGACACCGATGGTTCCCATCAGCAGCCAGAGCACCGATCCGACGTCGCCGATCACATCGGCTTTGACCGGCCTCAAGGCGGGGCCGAAGCGTGCAGCGGTCAGGACGTTGCCGTTCGTGCCGCGCTCACGAATCCAGATCGGCAGCATGCGGCCGACATCTGCGTTGGCCTGAGCCAGCGTCACGCCAGGCTTCAGTCTCGCGATTCCGACAAAGGAGTGGACATCGTTTGGGAGCAGGTCGGCGCCTTGAAATCGCTGCGGCAGAATCACTGCCGCTTCGGCGTTGAGGAATCGGAACGACTGCGGCATGACGCCGATCACTTCGCGTAGCTTCGAGTCGATAGTGACCCTGGTGCCGATGACCGACGCACTGCCCCCGAAGCGCCGTTGCCAGTATCCGTGGCTGAGGATCACCGTTTCAGGCGTTCCGGCACTGTCGTCGGCGGCAGAGAACCATCGACCAATGGCAGGAGGCACGCCGATCGCGGGGAGCGTCCCGTATGTCACGGCAAGAGCCGGGACCTGCTCCGGTTCTCCCAGTCCAGTCACACTCGCGCGCGTACTGCGCCATAACCCGAAGTCCTCGAACGTTTCCGCATGCTCGCGGTAGGTGAGGTACATCGTCGAGGACAGGCGCACGTTGTTGGACGCGATTCCCTGAAACTGCGCCGAATGCCACACGCCGATGAGTCTGTCGGGATCTGGATACGGCAGCGGCCGGATCAATACGGCATTGACGACACTAAAGACGGCGGTGGTGGCTCCGATACCGAGTGCCAGCGTCAGGATCGCGGCAAGCGCGGAGCCAGGGCTCTTGCGGATCATCCTGAGCGTGACGCGGAGGTCGTGCGTCAATCGCTCGACCCAGCCGATGTTGTTGGTCTCGTGCGTGTCCTCACGAATGCGCAGTGCATTGCCGAACTGACGCTGTGCGGCGAAGCGAGCATCGTCGAGTGACATCCCTTCGCAGCGAAGTTGATCGAGGCGCTCGGCGATGTGGAAGTCCAGTTCGCGGCGGAGATCGCGATCGACCCGCCGGCGGCGGAGCGAGTTCAGGAGACGTCGGAACCAGGGCATAGTGGCTAATCCTCGCGAAGAGCGCGCATCGGTTGGACGAACGCCGCGCGCGCTGCGGGGATGAGCGCCGCGAGCGTCGTGACAACCAGCACGATTCCGGCGACGCTGGAGAGCGTGGCCGGATCCAGCGGCGACACCCCATAGAGCATTCCCGAGAGCGCCCGGGCGAGGGTGATAGAGAGGACGAGGCCACACGCGCACGCGATTCCGGCGACGCGCAGCCCTTGAATCATGAACTGCCGGACGATGTCGCGTCGCAATGCGCCGAGCGCCAGACGCAACGCCGACTCGCGCCGTCGACGGCTGACGGCGTAGCTCACGGTGCCGTAGAGCCCGACGCACGCAATTGAGAGCGCCGTGGCGGCAAACAATGCCAGCAACGTCGTCCGCAGACGGTCCTGCTCGAATGCGTCGCCGATTCGAGTCTCCAGTGGAGCGATGTCGTAAACGGCACGGAGCGGCTCCAGTTCTTTGAGCTTCATGCGTACCGCCTGAACGATCGCTGCCGGGTCGCCTTGCGTGCGTACAAGGAAGTAGGGCGTAGGGCCTTGAGCGCTCGAACAGAAATACACGGTTGGACCTGGTGCCTGGTTCAGCCCGCTTTCCCGAACGTCGCCGACTAGTCCGGCGATGCGGCCTGGAGGAACGTTGGCGCTCGGGTTAGCAAGGTGAAAGCCGGAAACCGACGGTCTGCCGGCAAGGTAGCGGTCGGCAAACGCCCGGTTCACCATCAACTCTGTGGCGTCACGCGCTTGCCGGCGGCACAATGTGCCCTCGAGCAGCGGGATTCGTAAGGTCTCGAAGTATTCCGGAGACACGACACGGCTTTCGGCCACCATGCGCGCCCCTTGGTTACCTCGCCCTTCGACGAGCTCGAACTCGACCTGAAAGCCAGTCGGCACGCCCGGCGCCGAGAAGGTGGTGGCCGAGGCTTCCACGCCGGGCAGTGCACGAAGCTGCTCCAAGGCAGTGTCAACTCGTTTGAGGAGGCGAGTGTAATCGCCAAACTCCGCGTAGTTCCCGCTCACGCGGAACGAGAGCACGCGCGCCGGCTCGAATCCAGGATCGACACGGGACAGTTCGTGGAGGCTGCGAACGAGTAGCCCGGCGCCGGACAGCATCGTGACCGATAGCGCGACCTGCGTCCCGACCAGAAGCCACTGGATCGCGCTTCGTGTCGACACCTGTGTGCGTCCGGCGTCCTGCGCGGTGCTCGCGAGACCGTTACGTGCAGTTCGTATCACCGGCATCAATCCGCACAGCAGCAAGACGACGCATGCGCTGGCCAGGGAATACAGGAGCAGTCTGCCGTCGATCGAAATCTCGTCCAGCCTCGGGACGTCACTAGCAAGCGAGCGAAGCGCCGCGCCGACGATTGCGGCCACGGCCAGCCCGAGAGCGCTTCCGGTCAACGCGAGCACACCGGTTTCGGTCAGGAGTTGTGCGGCCACGGTCGTGCGCGACCCGCCCAGCGCCAGACGAATTGCGACCTCGGAGCGACGTTGCGTAGCGCGAGACAGCAGCAGCGCCGCGACGTTGGTGCACGTAATCAGGAGCAGCGCCGTCACGCCTCCGAAGAGCAACCAGAGCGACGCGCGATAGCGGCCGACGATTGTTTCCTTGAGAGGCTCGAGCAGTACCGTGATGTCGCGATCGCTGTCGGGATACTGTTCGCCAAGGCGCGTCTGTACGGCGGCGAGATCTGCGCGCGCCTGCGCCAGCGTCACGCCTGCCTCGAGCCGTCCGATTCCCGTGTACCAAGTGGCCTGCCTGAAGCGCGTGATCTGGTCGTTCACGCGTGGAAACCACGCATCGACGTCCGGGTCAGGAAAGCGAAAGGATGGCTGCATCACGCCGACGATTGGTGCCGTCGTGCCCGCGACCCTGACCAGTTTGCCGAGCACATCGCGATCCGCGGCAAAACGCCGGCGCCAGTATCGATTGCTGATCACGACCGCAGCGGGCCCGCCTGGTTGGTGTTCGGCCTGGGTGAAGCCACGTCCAAGTGCCGGAGTCATCCCCCAGACCTCGAAGAAGCGTGGCGCGACATACGCGCGCCGTAACTGCTCCGGTAGATCTGCCGATGTCTCGGAGACGTCTTCCGTGTAGAAACCAGTGATCCCCTCGAAGGTCGAATTCAGCTGGTTCCAGTCCTCGAGACGAACGGGTGCCACGGGAGTTTCCGTCGACCGCGAATTTTTCTGGAGAATCCGGACGAGGCGGTCGCTGTCCGGAAAAGGCAACGGCCGCAGGAGGATGGCATCGATGGCGGAGAAGACCGCGGTATTGGCGCCGATACCAAGGGCCAGAGTGAGCACCACTGTCGTGGTGAAGCCCGGAACGCGAGCGAGGGTACGGGCCGCGTAGCGAACATTGCGGACCACATCGTCCACCCAGCCCGCGATGTCAACGTCGCGAGTCCGTTCGCGCTGCACGATCGGGTTGCCGAACTGGATTCGCGCGCGGCGCGCAGCCTCTTCGGCGCTCAGTCCCTGCGCCTCCAACTGATCCGCGCGCTCGGCGATGTGGAAGGACAGCTCACGATCGATGTCGCGATGCAGCCGGCCGGGGCGGAACGTGTTTATGAGGCGTCGAAGCCAGGACATGGTGACCGCCTTTCGTCAGACATACCGAAGCACCCGCCCGACGCCCTCGGTGAATCGCGCCCAGCTCTCTTCTTCGAGTGCGAGCTGCTTTCGTCCCCGCGCGGTCAGCGAGTAGAAGCGAGCCTCGCGGTTCTTCTCCGTCAAGCCCCACTCGGACTTGAGCCAACCCTGTTGTTCCATCCGATGCAGTGCCGGATACAGCGAGCCTTCTTCGACGCGGAGGAGGTCCGCCGACACACGTTGCACATGCGTCGTAATGGCGTAGCCGTGCATCCGCTTGCTGGTGGCCAGGCTTTTGAGGACCAGTAGCGTCAAGGTCCCCTGCAGGATGTCGTTCTTGGATGCGCTCATGGGTGGTCCCGGCAAGCCCAGCTAGGTAGGCCTAACTAGTTAGGTATGCTCACCACCCTTCGACGGAGAGGATCAAGAAAAGGTTGCGGCGCTCCTGGACGCTTGAAACTGTCCGGTTACGCCGACTCGCGGGGCACCGGCGGTGGACTCTGGCGCGCCCCGAGTCGGCGCGGAAAAAACGCGTCTACGGCCGCTGATCGATGGCACCCGTTCCGTCCCCGCGTTCTGGTTGACGCGAGTCATGAGAGGCGTTTTTAAGCCGCGTGACGGATGCCGCCCCAAGTGAGCAACTACTCGCCGCGTGTCGCCAGGGTACGAGCCTGGAGCGATTTCCGGCGTGCAGCGCCGGCGCCGGTCGGAACGGCAGGCGTGTGTGGAGCGTTGCCCTTCCGGCCTGTCAGGCTTGAAGTCAGCGTTGGGAACTCGAAGCTAACCGGCTGCTAGTTCGTCCCGGCCGTGAGTGCCTTCATGATCCCCGCGTACTTCGCGTCGTACGGGTCGAGCACGTCTGGCCCGGGATACTCCTTGATCTCGCCCAGGATGTGCGGCGAAGCGTTGCGATCCTTGAAGCGCGGCCAGTTGGGCAGGCTGTTGCCGTTTGGGTCGCCACTCTTCGCGAAGTTGACCCAGTAGGACGACATTTCGTCTGCCATCTTGCGATCGCGCTCCGACTCCATCGCCAGCTTCGGCGAGCTGATTTCGGGGATCACGCGCGGCGCCCAGAGATTGTTGAACACGTAGACGATCTCAGTGGCGTGTGTCGCCTTGAGATCCTTGCCGCCAGGTTCGACCGGCGGCTCGTGCGTGAAGAGATACCAGTATGCGCGCTTGCCGATCGCGGTCTGCTTCTCGGCAAAGAGACGCATGGCCCACATCATCGTGTCGCGGAACGCCACATTGCCGCCGAGCGAGGTGTGCTCGTCCTTGTTCGATCCGGCGATGATGTCGACCGCATTCTGCTTACCATTGGCAAAGGTGATCGACTGATCCTCGGGCACGATCCAGCCGTCGATGATCATGCCTGACCCGCGAAGGGTCTTCACGACTTCGTCTGTCGAGCGCGCCCGCAGTTCCGCCAGCGGAGGCGGCGCAGGAGGCGGTGGTGTAGGGATTGCCGTTTGCCCCGCGTCACCACGTCCGCGACCGCCACCTCCCGGGCCCGGCATCTGTTGCCGCTCAGCCTGCGCGCGTGTCGTCATCGGTCCCATGCCGAGCCCCATCCACGCGCCGCTCTCGCTGATCGCGTGGTGGAAGAGACCCTTCGCCACCGGTGAGCCGACCAGACCGCCGACCATGGCCGCGCCGGCTGACTCGCCGAAGATTGTCACGTTGTTCGGGTCGCCACCGAACGCCGCGATGTTCGTCTTGACCCACTTCAGCGTCGCAATACTGTCGGCCAGCGCCTGGTTGCCCGATGCGTTGTGACCTGACTCTCTGGTCAGTTCAGGATGCGTGAAGAAGCCGAACGGCCCGAGGCGGTAATTGAAAGTGACAAGGACGACGCCCTTCTTCGCGAGGTTCTCGCCGTCGTTGTGTTTGCTCGATCCTCCACCTTCGGTGTACGCGCCGCCGAAGATCCACACCATGACGGGCAGCCGTTCGTTGGCGCGGTTGGCCGCGGACCATACATTCAAGTAGAGGCAGTCTTCGCTCGTTTTTGGTGAGTCTGGCAGATCGACCGTGACGTTGTTCGGCACGCGATTCAATTGCGACGGCTGCACGCAGACGTTGCTGAACTGCTCCGCCGTCCGCACGCCTTCCCACTTCGCTGGCGGCTGTGGCTCTTTCCAGCGCAGCTCACCAACGGGAGGCGCCGCGAACGGAATGCCCTTGAACGCCCTCACACCAGACGCGAGCGTCACCCCGGAAAGCCGTCCGGTCGCGACTGTCACGGGATCGCTGATGGCGGCCGGTGTCGAAATCGTCGATGCCGCAATCACTGCGGCGGTGATGGCGAAAGCAATCGTGCGGGGTGCGCGTCTCACTTTTCCTCCGACGCCCTGGCGCGCTCTGCACGCGATGCGTTGATGTAATCGGCGATCGTGCGGTTGCCTTCGTGGCAGGCGTATTCCCACCATTCGTACGATGGGTCCAGCTTCAGCGGATAGCGCGCCGTCCACGAGCGCGTGAGGATCACCGGATCCTCGGTCTTGATCTCGTAGAGCAGGATGCTGTCGTTGAGACGCGTGATGCGCTCCGTAATCTTCATCTGCTCGCTCGTCGGGAATCGATTCCCCTGCGGAGATCCCATCACGCCGATGTTGGTTGCCGACGCCCCGGCCTTGAGGTTCGTCGTCTCGATGACCAGCGTGGTGCCCTCCCAGCGTCCGCGCGATTCGCCCATCCACTGCTTGATCTTGGGCGACACCGCCGGACGGCCATCCACCGGGACGATGCGCGTCTCGTGCACCATCTCGAGGTCGAGAATCACGTAGCCCGGTACCTGCATGATGTGGACGCCGTTGTTGTAGCGATATGGCATCATCGACGAGGGCATGCCGCGCGTGATGCAGCGATCCCACGTGTCGAAGTCGAGATAGGAATCCCACACCTGCGTCTCGCCGGAGAGCGCCCAGCTGCTTTTCATCATCGCCGACAGGCGTTTGCCTTCTGCCGTCATCTCAGGAAGCTTGCCGTTTGGCGGATCGACGATGAGCGCCGTCTGTCGCTGCGGCGCAGTGGGATCGGTGACGCCGGTCTGCAGCGCCTGTCCGAAGTTGCCGGCCGCAATTGCCTCAGCGTGACGATCGACCTGCTTCGCGGCTGCGTCGAGCCGTTGCTGATATTCGGCATCGGTCAGGAACGCCTTGTTCGTGTCGCATGGAGGTGGCGGAGGCGAGCCGGCCCGACCGCGACCACCGCCGCCTGCGCATCGCTCGAGTGGCACGCTGCCCACGAATGAGATCGGCCACATCCCCTGGATGTCCGGGTCGCCCCACGGCGTTTTTGGTTGCGTCCACCCCTTTGGTGTCGCGATGAAATGATTGGCTTCGGTCGGCGGACCCAACACGGACTGTGCGTGGACGACAGCGACGAACGGAGTCGCCGCAAGAGAATAGATAAGAGTGCGACTTACGCCCAGAAGGATCGAATGCATATAGGTCAATTTTATGTCGCCTGATGCCGGTCCACCCCGAAGCCCCGCCAAAGTGGACAAATGGTGTGATACCTCGCGCGCCGCGCCGTATATTTCTCCAGATGTCGGTTGAGCAGGCGATGCCGGGCCGATTGGTGCGATGGCTGTCGGCCGCGGAACCTGATTGGGACGCGGTCTACGCGGACCAGTTGCCACGCGTCTACAACTTCTTCAGGTATCGCTTCGGGATCACAGCTGACGCTGAAGATCTGACGGCGCGGACATTTGAGAAGGCATGGCGGGCGCGGCACAGATATCGGCGGGACGTGGCGGCGTTTTCGACGTGGCTGCTGAGCATCGCTCGCAACGTCGCAGCGGATCACGTGCGAGCACGGCGGCCTCACGTGGCCCTCGACGAGGCGGCTGGTGTGGCGACGGCGACTGGTACACCCGAAGACGAAGCGGTTCGTCACTCGGACGGAGAGCGCCTGGCGGCGCTGCTGCAGTCATTGCCCGAGCGCGAGCATGAGTTGCTGGCGATGAAGTACGGGGCGGGCATGACGAATCGCGCGATTGCAACAGCCACAGGTCTCACCGAATCAAACGTTGGCACCATCGTCCACCGGGCCGTGCAGACACTGCGTGAGCGGTGGTGAGGAGAACAGTGAATCCCATGGACGAGACCCAGTTGAACAGCCTGCGAGGCGAGCCGTCTCCGGCGTTTAGCGCCCAGTTACAGCAGTCGCTTCGCGAGCACGACGCATCCCCCTCGAGAATCGAGTGGCCAGGAGTGAGATCGATCGCCGCGCCTGTGCTGATCGTTCTCGCGATCGTCGGTCTGCTCAGCGTCCCGGCTGTACGCGCGTCGGCGCAGTCTTTTCTCGCGCTCTTTCGCGTCGTGAACTTCGTCGCGGTACCGGTCGACGAAGAGCGCATGGTCAAGCTTGCGGCCGAGAATCTGGATCCTCCGCACCTGATCGGCGAGCAGATGCAGGTGCTCGAGGACCCGGGCCCGCCAACGGCGGTTGCCTCGCCCGAGCAGGCCGGCGCTGTCGCGGGCTTTGCCGTAAGGACGCCGGCCTACATGCCGACGGCCGTCTATCCGTCCGGTATCGCAGTGAAGGGACAGCACCACTTCCAGGTCACTCCTAACACCGAACGCCTGCGCCAGGTGATGGACACCCTATCCATCACCGATCTGGAGATTCCTCGAGGTCTCGACGGGGAGATCGTCGACGTGCGCGTGCCTCCGGTCGTCATGTTGCGGTACGACCGTGGAGGAGCACTCGCCGTGCAGCTCTTGCAGGCGAAATCGCCTGCCGTGTCGCTTCCAAATGGGCTCGATCTCCGGGTGCTGGGAGAGATCGGTCTTCGCGTTCTCGGGCTGCCACCAGTCGAAGCGCGTGAATTTGCCGCCGCCATCGACTGGCAGACGACCATGATTGTGCCGCTGCCGGCGGATGCCAGCTCGTTCAAGCAGGTCAACATCAACGGCCATCCCGGTGTGTCGATCGAACGCTCGAGCCGATTGCCGAACGGGAGCTCCAGGTTCTCGACGATCCTGCTCTGGTCCGGAGACGGGATGGTGTTTGGGCTCGACGCGCCGGGCCTGTCGTCCGCCGATAGTCTCAGGATGGCAGAATCGCTGCGGTGAGCGATCTCGTCATCGACACGCGGGGGCTCCGCAAGTGGTTCGGGCCGACGCTGGCCGTCGCGGATCTCTCGCTGTCGGTGCGCGCTGGTGAAATCTTTGGATTTCTCGGCCCGAACGGCGCCGGTAAAACCACCTCGATCAAGATGCTCCTCGGCCTGGTGCATCCTGACGGCGGCAACGGGCGTGTGCTGGGTCAGCCGATTGGCGATCGACTGACGCGTGCCCGCGTCGGATTCCTGCCCGAGCACTTTCGATTTCACGACTGCCTGACCGCACGCGAGCTGCTGCGCTTCCACGGGCGGCTCTACGGGCTCTCGGGTTCCGACCTCGACATGCGCATCGATCGACTGCTTGCCAGAGTCGATCTGCTGGAAGCCGCCGATCGGCCGGTGCGTGGCTACAGCAAAGGCATGTTGCAACGAACGGGGCTGGCGCAGGCGCTTCTCAACGATCCCGTGCTGGTGTTCCTCGACGAGCCGACGTCCGGGCTCGACCCGCTGGGCCGCCTTCTCGTTCGCGACATCATCTCCGAGCTGCGCGATCGCGGCACGACGGTGTTTCTCAACTCGCATCTGCTGGGTGAAGTCGAGGCGACGTGCGACCGCGTGGCCTTCGTCAAGCAGGGAAGAACGATCCACGAAATGGGGCTCGGCCAGTCAGTGGACTTTGTCGACCTCGAGATACGAGTCAGCCCGCTTGATGCGTGCCTGCTCGAAGGGCTGTCGGCATTTGGCAGTGCGATCAGTCAGTCGACCGCTGACATCGTCCGGATGCGCGTCGAATCGGAGGCGACACTGCCGGCGTTGACGCGCTGGCTCGTCGAGCGTGGCGCGAACGTCTACGGTCTCCAGCCTCGACGGAAGTCACTCGATGAGTGGTTCGTCGAGGTCATGGGCGAAGATCAGAGGCCAGGCTAGATGCAATCCATTCTTGCCATGGCGCATCTCACGCTCTACGAAGCGCGGCGTCGTCGCATCGTGACGGCAGCGGTCGTATGCGCCGCGGCGTTCCTTGCGGTGTACGCCGCAGGTTTGTTTTTCATCCATCGCGAGCAGCTGAGAGAAGGCAGGCCGCTCTTTCAGCAGCAGGCGGCGATGTCCGTGCTGACGATAGTCGGGCTCTACGCGGCCAACTTTCTCTCGGTGCTCTTTGCCGTGTTGCTGCCCGTTGACACGCTGTCAGGTGAGATCGATTCAGGCGTGATGCAGACCGTGGCCTCGAAGCCGATTCGGCGCGCTGATGTCGTGATCGGAAAATGGCTCGGTCATGCGCTCATCGTCATGGGTTACGTGCTCGTCCTCACGTTGGGCGTGATGATCGTGGTGCGACTGATCGCAGGGACGGTCGCCGTGCGACCGCTCGAAGGGCTTCCGCTGATGCTCCTCGAGGTCGTGCTGCTCATGACGGTGTCGATCGCCGGGGGCACGCGACTCAGCACGGTGACGAACGGCGTGATGGCGCTCGGCTTCTACGGCATCGCGTTCGTCGGCGGCTGGATCGAGCAGATTGGTGGATTCGCCGGTAGCCAGGCCGCCAGGACGGTCGGCATCGTGGCCAGCCTGATCAGTCCTGCCGATGCGTTGTGGCGTCTGGCGTCCTATCAAGTGCAGCCGGAAAGTCTGCGTAATTTTGGCGCTGCGGTGTTTGCCACGTCCTCGGTGCCGACGACGCTGATGGTGTGGTGGGCGGCGGGCTTTACCGTCGTTACGCTGATTTTCGCCGTGCGCTCATTTTCGACGCGGCAGCTGTAGGCGCGTCCGTCTCGATCCACTTCTTCGCCCAGTCACCAATTGCATCGACCGCGGCGGCGAGCTCGCGCCCCTTCTTGGTGAGGGCGTACTCGACGCGCACGGGCGACGCTGGAATCACGGTCCGCTCGACAATGCCTTCCTGCTCGAGCTCGAAGAGCCGCTCGCTGAGCATCCGGTCGGTAATGTCGTGGATCTCCTTGCGCAGGGTGGCGAAGCGACAGCGGGGCGACTCCATCAGGACGAAGATGATGGCGCCGGTCCATCGCCGGCCGATGAGCTCGCTGGCGCGATGGAACTTCGAGCACAGCGGACGGGGGTGTGCCGCTCGTTCCTTCATATCCACACCTAGGATACCACTGTAAATTCCGAGTCACAATCAACTAGTTGACGTAGATTAGATATCAAAAGTATAGTTAGTTCATGAACGTCTACTCTGACTATCGACTTGGTGAGCTCAGTCTTTCGAACCGCTTCGTGATGTCGCCGATGACGCGCAGCCGAGCGCTCGCCGGCAACGTCCCCAACCCGCTTGCCGCGATCTACTACGCGCAGCGGGCCACCGCCGGTCTCTTGATCACGGAAGGGACGCAGGTCAGCCCACAGGGCGTCGGCTACATTCGCACGCCCGGCATGCATTCAGCGGAACAGGTGGCCGGCTGGAAGGTCGTGACCGATGCCGTGCATAAGGTCGGCGGCCGGATCTTCGCGCAACTCTGGCACGTCGGTCGCGTGTCGCATCCCGATTTCCACGGCGGCGCACTGCCTGTCGGCCCTTCCGCAATCGCGGCGGTAGGCGAGGCCTACACCGTCAACGGACGACAGACGCTCGAAGCGCCGCGAGCGCTGACGCTCGCCGAACTGCCTGACGTGATGGAACAGTTCCGCCGTGCGGCTGTGAACGCGAAGGACGCGGGATTCGACGGGGTCGAGCTTCATGGCGCCAACGGCTACCTGCTCGATCAGTTCCTGCGTGATGGTGCGAATCGTCGGACCGACGCCTACGGCGGCAGCATCGAGAATCGCGCGCGGCTGGCGCTCGAGGTCACAGACGCCGTCATCGGCGTGTGGGGACCGTCACGCGTCGGCTACAAGATCTCGCCGTACTTCGCCAACCTGGGCATGTCGGACTCGGCGCCGATAGAGACCTTCTCGTATCTCGCGAAGGAGCTCGGATCGAGACGCATCGCGTACCTGCATATCGCTGAAGCCGTCGCGGGACAGGCTGTCGCACCTGCTGGAACGCCGCGTGCCACACCGATTCTTCGTCGTCTCTTCGGAAGGCCGGTGATCGCGAACGGCGGTTACAACCTCGAGTCGGCGAACGCGGCGATCGCGTCGAACGAAGTGGATCTCGTCGCGTTTGGCGTGCCGTTCCTGGCCAACCCGGATCTCACGGAGCGCTGGAGGCGGGGTGCGCCTCTCAACGCGCCGCAGTTCGATCTCTTCTACGCCGGCGAAGAGCGGGGATACACCGACTACCCGACGCTCGAGCAGCAGGTCACGGCTTGAAGGCGCCAGGCGCGACGCCTGGCCGGTTCGCCGGCGGATCGGAGACCGTGCGAATGAGCAGCGGCTCGTTCCCCGACTCAACCGGGATCGGACGGTCAGCCTCGATTTTGAACGGCCGCGAGGCGACCACCTCGAGCGGCCGTTCGGATTCAACTCTCAGGACCGTCGATCCCATGACGGTCACGGGAATCAATGGCTGCTTTCCCGGAGGCCCTTCAACACCGCGAATGATGACCGGTGTCGCCTCGGATCGCTGCGCCAGCACCGGCACGCCGGTGCCATTGATGGCAATCCAACCGAGTTCCAGCGCGATGACGGTCAGGATCAACTTCGTGTAACGGTCGACGGTCATGATGGCCTCCACTACCTTCGTTGGGCGATGCGCGCTTCGATCACGCACAGTGGCGACTCGGTCGGCACGATACGCGCCAGCTCGAAGCCGGCGTGTTCGAGGAGCGATGCGAACTCCTCGGCCGTGCGCTCGCGGCCGCCAGGCATTAATAACATCTCGAGGTCGATGAGCTTGCCGAAGTCGGGCTGGTTGCCCGGTGGGATCACCGCCTCGAGCAGGATGACTCTGCCGTCGCGTCGTCCCTCGAACGCCTTCCTGATGTTCGTCAGGATCGGAGTCGCTCGCCCGTCATCCCAGTCGTGAATGATGTTCTTCATGATGTAGGCGTCACCACCCGGTGGTACAGCCTCGAAGAAATCACCCCACGCTGTCTCGACGCGGTCCGCCACGCCTGATGCCTGAAGGAGTGGCTCTGCGCCCGCAATGACGTGCTCGAGATCGAAAAGGACACCGCGCATCGACGGATACTGGCGCAGGATGGACGTCAACACGTGACCATGTCCGCCAGCGACATCGACGAGCGTCTGGATGCCACTGAAGTCGTACGCTCTGAGCGCTGCCGCAACGGTCGGTCCGCTCCACGACGTCATCGCGTTGTTGAAGACAGAAGAGAGCTTCGGCTCCTGCGCGAAGTACTCGAACACCGGCATGCCGGTGACCTTCTCGACTGCCGGCTGTCCGGTTTTCACGGAATGCAGCGTCTCGGCATAGACGCGGAAGTGAAAGGGGTCAGTCATCCACAGCCCGAGATCGTGCAGCGATTCCGCCCCCTTTTTGAGCATGCTCGCCGGCAGATTCAGCGCGAACGCTCGTGTACCGCGCTCCTCGAAGATGCCGGCGCTCGCGAGAGCCCGCAGCACACGGTACAAGCTGTCCTCGTGAACGCCTGTGTCTTTGGCGAGCTCGGCAGTCGACCTCGGGCCCTCGGCGAGCCTGTCGGCGATCCCGAGCTCGAGGGCAACGTTCAGCGCCGCCGACACGATGTAACCCAGCGCGGCCTGGTTGAGGAGTTGGATGGCCGCGCCTTCCGATTTCTTGTCTTCCGTCACGTTAGCGTGTCTCCACTGTGGTGTGCTGAATGGAGCGAACAGCCGTCAGCAGCGCCGCAGAGGCAGTGGCCAGCAGAACGGTGTCGACGCCCGCGACGATCATCGTGAAGCCCTGCTCGATGTATGGCTTCACGGCGTCCGCGGAGAGACCGAAGATTCCGGTGGGGAGGTTCGCGCCATGGCACGCCATCCTCACGCGCGCGATTGCGTCGCGGACCTCGGGATGATCGACGGCGCCTGGGCGGCCGAGGCTTGCCGACAGATCGTACGGACCGATCAGCACTCCGTCGACGCCGTCGACGCGCACGATCTCCTCGATGTGCGCGACGGCATCGCGATGTTCGGCCTGGACGATGACGGCAGTGTCGTCGTTGGCGGCTTGCATATACTCTCGAACGCGCAGGCCGTAG
>Ga0247825_10001177_pt1 | contig 17068 bp, 16 predicted proteins | sample 13C_Vanillin_Day_FD_194413 | JGI IMG/M metagenome (GOLD analysis project Ga0247825, IMG submission 194413) | Soil microbial communities from agricultural site in Penn Yan, New York, United States - 13C_Vanillin_Day48 | ecosystem: Environmental > Terrestrial > Soil > Agricultural land | place... | reverse complement strand
CCCTTATAGGTTCGCCAAATACATCCATTATGTCGACCCCGAAACGGGCCTCCCAGGCACTGATATCGAGGCCTTCACGAAGTCTTAACGCGAGAAACGCTGTCTCCGACATCTCCCGCTCGCGGTCTGGCCCTTCGCGCATCGCAACCTGGTGCATCGAGTCCAGGCCTTCGCCAGCTTCCGTCTCGTTCACCAACTCGACGTAGCGTCGGGGGCTGGCTGCATCGGCAAAGCGCTCATCGAACATGTGGGAGTGCGCGCCGGGGCCCATGCCCAGCCAGTCGCCGTTGTGCCAGTACACGAGGTTGTGGCGGCACTCGCGACTGTCTCTCGCCCAGTTCGACACCTCGTAGTGGTGGAAACCGTCCTGCTTCATGCGCTCCCGGCTCCACTCGAACATATCGGCCTGCAAGTCGAGGTCGGGTCCCGATTTGCGCCCGCGTTCGACGTCGCGCGTGAGCGGCGTGCCTTCCTCAAGCGTCAGGGCGTAAAGCGACAGGTGCTCGGGACCAAGCGACAACGCCGTCTCGAGGTTTGTCTGCCAGCCCTCGAAGGTCTGGCCCTGCAAGCCGTAGATCAGGTCTAAGTTCACGTTGTCGAATCCAGCCTCACGTGTCCAACGATAGGCATCCTTGACCTCGTCAGCATCGTGGATGCGCTCCAAAGTTCGGAGCTCGTCATCGTGAAAGCTCTGCACGCCGAAGCTGATCCTGTTGAAGCCCAGACGCCTCAGACCCTGCAGGTGCGCAGCGTCGATAGTCCCTGGGTTCGCCTCCAGGGAGAACTCGGCCTCAGGCTCGATGAGGAAGTTCGCCTTCAACGAAGCGACGACCGTCTCCATTTCAGGCAGAGGCAGCAGGCTGGGCGTGCCACCGCCGAAGAACACCGTCTCCACCCTCCGCCCGGCGACGTGCGGCGACCACAGCGCTGCTTCCCGTGCTACCGCATCGGCGTACGGACGCATCAGCGAGTCCTGGCCGGCGTAGGAGTTGAAATCGCAGTACGTGCACTTGGCGCTACAGAACGGGACATGGACGTACAACGAAAAGGAATTCATCAGTACATCCATGTTAGCTCATGGGCGCCACGCGCTTGATTTAAGTCTGTGCTTAAGGGTTGCTTGGCCGCGGTGGCTTTCACACGGGTACAGACGGGCGGTCGGCAGCCTTGAAAGAATTTCCCGATTCCGCGACTCCTTTCGTACTTTCAGCGACATGTCATCTGTAGAACCCGCTATCGGGAACTACAGGAGGTAGACGAATGTTCCGGAATATCAGCTCCCCGGCACGCGGCGCGGTGGTCGCGCTGGCCCTGTTCGGCGTGACGATGCTCGTCGTCAGCACCGGTGTCTTCGCGGGCCCCGGTGATGATGACGACAGCATGGCCGGATCCTCAGGCGCTGACGTGCCGCCGATTATCCTCGAAAGCATCGCCACGGCCATGCCTGGCGCGACCCTCGTGCCCGGCATCCTCACACCGGCCGAGGCCAGCTCATCCGACGACGACGGCAACACAAGCAACAACACGTCGAACAACTCCAGCAACAACAGCTCCAACAACACCGGCAACAACTCCAGCAATAACTCCAGCAATAACTCCAGCGACGACGATGACGACGATGACAGCAGCGGCAACTCGAGCAATAACTCGAGCAACGACAGCAGCGACGATGACGATGACGACCGTTCAGGCCCGACCGGCAGCACCGGTAGCACCGGCGGAAATGGCAGCAGCTCGAGCGGCGATGATGACGATGATGGCGACGACGACGACGACGACGACGATGACGACGATGATGATGACGACTAGGAACGGTTGAAGGATCGTACCCTCTAAGGAGAGCAGGTGCGGGCTACGTCTTGGACTGGCCCGCACCCCGACTGGCTAAATCACAATGACTGCTGAGTACGAAGAGCTAACTCCCGACCTGCTGGCACTGACCAGCCGCCTGCAGAGCCTGCCGATGCCACTGCCCGGCGGCGCCGCCAGCAGCCGCATGCGTCAGCACTTCGAGCAAGTCATGGCTGGTGAGCTGGCACCGGCGTGGTGGCGTGGGCGGCTCTATCTCATCGCGATCGTGACGGCTCTCGGCCTTGGTCTCGGAGCGGCGGGCGCCACAGACAGGCCGGCCTCTGACATCGTGCGCGATCCTGCAGGCATCGTTCGCGACCTCGTCCATCAAGCGCCGATCGTCGGCGATGACGATGATGATCACGAGCCAACACGTGGTAGCGCCCCGTCGGTCGAAGATGAGGCCGGCTTACCGACTCCGGCAGTTGGCGCAGCGCCGGACGACGACGCCGACGGTCCGGCCCCGGTTGCGGCTGTTGACGACGATGCGAGCGAGGACGACGAGGACGACGCTCCTGGGGGCGGCAGTGGTGACGCGTCCGACGACGACAGCTCCGATGTCAACGGCTCCTCGGGTGACGATGACGCCGAGGAAGACGATGACTCCGATGAAAATGGAACAAGCCCCGGTGACGATGATAACTTCGAGGCTCCCGGTCCGGGACCTCCGGTCCAAGTTGATGACGATGATGAGCGTCGCCCGAACTCAACCGGTGACGACGACGATGATGACGACGACGACGACGATAATGATGATGATGACGGGGACGATGACTGATGGTTGTCGTGCCCGTCTCATCGCATCTCGACCACCTGCTCTTTGCTCTGGAGCAGCGTACGGCAGAGAAGGTGTTACCCCCTCCAGCATCCTTCGTCGATGCTCTGCGTGGAGGCGATCAGGACGCCTGGCGGCGGTTCTTCGAGGACGAAATGCCGGCCATCTTCCGATACAGCTACAGCCGCCTCGGCAGCCGTGAAGACGCCGAAGAAGTCACGAATCAGGTCTTCGCAGAGGCGTGGAGTAGCATCAAGCGCTATCGAGACGAGGGCCTTCCCCTGAGGGCGTGGCTCTTCGGAATCGCTCGCAACCTCGCCGGGACTCACCGGCGGCGCTTTATGGCCCGCAACGCCCAGGTCTCGGTTGATGCCCTCGACCTGCCCGACGACAGCACAGCAGACCGTGCCGCCTACCTCGATCTCGTGAACGCCCTGCAGACGATCGAAGCGTCACAGGCCGAGGTCGTCGCCCTGCGCTTCATCCATGGCCTGTCTTTGGAAGAGACCGCCGGCGTGTTGCGGACCACTGTCGATGCCGTGAAGGGACGGCAGAAGCGCGCCCTTATCGCCCTACGCGAACACCTCGAAGCCTGATTGCGACAGGCATCGGCGCGAGCCGCCGGCTCACTTGGGCAGATCGTAGGCCTGTGTGACTGATCGTGGACCGCGCTACTCCAGCGGCTGGCCCTCGTGGTCGAGGTGGACGATGGGCATGCCAAGCTCCCGCAGCGGCTCCTCGATCGTCGCGCGGTCGCCTACCACAACGATGCTGAGCTGCTCCGGGTCCACGTGCTCTGCGGCGACGCGGTGGACGTCGTCGATGGTCACGGCTTCGAGGCGGGCAACGTGGCTGGAGAAGTAGTCGTCGGGGAAGCCAAAGTGGGCGATGTCCAGAAGGCGTCGCATCACCTGGCTGGGCGTCTCGAAGCTGGGCGGAAAGCCCCGGATAAGGCCAAGCTGCGCCTTCTCGAACTCGTCCGCGCCGATCGGCCGGTTCGCGTGGAGGTCGCGGAACTCCTTCATCGTCTCGAACAGCGCTTCCTTCGTCACCGCCGTCTGCACGGCGCCACCGGCAAAGTAGCTCGACGCCGACTTGCGCCAGTCGAAGCGTGAGCGGTAGCCATACGTGTAGCCCTTGTCTTCGCGCAGGTTCATGTTCAGACGCGCGGTGAACTGACCGCCGAAAGCCATGTTCATCACCGTCATCGCCGCGTAATCTGGGTGATTCCGCGGCACGCCGATCTGGCCGGCTGCGATCACAGACTGCGGTGCGCCAGGCTTGTCAACGAGGTAGATAGTCGTCGCAATCCGGGACGACGACGCCGGCACCTCCGCCGGCGCCTGACCGCCCCGCCAGCCCGAGAACACCGTCTCCAGTTGCCGGGCAATCGCTTCACCCTCGACGTCGCCCACGATCAGGAACGTGGGCTTCGAGTTGAGGAATAGCGCCTCATGCTGACGCACCGCCTCGTCGCGACCAAACGCCTCCACCGCTGCCTCTCGGCCGCTGATTGGGTGGCCATGCGCCGAGTCACGGCCGAAGAGCAGGCCACCGGCGACGCGCTCAGCGATGGCGTTCGCGTCGTCACGCAGGCGGCGCAGGTCGGTGACGCGCTCGCGGCGGACCCGGTCGACCTCCTGCTCGGGGAAGGTCGGGTTCAGGACAACGTCGGCGAGCAGGTCGATGGCCCGGTCCCAGTGGCGAGAGAGCGCCTCCGTGCTGGCGATCACGTTCTCGCGGTCGACGCCGATGTTCGGATGGGCGGCCAGGAAATCCGCCTCCTCGGAAATCTGGGTGCTGGTACGGGTCTTCGTGCCCTCACTGAGTAGACGTCCCATGAAGGCGCTCAGTCCCGGCGCGTCAGACGGGTCCAGGACGGCGCCGCCCGGCAGGTACACGCCGGCGACGACTATCGGCACCTCGTGCTTCTCGACAACCAGCAGGTCTACCCCACCGGCCATGGCGATGCGGCGCGGTGTCGGCGGCTCGAAGCGCCGCGGCCGCCCGGGGCCGGGCTGCACGGTGCGGTCGAGCACGGCCTCAGCCGCAACGACCGCCGGCTTTGGGTTGACCACGAGGCGCACACGGCCGGGCGTCAGGTACTGCTTCGCCACCCGCTGCACGTCGGAGGGCCGCACCGCGAGGTACCGGTCAAAGTCGCTGTTCAGGCGCCCTGGGTCGCCGGTGAAGACGTTGAAGAAATTGAGGAGATCGGCCTTGCCCCCGAAGCCCCCCACCTGCTCCAGTTGGTGCACGTACTGCGCCTCGAGCGAATTGACGGCGCGCTCGACCTCTTCAGCGGTCGGAGGTTCGTTCTGCAGGCGCTCGATCTCGGCGAACATCGACGCCTCAACGTCCTCCAGCGTGGCACCGGGGGCCAGCGTCGCATCGACACGAAGCTCGCCGGCGATTTCCATCCCGGCGAAGTACGCACTTACGGCGCGTGCGTTCTGCTTCGTGTAGACGAGGGACTGGTACATGCGGGAGCTGCGGCCCTCGCCCAGCACGGACATGAGCACATCCAGCGCCGGCTCATCCGCATCGAAGCGCGGCGGTCCCACCCAGGCGATGTAGATTCGTGGTAGCTGCACCGCGTCTTCGAGTTCCAGGCGCACCTCGTGCGTCATGGGCGGCGCCCAGCGCTGGAGTCGCGCGACCGGTGGCGCCGGCGGCAGGTCGCCGAAGTACTTCTCGGCAAGCTTGACGGCCTCTTCGGGGTCGACATCGCCCGCGATCGACAGACTCGCGTTGTTGGGCGAATAGAAGCGTCGGAAGAATGCCTTCACGTCGTCGATGCTGGCGGCATCCAGGTGCTCCTGGGAGCCGATCGTCTGCCAGTTGTAGGGGTGGTTCGGAGGGAACAGCGCCTTGCGGATCTCCTGGCTCGCGAGGCCGTAGGGACGGTTCTCGTAGCTCTGGCGGCGCTCATTCTTCACGACCTCACGCTCAGTCGCGAAGCCACCTTCATCCAACGCATCGAGCAGGAACCCCATGCGGTCGGCCTCGAGCCACAACGCCAGCTCCAGGTACTCGGCAGGCACGTCCTCGTAGTAGTTCGTGCGGTCGGTGGTCGTCGAGCCGTTGATGCTGGCGCCAACCTCCTGCAGGGGTAGGAAGTACTCGCGGTTGTGGTGCTTAGAACCCTTGAACATGATGTGCTCAAACAGGTGCGCAAAGCCGGTGCGGTCCGGCTCCTCGTTCTGCGAGCCCACGTGATACCACACATTGACAGCCGCGACCGGGATCGACTTGTCGACGTGGACGATGACGTCAAGGCCGTTGCTCAGCGTGTGCTTCTCGAAGGAGATGTTGATCGGCATGCGGGAGCTCCGTTTCTAGTTAGGCGGGTACTGCTTCGATTATCCCCCATCCATTTGCGCCAACCAACGATCGCCCGGCGCCAAGCCCAGAACTCGCGACGCCTTGGTGCTGTCGCCAACAAAATGCCCCTCCCCGCCGGGGCGGAGAGGGGCATCAAAGGGTGGGGACCCCTCATGGAGCTATGGCGCATCCTCCTCTGTCTCCAGGGCCTCGGGTATGCCGGCGCCATCACCCGGGGTCGAGTTAGCCGAAGGGGTAGCTGCCTCGTCTTCCTCTGAAGAGGCGTCTTCATCCTCTCCAGTAGTTGCGTCCTCTTCCTGGGTCGTAGCGTCCTCCTCATCGGTGGTCGCGTCGTCCTCAGACGTCGTGGCGTCCTCGTCAGTGGTCGCCTCGTCCTCGTCTTCAGTCGCGTCCTCGGCCTCCGCCGAAGGGGTGGCGTCCTCGTCGTCGGCAGCAGCGTCATCATCGTCATCCGTGGTGGGCGACGACGGAGTGGCTGTGCGGTCGACATCGGGGACGGACGGACCGGCAGGCGTAGCGGGAGTGGTCGCCATCGCGCCGAAGAACGCAGCGAGGGCCGCGCAGGCGTCGGCGGGAAGGGCGATGGAGGAGACGTCAGCCGCCCCCTGCAACGGCACTGCGCCGCCGGCTTCAACGACCGGCACAGACCCACCGGCAGACGCGATCAAGTCGCCGAGCGTGCAACCGTCTTCACCGGCCTCATCACCGGCAAAGACCGTCACGTAGACAGACGTGCGACCGGATACCGGTGTCAGGGAAGCAGTGGTCTCTGTCGTGGCGTCGGTGCCTGTCTCAGAGGCATCCTCGTCCTCGGTCGCTTCCTCTTCGTCCGTGCCAGTGTCGCTGGCCTCGTCCTCGCCGGCGGTCTCGTCGCTCGCTTCGTCACCCTCATCGTCTACGGACGTGTCGGTGCCAGCGTCAGTCGTCGTCTGGGTAGACGTCAGTCCGGCCAGGCTGGCGAAAAGACCCTGGAGGGTCGTGCAGGCTTCGCTCGGGAGGCCGACGTCGTCGGAGGATCGGCTACCGTCGTCCGAGGATCGGCTACCGTCGTCCTCAGTGTTAACGGCGTCCTGATCAAACTGGAAGCCCGCTCGGGAGCCCTGATCGTTAGCGTCAAAGTTGTTTCTGAAACGCATCGCCGAACGGGCGCTCGATGTCTCAGCGACCTCATCGAGCGAGCAGGCGGCGTCGGAAATTTCGCTGGCGCCAAACGGCACCACGAATACGACGAAGTTGGTCGCCTGTGTACCTTGAGGAGCCGCTTCCGGAGTCGCAGCTTGAGGGGTGGTGCCCTGAGCGGACTGCGGCGTGGTGGTTTGACTACTGGTTGTCGGTGTAGCAGTCGCTTGTGCTGCCTGAGTCGCCTGCGGTGTGGCCGTGCCTTGAGATGCCTGGGTGGTCGTTTGGGTCGCCTGAGGTGTGGCGGTCTGGGTCGATTGTGGTGTCGTGGTTTGAGTGGACTGCTGTGTGGCGGTCGCCTGGGGAGTTGCAGTTTCCTCTCCCGGCGGCACTTCTTGAGCATGGGCGGGTGTTAGCGCGATTGCCGAGCCGACAATCACCGCTGTGACCGCGGTTAGCGCCGCGGTGACAAGCTTCTTCATACTCCGGATACCTCCATGGTTGTGCGCTTGTCGTGGATACGACTAGGGACACCCTATTCATGGGGGGTTACAGACCCGGTGTAATCCGCTGCGTCTTATATTGCGAAAACCTTGCCGAAGCGTAACGACATATTCGGCTTGCGACTAAAATCTCACGCATTTTCAAGTGCTTTGACGCTTCCGGTTACGGAAGAGCGAGGTCATGAAGTAACTGCGCGAGAACTTTCCTGTCCTGGGGGGGTTGACAGCCTCGCAAGGGGATATAAACTGCAATTGATATTTATGGAGGTTGATGTGCAGGAGCCCATCGAACCAGTCGCTAACCTGTTTCGCTCCCTAGGGGACCCCAACCGTCTGCGGATCATTCGAGTGCTGACCGAGGACTGCCAGCATGTCTCGGATGTCGTGCGCGCGACCGGCCTGCCGCAGCCCCTGGTATCGCACCACCTGCGCGTGCTGAAGGAGCGTGGGATCGCGAAGTCGGAGCGCCAGGGTTCGTTTACCACGTACTGCCTGAGCGAACGGGCAGTTCGTACCAACCTCGTCCACCTGTGTGAAATCGCCCTCAGCCTGGCCCGGCTGCAGGGCTCGGTTGAATGAACGTGCGCCGCAAAGGGCCTTGCCGGTGCACAAGATCGCCTGCGTGGCTATTGAGTAGGAGGTACTTATCTGCGACAGTCATATGACCCGCAACGTCCCTTCCCTCTCACGGGAGTTACCTCATTCGAAAGGAATACCAACATGGCAGCCGAAGACGTTCTCGTCTCCACTGATTGGGTCGCCCAGCACGGCAATGACCCCGGCGTAAAGCTCATCGAAGTCGATGTCGACACCAATGCCTACGACGATGGTCACATCGCCGGTGCTGTCGGCTTCAACTGGACCTCGCAGCTGCAGGACCAGGTTCGCCGGGACATCATCAGCAAGTCCGACCTGGAGAAGCTCCTCAGCGAAGCCGGTGTCAGCAACAGCGACACGATCATTCTCTACGGCGACAACAACAACTGGTTCGCGGCTTACGCATTCTGGGTGCTGCAGATGTACGGCCACCAGAACCTCAAGCTCATGGACGGCGGCCGCAAGAAGTGGCTGGACGAAAACCGCCCGACCACAAAAGACGCGACCAACGTGACCCCGACCAGCTACACGGCATCCGAGCCAAACCTTGCCCTGCGCGCCAAGCAGCGCGAGGTCTTCGACACCCTGGGCCAGGTCGCGCTCGTCGACGTGCGCTCGCCTGCCGAGTTCACGGGCGAGATCCTGGCGCCTCCGGGACTTCTCGAAACCGCGCAGCGCGGCGGCCACATCCCCGGCGCCGCCAACGTGCCGTGGGGACAGGCCGTGAAGGAAGACGGTACGTTCAAGTCGGTCGAGGACCTCAAGGCGTTGTACGGCGGCAAGGGTGTCGATGGCAGCAAGGATGTCATCGCCTACTGCCGCATCGGCGAGCGCTCCTCACACACCTGGTTCGTCCTCAAGCACCTCCTCGGCTACAACAACGTCAAGAACTACGACGGCTCTTGGACCGAGTGGGGCAGCATGGTGGACGTGCCTGTCGAAAAGCCTTAGCGCATTAGCGCAACGTCTGTAGGGGTCCAGCATGCTGGACCCCTACGCGCCCATCTACGCAGGGAGAACTACGTGCCAGACCGCGACGATGATGCCCTGATCAAAGTCCTCACCCGCCGAGCCCTGAGCCGCGAGGACGCCACAATCCTCCACCTCCACTTCGAGGTCGCCGTCCTTCAGCGTTACCGCGAGGCCAACGGCTTTTCAGTCATCCGCACCAACACGGTAGGGCGCGTCAAAAAGCAAGGTGGTTGGACGCTCGACTTCGGCATCTCGCCGGACGAGGACACCGTGCATGCCGTCTTCGCCGACCTTCTCCACCTTCCCGAGTCCGAACGCGACCACTGGGCCCAGCACGCCGTCTCCCTCCCCTCCAGCGCCACGTTCATCTCGATGCGCATGACGCCTAACGCCTGCTTCGACGACGGCGAGGTGAGGGCGTGGGAGTGAACTCTTGCCTTCCAAACAGAAGCTCTCAGTAGAGGAGCTGCTGGCGATCTACCCGGAGGACATCACGGCCCTCGCGAATGACCTCCGTCCGGTCATACGGGAAGCAATGCCGGAAGCCGTCGAAGTGGCCTATCCCGGCTGGCAGGCCATCGGTTATCGAGATCCCAGTGCCGGTTACGTCTGCGGCGTCTTCCTATTTGACGACCAGGTCCGCCTCATCTTCGAGCACGGCAATCTGCTACCCGATCCCGAAGGCGTCCTTGAAGGCAAGACGAAGCAAACCCGTCATTTGACTCTGCGACCTGGGCAGTCGCTCCCAACCAAACGCATAAAGCAGTTCGTTTCCCTGGCGGTCGATCTGGGCGCCAGGTTTAAGGCGTGATACCGGGTACAGGTCTCCCTTGCCCCAATCGCCGTCTCGCCTTACGCTCCTGGTATGACCCTCGAACTCCCCAAAGCCGTCGTCGATGAGATGATTGCGCATGCCCGCGGGGACCTCCCCAACGAGTGCTGTGGCCTGATCACGATGAAGGACGGCGAAACGCCTCGCCTTTACCGCACTCGCAACTCTGAGGCCAGTCCGTTTCGTTATGTCATACACCCACTCGACCTCCTAAGGGTCGAGCGGGACATGGACGACACCGGCTCGAAGCTCCTCGTGATTTACCACTCCCACGTCGCCAGCGACGCCTACCCGTCGCCCACCGACGTGCGCATGGCCGCCTGGCCGGGCAGCGACCCACCCGACGACCTCTACCCCGGCACCTATTACGTCCTCGTCTCGCTGAAAGATGCAGAAAAGCCCAGCGTCCGCGCCTACCAGATCCACGCCGGCGAGATCACCGAAGAACCTCTCGAAATCACCTAACCAGGTCACACCAGCGGACGTGACTGCGCCAACGTGCCCCGCAACGTAGGGACGACCCTTGCGTTCGCCCTGGGCTGCTGGTAGCAGAAGACATGGTCAGAGTCTGTATCCACCGGGCACCGTGGGCGACCGCAAGGGTCGTCCCTACAAACCCGTCACTGCATCCAACTTGGGTTCCCTCTCAGAAGTTGGGAGGGGTTAAGGGGGAGGGGTCTATGCCGCCAAGCGCCCTCCCACCGAGGCGTCCTGCAACCTCCCTAGCACGCGCTCGAACGCGTCCACGCATGCTGGGTCGAAGTGGCTGCCTGCGCAGCGGCGTAGCTCCGCCACCGCCGCCCCATCCGTCACGGCGGGCTGATAGACGCGGCCAGATGTCATGGCGTCGAAGGCGTCGGCGACCGAGACGATGCGGGCGTGCAGCGGGATTTCTTCGCCGGCGAGGCCCAGGGGATAGCCGGTGCCGTCCACACGCTCGTGGTGGAAGTAGATGGCATCCACGGCCGGCTCCAACGCCTTCGTTTGCTTCGCGATGTCGTAGCCGCGATAGACGTGACGCTTGATCTCGGCGAACTCCTCATCTGTCAGCGGTCCCGGCTTCGTGAGGATCTTGTCCGGAACGCCGATCTTGCCCACGTCGTGCATCTGCGCCCCCAGCGCGAGACGGCGCAGCTCGAGAGTCGAAAGACCCATCTCCTTGCCCATCATCACGGCGTAGCTGGCGACGCGGCGGACGTGCCCCAGCGTGTAGAGGTCCTTCCACTCGATCGCATCCACCAACTAGGCGATAGGCTGGGAGTAGCCATGGTTGAGCTGGGCAACGGCGTCGCGCATCGACAGTGCGTCGGCGATCACGCGCACGCTGCCCGCCCGACGCGCTTCGAGTATCCAAGCGCCGAAAAGGATGACGAACCCGGCTGCGTAGAGGCCGTGGTATAGCCACCACGAAATCAGCCAGAACTTACCGAAGGTCATCGAGAGCTGCACTTCCATCAGCAGCACCATCAGGCAGGCCATGGCCCACTGACTGGGAAGGCGTGCGAAGAGGTAGGCCTGGTAATAGCGAACTGCTGAGAACCCAAGCAGTCCCAAGGTCAGGGCAGTCATCGCCAATTGCACCAGACGTTCGTCAGTCGGCGCCCAGTCCAGCCATGACGGCGACGCCATCGAGACACCGATGTAGGAGCCGAGACCCAGGGCGAGGCCGCCGAAAAGGAAAGTGCCGTAGCGGTGGGCCAGGGATTCGATCCGTGCTGGCAAAGCGATGACACTTAACGCCACGAAGATGCCAGCGCCGAAGATGCTCAGCCAACTGCTGACCGCCACCTCCTTGTGGAAATCGGCGTGAATGTGACCCGGTGTCGCGAGGCCATGAACGGAAAAGATGCCGGCGATCCACATGAACGCCATCCCCAGGAAAAGCAGGCGCGTCTCCCGCATCGACCTCACGAGACCGGTGACGAATGCGCAAGACAACAGCGCCGACATAGTCGTGCCGGAAACGACGTAGAAGTGAAACGAAGATGTCAGTACGCTCTTGTCCCATTCGGGAATCACATAGAGCACCGTGACGAGAAGCGCCATCGGCGCGCCGAGAATGGTCAGCCAGACCGCCCACCAGCGAAAGCCTAACGCCACAAGTATTCACCGAGAACCGAGTTCATCACTTCAATTCTCGGCAGCGAGGAAGGGCCCTTGTAGGTCTACGGCTCCCGCTCTTGCCTGTACGGCTCGTCCAGCTCATCGATGTGAGCGTGGTGGCCACTGAAGGCTTGTAGCTGCGAGGCGAACCGGAGAAGCTTCGCCTGCACGAGGCCGTTCACTGAATCCGGTGGATAAGTGCCATCAGGCCCCTGCTTGCCTGCCGGGATGCCGGTGAGGAGCTCGAGCGCCTCGTCCACAGTCGAGATGGCATGAACACGGAACTGCCCCGCCTCGACTGCGGCGACGACGTCCTCGCGCAGCATGAGGTGCTGCACATTGCTCGCCGGCAGGATCACACCCTGCTCGCCGGTCAAGCCGCGTTCGCTACACACATCGAAGAAGCCCTCTATCTTATGGTTGGCGCCGCCGATTGCCTGCACCTCGCCCTTCTGGTCCATCGACCCTGTGATGGCAAACGACTGCTTCACCGGCAGGTCCGCGAGGCGCGACAGCAGCGCGCAGGTCTCCGCACAAGTGGCGCTGTCGCCCTCCACCATGCCGTAGCTCTGTTCGAAGGAGATGCGCGCCGCGAGCGTTAGGGGCGTATCGACTGCGTAGCGATCGACCAGGAAGCCCTGCAGGGTCAGCACCGCCTTCTGGTGAATCGGCCCGCTGAGCTGCACTTCTCGCAGGAGGTCGAGGACGCCCTCGCGCCCGACGCCAACCGTTGCCGTGATCCGGTTCGGAAGCCCGAACGCCGTGTCGCCGAGGTCGATGACCGACAGGCCGTTCACCTGCCCCACCGATTCCCCTGTGGTGTCGATAACGATGATGTCCTTGAGCATCGCCTCGCGGTTGTTCTCTTCGATGAGGTCGACGCGGTCCTTGCGCTCGTGCACGGCCTTGCGCACGTGCTCGACAGTAACGACCGTGGAGCCTTCCATGCGCGCCCAGTGCACCGCCTCGCGCACGATGTCACAGATCTCGCCGAACAGGATCGACAGCTTGTTGTGGTCCTCGGCCATGCGCATGCCTTCTTCGACGATGCGTGCGACCGCCCCGCGGTCGAGTGGTAGGAGTCCTTCCTTCTTCGTTACCGAGGAGATGAGGCCTGCGTAATCCTGCTCGTTGGCGGGCGTGCGCTCGATGCGCATATCGAAGTTCGCCTTGACCTTAAACAGCTCCCGGAAGTCCGGGTCGTTGACATAGAGCACGCGATAGACGGTCTCGCGGGCGATGCAGACCACCTTGCCCGTCCACGGGATCGGCTCCGGCCGGATCGTCTTCGTCTCGATGTAGCCGAGGCGGTCGCCCAGCTCCTCGATGGTGATCTCGCCGGTGCGCAGCGTGCGCTTGAGCACCATCCACGACAGCGGGTTGACCAGCAGGTCGTCGAAGTCGAACACAAGGTAGCCGCCGTTGGCGCGATGCATCGAGCCCGGCCGGATCATCGTGAAATCCGTGGTCACCGCGCCGAACAGCGCCTCCTTTTCGATCGAGCCGAACAAGTGCTGCGGCGTCGGGTTGGTTTCTGACACGACACGGGCGCACTCGGTGTCGCTGCAGTCGACCAGGAGGTTCACTCGATATCGGCGAAACGGCAGGTCAGGGTCGCGCACAGGGCCGGGCACCGGGACCTGCGGGACAGGCTGGGGCAGGAATATCTCGACATGGTCGATCATGTCCCGGCGCACTTCCAGCATGTACTGGATAACCTCCGGAAACTCCTCGTAGTCCTCGAAGAAGCGCTCGACCAGAGTGTCGACCACGTGGATGGCCACGCTGTGCTGCAGCTCCGCCAGCCGCTTCTCCGCCTCCGTCTCCTCGCCCTGCCCCTGCTTCGCCAGCGGCTTCAGCTTCTCCATCAGCACATCGCGACGCTGCATCAGCTCCGTCCGGGCCTCCGGCGTCAGCGCTCCGAACGCTGCGTCGTCCATCGGCTTGTCGTCGAGCAACGGCACCAGGAAGAAGCCCTGTGGGTTGCCCTGTAGCTGGAAACCCGCCTGCTTCGCCTGCTCTGCCAGATCGGCGAATAGCTCCGAGCGGCCGCGCTGCACCGATTGAATGATGTGGTCGCGGCGATTGACGAAGTCTTCCGATGAAAACGTGCGCGGAATCACCTCTCGCGCTTCGGCGACCATCGCCGCCATCGCGTTCGTGAATACGGCGCCTTTGCCGGATGGGAAGCGCAGGGCACGCGGCCGGTAGGGGTCCTGGAAGTTGTTGACGTAGCACCAGTCGTCAGGCGTGGGCTTTCCCTGGGAGAAGTCCTCGAGGTATTCGCGGATCGCCGTCGAACGCCCGGTCCCCGGCTCGCCTGTCACGACAATGTTGAAGCCTTTGCTCTCGATGCCGAGGCCGAACTTCAGCGCCTCGATCGCCCGGTCCTGCCCGATTAGCCCGAGGTGCGGCGACAGCTCAGCCGTCGTCTCAAAGGGAAATGTCGCCGGGTCAACCGTTGGACGAAGCTCAGAAATCGGGACTTCGGGCACAAACACACTCCTCCACGCACCGGCGCCGGCCAAGGTTGCCGGCGCACGCGGCCATTGTATCGGGGAGGGCCTTGATGACGTAGGGCGGGCCCTTCGGAGGTTCAGGACATCGGCGTAAGGATGTCTCGCAGAACGAGACGATCTAACCTGCGATCGCTCCCAGGGCCTCCGCCACGCCACGAAGCTCCGCCAGACGGACCGTCAAAGGGCTTGCGACGCCTCGAGGCTCCCACGGGTTCAGACGTCCCGGATGTCCGTAGTCCGTCTGCTCGAACGCAGCGACACCCTGCGGCGTCGTAATCGTCACGCGGCGCCACAGCATCGCGTGCGGCGTGCCGTGGAAGTCGTCATACGGCGGGAAGACGCGTTGCTCCAGATTGGCTTCGATCGTCTTCGACTCGCTGGTGGTTTCTTTCATCGCACACCTCAGACGCCGATATGGCCGGACGCGAAAGGCCGCCGGCTGTCAGACTACCGGCGGCCTTCTTGTGCCCTTTGAAGCTTGCTATTGAGGGCGAGAACTACCGAAAGGGCTGCTACCCTTCTCTTCCGTGAACAGGAGGTATCCTCCCGCGGCCATCGCTGCTGCCGCCAGGAAGCCGATGTAGAAGCCGAACGACAGGTAGCTCGACTCGTTGATGAACTTGAGAATCACGCAAACGAGCGCAAGAGCGCCAAGGCCGAGGAAAGCTTGGCCCCACGTGACGCTACCGAGCGCGGGCAACTGCAGGTTCGCGAACTTGGGCCCAAGTATCGCAATGAGCAACGCAATCGCCGCGAAAAAGGCGAGGATGCCCCAAATCGCGCCAGGCGACTGAAGGGCGTGCCGGGAAACGCTCCCGCCATCGATGCCCAACTCTTCGAGCCCACCAAAGCTGTACTTGTACCAGGGCAGAAACGAGAAAATGATCAGGAGCGCACTGCCGCCCGCTGCCAGTTTTTCGCCCATGCTGAGCGTATTGAGCTTGTCCAACGTCGTTTCTCCTTTTCAGGGCGTGACTATGACGCGTTGTGCAAGAAATACCACGTCAGGTTTCCGATTACAACGACTGCACGGCCCAAATGGATAAAAAGAGCAAACTTTTATGCCATTTATCTTTTGGGGAGCAAGCACTAGACAATAAGAATACCCCTTGCACGCAAGCCCTAAGACACGCCCTTCTCTCGCATGTAGATGATGTAGTCCAGGTTGCCCGGCGAGCGCCCAACGAGCGTCAGCGCCTCCGCTGCCTCGCTGCGATGCTGGACCGTGTGCGTGTACACGATCGTCAGCAGCTCCCACACTGTCGCGTGCGCAGGCGTGCCGTCGCGCATCCGGTACTCCATCTGCCGGTTGAGGTCCTCGTCCTTCAGCCCGTCGAGGAACGAGCGCTGCGCCGATTCGACCTCGGCCCACTTCGCAACCAGCGAGTCCACGCTTGCCGTTTCCCCATCGTTTGGAGGCTCGACGCTTCGGCCTGCCCCGCCCTGCATCCGGTTCAGCCATGCGACTTCTGTCCCGACTGTGTGCGCGAACAGCGACCGCAAGCCGTCATAGCTGAAGCCGTTGGGCGCGCCGAACTCTTCCGTGCTCATCCCAGCCGCCGCCGCGAGTAGCCGATCGCGCGCCCAGTATTGATAGTCGAACAGCGTCCTGAAGTAATTAGCGTCCAAGCCGTCCTCCCTTTGTCGCCCGCAGTATGGCCATGGAGCAATCGTTTGTCACCAGCCCGCCGCCATGCCGCGGAGCCTACAATGTTGGCATGCCGCGACCCTCCCACCAGCGCCCCCAGCGACCCCTCTTCGACGCCGAGGCTGCGGTGCCGCAGTCCCTGGACGACGCCACTGCCGGCGCGCCCCTCGCCGCCCGCATGCGGCCGCGGTCGCTCGACGACTACATGGGGCAGGAGCACATCGTCGGCGAAGGCAAGCTGCTACGGCGCCTGCTGGATGCCGGCCAACTGCCTTCGATCATCCTCTGGGGCCCGCCCGGCGTTGGCAAGACTACCCTGGCGCGGATCATCGCGACGCAGACCAAGGCAATCTTCGTGGCGATCTCAGCCGTCTCTGCAGGCGTCGCCGACCTCCGGCGGGTAGTCGGCGAAGCGAGAGCGCGTAAACCTGCTCGCACTGTGCTCTTCATCGACGAGATCCACCGCTTCAACAAGGCGCAGCAGGACGCCGTCCTCCCCTACGTCGAAGACGGCACCATCACCCTCATCGGCGCCACCACCGAGAACCCCAGCTTCGAGGTCATCGGCCCCCTCCTCTCCCGCAGCCGCGTCTTCGCTCTGCGCTCCCTCGACGACACCGACCTCGTCCGTCTCCTCCGACGCGCCCTCGAAGACCCTACGCGCGGCCTCGGCGACCTCAACGTCGACATGGAGGACGAAGCGATCGAAGCCCTCGCAGCCAGCGTCGGCGGCGACGCCCGCATCGCCCTCAACGCCCTCGAAGCGGCGGTGATGAGCGTAGGGCCAACCCCACCCCCCGGCCC
>Ga0247825_10001176_pt1 | contig 17071 bp, 17 predicted proteins | sample 13C_Vanillin_Day_FD_194413 | JGI IMG/M metagenome (GOLD analysis project Ga0247825, IMG submission 194413) | Soil microbial communities from agricultural site in Penn Yan, New York, United States - 13C_Vanillin_Day48 | ecosystem: Environmental > Terrestrial > Soil > Agricultural land | place... | reverse complement strand
ACGTTGTCGACCTGCGAGCGAAACGTCGGGACCTGAGCGGCATCGAATCCAACGCTCATGACAAGCGCCCCGGCCACACCCGGCAACCAGGTCCTCATCTCGGGCGACGTGTCGGCGAAAACGCCGCGTTGATGGCGTCCAACTGCGAGTTACCGCGGCGGCCAGCTGCCGTGAAGTACGACGACCATGGGTCATCGTCTCGCGAGGGAGAGGCGCCTGAGGTCCATATCGTTTCAATCTCCTGTGCCGCGCCCCGCCGGTTTCCCGACCGCATCGCGACCTCGCTCAAGCCGATGCGCGGCGACTGGGCAGTTGGATACAACGTGGCTGCGCGCTGAAACGCAGCCCGTGCCGGCTCAACGTCCGCTTCCTCCCGGCCGATGAGCAACGCCGCGTAATACGACACGAGCGGATCGCGCGAGGCGCCGCTCGCGGTCCGCAGCTCGCCGAGCGCTTCGGCCGTCTGGCCGCGCTGTGCCAGCACCTGCCCCAACCGCACCCGCGCTTCGACGTGACCGGGATTCACCTTCAACGCGCGGCGGAACAGGTCCTCGGCGCGAGAGAGTTCAGTGCGTTCCGCTTCAACGAATGTCACGCCCCGGATGCTGCGCGTCGTGACGCCTCGCTGGAACGAAGGCGATGCCAGCGTCTCGTGCATCGCCCCCGCGAGGAACAGGACCTCGTCGTCGTCCTGCAAGAGATCAGTGCTGGCTGTTTTGTGCCTGATGTCCAGCGACCGCGCCGCCACCAGCAGACCGATCGTCGCGCGATACCACTCGCGCACCATCGCGTCACGCTCGGGGAACGTGTCGAGATCCTTTCTGGGATCAGGGGTCACGATGTCGAGCAGCCGGCGGGCCATCTCCAGATGGTCAACCGCATGGCTCATTCCCGATTCGCGGCCATCCGTGGTGTTGACGCTCGTCTTCTGTAGAAACAGGAATCTCGTGTCTGACGACCATGTCACCACTGGATCCGCGCGAAAGGCGATGTCCGTATGGAGCAGCGCTCCTCGTTTCAGGATGTCGTTGATGTCCTGTCGGTCGAGCTCGATGGCCAGGCGCTCCAGATCGGCGAGGTGTCTGGCCGTATACGCTCCGACCCACTCCCGAGCGCGTTGCGACCGGACAACTGCGTGACTGGCGAGTTGTTGCGTGCCACGGACGTTGATGGGCAGACGGGGGCACCGTCCGCCTCCCACCACCCTCGGCGCCGCGCAGATCGATTCGCGCATGCCGTACAAATCATCCCGGACATCCTGGAGCCATTCCCGATCCCAGAAGCGAACGGCCTCGACGGCCGGGTCCACAGCTCCTGGCTGGTGCTGTTCAACCAGCGCCATCCACTCCTTTAACTTGTCGAGACGGGGATTCTCGGACGGGCGAGACTGACCGGCCGCCAGCACCGATGCCAGCGTGAGTATGAGGACGGAAGCGACGTGGAATCGGATACGCATCGAACCCACGAGTTCGACCGTATTATCGCGCCAATGTCACTCGTCGGGTTCGGCGACCGCGACCGCGCCTGAGCGGCTCTTCGGACCAGAGCGCACGGGTGCTGGTTTCCTCGAATAAGGGTCACTCGGCGCACCAGAATCGCGATCGGGCTCGACACCCAATCCAAGCCAGCGCAGAACTGTCCGCAGCAGGTTTCGCAGCATCACGTTCTCTGATCGGCCTCGAGCATCGGCGTAGCGGTCGCATCCCGCATCCACACGCGGGCGCCCTCGCTCCGGAACGGACCTGCATAGACGACGCCTTCGGAGCCGATGAAGTTCCGCGCTCGATCCGCCAGCCTCTGCGCGTCGTCGTCACGTCCGACGATGCCGTAGACGGCCGGGCCCCAGGAGCTCTGGCCGACGCCGAGCGCACGCCATTCCCGCATGCGGTGGACGAGCTCCTCGCTCACGCCCTCCGCGAACGTGCTCCCCTGCACCGCCGCGAACCACCGGCCGGTGATCTCCTGAATCTGCGACAGCGCACGGCCGAAGTTGGAGAGGTCCGCATCGACGATGGACGGCAGCAGCAGCAGAAGCACCAGATGCGCGACGCGTTCGACCTCCTCCTGCCGCGGCATCGGCAGCCGGTAGAACGCCTCTTCCTCACGGACCCCGCTCAGGCCTTTGCCACCGGGAACGGCAACGACGCATCGCCATTCCGACGGGAACGGCACGCGTGCGATGAGCGGGCCGCAATTATCGAATCCCGTGTGGCGGCCGCCTTCGACGACGAGGCCGCCGCCGGAGAAGACCCATGTGCCAATCGCGGAGCGGCGAGCGCGGCCGACGGCCTGCGCCAACGAAGGCGGATCGGTGTCGAGCCCGTACAGCTCGGCAAGGGCTCGCGCGACGGCCAGCGCCATCTGTGTACCCGATCCGAGCCCGGCGTGACGCGGCAGCGCACGGTGAACGCAGATCCGTGCGCCTTCACGGATCTGGTGATAGTCGAGAAAGCGCTTCGCGAACGACGAAGCCCGCTGCGAGTCCTCTCCATGCGCCGTGACTGTCAGGGCCTGTGAGGCGGATACGAGCAGCGTCGCTTCGGGAGCGCCTGCGCCGATCCCGCCGAACCATCGGCCCAGATCGCCGCGCAGGTCGAGGACTCCAAAGTGGAGACGCGCCGGCGCTTCGACGAAGACTTCGGTACCTGGCCCGCTCATGGTTTAGGTTCATCGGTCCGGCTAAAGCCGGACACTACAGGGGAGGCGGCCACAGTGGATGCGGCACCCCGAATGTAATCCGCCAGCAGCGACATCGCTTCAAGCTCGCGCGGCCCGGCGGTCTTGTTGACGATGACCTGCAGCCGATCGACCTCGCTCAGCAGAAAGTCACGGTCGAGCATGTGTACGCGCGTCGCATAAATCGCCGCTTCCAGCACAGCATGGCGGGCCCGGTTGAAACCGATGAACTCCCGCCGCACGCCGCGATGAACGGTGCGCGTGTCGATGCGCGAACGCGGCGGCGTGCTGTCAATAGATGTCACTTCGAGTTCCCGCCAGGAGCAGGCGTCTGCAAGCACGACGCCGCGAACCACCTCCGCCGGAACCGTGTCGTAGTTCGGGTTGCTGATGGCCGCCCGGGCGAACACTCGCACGTCGTCGATGAGGTTGACCACTGCAGTTCGAGTCGCAGAGACGTTCCGGTACGTCGCCGTTTCGAGGAACGGCTTCAACACAATCGCCTCGGGCTCCGAATCCGGATCCCACTCGACCCCCATCGGTGCGCAGTTTACCGATCCGTCGGCGGCCACGGTGGTCACGATGGTCTCGATAATCACGTGCCGCACTCCTGGCTCGCGAGCGCGGCATACGCGGCCATGACCTGGCGCGTGACAGGTCCCGGGACGCCAGCGCCAAGTGTCTGACCTTCAACGCTGACGAGCGGCGCGATGCCACGCAGCGAACTGGTCAGGAATGCTTCTGTAGACGTCAGAAGCTCCCTGAGATCGAACGGCCGTTCGTCGACGGCGACGCCCAGGTCCCCGGCAAGCTCAATCACCGCGGCTCTGGTGATGCCCGGCAGCGCGGCGCACGACGTCGGCGGAGTTGTCAGCCTGCCGTTGATCAGTGCAAAGAGGTTGCTGGCTGATGCCTCCGAGCAGTGACCGGCTGTGTCGAGGAACAACACCTCGTCTGCTCCTGCCTTCATGGCCTCAATCATCGCCGCCACCGAATCGGTGTACGCGAGCGTTTTCAGACCAGCCGTCATCGAAAACTCGTTGCGGCGTCCGGACGCGACGCACGCTGTCAGGCCCGCATCGTAGATCGCGGTTCCGAACACCGGCGGCGGGGCTATCGTCACGACGACCGTTGGGACCACATCGGCGGCCGCGACAACTCCACCGGCAGAGACGCCGCGCGTGACGGTGAGGCGAACGCTCGTCTCCGCCAGGTGAGCGGCGTTGAGCGCGGCATGCACCCAGTCGCGCAGCTCGGAAGGCACCGGAATCGACAGTGTGCGTAGCGAGGCTTCCAGCCGTGCGAGATGGCGATCGAGACGGAAGACCTTCCCGTTCCGCGCCTTCATCGTCTCGAAGACGCCGTCGGCAAGGGTGAACCCGCGATCGCGCGCCGAGACGTGCACGCCGTCGGACGGCAGCCGGCGTCCGTCCACCCACACAATCGTTGACGTATCCGTCACCGCACATGCTCCACGGGCGGAGGCACGAATGCCAGCGGCTCATCCTCAACGGGAGGCGGCACTCCTGGAGCGCCATCGGCACGCGCAGGAACGTCCGCGACTCTCGCCCGATCGCCACGCAGAAACCGATCGAGCATCGCGTATCCATATTCGGTGGCCGCCGACTCGGGATGGAACTGGACGCCAATCACAGGATGTTCGCGGTGCGCGACGGCCATCACCTCGCGATCGTCCCGCGACGTTGCCAGCACCCGCAGCGACGAGGGCACGTCGGGCCGGGCAATCACCAGCGAGTGATAGCGCGCAACGCGGATGGGCGACGGAAGGCCGGCAAAGATGCTCGTGCTGTCGTGCACAACCACCGAGGTCTTGCCGTGCACCGGCCGGCCGGCGCGTACGATGGGACCGCCGTACGCAGCGCCAATGCACTGATGACCCAGGCAGACTCCCAGAATTGGCGTCGTCGGTCCGAGGCGGCTGACGACCTCGGTTGAAACACCTGCCTCGGTGGGAGTACAGGGACCCGGCGAAATGATGATGTGCGACGGGGCCAGCTGCTCAATCTCCTCAACGGTAATGGCGTCGTTCCGCCGCACCACGGCTTCCCATCCCAACTCGCGGACGTAGCGGGCGAGATTGTGGACGAAGGAGTCGTAGTTATCGATGAGCAGGATCATGCCGGCACGCTCAAAGCGTCGATCATGCCACGGGCCTTGTGCAGCGTCTCGCGATACTCCTGCTCCGGGTCGGAGTCCGCGACAATCCCGCCGCCGGCGCTGAAATAGACCCGTTCCCGGCCGGCGGGAGCGATGGCGGTGCGGATGGCAATGCTGGTGTCGAGCGCTCCCGTGACGCTCCAATAGCCGAGCGAACCGCAGTAGACGCTCCGTTGCGACGGTTCGAGCTCGGCGATGATCTCCATCGCACGCACCTTGGGAGCGCCGGTGATCGAGCCGCCAGGGAACGCGGCGCGCAGGAGATCGAACGCGTCGAGGCCCGGCGCCAGCTCTCCCACCACGGTCGAGACCAGGTGGTGGACCGTCGCGTAGTGCTCCAGCGCGAACAGCTCGGGAACGCGCACCGTGCCGGGCCTGCAGACGCGCGACAGGTCGTTGCGCATCAAATCCACGATCATCAGGTTCTCGGCCCGGTCCTTCGCGCTCTCTGAGAGCGCCTGTCCGAGCGCGCCGTCGTGCTCCGGCCCGAATCCGCGCGGCATCGTCCCTTTGATTGGCCGCGTTTCGACGTGCCCGTGTTCATCCACGCGGAGGAAGCGTTCGGGTGAGGCGCTGATCACCGAAACATCGGGCGCTTCGAAGAACGCCGCAAACGGTGCGGCATTGAGCCGCCGCATCCGGCGATAGAGATCCCACGGAGACTCGGTCAACGGTGCTTCGAAGCGTTGGGAGAAGTTCGTCTGGAAGATGTCTCCGGCGAGGATGTACTCGCGAACGCGCGTGACCGCGTCGAGATAGGCCGCGCGGGTGAACGAGGAGCGAACGTCCAGGCGATGATCCCACCATCCGCCGGCGATCGGATATGACGGCGCGGTGTCGGCACCCTTGAATTCGGCACCCTTAAAAGGGTGCCCTACGGAGGGCTCAAAAGGGTGCCCTACGGAGGGCGCCCGTTCATGGGGCGCCTCCGAGCGCAGACGTTCGACGACCGCGGCCGCGCGTTCTTCTGCTCGCGTCGATCGACTCCGATCATCAACCTCGGGGATGCCGGTCGAGATCAGCCAGGCTCGCGACACCTCGTGGTCCCAGGCGATAACCCAGTCGTAGATGCCGAGGACAGCGTCCGGGAGTGCGAGATCGTCGAAGCGGCTCGCGGGAAGGCGCTCGAGCACGCGTCCCCAGTCGTAGGCGAGATACCCAGCCGCGCCGCCCTGAAACGGCGGCAGCCCCTCGAGCGCATCGCGACGATGGGGCCGCAGCCGGGCAGCAATTTCGGTGAGCACATCGCCCAGGGCGGAGCATTCGCGAAGGCGGCCATTCGCCTCGACGACTTCCGTGTGCTTCCCCTTGCTCCGCACGACGGCAACCGGATCGGCTGTGAGAAACGAGTAGCGACCGAGCCTGGTGCCGGGCGTGGCGCTATCGAGAAACAGCCGGTACGGCAGGCCAGCCAGTTGTTCGCAGGTGCGGGCGGGATCGGGAGGCCCCGTGAGCTCGATGACGGTGGACATGTTCCTCAGATCCGGCTAAAGCCGGACACGACATCCTCGGGTCCGGCTAAAGCCGGACACTACGTACGATACGGCCCCGCGAACACGAGATCGCTCACCGGCTTCCGCTGCCCGGGGAGCTCTCGCGACAGATGCTGCGGCGGCAGATCCTCTTTGGGGCCTGGCTTCCCGACGGCCGCCATCGCCTCCACCGTGAAATCGTCCGGAACATTCAGCGTCGCCTTCGCCCGGTCGTAGTCGAAACCGGCCATGCCGTGTGCGATGAGCCCTTTCATCCAGGCCTGATAGGCCAGGGTCATCCACGCGGAGCCGGTGTCGTACGAATGCGTCCTCAGCACACGTCCCGTGTCACTGGTCGTGCGTGAGATGAACACGATCAGGGCTGCGGCGCGGTGGCACCATGTCTTGTTGTTCTCGTTCAGCAGCTCGAAGAAGAGCGGCCAGTGCTCGGTGTCGCGACGCGCGTACAGAAACCTCCACGGCTGCGAGTTGCCAGACGACGGCGCCCAGTGCGCGGCTTCGAAGAGCGTCAACAGCTCACTCTCGCCGATCGGCTCGCCGGACATCGCGCGGGGCGACCAGCGGTCCAGGAACAACCTGTCGATCGGGTATTCGGAATTCCTGACTTCACTGCCTCGTTGTATCTCGCTCATGATCGCTGTAGTGTCCGGCTTCAGCCGGACTTCTGGCGTAGCTTCTGTGTCAGCTTGACGTGCTCGGATCGCGCGTCGTCCGCGGGCGTGAGATAGCCCCAGGACAACGCGCCCTCTTGACGATAGGTCTTTCCGAGCGTCATCGCCAGATGCGCGCGGGCGAGCTCCTTGCCAAGGTAGAACGCATGCGTCGGTTCGTCCACACCGAGCTGCCCGAAGATCTCCTGAATGTTCGTGCCGCGCACGAACTTCTCATGGTTGAACACGGTGATCGACTCCGCGTCGGCAAAGATGCGGAAGTTGGGGTCCGTGATCTGCGACTGCAGCGCGCGCAGCTCGTCCTCCGTGTACGTCAGCACGGACGGGTCCTTGATCGTCACCAGCCGATCGTCCACGCCTTTCGGGATCGTCTTGTGCGCGACGGCGTGGTGCATCAGGCGCCGTGCGACATCGATCTCTCGAACCGACCCTTTCGCCCACGGAATCACCTCGGTGGTCAGCACCGAGCGGATCCCGAGCTCCTGGCAGACGGCGATCAGCATCGCATTGACGCCGGTGGAATCCGCGGCCGTCAGCTCTGTCAGGTTGCCGATGCCCATGAGCATCTCGGCGTCCGGATAGCGGCGGCGCGTTTCGGCGTAGCGCTCGAGCGACGCGGTGAACCCGAAACCAATCGGCTCCAGAATCGGATCGAGGAGGTACGGAACGCCCCAGGCGGTGAGCGCCTCGATGCTGCGATCCAACGTGTCGAGCGGTGCGCCCAGATCGGGAACGACGACGACGCGCGCACCGGAACCAGCGAGGTCTTTCGCGACTTCGAGATTCGAGCCGTTGACGCTGAGCACCAGCTGAGCGCCGGCCTCGACCGCCGTCCTGATCTCCTGCGGGTCGAACGTGTCGATACTGACGCGCATCCCGCTCTGGACGAGGTCGCTGACGACGTCCCCGAGATCCGGGAATGCCAGGCCTGGAGTGCACCCGATGTCGATGATGTCGGCCCCGGACGCCCGGTAATACTCGGCGGCGCTGCGGGTCTGATCGCGCGTCAGGCGTGGGACGTTGTTGATCTCAGCGAGGATCTCGATGTCCCAGGCACCGTACTCGCGTACCGCCTCGGCGCGTCCGAAATGCTGCGGAATCTCGCGCAGATCCTTCGGCCCTTTCTCGACGCGCACGCCGATCTTCTCGCCGATCACGCCGACGTCGCCCTGACAGAGGCCCGGAATCAGCACGAGATCGACGCCGGACGGCCGCTCGAGCAGGCGGGCGATCCACTCGGTGGTCATGAGCGCAGCCACGGTGATGCGCATCACCGCCACGTCGGTCTCGAACGGGAGATGCGCCTCCGCCAGCACGCGCCTCAGGGCCGGTTCCGCAAGCTTTCCGGTGACGAACAGCACGCGGGCCGGCGCCGCCACGGCGGCGTCCGTCACACGTCGACTCTCTTGTGCTTCACGTCACGTCAGCGAGGATCGCCGCTTCGCACGAACTTGTTCGGCGTGCCTTCGAGCGATCCGCCGGACGGCCGCCAGAGGGCGACGTCCTCAATCTTGCGCGCCAGCTCGAAATCCTTGTCGGTGATGCCGCCGGCGCTATGCGTGGACAGCTTCACCGTCAGGCGTCCCCAGGTCACCGACAGATCAGGATGGTGATAGGCCGCTTCGGCCAGATAGCCGATTGAGTTCACCAGCATGAGCGTGGTCGGCCAGCCATCCGTCTTGTAAACGCGCCGGATCCAGCCGTCTTCCAGATACCAGCCGGGCAGGGCCTGCAGCTTCTCGGCAATCTCGGTTTCGTTGTAGGTACGTTCCTTCGTAGGCATGTCCACTTCCTTAAACCACGAAGGCCACGAAGTGCTTCGATCTCTTCGTGTGCTTCGTGTTTACATCACCACTCCACCACCCACATTGATCGTTTCGCCGGTGACGAACGACGCCGCCGGCGACGCCAGAAACACCACGGCGCCACCCACATCGGCCGGCGTTCCCCATCGTTTCATCGGGGTGGACTCGGCGACCGTGCGGTAGACGTCGCGACGGACGCCGGATCCAAACGCCGTCTCGATCCACCCCGGCGCCACGATGTTCACTCGCACGTGCGGCGCAACGCTGCGCGCCAGCGCCTTGCTGAAGGCCATCACGCCGCCCTTGGCCGCGGCGTAGAGCTGCGGATTGGTCCCCTGCATGCCGGAAACAACGTGATCCCAGCTGATGTTGATGATGACGCCGCCGTCTGTCTGCACGGACATCAGCTCCGCGGCCTTCCACGACGCGATCATCGTGCCGCGCAGATCGACGCGCAGCAACAGATCCAGCTTGTCCAGGCGCGACATGTCGTCACCACCTGCCGTCACGATGTCAGCGCCGGCGTTGTTCACCCAGGCATCGATGCGGCCGAATGCGCTGCTCACTTCCTGCGCCAGCGCATGGATGGACTCCGCATCCGCAAGATCCATCTGGCTGACGAGCGCACGGCGGCCGATCGTCTCGACATCGGCAGCCGTCTGACGCGCGCCGGCGGCGTTCGATTGATAAGTCAGCGCCACGTCAGCCCCCGCGCGCGCAGCCGCGAGCGCGATGCCTCGTCCGATGCCACTCGACGCACCGGTCACGACCATCGTCCGACCCGCCAGCGGTGCCGCGTCCGTCATCCCGACGATCATAGTAGGCTTCAACCTCATGCGACTCCTGGTGAGCGTTCGCAACGCCGTCGAGGCGCAGGCAGCCCTGGCCGGCGGCGCCGACATCGTGGACGCCAAGGAGCCGCTCAACGGAGCGCTGGGTCAAGTCGAGCCGGCTACGCTGAGTTCCATTGCCGCCGCGGTGGCAGACGCGGCCCCGCTCAGTGTCGCGCTGGGAGACGCCGGGAAGGACGACATCGCGGAAGGGCTGAGGGCTGCCGCGGGTGCGGGGGTTGCGTTCGTGAAGCTCGGATTTGCGGGCGGACGCCGCGTCACCATCGACCTCCCCGCTCACAGCTTCCTCGCAGGTCCGGCGCTCATCGTCGTCGCCTATGCGGACTACGCAAGAGCTGACGCTCCACCGCCGGACGATGTGATCGAGATAGGACGACGGATGAACGCTCGTGGGGTCCTGCTGGACACCCACGATAAATCAGGCCCTGGCCTGACATCGATGATTCCCGCGGCTGCGCTCCGCGCTTTCGTAACGCGCGCACGGTCATGTGGCCTGATCGCGGCGCTCGCCGGGAAGCTGACCGATGACGACATCGAACTCGTCTGCGAGGCGGGTGCTGACATCGCCGGTTTCCGCGGTGCCGCGTGCGAGGGTGGTCGAACAGGCGTGGTCAGCGCGGCGCGTGTTCGGGCGCTTCGCGCCCGGCTCGACTACGTGACGTCGAAGACCGTGTTTACGCTTCCGGCGATCTGAGACAGCAGGTCAATCGCCTCTCCAGCGCCAAGACAGTCGCACTTCACATCTGCCGGCAGCGTCCGGTCGAAGTGCGCGTCCACGAGGCCGGGCCCTCGAGCACCCGGCGGCTTCACGAGAACGAGGCGCGCAGCCCGCAGTTCGCCGGCAACCCAGGCCGCAATGCTGTCGCTCGTGACCTCCCACGTGTGCGGCAGCGGATCGGCGGCTGTGAGCCATTGCATGGGCGCCAGCACCGGGACTTGTCCGTCGCGGTGCGCACTGGCGATCTGATCCCGGTTGTAGACGACGAGCCCTCGTTCGACTCGAGCTGCCAGCAGGTGTGCGTACTGGTCCATCGCCAGGACGGCCATCCAGTGCGCGGCGTCATCGCCAATGCCCAGCCGTCCGTCTACCTCGCGAACAGCGTCCGCAAACGGACCGCCCCCGGGAACGATGAGGAGATGGTGTGACCGCGAGGCATCGGCGATTGCCGCCAGCACGCGGTCGAGCTGATCGGGTGTCGCCAGCAACCCGCCGCCGACCTTAATGACCATGTTGTAGTGTCCGGCTTTAGCCGGACCCACGTCCGGACCGGCGTGGTCCGCCTGAAGGCGCCCGCCTCCGCGCAAAGCGCTTCGGCGAGGCCTCGCCGGAGCGTCAGCGAAGGCGGGGACACTACGTACGAGTAACGCCACCGCCGCGGCTGGCGCGTAACGCGATGCGTCGCCGCCGATCTCGCTCGTCAGCGACACGACCTCGAGCCACGCCGCATGCGCGGCTTCACTCGCAATGAACTCGCCGAGACCAGTCACGACTGCAACGGTCAAGGCCTGGTGCCTTGACCGCACTCGCCTGATGGCGTCCACGATCGTCGCGACCTGTTCCGTCGCCACGGCGTCTGCGATCCGGTCGATCGCTGACTCGTCGAGCAGCTCACGGTCTGCGCAGATCACTCGCGCAAGCCGTTCACCGGCGAACTCGCGGCTGGCTGGACGCCCGTCCGGCGTCGGCACGGTGTAATCCTCCGGCGCGAGCTGCCCGCGCCACAGGTGCACATCGCCGATCAGCGCGAAGCCTTCGGCAGACACGGTGGCCCTGCCGTCTCGATACGGCACGTCGCGCACGACGGCTTCAACCGGAGTCCTCAGCGCGCCGGTGTAAACCAGCTCGCCCGACACGAGACGCTCTAGGTCGGTCTTGCCGGTTGCGACGACCGTGCCGTCAACGATCGGAATGACGTCCGTGGTCGTTGTCCCGACATCGACCAGCAGTGCAGTCGCATGGCGTTGACCGACGAGCTGGGCCGTCGCAGTCCAATTGGCAGCCGCCACTGCGAGCGGCCGCTGGCGCGCGTCATCAAGCGCGAGGAACGTGCCGTCAGTAGTGAACACGCGGATGTCGGCGCTGGTAAACGCCAGGGAGACCGCGTCGAGCACGAATCGCACGCCATCGCGCTTGGTGCGAAACATCTGCGAGAGCTCCGCGGTCATCGTGACCGCGCAGATCATCGGCTCCGACGCTGACACACCCAGCTCACCGGCAAGCTCCACAAGCACGCGGACGAGCGCGCCGGGATCGCGTTGAAGCTCGAACGGTCTCGACCGCGCGCGCAGTGTGCCATCAGCATCCAGGCGCGCGGCCTTCGTGTTGACGCCGCCGATGTCCCACCCGAGTATCACGCGCCCACGAGTTTAGTCGCTCGAGACCGTTCGAAGCCGTAACAATACGGTCTGTGCGGATCATCGGCGTTATCGATCTGAAGAGCGGCCAGGCCGTTCACGCTCGCGGCGGCCGGCGAGCGGCCTACGCCGCGATTGAGCGGTCAGCCGGCAGACCGATCGACGGCAATCCGTTCGAGCTGGCACGCGTCTACGTCGAGACCTTCGGGCTCACCGAGATCTACGTTGCCGACCTGGATGCGATTACGTCAGGCCCGCCGCAGGACGAGATCCTTCGCGGCCTAGGTGCGCCTGGAGTGTCTCTGCTGGTGGATGCCGGAATCGCTGATACGGAAACAGCCAAGCGAATCGCCGAAGCGGGAGCGGTGACGCTGGTCGTGGGACTCGAAACGCTGCCCTCTTTCCCTGCGCTCGCTGGAATCTGCCGGCAGAGCGGACGGCGCGTCGCGTTCAGCCTCGACCTTCGTGACGGCGCTCCACTCTCGGGCGGCGCCTCGAGTGCACAGACACCCGAGGAGATCGCGCAGCAGGCGATCGCCGCCGGCGCGCAATCAATCATCGTGCTCGACGTCGCAAGGGTGGGTGCCGGCGCAGGGCCCGACCTCGAGACGTTCCGTCGAATCAGGACCGTTGCCGGTGACGTTCCGGTGCTCGCGGGCGGTGGAGTTCGGGATGTCGAGGATCTGCGAACCCTGGCTCAGGCTGGATGCGCGGGCGCGCTCATCGCCACGGCCATTCACGAAGGAGGTCTGACGCCAGCGAACGTCGCCACGGTTCGTTCATGGCACCCCTAAGTTCATGGCACCCCTAAAGGGGTGCCCTACGAGGGCAGCGTCTCAGCGAAGCGTCTCTCGATACACGGCGACCTGGCCGAAGTTCTCCTCGACCTCCATCTCGATCGCGGTGAGCGCCGGCAGCGCATCAACGCCAATCGCGGTCTTCAGCCGATCGGTCAGCAGCTTTGCCAGCATCTCGACGGTCGTATTGGGAATCGGCAGCAGCGAGCAGTCGCGCCGCGGAAACGTATAGCGTGGCTTGCCGTCCACGCTGACGTGGACGATGTCTCCTTCGACGACAACGCCGACGCGATCGCTTTCAAGCGGAAGCAGCACGAGGTGATCGATCTCGTCGCACAGCCGCTTCATGATCCCCTTCAGCTCGACGAAATCGAACACGAACCAGCTCTCCTGGTTCAGCGCGCCTTCGATCGTGACCCGCACGCGGTAGTTGTGCCCGTGCAGCCCCTCGCAGCGATGGCCGGCGAAGGTGATGAAGTGCGCTGACGAGAAGACCAGATAGTCCTTCGTCACCGAGACGCGGTATTCCGCCCGCGGCGTCATGACTCCTCCGAATCTTGGTACGGCGCAACGTCGGCAGGCCACACTGCATCGATCGATCCGATGCTCCAGCCGCCCACCAGCAAGGCCGCGAACAGTGTCGCCGCGGTGAGATCGGCGGTCGTCCCGGGGTTCCCAAGATTCCGCGAATCGCGCAGCGACGCGTCCATGGCCGAGATGCTCACGCGGCCGGCCTCCGATCGCGTTCCTCCGGCGGCAAGCGCCTCGGCGGCAAGCTGCGAGGCACGGCGTGCAAGCGCGTCGCCTCCTCGCCGCACGATATGCGTGTCCGGCGCGGCAGCCAGCAGCGCCAGGAACGTCTCGACGATAGCGTCGTTCATCGCCAGGCCTTCCTCGCGAGCCTCGAGAAGCGCCGGGACTCCCTTCTCGAACGTCGTTTCATACGCAGTCGCGTATTCGCGGGCGATTCCGTCGCGATCGGCGGCAAGTCGCATGGCCTCGAGCAGCGTCACCGTCGGTTCGCCAGCGACGTCCTGTTCCTCGGCGCTGCCCAGCCCCCCGGGATTCGCGAGGCGAATCGCACGATACACACTCCTCGCATCGTCAACGGTCGTCTCGGCAAGGACGCGGCCGACCTCATCGTGCAACGTTCGCAACCGAGATGCACGCATCGGCTGGGGCGGCGCGTCGAGCAGCCTGATCGCGGCGCGCGCGAGCGGCGCGAGAAGCAGGACGATGCCCAGGTTGGTGTTGGCGCGAGTGCGGGCTGCCGTCGCCTCGATGGCCTGTAGAACTGTTTCGCCCAGCGGTCGCCTGCCGGCACTCTCGAGTGGCCGGGCGATCGCGTCTGCGCTCGCAAGGAAGTCTTCGTAGCGCGTGTCGGCAAACGGACGCCCGGGAGAAACGTTGCCTGGCTTTGGCGCACCGGCCTCGAGTACGCAGGCGAGATGCGCACGGCCGGCAACCGCCGTGGAGTGGCGGGGAACACTAATCAGGCCGTCGTGCCGGCGCTCGTCTGCCACGGCCGTCATGCGTGGACCCGCTCGCCCGCAAGCCCGCGATGGGTTGCGACGCGCGACTCGACCAGTTCCACGATCGCAGCCGCGACGTCGACGCCGGTCGCCGCCTGCAGTCCCTGCCAGCCCGGAATACCGTTCACTTCCAGCACAAAGGGTTCCCCGGTGCGCGATTCGAGGATGTCAACGCCCGCGTAGTCGGCGCCAACCGCCCGCGTGGCCTTGATCGCGTAGTCACGCCATTCGAACGGGGCCTCGATCGGCTGCGCCGTCCCGCCTCGCGCCACGTTCGTGCGCCAGTCACCTGCTGGAGCCGTCCGCTCGATGGCACCGACGACCTGCCCGCCAATGACGAACAGGCGGACGTCGCGGCCACCGTGATCGATCGCCCGCTGTATGTAGAACACCGATCGCATCTGCTCGAGCGCCCGAACTGCGCGCCATGCCAGCTCGGCGTCTCCAACGCGGACGAGGCCGTGCCCCATCGACCCGAAGATCGGCTTGATGATGACCTCTCCGCCGTCGGCCAGCATCCCGCCGATGGCCGTCATTGCATCGTCCGCTCGTTCGCAGACAACTGTTTCCGGAACGGGAAGGCCCGCCTGCGACAGCAGCGCGGTCGTATAGAACTTGTCCACCGAACGCTCGATGGCACGAGGGGAATTGATGACGGGAATCCCCTGGTCCTCAATCCAGTGAAGTGCGTCGACGCGAAAGATGATCTGGTCGAGCGAGCCGTTTGGGATGATGCGCGGGAGAACGACATCAAAGTCGTTCGGATCGTTCGAGTCGTTCGAACCCCCGAATCGAGCCACCAGCCAGTCATACGGTCTGACACGCCCGAGATGCCCGCGTGCCGCCAGCGCACGGCACAACTCGTCTGTGTGCCATCCGGTTCGCGCGCTGAGAATCAGAACGTTCATCAGTTGCCGTACAGCGACGCGCCGAGCACGTCGGGATTCAGGCGTCCGGCATGAAACGTCCGGCCCGTAGTCGCACTGGTCAGCCAGACCTCGGCCGGACTGAACAGCAGCGGATCGATCTTATAGAAGTCGTTGTCGTAGCGTTTGAAGATCTCGTGGAAGGGCGTGCCGTAATCCTTTGACGCAGATGACGGCAGCCGCTCCGCAAGATCGGCGAGCGTCTCGTCGGGCGCACGGACGACGTAGCGGGCGCGACCACCGTAGAGAATGCAGTCGTTGGTCCGGCCGATCGCGCGCATGTCGTTCTTGGCAACAGGCGGAACCGGCGCCGTGCCGATTGCGCTCTGCACGCGCGTCACGTCGAACTTCAACACCTCCATCTTGTGCAGCCCGGTCTCGATGATTCGCGCCGCGATCTGCACGCCGCCCGCAATGCTGGCCGTCGGCGCAACTGCAAACGTGAGGGCCGATGGCGTCAGTCCGCTCTTCCGAGCCACCCACTCGGCCACACTGTCGTCAGGAAGCGTCCGCCCTTCGAGTACCAGGACGCCGCGGGTCGCATCTTCCGAGTACCCGAGCTTGCTGAACAGCTCTTTCTCGACCCTTGCCCTGGCGCGAAGAGGGCCAGAGCCCATTGCGAAGAAGCCTTCAGGATCGATCGCCCAGCCGGCATATTGCGACGCCATGCAGGCCTCGGCGGGATGATCGGTCCACACCTGGACCCCCGAAAGCGGCTCGTCGCCGACAGTCAGCGGAACGAAGTCGACATGGCCAAGCCCGCCCATGCAGATTTCGGCGAGCAACCGGCCCGCCCCGAGCCCGCCCACGGCGTGAACGCCGGCGTCGAGGACGCGCGCGCCTCCCGGAAGCGTTCGGACATCGATCCGCAGTTCGCTCGCGCGCGCAGCTGCTGCATCGACGAGCGCCCACGCGCGCTCGTTCATTCCGAAGTCGGTCATCGGATGTCTATTATCGTTCGGGGCGTTCGGAACGTTCGGAACGTTCGGATTGTTCGAGGGGGTTCGGATCGTTCGAATCGTTCAAGGCGTTCGGAGCGTTCGGAGCGTTCAGGCGTTCGAACGGCCCGAACGAGAACATTCGGAACGGTCCGAACGACTCGAACGTCCCGAACGATCCGAACGACTTATTTCGCGAAAAACCGGTCGGCGAACGCGAGGAACGTCGGCCATGTCGGTCCATCCGTGTGGCCGCCGGTGTGCTGCTTGAACCCGACTTCCCCGTCGACAAGGGCCGTGTCGATGGGCGGGAACTGGTTGGCGCCCTGGGGCATGCCCTTCTTGCCCAGAAGCTCGTAGGCCGGATACGCCGCGGACGCGGCGAGGAAACTTCCCTTCGCGTCCACCCATCCGTCGCCATCCGTCGCGCCTGCGCTGAGGAACACGGGCCGCGGCGCGATCATCGCAATCAGCGAGTGTGAATCCACCGGCAGCGCGTCCCAGTCGCCGCCGTACTTGAAGTAGTTGCCGGCCATCCAGTGATACTCGTTGGCCGCGAGGACGTTCTCGATCACCTCGCCGAACTTCCGGCGATGGAGCTTCGCGCCGCCAGCTCCTGAAGAACTGATGTAGCCGATCGCAAACCGCTGGTCGAACGCCATCGCGACGATCGCCGCCTTGCCGTAGCGTGAGTGCCCCTGAATGCCGAGGCGCTTCGCGTCCACCGCCTTGTCGGTCTCGAAGTAATCGAGCGCGCGGCTCGCGCCCCAGGCCCACGCCTTCAGCGCGCCCCAGTCATCGAGTTTGCGCGGCTGCCCTTTGTTGACCAGGCCGATAATCCCCGTCGTC
>Ga0247825_10001175_pt1 | contig 17081 bp, 15 predicted proteins | sample 13C_Vanillin_Day_FD_194413 | JGI IMG/M metagenome (GOLD analysis project Ga0247825, IMG submission 194413) | Soil microbial communities from agricultural site in Penn Yan, New York, United States - 13C_Vanillin_Day48 | ecosystem: Environmental > Terrestrial > Soil > Agricultural land | place... | reverse complement strand
CTTCAGGCGGCCCCTGCAGCATCGCCTCCACCGAGTCGTCCATCCGGTTGCGCACCCAGCCCGTGAGCCCGAGAGCACGCGCGTGCTCCACGCAGGCATAGCGGTAACCCACGCCCTGCACGCGGCCGCGCACGCGCACGAGGCGGGTCTCGATCACGGAAATCATCCGCACTACTTGCCGTTGGGCACGTACATGTAGCCCGCGTTGCGCACGGTGCGGATGCAGCGCGGGTCGCCGTCGGGGTCGAACTCGATCTTGCGGCGCAGGCGGCCGATGCGGATGTCGATCGAGCGGTCGAACGGCTCCCATTCGCGGTTGCGCGTGCGCAGCAGCAGCTGGTCCCGCGTGAGCACGCGGTTGGGGTTGGCGAGGAAGGCCTCCAGCAGTTGGTACTCCATCGGCGTCAGCGTCACCTCGTCGCCGCCGGCCTCGAACATGCGATGCGCGTCCAGGTCCACTTCGCAGCGCCCGAAGGGCATGCGCCGCGTGGCCTGGGGCTGCTGCTGTTGCTGGGCCTGCGGCTGGGTGGCGATCGCGGCATGCCGCGCGTGCACGCGGCGCAGCACGCTCTTGAGGCGTGCCAGCAGCTCACGCGGGTCGAACGGCTTGACGATGTAGTCGTCGGCGCCCAGTTCCAGGCCGACCACCCGGTCCACCACCTCGGCCGAGGCGGTGACCATGATGAGCCCGAGGTCGTAGTGCTCGCGCAGGAAGCGGGCGAGCACCAGGCCGTCTTCGCCCGGCAGCGAGATGTCGAGCAGCACCGCGTCGGGGCGGTCGTGCTCGAGCGCTGCCCGCAACTGAACCCCGTTGCCCGCCTCGGCGACGGCATATCCGTGGCCCTCGAGGTACTCGCGCAGCATCGCTCGGATGGACGGATCGTCGTCCACCACCAGCAGCCGCGTGCGAGCGTCGTTCATGCGGCCGGATTCTGCGCGCAGCCTCCGGCCCGCGCGCATCCATTACAGGGTCGTTACACCGCGTGCGGATGCCCACAGTTCCCGGCGCTCGCGCTCAAGGCCGGGCTGTTTCATGCGTGCCGAGCAGGTCGGCAAGCAGTCGTCGCAACGAACTCGACTCGACAGGCTTGCGCAGCTGCCGCGACACGCCGCAGGCGGCGAGTTCGTGCTCCGCGATGTCCGAGGCGTTGCCCGTATACAGCAGCACCGGCAGTCCCGGCCGCTGGTGCGTCGCATGCCGCGCCAGCGCCAGGCCGGTCATGCCGGGCATGGTCTGGTCGGTCAGCAGCAGGTCGAAGGGCTGGTCCGCCGCCGTGAGCCGGCGCGCGGCGCGCAGCGGATCGCGCTCGAGCACCACCTGCAGCCCCCAGCCGCTCATCAGCTCCTGCATGAAGCCGCCGACGTTGGGCTCGTCCTCGACCAGCAGCACGCGGCCGCGCAGCGGCGCGGCGCACGCGGGCGACGGCGTGAAGGCCGCACCCGGATCCGCCTGCGCGGCCGGCAGCTCGCCCGCGGGCAGCAGCACGCGGAAGGTGGACCCGCGGCCCGTCGTCGAGCGCACCTGCAGGTGGCCGCCATGGTCGTGCACGATGCCGTGGACCATGGCCAGGCCCATGCCGGTGCCGCGGCCCACGTCCTTGGTGGTGAAGAAGGGCTCGAACATGCGGTCGATGACCTCGCGGCTCATCCCGCTGCCGTCGTCCGTGACCTCGAACACGACCCAGCGGCTCACCGCGTCCAGCCGCGCGCTGCACGAGGCGCAATGCCCCACGGCCGCGATGTGGCTGGTGCGCAGGCGGATCGTGCCCTGCTCGCCGATGGCATCGCGCGCGTTCAGGCACAGGTTGAGCAGCACCTGCTCGAACTGCACCGGGTCGGCGATCACCGGCGGCATCGCCACGCCGCCGTCGCGCGGCGGCTCCCAGTCCACCGCGATGGAGGAAGGCAGGTTCGGCCGCAGGAGCTGCAGCACCTGCGCGGCCAGCTGCGCGGGCTCGAGCAGCTTGCGCTCGCCGCGCCGCGGCCGCGAGAAGGACAGCAGCTGCGCCACGTGCTCGCGCGCGCGCTCGGCCGCCAGGCGCGCCTGCTCCAGCTGGCGGGCCAGGGCGGGATCGGCGGCCGCGCCGTCGCGTTCCTGCGCCATGCCGATGTAGCCGAGCACGCTGGTGAGGATGTTGTTGAAATCGTGCGCCAGCCCGCCGGTGAGCTGGCCGATCGCTTCCATCTTCTGGGCCTGGCGCAGCTGGCGCTCCAGCTCGTTGCGGCGGCGCTCGGCGGAGGCGCGGTCGGTGACGTCGCGACCGATGTACAGCACGTGCGGCTGGCCGCGGTGAAGGATCGGGACGCCGCGCAGCTCCAGTTCATAGCGATGGCCGTCGCGCCGCACCAGCTGCGTGTCCAGCCGCACCGTCGCGCCCGCCAGCGCCTGCGCGTGCAGCGCGCGGATGGCGGCGCCGGCCTGCTCGGGATTGGCCAGCACGCGGTCCAGGCCGATCACCTCGGCGCGCGAATAGCCGGTCATCGCCTGGTAGGTCGCGTTGACGTCGACGACCCGGAACTGCGCGTCGCGCAGCACCATCGCGTCGACCGATGCGTTGAAGATCGCGCGGTACTGCTCCTCGCTGCGCTGCAGTTCGCGCTCGCGCTCGCGCCGCTCGCTGATGTCGCGCACCACCGCGAGCGCATGCGGGCGGCCCCGGTGCACGAACGGCATGACCCGCAGGTCGGCTTCGAACTTCGTGCCGTTCGGCCGCAGCACCGTGGTCTCGACGTGCGTGGTCCGGCCCTCCAGCGCGCCCCGGACCATGTCTTCGCGCGCGCGCACGTAATCGCGCGGCATGTAGGACGGGAAGCCCCGGCCGATCACGTCCTTGCGCCCGTAGCCGTACAGTGCCAGCCCGGCCGGATTGGCGTCGACCACGCGCAGGTTCTCGTTCCACAGGAACAGGCCGTCCAGCGAGCTTTCGAAGATGGCGCGGTACTGCTCCTCGCGCTGGCGCAGGTCTTCCATGGCCTGCTTCTGCGATTCGCTGGCGCGCAGCCGCTCGACCTCGGCGGCGGCGCGCACAGCGAAGATCTTGAGCGTGGCGCGCAGCCGCCCCACCTGCGTGAGCGGCCGCCGCGACGCGACCGACAGGATGCCGATCGGCGTGCCGTCCAGCCCGGCCAGCGGATGCCCGGCATAGCCTTCGCAGCCGAGGTCGCGCATCTCGCTGTCGCCGGGGAACAGCTTGCGCAGGTCCTTGGGATAGACGCGGAAGTGCTGGCCCAGCACCGTGCCGCAGGGCGTTCCCGCGAACGCATAGGTGATGTCGCGGTGGATCTGCCCGTCGCAATACATCGCGAGCACGCGCAGGCCCTCCGGATGCGCAGGTTCGTAACGGGCGACCACCGCGACATCGACATGCAGGATGGTGGCCAGGAGGCGCACCAGCTCATCGAATACCGTGCCGCTGCCCGCCCCGGAGACGGCCAGCGCGACCGCGCGCAGCGTCGCCTCGGTCCGCTCGCGCTCGATCTCGGCGCAGGCGCGCATCCCGAACAGGCCCAGCAGCGACTCGGCGTGGCCGGCGGGCCAGCGGCTCAAGGGACCGCGATCCATCGCCAGCAGCAGGCCGAGCGGCTCGCCCGCGCTGTCGTTCAGCGGAACGGACACCAGCGCGTCCAGGCGCTCGCGGGCGAAGAAGCCGGCGCGGGTGTCGAGGTCTTCATGGCGGAAACCGAAGTTGGTGCGCGGCTGGCCGTCCAGGCTGACGGCCAGTGTGCGCAACCGGGAGCGCGCGTCGTCGGCATACACGGCGACCACCACGAGCGCCACGTCCAGCAGCGCCGCCAGTTCACGCACGAGCACCGGGAACAGCTGCGCATCGGAAGGATGCGCCACGGCCGAGGCCGCGCGGCGCAAGGCGTCGGACGTCGCCGCGGCGGACTTGGCGGGCGATCGGCGATCGGGATGCCAAGGGCCCGGCCGAGCTGGCTCGACCGGGCCCCGGGACGACAGGGGCGCTTCCACGCCGGGCGTCCGGCTCACTGCGCGTGCTGGGCGGCGGCCATGGTGGGCAGCACGCGCACGGCGGGCCGGCCACCCATCAGGGCGGCACCGCCGCCTTCGGAATTGCGCGCCATCACTTCTTCACGCGCGGCGACGTAGTCGGCCTTCGCCTGCGCACGGGTCAGGCCGCTGGTGGGCAGCGGCGCGCTCTGCTGGGCGATCCATTCGTAGCCGGCGCTCGACAGCTTGGCACGGTCGGCCAGCACTTCGGCGCGGACCTCGGCGCGGCTGCGCTGGCTGACGAACGGGGTGGTGTCGATCGTAATGTCATCGGCCCAGGCGCTGCTCGACATGGCGGTCGCTGCGAGGGTGGCGGCGGCCACGCTGCAGGCGAAGGCGAGGGCGGATGCGGTACGTTGGTTCATGGACTTCTCCGGAGCGAAGGGGTGGACAGACGGGACCGGCTGCTTCGCTCCTGCATCACCGGCCTCGTGGCGTGGATGCAGTCTGGGTGACGGTGGTATTCGCGCCGCATCGGCGCGGTACCAGTTTGTATTTCGAACGTATCGCGAATCGCTTCGGCGCCCATCGCCGAGCAGCGCGCGTGCTCGGCCATCGCGTTCGCGGGTGCGGGCGTACAGTCGTCCTCCGCCTGTCCAACGAGGAGCGAACAAATGGCCCGCTGCTTCGCCGCTCTCCTGCTGCTGTTGTCCCTGGCCGGCTGCGCCGGCTATGTCGCCCCGCCCACCGCCTCGCCCTGCACGACCGAAGGCGAGGCGTCCTGGAACTGCCAGATCGAGCGCTACAACCGGGTGTCGGGTTGAAGGGCTCGAAGAGCTTCAGGCGGCCGCGGTGACGCGGATGCCGCGCAGCTGGCCCGCCCGGGGTTCCTGCCGCGGCTTCGGATAGACCTGCGGGTCGAAGCGGTGCAGCAGTTCCGCCTCGCGCAGGCGGGCCGCTTCCACGTTGGCCTGCTTGACCGGGCCGAAGCCGCGCATCGACAGCGGCAGCAGCGCGATCTCGGTGGCGACCTTCAGGCGATCGGCATCGAGCGCCGGCAGCAGGGCCTCGATGCGCTGCTTGTATTCGGCGACCAGCGCCCGCTCCATCCGGCGCTCCTGCGTGTAGCCGAAGACGTCGAGCGGCGTGCCGCGCAGCCGGCGGCCGTGCGCCAGAACCTTCATCGCGGGCAGCATCCAGCCGCCCAGGCGCACCTTGCGCGGACGCTCGCCATGCTTCGCGCGGCTGATGACCGGCGGGGCCATGTAGAACTCCAGCGCCGGGTCGCCTTCGAACTGCTGGTGCATCGCTTTCAGGAACTCGCCATCGGTGTAGAGGCGCGCGACCTCGTATTCGTCCTTGTAGGCCATCAGCTTGAGCAGCGACTGCGCCACGGCCCGCGTGAAGGGCAGCGAGGCGTCGGTGCCCAGCGCCACCTCGCGCCTGCGCACGCCGGCCACGAACTCGGCGAAGCGGCGCGCGTAGGCCGCGCTCTGGTAGCCGGCCAGGTGCTGCATGCCGCGCGCGAAGATCGCGTCGAGGCTGTCCTGCGCCGGCAGCGGCTGCGCTTCCTGCGGCTCGCGCAGCAGGGCCGCCACGGCCTGCGGGTCGGCGGCGGCCAGGCGGCCGAGCGAGAAGGCGAGCTTGTTGTTCTCCACGCCGACGCCGTTGAGCTCGATGGCGCGCAGCAGCGCATCGAGGCCCACCGGCACCAGGCCGCGCTGCCAGGCATGGCCGAGAGCGAGGATGTTGGAGACGATGGAATCGCCCAGGAAGGCTTCAGCCAGCGCCTGCGCATCCAGTGTCTCTACGCGGTCCGCGCCCGCCGCGAAGCGCAGCTTCTCCAGCAGCGCGGGCACCTTGAGGCTGGCATCGGGGTTGCGCAGGCTCTCGGCCACGGGCACCTCGTGCGTGTTGGCCAGGATGCGCGTGCGGCCGTGGCGCACGGTGGCCAGCGCATCGGGCGAGGCGCCGACCACCAGGTCGCAGGCGAGCAGCGCGTCGGCCTGCTGGGTGTCTATGCGCACCTGGTTCAGACGGGAGGGGATGTCGGCCAGGCGCACGAACGACAGCACCGAGCCGCCTTTCTGCGCGAAGCCCATGAAGTCCAGCACGCTGGCGCTCTTGCCTTCGAGGTGCGCCGCCATCGAGATCAGCGCGCCCACCGTCACGACGCCGGTGCCGCCGACGCCGGTGACGAGCAGGTCGTAGGGGGCGGTCCAGGTGTGAGGAGCGGGATGCGGAAGGTCGGCGACCTGGCGCTGGAAGTCGGCGAGCGGCGCACCGGACGCCAGCGCGCCCGCACGCTTCTTCAGCTTGCCGCCGACCACGCCCACGAAGCTCGGGCAGAAGCCCTTCACGCAGGAGTAGTCCTTGTTGCAGCTGCTCTGGTCGATCTTGCGCTTGCGGCCCAGCGGGGTTTCGGTCGGCAGCACCGCGACGCAGTTGCTCTGCACGCTGCAGTCGCCGCAGCCTTCGCACACGCGGTCGTTGATGAACACGCGCCGCGCGGGGTCGACCAGTTCGCCCTTCTTGCGGCGGCGGCGCTTCTCGGCGGCGCAGGTCTGTTCGTAGATCAGCACGGTGACGCCCGGCATCTCGCGCAGGCGGCGCTGCACGGCGTCGAGCTGGTCGCGGTCGTGGAACTCGGTGCCGGCGGGAAAGCGGCTCTTGATCGCGTCGTACTTGGCGATGTCGTCGGAGACCACCACGACCTGCTTGACGCCTTCCGCTTCCACCTGCCGCGCGATGCCGTCCACGCTGATGATCCCGTCGACCGGTTGCCCGCCCGTCATGGCCACGGCGTCGTTGAACAGGATCTTGTAGGTAAGGGTCGCGCGCGCCGCCACGGCCTGCCGGATCGCGAGGTAGCCCGAGTGGTAGTAGGTGCCGTCGCCCAGGTTCTGGAACACGTGCGGCACCTTGGTGAACATGGCATGCGAGACCCAGTCCACGCCTTCGCCGCCCATCTGGATCAGGCCCTCGGTGTCGCGGTCCATCCAGCTGGCCATGAAGTGGCAGCCGATGCCGGCCTGCGCATGCGAGCCCTCGGGCACGCGGGTGCTGGTGTTGTGCGGGCAGCCGGCGCAGAAGTAGGGCAGGCGCTTGACGCTGTCGCTCTCGTTGGACAGCAGCTCGGGCGGCGTGAAGTCGCGCACCAGGTGGCGGCGGTCCAGGTCGGGGTAGTGGCCCGCGATCCAGTTCGCGACGATCTCGATCAGGCGGGAAGGCCGCAACTCGCCGAGCGCGGAGACCAGCGGCCCGCCATGCGCGTCCGCCTTGCCGACGATCGCCGGGCGCTCGGCGGCGTTGTAGAACATGGAGCGCAGCTGCTCCTCGACGACCGGGCCTTTCTCCTCGATCACCAGCAGCTCGCGCAGGCCGCGAGCGAACTCGGTCATGCGGGTCGGCTCGATCGGATAGGTCAGGCCCAGCTTGTAGATCCGCACGCCATGCCGCGCCAGCGTCTCGGGCGAGATGTCCAGGCGGCGCAGCACTTCCATGAAGTCGTAGTGCGCCTTGCCGGCGGTGACGATGCCGACGGTGGCGCGCTCGCTCTGCACCACGTGCCGGTCGATGCTGTTGATGCGCGCGAAGGCACGCACGGCCTCCAGCTTGGCGTGCAGCCGCTGCTCGATCACCAGCGAGGGCAGGTCGGGCCAGCGGTAGTGCAGGCCGCCGGCGGGCGGCGCGTAGCCGGTGAGCTGGCGCACGGTGTCGCCGTCCTGCCAGGCGGCGATGCGCGCGTTGACCAGGTCGAGGTCGACGGTCGAAGCGCTCTCCACCACTTCCGACAGCGCGGTGAAGCCGACCCAGTTGCCCGAGAAGCGCGAGAGCTGCCAGCCGTACAGGCCGAACTCCAGGTACTCGGCCACCGAGCCGGGCGAGACGATGGGCGCGTGCCAGGACTGGAAGGCCTGGTCGCTCTGGTGCGGCATCGACGAGGACACGCAGCCGTGGTCGTCGCCGGCCACCATCAGCACGCCGCCATGCGGCGAGGCGCCGTACGCGTTGCCGTGCTTGAGAGCGTCGCCGGCGCGGTCCACGCCCGGGCCCTTGCCGTACCACATCGCGAACACGCCGTCGCAGGTGCGCTCGGGATCGGCCTCCACGCGTTGCGTGCCCAGCACCGCGGTGGCGCCGAGCTCCTCGTTGATCGCGGGCAGGAACCGCAGGCCGGCCTCGTCGAATTTCTTGCCGGTCTTCCACACGGCCTGGTCGACCATGCCCAGCGGCGAACCGCGGTAGCCGCTGATGAAGCCCTGCGTGTTCAGGCCGGCGGCCGCGTCGCGCTGGCGTTGCATCAGCATCAGGCGCACGAGGGCCTGGGTGCCGGTGAGGAAGATCGCGCCGCTGCGGGCCCAGAGGCTGTCGCTGAGCTTGTAGTCGGGGCGGGCGAGGGTGGTGGCGGTCATGCTTGTCTCCGAGTCGGAAGAGCATAGGCGCCGGAGGCGGGAAAAGGCTTCTCTTTTCCCTCTGATGCGGCTCTGCGGGAGAATGCTGTTCTCGATTGACCCGGATTTCAGGAATGGACGAACTCGACCGCCACGACGTGCTGCTGCTCTCCGAACTGCAGCGCGACGCCCGCCAGACCGTTCAGCAGCTCGCCTCGGCCGCTGGCCTGTCCAGCACGCCGTGCTGGAAGCGCGTGAAGGAGATGGAGTCGGCCGGGATCATCCGCGGCTACACCGCGCTGGTCGATCGCGAGAAGGTGGGCCTGGCGCTGTGCGTGCTGGCCGAGGTGAACCTCACGCGCCACAACGAGGACGACGTGCGCCGCTTCGAGCAGTCCATCGCGGCGGAGCCGAGCATCGTCAGCTGCTACGCGACCACGGGGCAGGCCGACTACGTGATCAAGGTGCTGGTGCCGGACATCAAGCGCTACGAGAGCTTCCTGCACGAGGTGCTGTTCCGGATGCCGGGCGTGACGCACGTGCGGTCGAGCGTGGTGCTGAAGGAAGTGAAGTCCGAGAGCCGGCTGCCGCTGGAGATGCCGGGCAAGAAGGCCGCCGTTTCGGAGCGGCGGTCGCGCAGCGCGCGCTGACCAAAGGACGTTCCCGCGGGGGCGAGGGCCCGGTAGCTTGGCGGGCATGCAGCACAAGCTCGATCCGGTCCTCAACATCTTTCCCAAATGGCGCGCGCTGCTGCGCACCGGCACCGCGGACGACGGCACGCCGTTCGAGGTGCTCGAAGTCCCCGCGCCTCTGGGCTCGGACGCCGCCGCCGGACTGCTGGTGAGCACGGCCAACGGCGAGATCACGGTCGGCTTCGACGTCTATCACTCGCACTTCGAGGACTGGGGCGGTGAGGCGGGCGCGCTCGATCTCATCCAGAAGATCGTCATGGAGCGGGTGGCGGTCGTCTCGTGGTGGTCGGGCGGGCGCTGGTGCGGCTCGTCCTCGCTGGATGCGGACGCGCAACCCGGCATGCCTTCATGGGCGGCCAGCCAGGGCGTCGACAGGATCCGGGTGCGGTCGTGGAGAGGGGCGCTGAACGCGGATGTGGAACGCTCAGCGCTCTGAGGGCGCCGCGGCAGCCTTCTTCCGGTTTGCCGCCGGCGCGTTCGCCTTCAGCACTCCGTCCAGCCTCTCCGCGATCTCCGGATGGTGCACGGCCACGTGCCGCACTCCTTCGTTCGCGCGGCTCCTCCACCCCGGCCCGCGCGCCATCAGGTCTTCCGCCGCGGCCTTCAAGGCCGAAGGCGATCGCTCCAACCCGTACTCGACCAGCGCCGCCACCTGCCCGGCGTCCTTGCTGATCTTGGTGCGGAAGGCCTCTTCACGCTCGCCCATGATCACCAGCTTGTGCAGCGCGTAGCGCATGGGCGAGGGGATGTTCACGACCACCGCCTGCTCGCCGGCCAGCAGCACCGTCTGCGTGGTGTGCTCCAGCGAGAACTCCATGAACTTCAGCGGCTGCAGGCTGACGTTCAGCGGCTCGAACAGGTAGACGTCGTCCTTGCGCCCTGACGTGGTGAGCAGGTCCACGCGGATGTCCTTGCGGGCCGTCATGTAGGTCGACGCGGGCTCGGCGGCCAGGGTGTGCTGCGGCAGCAGGCCCATCTCCAGCGAAGTGATCGCGTCGTGCATGTCGGCCTTGGCGTTCTCGGCCAGCGCCAGCGAGACGTTGCGGCCCGGATGCGCGAAGTCGACGTCGCTGGTGCGCCAGCCGCTGGTCCAGCGCACGCCCAGCATGTTGGCCATGGCGATGAACGCGTGGGTGCCGATCAGGACGCCGCCCGCGCGGAAGAAGCCGTGCTCGGCCATCCGGTTGATCACCGCGAAGTGCTGCTGGATCACCGTCATGCAACCCAGCGCCACGCAGGCGCCGGCCAAGGGGGCGATGTCGCTCGCGGCGTTGCGGCCGCCCTCGGCGTGCAGCCGGATCAGCCGCGCCAGGCGCTCGTCGTCCGGCCCCAGGTAGACCTGCCGGTTCACGCCCGCCAGGTCGCGCACCTGCCAGTACCAGTAGTCGCGGCCCTTGACGGTCTTGCGGTTGAAGGAGCCGGGCAGGTCGCGCACCGAGCGGTCGAACGCGGCCGCCTGCGCCTGCTCGAAGAGCTCGGCGAAGTTGGTCTGCGCCGCGGGCGACAGGTCGGTGAAGAGGCGGGGCGGCTCGGCCATGGTTATCCTGCGATGGGATCGCCGCGCAGTATAACCAGCTTGACTGGGTTATACTGCGTGCCATTGATGGCGCAGTATAACGGTGGGATATCCAGCCGTCAGCGCGTGTACGCCTCCAGCATGTACCGCCGCACCATGCGGTGGCTGTGGAAGAACGAGCCGTTGTGCGAGATGGCCCCGCGCATCACGGCCAGCCAGCCTTCAGGGTTCTCGTAGTACAGCGGCAGCACCACGGTCTCCAGCTTGTCGTACAGCGCCGCGGCGTCCAACTCGTTGTCGTGCGGCGCGTCCTCGCCGATCGCCCAGCCGGTCAGTCCTTCCTCGCAGCCCTCCAGCCACCAGCCGTCCAGGATGCTCAGGTTGGGCACGCCGTTGAGCGCAGCCTTCATGCCGCTGGTGCCCGAGGCCTCCAGCGGCCGCTGCGGCGTGTTCAGCCAGAGGTCCACGCCGGACACCATCAGGCGCCCCGCGTCCATGCCGTAGTCGGGCACGTAGGCCACCGGGATGCTGTCGCCCAGCTCGCTGGCCCAGCCGTGGAGCCGTGCGATGTGGCGCTTGCCCAGCTCGTCGCGCGGATGCGCTTTCCCGGCCAACGCGATCTGGATCGGGTAGCGCTTTGCGATCCGCAGCAGCCGGTCCATGTCGCTGAACAGCAGCGAGGGCCGCTTGTAGTCGGTCATGCGGCGCGCGAAGCCGATGGTGAAGCGCTCCGGATCGAGCCGCTTGCCGCCGGAGCGCTGCAGCAGGCCGAGCAGCGCGCCCTTGGCCTCGCGATGCGCCGCGCGCAGCTCGTCGGCCGGGATGCGGTCGGCGTGCAGCAGCAGCTCGGGCTCGTGGCACCAGTGCTGCACGTGCTGGTCGTAGAGGCGGCGGTGCGCGTCCGAGGCCCAGGTCCAGGGATGGATGCCGTTGGTGATGGCATGCACCTGGTAGCCCGGGAACATGGTGCGCGAGACCTCGGCGTGCCGCTTGGCCACGCCGTTCACCCAGCCGGACAGGCGCAAGGCCAGGTGCGTCATGTTGAGCCGCTCCTTGCCCGCGAGCTCCGGGACGTGCAGCTCCTTGACCATCGGTCCCAGGCACGCCGTGGCCAGCGGGTAGTCGAACTGGTCGTGGCCGGCCGGCACCGGCGTGTGGGTGGTGAAGACGCAGTGAGCCTGCACCGCGGCCACGGCCTTGTCGCGCGGCTCGCCGGCAGCCAGGCGCTCGCGCAGCAGCTCCAGCGTCAGCAGCGCGGCGTGGCCTTCGTTCAGGTGGTATTTCTGGATCTGCAGGCCCAGCGCAGCCAGCATCCGCACGCCGCCGATGCCGAGCACGGTCTCCTGGCACAGGCGATAGGCCTCGTCGCCGCCGTACAGGAAGGCGGTGAGCTTGCGGTCGTCGGGATGGTTCTCCGGCAGGTCGGTGTCCAGCAGGATCACGGGCACCGCCTTGCTGTCCTCGCAGCGGCTGCCCACCATGTGCTGCCAGCCGCCGATCCAGACTTCGCGGCCGCGGATGGTCACCGGCACCTTGGCGGGCAGGCGGGTGGCGAACTTCGAAGGATCCCAGGTGGCGTCGTGCTCGACCTGCGCGCCGGCCTCGATGGTCTGGCGGAAGTAGCCCTGGCGGCTGAGCATGGTCACGCCCACGAGGGGCATCGCCAGGTCGGCCGCGCTGCGCATGTGGTCGCCGGCCAGCACGCCGAGGCCGCCGCTGTAGGTGCCCATGCCGGGCTCCAGCGCCATCTCCATCGAGAAGTAGGCGACTCGGGGAAGCAGAAGTTCGTTGTCCATGGGCGGGGGACCATAGCACGCGGCCCAGCTCAACAAACCCCGCGCCGCGCCTCGCCTTCCGGCCGTTTTTTCCTTGGCCGGCTTGCGGATTCCGACCGCTTTGCTATTATCGACCGACCGGTCGGTTAAAGCCGATCCACAGATCTGCAAGGAGACGGGATGTACACCCAGGCGATGGACACCATGGGCAAGGACGAGGCGGGCGGCAAGCCGCTTCGTTCGGCCGACGAGATGCGGTTTCAGGAACGTTTCGACGAGCGCATCGACGCCGGCGAATTCATCGAACCCAAGGACTGGATGCCGGACCACTACCGCAAGACGCTGGTGCGGCAGATCAGCCAGCACGCGCATTCGGAGATCGTGGGCATGCTGCCCGAGGGCAACTGGATCTCGCGCGCGCCCACGCTCAAGCGCAAGGCGATCCTGCTGGCCAAGGTGCAGGACGAGGGCGGCCACGGCCTGTACCTCTATTCCGCCGCGGAGACGCTGGGCACCAGCCGCGACCAGATGATCGAGGCGCTGCACAGCGGCAAGGCCAAGTACAGCTCGATCTTCAATTACCCCACGCTGACCTGGGCCGACGTCGGCGTCATCGGCTGGCTGGTGGACGGCGCGGCCATCATGAACCAGGTGCCGATCTGCCGCTGCTCGTACGGACCGTACGCGCGCGCCATGATCCGCATCTGCCGCGAGGAGAGCTTCCACCAGCGCCAGGGCTTCGAGTCGCTGCTGACCATGATGGAAAAGGGCACCGACGCGCAGAAGGCCATGGTGCAGGACGCCGTCAACCGCTGGTGGTGGCCGTCCATCATGATGTTCGGCCCGCCGGACGACCAGTCGCCCAACTCGGCGCAGTCGATGCGCTGGGGCATCAAGCGCGTCTCCAACGACGAACTGCGCCAGCGCTTCATCGACGCCACCGCCGAACAGGCCAAGGTGCTCGGCGTGACGCTGCCCGATCCCGAACTGAAGTGGAACGAGGAGCGCCAGCACTACGACTTCGGCGCGATCGACTGGGACGAGTTCTGGAATGTGATCCAGGGCAACGGCCCCTGCAACAAGGACCGCCTGGCCGCGCGCGTGAAGGCGTGGGAAGAGGGCGAGTGGGTGCGCGAGGCCGCGCTGGCCTACGCCGCGAAACAGGAGCCGATCAAGGAGGCCGCATGAGCGAGCAGAACGTGAAGGCCGAGTGGCCGCTGTGGGAAGTGTTCGTGCGGACCAAGTCCGGCCTGGACCACAAGCATTGCGGCAGCCTGCACGCCGCCGACGCCAAGATGGCCATCCAGATGGCGCGCGACGTCTACACCCGCCGCCAGGAGGGCAACAGCGTGTGGGTGGTGCGCTCCGACCACATCGTGGCCAGCGACCCGGGCGACAAGGACATGTACTTCGACCCGATGGAGGACAAGGTGTACCGGCACCCGACCTTCTACAAGCTGCCCGGCTCCGTGGACCACATGTGAGCACCGCCATGGCTTCCGCATCCGTCACCGTCAGCCCGGCGCCCGCCGTGCAGTACCTGCTGCGCGTGGGCGACACGGCGCTCATCCTCGGCCAGCGCCTGGGCGAATGGACCGGCCACGCGCCCGTGCTGGAGGAGGACATCGCCCTGGCCAACATGGCGCTGGACCTCGTGGGCCAGGCGCGAGCGCTGCTCACCTACGCCGGCTCGCTCGAAGACCAGGATCTCGACGAGGACCAGCTCGCCTTCCTGCGCGAGGAGCGCGACTTCCACAACGTGACGCTGGTGGAACTGCCGCGCGGCGACTTCGCCGCCACGGTGCTGCGCAACGCCATGCTGGCCACGTTCTTCCGCCTGCTGTGGCAGCGGCTGCGCGACTCGTCCGATGCCGAGGTCGCGGGCATCGCCGAGAAGGCGATCAAGGAAGCGCGCTACCACCAGCAGCACGCCTGCGACTGGGTGGTGCGCCTGGGGCAGGGCACCGAGGAATCGCGGCGCCGCATGGTCGCCGCCATCGACCAGCTGTGGCGCTACTCGGCCGAGCTCTTCTCCGACGACGCGGTGGACGAGCAGGCCGCCGCCAGCGGCCTGGGCCCGCGCTGGAGCGAACTGCGGCCGCAATGGGAAACCGAGATGAACACCGTGCTGCAGCACGCGGGCCTGGAAGCCCCGGCCCCCGGCAAGTTCCTCTCCGCCGGCAAGCGCGGCCAGCACAGCGAGCACATGGGCTACATCCTGGCCGAGATGCAGTACCTGCAGCGCACCTACCCGGGCGGCGAATGGTGACGCCCACGCAGGAGCGCGTGCGCCGCGCCTGGGACGTGCTGGACACCGTACTCGACCCGGAGGTGCCGGCGCTCTCGCTGCGCGACCTGGGCATCGTGCGCGACGTCATCGACCATGGCGCCGAGCTGGAGATCGTGCTCACGCCGACCTATTCCGGCTGCCCCGCCACCGAGGTGATCGAGCGCAGCGTGCTCGACGCGCTGCAGGCCGAGGGTCTGGCGCCCGCGCGCGCCACGCTGCGCCGCGCGCCGGCCTGGACCACCGACTGGATCAGCGACGAGGGCCGCCGCAAGCTGCGCGAGTACGGCATCGCGCCGCCCGGCCCGGTGATGCCCGACGAGGGCGTGCCGATCCGCCTCTTCCGCCGCGAAAGCGCCATCGCCTGCCCGCACTGCGGCAGCCTGCACACCGAGAAGCTGTCCGCTTTCGGCTCCACCGCCTGCAAGGCGCTGTACCGCTGCCTGTCCTGCCGCGAGCCGTTCGAGCATTTCAAGCCGATATGAACACCCCGCTCTTCCATCCCCTGAAGGTCCGCTCCATCACGCCCGACACGCAGGAGGCGGTGGTCCTCGCCTTCGAGGTGCCGGCCGACCTGCAGCCGGTGTTCGGCTTCACGCAGGGCCAGTACCTCACGCTGCGCAAGGAGATCGACGGCGAGGACCTGCGCCGGTCGTACTCGATCTGCGCCGGCGTGGACGACGGCGAGCTGCGCGTGGGCGTGCGCAAGGTGCGCGGCGGCGTGTTCTCCAACTGGATCAACGAGCATCTCCAGCCGGGCGACACCATCAACGTGATGGCGCCGCAGGGCCGCTTCTTCGTGCCGATCGAGCCGCAGGCGCGGCGGCATCACGTCGGCATCGCGGGCGGCAGCGGCATCACGCCGATCCTCTCGATCATGAAGACGGTACTGGCGCGCGAGCCGGGCAGCCAGTTCACGCTGATCTACGGCAACCGCAGCCTCAAGTCCACGATGTTCAAGGAGGAGATCGAGGACCTGAAGGACCGCTACATGACGCGGCTGGTGCTGCACCACGTGTTCTCCGACGAGCACACCGATGCGCCCATCAACATGGGCGTGATGAACCGCGACAAGATCGGCGACTTCCTGCGCACGGTGGTGCCGGCCGGGCGCGTGGACCATGTGTTCGTCTGCGGTCCGTTCCAGATGAACGACGAAGCCGAGGCCGCGCTGCTGGCCGCCGGCGTGCCGGAAGACCGCATCCACATCGAGCGCTTCGGCGTGCCGCTGCCCGCCGCCGGCGCCGTGGGCGCGGTGATGCACCAGCCCAGCCCGGACGACGCCGAGCAGGCCAAGGTGGTCATCATCCGCGACGGCCTGCAGCGCGAGATCACCTTCACCCGCGACCAGCCCAGCATCCTGGACTGCGCGTCGGCCGCCGGCATGGAAGTGCCGTTCTCCTGCACCTCCGGCGTGTGCGGCACCTGCCGCGCCAAGCTGGTGGAAGGGCAGGTGCGCATGGAGCGCAACTTCGCGCTGGACAAGAAGGAAGTGGCGGCCGGCTTCGTGCTGACCTGCCAGGCGCATCCGACGACGGATCGGGTAGTGCTGTCCTTCGACGAGCGCTGACATGTTGGCCCCCACGCTTGTCACTTCGCGTACTGGGCTGCCCCCCGAGGGGGCTTCAGCCGCCTTCGGGCGGCCGGGCGGCGGCTGAGATGGGCCGAGGCCGCCACGCCGGATACGACGACCAGCGCGAAGCCATCCTGGCCAGCGCGGCGCGCCTCTTCGCCACGCAGGGCTACTCGGCGACGTCGATGAACCAGGTGGCCGAGGCCTGCGGGCTGTCGAAGGCCACGCTCTATCACTACTACCGCGACAAGTACGCGCTGCTGTTCTCCATCGCCGATACGCATGTCGAGCGGCTGCAGCGCATCACGCGCGAGGACGGCGAGCTGCGCGACCTGATCGCGCGCCTGGTCGAGGAGTACGCCGACGCGCAGGACGAGCACTGGGTGCTGACCAGCGAGGTCCGTTTCCTCGAGCCGGCCGACCGAAGCCGCATCCTGGACCGCGAGCGCGAAGTCGTCGCGGCGTTCGCCAAGCGGGTGTCGGCGATGCGGCCCGACCTGGACGAAGCCGCGCTGGCCAAGCCGCTGACCATGCTGCTGTTCGGCATGGTCAACTGGATGTTCACCTGGATGAAGCCCGACGGCGCGCTGGACCACGCGGCGATGGCGCCGGTGGTGGCGGACATGTTCCTCGGCGGATTGAAGGCCGTGAAGAATCCGCGCGAGCTGACCGGTATTGCTCCTTCCCCCTCTGAGGAAAGGCCGGGATGGGGGCGCTCCGGCGGCTGACCGGGAGCTGAACTTGATCGGCCGCCGGCGTGCCCCCACCCCAACCCTTCCCCAGAGGGGGAGGGAGAAATTCAAGAAGGAGACTCCATGAGCACCCCCGTTCTTCAAAGCTACATCGCCGGCCGCTGGCAGGGCCGCGAAGCCGCGCAATCGCTGCGCAGCGC